>Ga0299912_10000705_pt1 | contig 27528 bp, 25 predicted proteins | sample RVTome_2_FD_207667 | JGI IMG/M metagenome (GOLD analysis project Ga0299912, IMG submission 207667) | Soil microbial communities from uranium-contaminated site in the Upper Colorado River Basin, Wyoming, United States - RVT95D214 (version 2) ... | reverse complement strand
CACGAGCGCCTTGCGCACGGCGTCCATCATGTCGAGGGCCAAAATGGCATCCTTTCCGCCGATGAAGATGCCGGTGCGCACGCCGTCATCGGGGGGACGCGAAAAAATGGCGTCCTGAGTCAGCCCCGTCACTTCCTCGAGCGTCACGTTTATGTAGGGAACGATGACTTTGTAACCGGCATCCGCCGCCATGTTCACGTCGAAGGGACTCATGTGCTTCTGCGGTGAGAACATGTGCAGTATCGGAGTGGCGTCGCTCATTGTCATTTCCTCGTCGCTTCAGAATTATGTGCTCGCAATCCGTTCGACACTGGCGCCCCTGTTGCGTCCCGCGGCGATCAGGATCTCAAGACCCTCGGCTCTAGCGACTTCGATCGAAGAATCATAGAGGCGTGTGGCAATTTCCTGCGAGGGGGCGAAGGCGAAGCCGGTTGGCCCCCACGAGCTCTGTCCTATGCCGTACGCGCCGGCGTGCCTGAGTGTTTCAACGACGCGGCCAACGGCAGGGCTGGTCCACGGACCGCCGCCCTGTGCGTTTGCGAAATGACCGCCGACGATTGACTGAATCTCGCTCAGCGCGCGCCCGAAGGTTTCGATGTCGGCCTCCATCAATCCCGGCACGAGCTGCATGAGGACGAGCCGGCACACGTGCGCGGCGGCGCTCTCTGCCAGCGGCGGCAAGGCCGCAAATGCCTTGGCCTCGGCCTCGCCGTGTACGCCAGCCGTGTTGGCGTCGATGACGAGCAGAGCCCGCCAGGCTGTGGGAAAGTCGGTGCGCACGAGGATCGGCGGCGCGCGGTCGAGCGCGCCGCGGCCGCCGTCCACGATGAAACCGCCGCTCTCGAAGGCGGCCATGCCGATCGCCGAACGGGCGCCGCGGTCGACGAGCTCGCCCAGCCGCGCGGGGGTGTGCTCGATGCCTTCGAGGCTCATCAACGCCGTGCCGACGGCGAGTGCCAGTTGCGTGCCCGAGCCGAGCCCCGAATGGGAGGGAATGGCCGAGCTGATATCGACCTGGTAGGCGCCTTTGAGAGAGAAGGCCTGGGCGAAGCGGCGCAGCGCGCCGACCGCCCTTGCGTGGTCGGGACCGTAGCCCTGGAAGGTACGACTGCGCTGCAGCGTCAGCTCCGTGCGCGGGGTATCTATGGCTAGCCCGATGCTGCCGAACAGCCGTCCGAGATTGCCGTTCAGATCGAGGAAGCCGAGGTGCAGCCGCGCGGGTGCAACGACGCGCACGCCCCCTGCCGGAGCGCGCGCACGCGCCGGCGTTTGCCTGCCGGGCGGCTCTGTTTGCGTTGCGTCGGCTAGTGGCATTACGGTCAACCTACAGCTGCGAGCGTCCCCGTGAAACAAGGAGAGGACATTATGGCGGCAGAGCGCGAAAAACCCATGCCCGATGCGGAGGTCATCGCATGGCTCCAGCAGAACCTGCCGAAATGGCGACTGGAGGACAATTGGATCCGGCGAACATACAAGACGAACGGCTGGAAGGGTACGCTGATGGTCATAAACACCGTTGGCCACCTCGCCGAAGCAGCCTGGCACCACCCTGATATCACGGCCTCCTATGCCTGGGTCGAGGTGCGCCTAATGACGCACACGGCCAAGGGTATCACGGGCAAGGACCTCGAGCTGGCTAAGAAGATCGAGGAGGTGGTGCACTGGCAGCCGGGCAAGGAGGAAGGGCCGCTGGACGGAACGCCCACCTCCGACGCGCGCTTTGCTTACATAAAATACGATTGAGCTTTGCGGACGGCGGGCGGCCGGGGGCCGCCGCGCTTGCCTCCCGTCCGTGCCTAGGATAACGAGCTGGCCGCCAGCGGCGTATTAGTGAGCCAGCATGTCCGAAGCGCCCCACACCTCTCCTCGGCCGGCCTTCGACTGCATCGTCGCGCTGGGCTCCAACCTCGGCGACAAGGCCGCCAATATCGACACCGCGATCCGTCTGCTCGCCAAAGCGGGCGACGTGGCGCTGGTGCGCCGCTCGCGCAACTTCGCCACGGAGCCGTGGGGCAAGACCGATCAGGACTGGTTCGTCAACGCCTGCATCGCCGTGGCGACGTCGCTCCAGCCCCGCGAGCTACTCGCCCGCTGCCAGGAGATCGAGCGGCGCATGGGGCGCGTTCCGACGGAAAAGTGGGGGCCACGCATCATCGATCTCGATCTGCTCGTCTATGGCGACAAGGCCATCCGCGACCTGGATCTGGTGCTGCCGCACCCCCACATCGGCGAGCGCGCCTTCGTGCTGGCACCGCTGATGGACATCGCGCCCGACCTGGAGATCAACGGCAAAAGCGTACGCGCGCTTTACGCCGCAATTGACGCCTCGAGCGTGCGCCCGCTCGCTTAAGCCGGCAAATAAAAGCGCCGCGGGGTGAGAGGCCCGCGGCGCATCGTCAAAGCGAATACGGAGGACGGCGCTCTTACTTCGAGCTGCCGTCCGCGTTGAAGGATTCGATGTACGCAGCGAGGTCGCCGCGCTCGACCTCATCCTTGACGCCGGGGAACAACATCTTGTTTCCGGGCACCTTCTTTTTGGGATCGGTGATGTACTCATGGAACACGGCATCATCCCAAGTGATGCCGGAATTCTTCATGGCCTCGGAGTAGGTGAAACCCTCGACCGAGCCGGCCTTGCGGCCGATCAGGCCATTGAGCTCGGGGCCCACCTTGTTCTTGGCGCCCGGACCGATCGCATGGCACGGCGCACACTTCATGAAGACTTTCTTTCCAGCGGCTGCATCCTGCGCCGACGCAACTGCCGGCAGCGCAAGCATGGCTCCCGCCGCGACAACCCACTTAAGCATCCCGGTTTCCTTCCCTGTGTTCAACGATTAAGCGTCGTTGTTGATGGCGACGCATCATCCAATGGCAATCGCGAATGTGCCAAGTCTTTTCTGAACTTGGACTGAACACGATGCCGCACCCCCGCATTCCACGGGGGATACACAGGTCACAGGATGTGCTGTCCGGGGAGCGTTAAGCGTCGCTCGGAACGGGCGTTTTTTCGACAGCCGGCTTCGGCGTGGCGCCACCCGGACGACGGTAAATGAACGACGGTGGCCCCTGGTGGGACTCCACCTCCGCCACCATCGCCCACTCCTCATGCAGCGGTGACAGCGAGCAGGCGGGATCGGTATTGGCCGCGTCTCCCGTCAGCGCGAAGGCCTGGCAGCGGCAGCCGCCGTAGTCGACCTCGCGCCGCGGGCAGGAGCGGCACGGCTCCTTCATCCAGTCGGTGCCGCGATACTTCTGGAACGCCTTGCCGCTGAGCCAGATCTCGCCCAGCGGCTTGTCGCGCACGCTGTCGAACTCGAGACCCGTGATCGATTCGGCCGCATGGCAGGGGAGCACGCGTCCCGACGGCGTGATGTTGATGATGCCTTTGCCCCAGCCGCCCATGCAGGGCTTCGGGAACTTGGCGTAATAGTCGGGCACCACAGCATCGATGACGATGACGCCCTTCAAGCGCTCGCGCGCTTTCTCGACCAGCTTGGCCGAGGCCATGAACTCCTCGCGCGTCGGCATCAGCGCGGCGCGATTCCTTAGCGCCCAGGCGTAATACTGCACGTGGGCGATCTCGACGCGCCCGGCGCCGAGCTCGACCGCGTAGTCGATGATCGCCTCGACGCTGTGGACGTTGTGGCGGTGGATCGGCGCGTTGATGGTCAGCGGCAGCCCGAGCTCGCGTACCCAGCCCGCCACTTCCTTTTTCTTGGCGCTGCCGCCTTTGTAGCCGGCGATTCGATCGGCGTTCTCGGCCGCAGAGTCGACGTCCTGGATCGAGATCTGGACGTGATCGAGGCCCGCCTCCTTGAGCTTCTCGAGCCGATCGCGCTTCAACAGCACCGCCGCGGTGATGAGGTTGGTGTAAAGGCCCGCTTCCGCCGCCGTCTTGACGATCTCTTCCAGATCGCGGCGCGCGGTGGGCTCGCCGCCCGATAGATGCACCTGCAGGATGCCGAGCTGGGCAGCCTGGCGCATCACCTTCTGCCACTCCTCGGTCGTCAGCTCGGTGTTGCTCTTCTCGAGTTCGAGCGGGTTGGAGCAGTAGGGACATTGCAGCGGACAGCGGTGCGTGAGCTCGGCGAGGAGGCCGACGGGGGCCCGCGCGCAAGCGAGATCGACGCGCTCAGCGCCGTCGGTCGCATCCGGCCCCGGCTCCCGCGAGTCAAGCGGCATCGCCGTCTCTTTCACGTGGGCCGGGCCCTTGTGGGTAGGGGCAAGTTCATTCATGCCTTCACTACTCCTTTGTCAGCGAGATCCTGGAGCATCGCAACGATGTCGGCCTCGATCTCCGCAACCGGCGCATTGTACTCTTTTGCTAACAGGCCTGCGATGTCACCGACACTGTGGGCGCCATCACAAAGCTTCAAAATCGCGACAGCAGTGTCGTCGGGATCGAACACGCGCTCGGGCGCCAGAATGAGCCACCGGCCGCGACCCGCATCGTGACGCATCTTGATGTGCGCAGGCATGACCGGTCGGCTGGCGATCGTGATGATCGTGCGCACGCGGGGCGCGACTTCACCCATTTTGGGCCTCCGGACGGAACGCCCCGGGAGGAATGTTGCCCTCCACGTAGGCATGCTGCAGTGCATCGAGCTGCACCCACAGCACATTGCATTTGAAGCACACGGCGTCGACGCAAGCCTCCTGCTCCTCGCGCGTCCTGGCATTCTTCAGGACGTAGTCGAGTGCGAAGTCGGCATCGCGCGGCGCCTGGGTCAGCCGGCGCTTGAAGTAGGCCATTACCTTATCGTCGATGAAATCGTAGTTCTCGAGCATGCCCGAGATGCGCTCCCTGTGGATCTTGGGAGCGAACAGCTCGGTGAGAGAGGAGGCGACGGCGACGGTGATCGGCTGCTCGCGCACGAAGGTCACGTAGGCTTCGACTGCGAAGCGGGTCGCCGGCAGGGCGCCGCGCATCGACACAACGTAGTCGCGGTCAAGGCCCAACCCGTCGGTCAGCACCAGCCAGCGCTCGATGCCGCCTTCCTCCTCGCCATAGCCGTCATGATCGAGTATACGGTGCGCCCATTCGCGGCGCAGGTCGCGATCATAAAGGCGGCTGATGAGGGCGGCATCCTTGCGCGGTACGGCCGACTGATAGCAGTAGCGGTTGAGCGCCCAGGCCTGCACCTGGAGTTTCTTCAGCTTGCCGCCGTGCAGCATGTGATGGAACGGGTGCTTATCGTGATAGCGCTCCGCGCCGACGGCGCGGAGCGCAGCCTCGAAATCGGCAACGCTCATCGGCTCGAGCGCTTTGCGCTCGCTGCTTGCACGCTCCAGGCTTACCGGCTCGATCATAGGCGCACCTCCAATCCATCGTACCCGACTTCCCATCCGGCGCCCTCGATGGTTTTGCGTGCGGGCGAGTTTTCGTCCAGCGCCGGATTCGAGTTGTTTATATGAACATATATGAGCCTTCCGACCCCGAGTTTCGAGAACGCCGCGATCGATCCCGAGGTGCCGGACATGCTGATGTGACCCATGCGGGCGCCCGTCTTATCGAGGAGGCCCTGCTCGATCATCTCGTTGTCGGTAAAGAGCGTGCCATCGAAGAAGACGATGGATGCGCCGTTGAGGCGGGCGGCGAGCTTGTCGTCGATGACGGCGCAGCCGGGGATATAGAAGAATGACTTCTTCTCGGCAGGATCGGTGATCTTGAGGCCGATGGTATCGCCTTCCTGGGTTCCGAAGTCGCCGGAGCTGGCATCCTCGAGATAGAGGGCCACTTTGCCCGGCACGGCGAAGGCCTCGACGGTGAGCCCCAGATCGACGCCGCCGCCGGTGAGCGGAAACGGCTTGTCGAGGGGGATCTCGATGCGCGGAACGAGCGGCTCGGCGAGGACCTGGAAGACCGAGTTCGCTTGGATCGTCTGCAGCACGCGGTTCGTGGCGTAGATGGAGAAGGGCTGCGCCTCGCGCAGGTTGATCAGCCCGATGATGTGGTCGACATCGCCGTTGGTCAGGACGGCGGCCTTGATGGGGCTGTGGCGCGCGCCGAACTTGGGATTGGCGTGCAGCTCGGGCGTCTGATTGAGCTGCTGGCGCAGGTCGGGGGAGGCGTTCAGCAGGGCCCAGTTCGCTCCATCACCGCTGACGGCAAGCGAGGACTGCGTGCGGGCCCTGAACCCGCGGGTTCCAGCGCGCACGGCAATACAGTTGTGGCAGTTGCAGTTCCACTGTGGGAAGCCGCCGCCAGCGGACGACCCCAGAACCTTGATGATCATGAAACGGTCTGGTCTGGGAGCGCGCCGACGCCCCGAAAAGACAACGGCGGTCGAGATCTCGACCGCCGTTGTCGGAAACTCACAGAGTTAGTGAGCTGATCGACAGTCGTTAGATGATGTCGATCTCGGCCGGCAGATACGAGGTAACCTCGAGGCCAACTTCCTGCTCACGAACTGCGGGCTTGGTCCAAACCTTCATAGCATTCCTCCTGTTTCGGCAAGATGCCTTCCAAAACTGGATGGCCCCGCCGAGGGTCCACCCGCTGAAACCACACCTTATGATTTCGGTGCGGCTCCAGTCTGCGGATCCAAGACGCCAAGTCCGGACCGCCATGGCCGTTATAGATCACAGGTGCTCTTCGAGCGGCAAGTAAATCACGCTCACAAACGCGTGTGTGATGCGTTATGTAGAACACGGACGACGCACCGAAAACCGCGCGCATCAGCGAACAGAAATTCACTCTTCGCAGCGCTTCGCAGGAGCACCTCGGAGAGGTACTTCGGAGATGACTCGGGTGGCGCTCGCGGGACGTCGCGCTGGTTGCCGACCCGTCTCCGGCATAAGCCTCGAAGGGTCTTATTCAGGTGCTCCAAATCTGCATCCCAAACGGGCGCCCCGGTGTGGCTGGAACAAGAAATCCATGCCAAATTCACAGTCCATAGCGAAATAATCTTCTTATCTTTAGTCGGGGCGCTGGGAGCAATAGAAAATTCTACTTCGGTAAACTATAAGATGGGCACCGGCTTGGTGACCGCGCGGGGTGGCGCATCCCGCGATTTACCTTGGCTGGTCATCATGCTCTGCAAAGATCCCTGGAAAGGTCGGCCCTTGCGGTACTTCCCTATCCTTTTCGACCTGCATGGCCGGGACGTCTTGATCGTCGGCGGCGGCGAGAAGGCATTGCAGAAGCTGCGCCTGCTGACCAAGACGTCGGCGCGCCTGCGGGTCGTGGCGGACGTGATCAGCGAGGACGTCGCGGCCCTGGCCGAGCTGCCGACGGTGCGCATCGATCAGCGCCCGCTGCAGGCTTCCGATTTCGACGGCGCCGCCCTCGTTTTCGCCACCAACGATGACGCCACCGCGGACAGCGCGGTTGCTTCCGCGGCCCGCGCGCGGGGCATCCCGGTCAATGTCGTCGACGGGCCGCTGGTGAGCAGCTTCATCATGCCGGCGATCGTCGACCGCGATCCCGTCGTCATCGCCATCGGCACCGGAGGCGCCGCGCCGATTCTCGCCCGCGAGCTCAAATCCAAGATCGAGGGTTGGCTGCCGGCACAGTTCGGCCGTGTGGCACAGCACGCTCTTGCCTTGCGACGGCGCATGCACGATGCGATCGCCGATCCCGTGGTGCGCCGGCGCGCTTGGGAGGCGCTGCTGCAAGGTGCGTGGCGGACGGCGGTGCTCAATGGCGACGATGGCGTCGCCGATCGCGAGCTCGGGCGCCAGCTGGACGCCGCCCGCGACGGGGTGCGTCCCGCCGGCAGTGTGTCGCTGATCGGCTGCGGCCCCGGCGAGCCGGATCTGCTCACGCTCAAGGCGCAGCAGCGCCTGCAGGAGGCGGACGTGCTGGTCGTCGACCGTCTCGTCAACCCCGGCATCCTCGAATATGCGCGGCGCGATGCGGTGCGCTTCGACGTCGGCAAGGAGCCCGACGGCCCCTCGGCACTGCAGGAGGAGATCAACCGCATTCTCGTGCGCGAGGCGCTGAAAGGCCATCGCGTCGCCCGTCTCAAGGGCGGCGATGCCTTCGTCTTCGGACGCGCGGCCGAGGAGATGGCGGCCGTCAGGGCCGCCGGCATTCCCGTCGAGGTGGTCCCGGGCATCACCGCTGCACATGCCTGCGCCGCGAGCGTCGGCCTGCCGGTGACGCTGCGCAACAGGGTGCGCCAGTTCGCGGTGGTGACGGGGGCCTCTGCCGATGGTCCTCTCGATCTCGACTGGGCCGCGCTCGCGCAAGCGGGCCAGGCGTTCGCCATCTACATGGGGGTCAGGAATGCGTTGCACTTTCGCGATCACCTGCTCGCCGCCGGTGCCTCGCCGCGGACGCCGGTCGTCATCGTTGAGAATGGAACTCTGGCGAGCGAGCGCGTCGTGGCGACCGAGCTTTCCGAGCTTGCCCGCGCCATCGCCGACACGGGCATCAAGGGCCCGGCTGTCATATTCGTCGGCCTCGACTGGGTAAGCGCCGGGCTGTCGCGGCCGGAGAAGGTCGAGCTTTATGAGCCACAGCCGGCGCGCGAGGGTGAGACCACCCAGGGCGCCGCCGCCGCAACGGCGCTGACGGGATAATTCGCGGGTCGAAGATGATAGTCTTCGCCCGCCGTGGAGACGAGAAATGTCGAGGAGGCGTTTGTGACCGCCCAACCGTTGCTTCCGAGGAACGCGCCGTTCACACCGGAAGACATTGACGTGCTCAACAGCGTCGTCGCGCGTACGACGCCGCAGCAGCGCAGCTGGCTCGCGGGCTTCTTCGCCGGCTTCGAGGCGGCGCAGGCCGGTGCGCAGCCGCAGGCCGCGGTCGCCGCCAAGCCCCGCCAGGCGCTGACCGTCCTTTACGCGAGCGAGAGCGGCAATGCCGAAGCGCTCGCCATGCGCACCAAGAAGCTCGCCCAGAAGCACGGGCTCGATGCGCGCGTGGTCGACATGGCCGACGCCGACCTCGATGTGCTGGCCAAGGCCAAGAATCTGATCGTGTTCGCTTCGACTTGGGGCGAGGGCGACCCGCCGAGCCGCGCGGTCGACTTCTATACGGCGCTGATGGGCGATGCGGCCCCGCGCATCGAGGGCGTCCGCTTCGCCGTGCTGGCGCTGGGCGACACCGCGTACGCGCAGTTCTGCGCGATCGGTAAGGCGATCGATTCACGGCTGGAAGCGCTGGGTGGCAAGCGCGCCACGGCGCGCGTCGATCTCGATCTCGACTACGCCAAGCAGGCGGCCGAGTGGACGGAGCGCGCGCTGGGCGAGCTGGCTCCGGCGGAGGCCGCGGCGACCGCCACCGTCGTACACGTCGACTTCAAGGGCGGCGCGCAGCTCCTCGACGACGAGCCGCAGTTCACTGCCGAAAATCCGCTGAAAGCCGAGATTGCGACGCTCATCAATCTCAACGGCACGGGCTCGACGCGCGAGACCTGGCACGTGGAGCTTGCCGCCGAGGCGCCGGGCTTCGTCTACGCGCCGGGCGATTCCATCGGCATCCTGCCCGAGAACGATCCCAACCTGGCATTAGAGCTGGCGGAGACCGTCGGGCTCGGTGCCGACGGCGCGGTCGTGGCGAAGCTGCGCGAGCGCTACGACGTGACGACGCTGTCGCGCACCCTCGTTGAGTCCTACGCCAAGCTCACGCAACGCCCCGACGTTGCGCACCTTGCCGAGCCGAAGGCGTTCGCCGCGTTCTCGGCCGACCGGCAGCTCATCGACCTGTTCGAGACCTACCCCGAGAAGCTGTCGCCCGAGCAGCTCTATAGCCTGCTGCGGCCGCTGCCGGGACGGCTCTATTCGGTCGCCTCGAGCCCCAAGGCGCACCCGGGAGAAGCGCACATTCTCGTCGGCGCCGTGCGCTGGGATTCGCACGGTAAAAAACGTCGCGGCGTCGCCTCGACCTACTTTGCCGACCGGCGCAAGGTCGGCGACCCGGTGCGCATCTACGTCAAGCCGAACCGCCACTTCCGGCTGCCGGAGGATGGCGCCCGTCCGATCATCATGATCGGCGCCGGCACCGGCGTTGCCCCTTACCGCGCCTTCATCGAGGAGCGCGCCGAGACAGGCGCTAGCGGCAAGAGCTGGCTGGTGTTCGGCGAGCGCAACTATACCAATGACTTCCTCTACCAGCTCGAATGGCAGGAGCATCTGGAAAGCAAAGCGCTGTCGCGCATCGACGTCGCCTTCTCACGCGACCAGCCCGAGAAGATCTACGTGCAGCAGCGGCTGTGGGAAGCGCGCGCGGACCTGCTCAAGTGGGTCGACGAGGGCGCGCATATCTACGTGTGCGGCGACGAGAAGGGCATGGCGCGCGATGTCGATGTCATGCTGGCGCGCATCCTCGCCGAGGCCGCCCGCGGCGACGACGAGGCGGGCCGCGCCAAGCTGAAGGAGCTGGCCAAGGCCGGCCGCTACCAGCGCGACGTGTATTGATACGAGAGCCGACGACCTCTCGACGGGACAAGCGATCATGACCGACGACAAGCGCGCCAGGAACGAGATCATCAAAGAGAACAGCCGCCTCCTGCGCGGCACCATCGCCGAGGGGCTCGCCGACGTGTCGACGGGCGCCATCTCGGAGGATGATTCTCAGCTGACGAAGTTCCATGGCACCTACCTGCAGGACGACCGCGACGTGCGCCACGAGCGCGCCAAGAAGAAGCTGGAGAAGGCCTACAGCTTCATGATCCGCCTGCGCCTGCCGGGAGGCGTCGCCACCTCCAAGCAGTGGCTGGCGCTGGACGCCATCGCCGGCACCTACGCCAACGGCACCCTGCGGTTGACGACGCGCCAGACCTTCCAGTTCCACGGCGTCATCAAGTCCAACATGAAGCGCACCATGCAGGCGATCAACGCCGCGCTGCTCGACACGCTCGCCGCCTGCGGTGACGTAAATCGCAACGTCATGGCCGCCTCCAACCCGTATCTGTCGAAGATGCACGCTGCCGCGCACGACCTCGCCGTCAAGGTGAGTGCGCACCTGCTGCCGCAAACCGGCGCCTATCACGAGATCTGGCTCGACGGCGAGCTGGTCGTCGACAAGAGCAAACCCGCAGGCAAGGAGCAGGAGCCGATCTACGGCACGCACTACCTGCCGCGCAAATTCAAGATCGTGATCGCCGTGCCGCCGTCCAACGACGTCGACATCTTCGCCCACGATCTCGGCTACATCGCCATTGTCGAGAAGGGTAAGCTCGCCGGCTATAACGTCACCGTCGGCGGCGGCATGGGCATGACGCACGGCGAGCCCGATACGTTTCCGCGCACCGCCGATGTCATAGGCTTCTGCACGCCCGAGCAGGCGGTCGACGTCGCCGAGAAGATCGTCACCGTGCAGCGCGACTGGGGCAACCGCGAGAATCGCAAGCGCGCCCGCCTGAAATATACCATCGAGGACCGTGGGCTCGATGCCTTCCGCACCGAGGTTGAGCACCGGCTCGGATATAACCTCGGCGCGCCGCGACCCTTCCAATTCGATTCCACCGGCGACCCCATCGGCTGGGAGCAGGGCGCCGACAAGAAGTGGCACCTGACGCTGTTCATCGAGAACGGCCGCGTGAAGGATGTGCCGGGGCACACGCTGCGCACGGGGCTGCGCGAGATCGCCGAGATGCATCCCGGTGGGTTCGTGCTCACCGGCAATCAGAATCTCATCATCACCAACGTCACCGCCAAAGCGAAAACGAAGATCGAAGCGATCCTCGCCGAGCACGGGATCACCCCGTACGCGTCCTCCGGCATGCGCCGCAGCAGCATGGCCTGCGTGGCGCTACCGACCTGCGGCCTGGCGCTGGCCGAGAGCGAGCGCTTCCTGCCCGAGCTGCTCGATGCCCTGGAAGAGGTGCTCGACAAGGCGGGTCTCAAGGACGACGACATCGTCATCCGCATGACCGGCTGCCCCAACGGCTGCGCGCGGCCGTATCTGGCCGAGATCGGGCTCGTGGGTCGCAACCCCGGGCTCTACAACCTCTATCTGGGCGCCGCCTTCGACGGCTCGCGCCTCAACAAGCTCTACGCCGAGGACGTCGACAAGACGCGCATTGTGCGACTGCTGGAGCCGATGTTTCAGCGCTATGCGAGGGAGCGCGAGGAGGGCGAGCACTTCGGCGACTTTGCGATCCGCGCCGGCTACGTGCGCCCGACGACCGCCGGCAACCGCTTCCACGCCGATATCGAGCTCGTCAAAGCCGTGAGCTGAGGCGCCGCTGCAGCTTCGCTCGCTGCCGCCGTCAGTGGTGGGGTGGGCCTAGCAGCGAGTACGCCGCCCACATGAGCACCAGCGCCAGCACGACGCGCAGCAACCAGTCGGGGACAAGCCCGGTGATGCGCGAGCCGAGCGCGATGCCCGGCACCGAGCCCACCAGCAGCAGCCCGAGGATCGGCAAGTCGACGTTGCCCATGCCGAAATGACTCATGCCGGCAATGAACGTCAGCGGGATGGCGTGCACGATGTCGGTACCGATCAACCGCCGCGCCGATAACGCGTGATAAAGCGCGGTGAGCACCACGACGCCGATGGCGCCGGCACCGACCGACGTCAAGGCGACGAGCACGCCGAGGACGAGGCCGAGCGCCAGCGTCGGCAATGGGCGCACGACCGGCGGGCCGGCCGCGTCGGGCGCGCGCATCGCGTAGCGCTTGAGCAAGGGATAGATCGCAACGCCGAGCGCGCTCACGACCAGAGCGGCGGCGAGGACCTTGCGGATGATGGCGGCGAGAACGTGGATGTCGGGCTCGGCGAAATAGATCCACGCCAGCATGGCGAGAGCGCCGGGCAGGCTACCCAGGGCCAGCCAGCGTACGATCGGCCAGTTGACGTTGCCCATCGAGTGGTGGCGCCAGGCGGCGCTCGCCTTGGTGATCGAGGCGAACAGCAGATCCGTGCCGACCGCCAGCACCGGCGAGATGCCGATGCCGGAGATGAGAAATGGCGTCATCAGCGAGCCCGCCCCTACGCCCGTCAGGCCGACGAGAAAGCCGACGGCAAATCCTCCGCCGATGATGAGGGGCCATGAGTCCGACAGCAGAGTGATCATGAATCGTGGGCTCGTGGTCGCGCGCGAAGGCTTACCGCTCGGGGGCGGGCCTTATCTGTTATCGTGGATGTCCGGATGGTGGAAGCAGAGAAGTCGCCTCAGGCAAGGGCATTGAGAATGCTCCGCAGACTAAGGATCGCGACGACACTTCCGACGATGATCATCAGGACTTTGTCGGGCAGGCGCTTGGTCGCATAGGCAGCGAACGGCGCGGCTATGACCCCGCCGATGATAAGCCCCGTGATGATCGGCCACAGCTCCAGCCCGATGGTGAATAGGAACGTCGCCGAGATCGTGACGGTGACGAAAAACTCCGCAAGGTTAACCGAGCCGATGGCGTAGCGCGGTGTCGTGCCCTGGCCGATCAGCGTCGAGGTGACGATTGGTCCCCAGCCGCCGCCGCCGATCGAGTCGAGGAGCCCGCCGACGAAACCCAGCGGCGCCACCCGTGACGGCTCGGCGCCCTCATTGACGCGGGTGGTGACGGCGCGCCAGACGATGAACAGTCCGACCAGTAGCAGGTAGGCGCTGATGAACGGTTTCACCTTCTCGCCGGGGAGCGCCGTCAGAAGATAGGCGCCGATGGCGCCGCCGATCATGCCCGGCACGGCGAGGCGCACGAGCAGATTGCGATCGACGTTGCCTAAGCGCCAGTGCGACGCGCCGGAGGCGGCGGTGGTCAGCGTCTCGGCCGCATGCACGCAGGCGCTCGCCGTTGCCGGCGGGATGCCGAGGCTCAACAGCACGGATGAGGAGATGACGCCGTAGGCCATACCGATGGCGCCGTCGATCATTTGCGCGACGAAGCCGACGGCAACGAACAGGAGCACGTCATCCCACATGGGTCGGGCTCGGCGGCTGCTTATTCTGGACAGGCAGGCTCGGCATAGCGGCTCGTCAGGTGGGATCAAGCTCTCGTGACGTCACAAACGGCGGCGTCTTAAATCTCGATCTTCACCGGCACACCGGCCGCATGCAGCAGCAAGGCAACTTCGCTGGCGCGACGTTGGAACTCGCGCCGGTCGGCGTCGCTGCCACCGAGATCGCTGTTCAAACCTCGCTCCAAGAGCTCTCGCGTCAGCTGGAAGGTGCTGGCCGCATGCGTCTCGCCGCTTGCTTTCGCCGATAAGATCACGCCGCCCGCAACAGAAGCGCCGGTGACCGCGTCGACGATCAGGAAGCACCCCGTCGCCGGATTGACGGCGAACGGATCGACGGCCATCGGGCGGCCGAGCGTGATGCCGATGAGCGCGATGTCGTTCACCGAGGCCGCTTTTGCCGGCTGCACGGCGAGCGTTTCCAGATCGAGCAGCGCCTTGATCTCGAGCGAGGTGATCGGGGCCAGATCGGTGGCGGTGCGCAACAGGTAGCCGGCGCGCGGGTCGAAGGGCGTCTCCCACAGCCAGACGATGCGCGCTTCGAGCTGCATGGCGACAGAGGGTGGAGCATCGGGCGTCGACAGAACGGCACCGCGCGCGACGTCGATGTCGGCGTCGAGCTGCAGGGCGACGGCTTGCCCCTGGGAGGCAATCTCGAGATCGCGGCCCATGGTGGCGATGCGCAGCACGTGCGCGCTCTGCCCGCTCAACGCGTCGGTGACGCGATCGCCGACGCAGATGCAGCCTGAGCTGACCGTGCCGGCGAGTCCGCGGAAGTCGAGCCCGTCGCGCAGCACCGTCTGCACGGGCATGCGGAACGACCCTCTGGCAGTGATGTCGCGTGAGGGAATCCGCTCGAGGTGCTCGAGCAGGTGAGGTCCCGTGTACCAGGGCATGTGCTCGGAGCGGCGGGCGACGTTGTCGCCGCCGACGGCGGACACCGGAATAGTCACCGCCTCGCGAAAGCCGAAGCGCAGGGTGAGCTCGCGGAAGTCGGCCTCGATGGCGCGGAAGCGCTCCTGCGACCAGTCGACGAGGTCCATCTTGTTGACGGCGAGAATGACGCGCTTGACGCCGACGATGTCGAGGATGCCCGCGTGCCGCCGCGTCTGCCGCTTCACGCCGTGGCGCGCGTCGACCAGCATGATGGCGACGTCGGCATGCGAGGCGCCGCTCGCCATGTTGCGCGTGTACTGCTCGTGGCCGGGGCTGTCGATAATCACGAAACGACGCGTCTCGGTGTCGAAATAGCGCCAGGCGATGTCGATGGTGATGCCCTGCTCGCGCTCGGCAACGAGGCCGTCGACCAGCAGGCTGAAATCGGGGTGCGCGCCGCCGGTGGCAGCGTTCGACGAGCGGCTGATGGTCTCGCGCTGATCGTCGTAGAGGTCGGAGGCATCCCACAGCAGGCGGCCGATCAGGGTCGACTTGCCGTCATCGACTGACCCGCAGGTCAATAGATGCAGGATGCCGTTGAGCTCGCGAGTGACTTCGGGCGCGGTCTCTTCGCGCCGAATGGCAGTGAGCGCCGTCATTAGAAGTAGCCCTCCTGCTTCTTGCGCTCCATGGCGCCGGCTTGGTCATGATCGATGAGACGTCCCTGGCGCTCGGACGTGCGGGCGCCGAGCGTCTCGGCGACGACGCTTTCGATGTCGGTTGCCGTCGACGGCACAGCAGCGGTGAGCGGCCAGCAGCCGAGCGTGCGGAAACGCACGTGCTTCATTTGCGGCTTCTCTCTGGGCTGCAGCGGCAGCCGGGCGTCGTCGACGACGAGCAGCTGACCGTTGCGCGTGATGGTTGGACGGCGAGCGGCAAAGTACAGCGGCACGACGTCGAGCTTTTCGCGCAGGATGTAGCGCCACACGTCGCGCTCGGTCCAGTTGGAAAGCGGGAAGATGCGCACCGTCTCGCCGGCGCCGAGGCGGCCGTTGAGCAGGTTCCACATCTCCGGTCGCTGGCGGCGCGGATCCCAACGGTGGCCGGGCGAGCGGAACGAGAAGACGCGCTCCTTGGCGCGCGAGCCCTCCTCATCGCGACGCGCCCCGCCGAAGGCCGCATCGAACCCGTACTTGTCGAGCGCCTGCTTCAAAGGCTGCGTCTTCATCACGTCGGTATAGACCGACGGAGAGTGGTCGTAGGGATTGATGCCCCGCTTCAGGCCTTCCTCGTTGACGTGGACGATGAGCTCCAGCCCCAGCTCGCGCATGGTCTTGTCGCGAAAGGCGATCATGTCCTTGAACTTCCACGTCGTGTCGATGTGCAGCAACGGGAACGGCGGCTTCTGCGGCCAGAAGGCCTTGCGCGCCAGATGCAGGAGGACGGTCGAGTCCTTGCCGATAGAATAGAGCAGCACCGGCTTGCGGAACTGCGCGGCCGCCTCACGGAAGATATAGATCGCCTCGGCCTCGAGTAGGTCGAGATGCGAAAGCGGTGCCGTCATGCTGCAGCTTCCTTCTGGCGGGGCCTGTTGTGCAGGCCGCACTCTTTACCGTCCTCGTTCTCCCACCACCAGCGTCCGGCGCGGATATCCTCGCCGGGCTTGATTGCGCGCGTGCATGGCTGGCAGCCGATCGAGGGAAAGCCGCGGGCGTGCAGAGGATTGAGCGGAACCTGGTTGTCGGCGACGTAGGCCCCGAGCTTCTCGAGGCTCCAGTCAGCGATCGGATTGAGCTTGATCAGCTGGTGATCGGCGTCCCACGACGCAAAGGGCACATCCGCCCGCTCCGACGACTGCTCGCGGCGCAGCCCGGTGATCCAGCCGGCCGCCCCTTCGAGCGCGCGCTTCAGAGGACGTACCTTGCGCACCTCGCAGCAGGCCTTGCGGTTCTCGACGGCAAGGCGAAAACCTAAGATGCCGTCGCGGGCGACCAGCTCTTCGACCTCGCGCGCATCGGGCGCGATGACCCGGATCTTGAGGCCGTAGCGGTTCTCGCTCGTATCCAGTGTCTCGAGCGTCTCGGGGAAGTGGCGGCCGGTATCCAGCGTGAACACGTCGACGCCCGCGCCGCAGGCGGCAATGGCGTGCAGCACGGCCTGATCCTCGATACCGAGGCTGGTCGAGAAGGCGATGCGGCCCGGCACCGTGCGCGTAATCTCTTTGAGACGGTCTTCCAGCCGCTCGGTGGCGCCCAGGCGCCGGTCGAGCGCAGCCGCAGCCGCGCGCGGGTCGGCGCCCCTCGCCGACCGCTCGCGCGGGGCAGTACGCAAAGCGGCCCGGGCGCCAGGCGCCCTGGTGGCGCCGCGCCCGGTGGAGGACTTCGTCGGCATCGTGGTCCCTTCGCTAATGCCGTGAAATTAAGGGAAACTGATTTCCATATAAAGGGCGCAGCATAAATAAAAATAGGATCGCATTCCCCGTGTCCTGCCGGAGTGAAAATTTTTGCCAACGAGGGGGTTGTTGGAACGCCGTATTGCGCTCGCTAGCTTGTCACCCGAGACGTGGAGTCGGGCGCTGATGGCGGCCGCGGCGGTCGGTCGCGCGGCTCGACTGGCAGGAGTAGATGACATGTGGACAACGTGTGCGTGCGCAAATGTGTCATGTCGCGCTTTGTCGGCGGTATGACGCGGCCATGAAGGCGAATCAGTGTGCAAGCAATTCGAGTGTTGAGCCGCAGTATTCGTAGTCACAGGATTTTCGCATCCGAGTTGTCGGCAATGTTCCTAAGAAATTTTGGGGACGAATCTGGATGGCTGAACTTTGAATAGTTTCAGGCCCTTAACAGCGTTATCTAATGTGGACATCACTGTGCACTGCCGTGTGCTGCGACATGGGCGGAATTATGCCCCTGGCGGCTTGGTTAACAGATGGTATTCTCCGCCCCGCTTCGAGACGGGGCCGACATGAAGAGGGCATCTTCCATGTTCGTGCCGCTTTCCGGGGCAGCAAAGCAACGTAGCAAGTAAGCGGGGTACCGAAAAATGGGGGATTCCTCTAAGCGTCCCGATTTTCCGCAGTTCGATCCACCGCTCGATATCACTCGTGAGCGGGCCGAAGAGGCCGGGATCGAGGTGTTCGAGATCGTCGGATCAATTAAATGGTTTGATGCATCAAAGGGTTATGGGTTCATAGTGCCCGACAACGGGCTTGCCGACATCTTGCTCCACGTCACCTGCCTGCGGGCCGGCGGTTACCAGACCGCGTACGAGGGAGCGAGGGTCCACTGCGAGGTGCTGCGCCGGCCGAAGGGCATGCAGGCGTTCCGCATCCTCAGCATGGACGAAAGCACCGCCATCCACCCATCGCAATTGCCGCAGCGCACGCACGTCATCGTGACGCCGGAGAGCGATTGGGAGCGCGCGATGGTGAAGTGGTTCAACCGGGTGCGCGGTTTCGGCTTCTTGACGCGGGGCGAGGGGACGCCGGACGTATTCGTGCACATGGAGACACTGCGGCGGTTCGGTTTCACCGAGCTGCGGCCGGGGCAGATGGTCCTCGTCCGCTGGGGCCACGGCTCGAAGGGCTGCATGGCCGCCGAGCTCAGGCCGGATGGACAACCCGGACTGCCGCCAACGCACTGATAGGGGCGATGGCTCATTTGCGAATTCGGAGCGGGGCTGCCCATTGGGCGGCCCTGCTTTTTGCGGCCACCGCGCTATGTGCCGTGCTGGCGGGGCCGCTCGACGCCAAGATGCGCGTCGACCGGCTGTGGCTGGTGACCGGCACCGGCAGCGACGTGCCCATCGACATCGAGATTGCGGAGGCTCCGAAGGAAAAGGAGCTGGGGCTGATGTTCCGCACGGAGCTGCCTGACGGTAAGGGCATGCTGTTTCCCTACGACCCTCCGCGCGAGCTCACCATGTGGATGCACAACACCTACATCCCGCTCGACATGGTCTTCATCCGCCCGGACGGCGTTATTCACCGCATCGAGGCGCGCGCCGAGCCGTTGTCGGACCGCGTGATCAGCTCGGAGGGCCCGGTGGCGGCCGTCTTGGAGCTGGCCGGCGGCGCGGCGGCGCGACTGGGCCTCAAAGCGGGCGATCGCATACGCTATCCGCTGTTCGCGGCGCCTGCGCCCTGAGCGCATAGAGCCAGGGAAATTGTGCGCCGCCGTTGTCGCCCTTGACCTCGCGAAAGCGAAGCGGCACACAAAGCCATGACGCTTCCGTCGGGGCATAGCTCAGCCTGGTAGAGCACTTGCTTTGGGAGCAAGGGGTCGCGAGTTCGAATCCCGCTGCCCCGACCATCACGTAGGCTGCAGAGGGTGAGGCACATGGCTGCGCGCATCTATAGGCCGGCCAGGACGGCCATGCAGTCGGGCGAGGCCCGTACCAAGGAGTGGGTGCTGGAGTTCGCGCCCGCGAGCCGGCGCGAGATCGATCCGCTGATGGGCTGGACGGGCTCGCGTGACATGCGCGCCGAGGTGCAGCTCGAGTTCGATACCAAGGAGAAGGCGATTGCCTACGCCGAGCGCGAAGGTATCGCCTACACGGTGTTCGAGCCGCAGCCGCGCAAAATGATCCGCAAGTCGTACGCCGACAATTTCAAGTACGGCCGCATCGGGCGGTGGACGCACTGACAGATCGACAGGCGCTGGATCGCGAAGTTCCAGCGCCCGTCGATGCCGCTTTCCTGAGGGCTCAGTGGAAGAGCACGAGCGCTTTTTCCACCGTGTTCCAGATGCCCCAAGCCAGCGGGATGCCGACGAACGACCAGAAAAGCAACGCTTTCAGATCGAAGCCGCCCATGCCGATGCCGCCCCCCGCCGACGCTCCGGAGCCGTTCACCGACTTGTGCTTGGCCTGCTCGGTCGCCACCTCGGCTTCGCTCATGTGCCACTTGTGATTGACAGGGCGCACGAGCAGGTTGGCGAGGAAGCCTACGACCAGCAGTCCGGCGAGGATGTAGAAGATCGGACCGTAGATCTGATCGGGCGCGATGCCCTCCGCCTGCCGCGTGTCGTGCAGATAGTTGACGATCACCGGACCGACGATGCCGGCCGTCGACCACGCCGTCAGCAGCCGCCCGTGGATGGCGCCGACGAACTGCGTGCCGAACATGTCGGCGAGATAAGCGGGGATCGTGGCAAAGCCGCCGCCGTACATGGAGGCGATGACGCAGAAGCAGGCGACGAACAGGGCGAGGATCTTCCAATCCGCCGCAAACGAGGCCAGCACGTAGAGGGCTGCGCCGAGCGTGAAGAAGATAAAGTAGGTGGTCTTGCGCCCGAGGTGATCGGAAGACGACGCCCAGGCGAAGCGTCCGAAGATGTTGAACAGCGAGATGAGCCCCACGAAGCCGGCGCCGACGCTCGCCGCCGCGGCGGCCAACGCCAGATCCTTCTTGAGGTCGAGGTAGCCCAGCTCGGGCCGACCAACGAGTGCGCCGGCGAACGTCTCCTGCAGCATGGGCGAGGCGGCGCCGATAATACCGATGCCGGCCGAGACGTTGAGGCAGAGCACCAGCCACAACAGCCAGAACTGGGGCGTCTTGTGCGCATCTTTGAGATGCACGTTGTTGGACGTGATCATGCGATTGCCGTTGGCCGGCGGCGTCCAACCTTCCGGCTTCCATCCGGCCGGCGGCAGGCGGTAGCCGAAGGCACCGATCAGCATGAACACGAAGTAGACGGCGGCCATGGCGACAAATGTCTGCCACACACCGACGTCGGCGCCCGAGCGGAAGCCGGCCCAGGAGATCGTGTGCTGCAGGTCGGTGAAGGGCACCGCGAACGTGTAAGCACCGCCGGCGAAGCCGTTCATCAAGATCGCTGCCAGCGGTGAGCCGATCATGGCGCCGCCGCCGAAGCCCATGATGGCCATGCCGGTGGCCATGCCGCGCCGGTCGGGAAACCATTTGATGAGCGTCGAGACGGGCGAGATATAGCCGAGGCCCAGCCCAATGCCGCCGATGACACCGGCGCCGAGCCACATCAGCCACAGCTGGTGGATGAAGACGCCGAAGGCGGCGATCAGCAGCCCGCCGCACCAGCACAGCGCGGAGACGATGCCGGCCTTGCGCGGACCGACGCGCTCGAGCCATCCGCCCCAGATCGCCGCGGAGATGCCGAGCAGCAGGAAGAAGAACGTGAACATCCAGCCGAGGTCGAACTGGCTCCAGTTGCAGCTGGTGGCGGTGAGCGCCTGCAGCGTGCCGACCGACTTCTCGGCGAACGTGGCGGCGCCCGCCGAGCACTCCGCCACCGCCTTGCCGTCGGCGCCGACGAGCGCACCTTGCAAAGGTTTCCAAAAGACGGAGAACCCGTAGGCCATGCCGATGCACAGATGGATGCACAACGCGGCGGGCGGCACCAGCCAGCGGTTGAAGCCCGGTTTGGCTATGATGCGCTCTCTGGAAAGGAGCGCCGGAGCGGCGTCCCCCGCGCTTACAGTACTGGCCGTCATTGTACGCTTTCTCCCCTGACCCTTGGTCTTGTCGACGCGTTTGGCTACGCGTCGCCATGCTCCCCCGGGACCGCGCGCGCGGCCTCGTATGCGCACCTTTTCGCGCGCTTATGCCTTTTCTGCCATGGGTATGCTGTCACGATCAACGCATCTCGGGCGGCAAGGCTTTCGCCGGCCGCCCGAGATCTGCGTAGAGATGCGCGATTGCTGCGCCGCGAATAGGGTGCCGTTGCGAGCGTTTAGGCGGCCCGAGAGGCGCCCTCGGGAGCGGCGGGCCCGTGCAGGCTCTCGACGCCGAAGGGGACGCACTCGGCGGCAAAGCGGTGCGGGCCCATGCTGGCAAGGGCTGCGACCATGCGCCCTTCGCGGCGAAGCATGGCGTCGGCCAGCGAGACGAACAACCGGTTGGGGACGGCAGTGTCGGAGGCGCGGCGGAGGGCGCCGGCAACGGTCGATTCCGAGGCCTGCGGATTGAGCGCGCACAGCGTGATGTAGGCGGCGGCCGTCGAGCGGCTGAGGCCCGCATAGCAGTGGATGAGGAGCGGCGTCTGCCGGTCCCAGCCGCGCACGAAATCGAGGAGCTCGGAGACGTGCTCCAGCGCCGGCGCCATCGAGCCCGGCTGCGCCTCGGTGATGTCGTGCATGTCGAGCTTCAGGTGATTGCCGGGCGACAGCGCCTTCGGTGTCGCCGGAGCAAGGTCGGAGTTGATCGCGCTGATGAGGTGGCGTGCGCCGGTGCGGGCCAGAACCTCGGGAATGTGCCTCAGGGCGCAAACGTGAACGGAGGCGGGGGGACGAGCCATCATGATCAATCTCTTCTCATTGGGATTTTTGTATGCTTGGCGTAGTGACAGTCAACCATGACGATTTAAAGAACGCCCGTCATTGGGGCCGATTCGTGCGTTGATACTTGCGCGGGGGCGATCCGGGGCCTATCCAAACCGGGCGAGCCGGCGCGTTGCGCACGGCCCCGATGGCACGATCCCGTAGCTCAGTTGGATAGAGCATCTGCCTTCTAAGCAGAGGGTCGCAGGTTCGAATCCTGCCGGGATCGCCATGCTGTCTCCGTGGTCTAGGATGTCTCTCCGCATGTCATTCTGAAATGCGTTTCGTGGGGTCATTCTGAATCTTGGCCGCGGTCTGTTCCTTTTCAACCCACGCGCGTCGTTTGCGCGCAGCCGCGATGCCACCGTGGCGACACGCGGTCATCGTCACGTGCTCGGGCAGTCCGGCATCGCGACATGCCTCGCGCATGATGCCCTTGGCGTAGGAAAGGCTGTAGGGTCGGGGCTCACCCTTACGGCCCTTGCGGCCGCACGCCGTCCTTCGTCAGGCGGCCAGTCGTGAGCACCATTGGCACGCCGAGGCGCGGCACGGCGGCGAGCGCCACCTCGATTGTGGGGAATAGCTTGCCGTGCTCGTCCTCGGGTGGCTGCCAGACACGCTCGCCGGTCTTGTGGTGGGATACTTGCAGTGGTTGGGACGCGAAGTAGGGCGCCAGTCTACCCACGTCATGTAGCCGGCGAGCACGTTCTCAGGTCTCTGCAGGCACTCGAAACAAATGAGTGGGGCGAGCGCGAGGTGGGGGGTATCCCTTCTTGGCGATCGCCGCCACCAGCGGGCAGGCCTCATCGCGCGTCGCCGGCACGCCATCCTCCTTGCCGCCTTTGCGGATCATGCCGGCAAACGGGTTCTCGGCCGGCACGACTTTTGGGTAGAGTCGGCGGATCAGATCCCACGCCCGCGCGATCCGGGACAGGCACATGTTGGCCTGGCGCACACCGCGCTTCTTCCGCGGGCCGACGAGCAGCTTGGCGTCGCGGGTGGTGCCGTCAGCGTTGCTGACTGAGGGACGCCGATACGTATGCTCATAATTTCGCTGAATTTCTTAAGCGCCCCATAACGCATTATACTCATAGTACAGACGATCAGGTATCTGAAGTACATTACACTGACGTGCATATGACAGACGTTCATAGAGCTGATGCTCATATCGCCGACGCTTAATTGGTGCCTTCATGGCGGCGCACACACGAGAAAATGCTAGAAGAATCGCTGCAAGTGGCAATGGCGCCGGCCGCGTAGACGTGAAGGCGCTGGCGCGTGCTGGCGGCCTCAATTTCGATGGCCTCTCGCTCGAGGCTTCTAGCAGCAATAATAGCGTCACATTTGCTCCTGCAACGAACGAGCCGATCTATCGACCTCGCTTGAGCGAGGGCAAGTCGCAGACCTCCGCTCACACGATCTCGGACGGCTTGCGCTCTCCAACCCAGACGGCGAGCCTGACGGTCGATACGGCCGGCCAGACGAGCGCCGTCGGCGTGGGAGGCGCGATGAAGCTCACCGCCATCCATAATGCCGAGAGTGCAGCCTCCGAATTGTCGGGCAGCAGCACTCCGCTGCCTCTGATCAATAGTCTGACGACGACGGAGACGGGGGCGACGGTCGAGAGCTTGAGCAAGGATTTGAGCGCGAAGGCCACCGCAGCGACCGAGACGCCTGATAGCTCGGCGAGCATCACCGGCACCTCGGGGGGCAACTTCGAGAGCCTGCTGGTGGGCAGCGGGATGGCGACGGCGCAGGTCGCCGACACGACCAGCACCGCAACGGTGACGCTCGATGACGCCGTTGCCGGCGGCACTCCCGGCACAGCCACCATTACTGCGCATGTGAATCAGGCGGTCACCGGCAGCAACCTGCTGCTGAACTTGTCAAACGGCGCGACCATCACCATTGCGGTGGGCGCGACCAGTGGCACTTCCGCTTCGTTTGGCGCACTCGCTGACGCGATGATCGGCATCAACAGCCACTCCGGCGGTAACTTCGAGGCGCTCGACACCTCCGACACGGCGCTGGTTGCGGTCAACAACGCGCCGGTGAATGGGGTCCCGGGCGCACAGACAGTCGCCGAAGACACCAACCTAGCGATCACCGGGCTGTCTATCAGCGACCTGGACGCCGGCAGCGCGAGCAACATCACCACCACGCTATCGGTGGCGCACGGCACGCTGACGGTGTCGTCGGCGGGCGGGGCGGCAGTATCGGGCAGCGGCACCGGATCGGTGACGCTGACTGGGTCGATCGCGCAGATCAACACGACGTTGGCTGCGGTCAACAACGTCGTCTACAAGGGCGTTCCCGACTTCAATGGCAGCGACACGCTCACCATCACCGCCAATGACCAGGGCAACACCGGTATCGATCCGGGGCTGACCGGCACTGCGAGCAGCGAACAGGACAGTGACACGTTGGCGATCACGGTCACCGCGGTCAACGACGCGCCGGGGGCGACGATCACGCCGACGAGCTACAGCGCGACCGAGCAGACCAGCCTCAGCCTGAAGAACAATGGTCTGTCGATCGGCGACGTGGACGCGGCCACTGGCGCGACGACGGCGACGTTGTCGGTGACCGAGGGCACGCTGACGGTGACGGCCGGCAGCAGCGGAGCGTTGGTCAGCAACAGCGGCACCTCGTCGGTGACGGTCATGGGCACGGTGGCGCAGATCAACGATCTGCTGAACACCAACGGCAGCAGCACGGTGAGCTACAGCGACAACACCGACACGCCGAGCGCGGGCGCAAGCTTGACGCTCACGGTGCATGACAACGGCAATACCGGTGGCGGCGACCTGTCGGCGAGCGACACCGCGACCATCAACATCACCGCGGTCAATGATGCGCCGGTGCTGAGCTTAACGCCTGTCTTCAGCCACAACGTCCAGGACCAATTTGCTTCGCAGGCCTACAATCTCAACACTGGCGACGTGAACTGGAGCAGCAGCTGGACGGAAAGCGAAAGCACGTCTCCGACCCTTGGCTCCATCCGCATTGTTGACGACCCCAATGTCGGCGGCACGAATCTGACGCTCAGATTCGGCGATGACACAAATACGCAGACTGCGGACGTCACCATCACCCGCGGCGCCAACCTCACCGGCGCCGCATCGTCAACGCTGAGCTTTGACTACGATCAGATCAGCGCCGACACCGGTGAGGACCTGATCGTCAACGCGTGGAATGGGTCTGCCTTCGTCGAAATCGGCCGAATTCTCGGCAGCTCAGCTGATGGCTTGGGAACATTCAGTGTTGCGTTGGACAGTGCCTACATTTCCGCGAACACGCAGATTCAACTTGTCGCCATGGGCGCTCTGGATTCCAACGAGTTCTACTATGTCGACAACGTCAACATTGCCTACACCAACCAGCCGCAATTCACCGAAGGCGGGACCGCGGTCGTTCTCGACGCCAGCGCCACCGTCAGCGACGTTGAGCTCGACGCCGCAAACACCTACAGCGGATCGACGCTGACGCTGGCGCGCGACGGTGCGGCAAACGCACAGGATGTATTCAGCGGCAGCGGCCTCTTGTCGCTCAACGGCGGCAACGTTGTCTACGACAGCACCACCGTCGGCACCTACACGCAAAGCGGCGGCGTGCTCGTGATTACCTTCGATGGCGCCGCTACCAGTGCGCTGGTCGACACCGTGCTGCAGAATATCGCCTATTCCAACACCAGCGATGCGCCGCCCGCCTCGGTGCAGATCGCCTACACGTTCAGCGACGGCAACAGCGGCGCGCAGGGCAGCGGCGGAGCGCTTTCGTCGAGCGGGAGCGTCACGGTCAGCCTCACCGGTGTCAATGATGCGCCGGTCGTTTCCGGTCTAGCCATGAGCGAAAGCTCGATCGGCTTCGTCGCTACCGATCCGGACAATGCTACGCTGTCACTCATCAGTCCATTCGCCGCTCCGTTCGGTAATCCGACCATCAGCAGCGGTGTGACCACGAACTTGACGCCGACGCAGCAAGGCTCGGCCGTCTCGGGCACGCTGCAGGTAACCGACGGCTCGGCGACGGTGTCTGTCGTCGGCCTCTATCTCGGCAGCAACGCCGGCAATACCGTCACTGCCGGTGCTTCCGACACCGCCGTCTACGGCTTCAACGGCAACGACAATCTGACCGGAGGTTCAGGAAATGACTGGATCTTCGGCGGCAGCGGCAACGACACGATCGTTGGTGCCCAGAACGACTCGTTGCTCGATGGCGGCGCCGGCACTGATACACTCAGCGTCGCCGCCGACCTCTCGAGCATCAGCGACGGACAGATCGCGAACATCGAGAACGTTACGCTGACAGCCGCCGCGACGTTGAATCTCTCCAATCAGAGCGAGGGCTTCACCCTCACCGGCTCGTCCGGCGCCGACACCATTACAGGGGGTTCTGGCTCCGATAGGATCACCGGCGGCAGCGGCAACGACACGATCGTTGGCGCCCAGAACGACTCGTTGCTCGACGGCGGCACCGGCACCGATACACTCAGCGTCGGCGCCAACCTCTCGAGCACCAGCAACGGACAGATCGCGAACATCGAGAACGTAACGCTGACAGCCGCCGCGACGCTGAATCTCTCCAATCAAAGCGAGGGCTTCACCCTCACGGGCTCGTCCGGCGCCGACATCATTACTGCCGGCTCAGGCAACGATACCATCACCGGGGGTGATGGCGCCGATGCGATGACCGGCGGCAGCGGCAACGACACGATCGTTGGTGCCCAGAACGACTCGTTGCTCGACGGCGGCGCCGGCACCGATACGCTCAGCGTCGGCGCCGACCTCTCGAGCATCAGCGACGGACAGATCGCGAACATCGAGAACCTAACGCTGACGGTCGCCGCGACGTTGAATCTCTCCAATCAGAGCGAGGGCTTCACCCTCACGGGCTCGTCCGGCGCCGACGCCATTACAGGGGGTTCTGGCGCCGATGCCATCACCGGGGGCGATGGCGCCGATACGATCACTGGCGGCAGCGGCAACGACACGATCGTTGGTGCCGAAAACGATGTCGTGCTCGACGGCGGCGTTGGCACTGACACGCTCAACGTCGGCGCCAACTTCTCGAGCATCAGCGACGAACAGATCGCCAACATCGAGAACGCAACGCTGACGGCATCCGGTCTCACTTTCAATCTCAGCAATCAGACGGAAGGCTTCACCATCACCGGCTCGTCTGGTGCCGATGCTATAACGGCCGGCAGCGGCAACGATATCATCACAGGCGGCGCTGGCGGCGATACGATGACTGGCGGCAGCGGCGCGGACACGTTCGTAATCAGCACTGGACAGTCCACAGTGACACTTGGCGGCACCGGAAATAGCGGCACGATTACCGGGTATGACGTTATTGCCGACTTCGCGACGGCCTCCGACACATTGAATTTGCAGGGAACGGCTGCGGCTGCAGCAAATACCGCCGGCGCTAATGGTACCGACTCCGGTTTGACCGTCGGCGGCCAAACAGTGAAGTCGCACGCGATTACCAACGGCATAGCTACGTTC
>Ga0299912_10000704_pt1 | contig 27544 bp, 19 predicted proteins | sample RVTome_2_FD_207667 | JGI IMG/M metagenome (GOLD analysis project Ga0299912, IMG submission 207667) | Soil microbial communities from uranium-contaminated site in the Upper Colorado River Basin, Wyoming, United States - RVT95D214 (version 2) ... | reverse complement strand
AAGTCTTCGCAAAGTCTGTCCCCTCCCTTTCGAGGTTTAAAACCGATAAAAAGGCGACAGAAATGCGGAACCTATTGCAAGGCAATTGGCGGGGCAAATTTGCAAAGAAATTGAAAAAGCTTTAATTTTCTAAAACTTGCAAAACCCTCTAAATGTTAGATAGAACAAAGAGGCCAGATACTTCAGCTCCTCCAAAATAGTAGAGGTCCTTATCTGAGGTTAAAAATGCGGCAGATAGATAGAAGACGTGTCTAGTCCTCCATAAACCATCCCGCTCGAATAAAATGAGGATTATGAATCTATAGAATCAAAAATGTTCAAAGAGATGCTATTATGTTTCGCAGACTTGAAGACATCTTGACCTTAGAATTTAAATAATATTTGCGAGAATTAGAATAGTAGAGATTCTTGGAAGCGGAGTTCAGATGTCTCAAAAAAAATTACTTATCGTCGAAGATAATGAACTTAATTTAAAATTGTATATGTATGCTCTCAAAACAGTGAAGGTAGAGATTCTGGTTGCCAAAAATGGGGACGAAGCATTGAATCTCATCCGAACTCAAAAACCCGATGTGATGGTTCTCGATATCCAAATTCCAGGGAAGAGCGGAATTGAGGTAGCGAAAATTGTGAGGGCAAACCCAGAATTTAAGAATATGCTAATTATTGCGGTCACGGCATATTCGATGGCAGGAGACAAGGAAAAGATTCTCGGTGCGGGGTGTAATTATTACTTATCTAAACCCATTGACACGCGAGCCTTTCCGAAAATCATTCAAAATCTTCTCGATGGAAAAGAGCCGCCCATCTAACTCGGTATTTCCATTTAAAAATAGACAAATCCCAGAAAGGAAGGTTAAAGTTTTTGCCAAAAGGAATATTTCTGATGGGGTGGGACAACGCGTTCGGGCCTGTCATCGAGGCCAAAATTCCTCCCGAATGTACAATGGAACAAGATCGCATACTCCATTATTTGATGGCTATACAAACCTTATCAACAACCCCGATTATCCAAGTGCAAGATGAGAAAGAATCTGTCCTCGTATATGGTGCCCCAACGAAAGAAAGTACCACAGGATCAGGATTCAACTATAGATTTATTGTTTTAATCCTTAATGAGGATGAAGGGGAAAAAGCAGGCCAATTTAAATTAATGCTTTCTACTGAGGGAAAAAATATAATCGATGCTCCACGGTTGTTGGACCGGCAAAAAAACTTTGCTAGTTTCGCGCGAGCTCTTTTGCAACCAGCAACCCATAAAATCGTCTTTATGGGATTCCCAAATGCGGGGAAGACATCTACGAAAAAATTCTTTTTTGAAAAGATACATGAGGAGCAATTATTGAACACGACCATTGAACCTACATTGGGATTTGAATCAACATATTACCAATGGATGGACCTCAATTTGGTATTATTTGACACGGCTGGACAGGAATTAGATCGGTGGTACGATGAGAACGAACTCGTCTTAGACGGATCAGATTTAATCGTGTTCTTTTTTTCCGTGCAAGATTGGGAAGAAAATCCCTTAAAAGTGAAAAAATATTTGTTAAAATTAGTGCAATTAAGGAAAGAGAAGATTGCGATTGGTAGAAATATAGTTGGTTTTTGCCACAAAGCAGATCTTATAAAAGAAAGAGAGGCAGAATTTAAGAAAGAGGTTCTAGATTTCCTTCAATCGATAAATATTCCCGGTTATTTCACGAGTCTTTTAAATAATGGAAATTCTGATTTGATTGCTGGAATGCAACTGCTTCTCATTAATTTTTCGAATCTTTTAATCGACTTTAATAAATTGGTCAATCCGCTGTTAAAACGACATAAACTTGATCCGCTTTTCATTATGGATTCTAATGGCCGAATTTTAGCGAGTTATATCAAAGAGAATGACTTCCCCGACACGAAGCGCGAAGAGCTTAAAACATTTATTTCAGACTTGGCCTCAAAATATTTGAATAGTTTCCGGAACCCTTTAGATTTCTTAACCATCTGGTTCAAAACCTCCAATACTTTCATCATTTGCACGAATTTCTCGGTGATCCACAATGAAATCTCATTTCTTTTTAGTAAGGCTAGTTCTCTGAAAACAATATCTGACTTTTTTGATGCCTATAAAGAGTTAATTCGCTCATTTAAATGGCAACGAGAGAAAACGTGATAACAAGTCCAGTTTTAAAAATGATAAGAGAGAACATTCGTTTAATCTTAGCTATGGTGATTTAGAAAATTCGGAATAAATTTAGACGTTAAGTAGGGACAAAGAATATCTAAAACTGCTTATCTCGCGTTATGAAGAAGAGTGAGAGAATGTCTGGAAAAAAAAAAAATACAATCGTGCAAAATTTCAGAAATCATTTTCTCTTGCCGGATTGGGGAGGAAAAGTCACGGACATTAAGGAATTACTCGACCTTCCCTTAAATGCATTCAAAATTGTGAACTCGCAAGAAATGGAGATTTTAACTTGGAGTAACTTCAATGTTATTCGTGACTTAAGTCTCGCAACCCCTGAGCAATTGGAGATTCTTACAGAAAAGTTCAACTTTGACCCTACGAAACTGAAAAAAATATTCGTAGCATCTAAACTCTTGTATTTGACCGCGCAGAAACATAATCCTACTGAAAAGTCCCTTGTTTCAAAGATGATTCTCCTTGGACTCGATAATGCGGGGAAAACCACTCTCATTGATATGCTTTTGGGCAAAAAAATAACCACCCTTATCAATCAAGAGCCAACTGTGTCAGTCAACCAATTAAACCTGCCCTTACAAGAACTGAACTTAGTCGTGTGGGATTTTGGCGGGCAGGCTAGTTACAGGGAGAATTACCTACAGAACCCAGAGCAATATTTCACGGGTGTTGACATCGTTTTATTCGTTGTTGACGTCTTAGATGTTAACCGATATGAAGAAGCCCTTGATTATTTTTCCCATTTTCTTGAAATTTACAAGTTTCTCGAGGAAAGTCCTTTTATTTTGGTTTTACTCAATAAAGCGGATCCAGATATTAGCGCGGATCCCGAATTTCAAATAAATTTAGAATATCTGAGCGGGCGTGTTCGAGAAATTTTGAAACCCACCAAATATGGGCGAGAAATTGTAACCTCGAGTATCTACAATGGTCTTACAACTCAACCTCTCTTAGTCACTCATCTAAAGGATCTCTTGAAAACACAACAAATCACTGAAAATAATATGATTCTCCTTGACGCAATGATGCAAATGATCGAAATGTTTACCAAAATCGGGAATAAACTCTCGGAATCCGTTGACCAGCTTCAGTCTCAAAATAGAGAAATACTCGCACAATTGGCAAATTACCAAAATTTAAAAACCGGAGTAAAACCTCAAACTTTAACAACACATAGTCCTCCTGGAGAAATTAGTTCCCCAATTTCATCTTCTAACGCACGCCCTGCTGGTTGGCCTTCCGATGTACCCTTCCCACCACCTACAGGATGGTCAGCAGATAATCCTGTTCCCTCACCTCTTCCTTCTAAACCTTCATCAGGAATGGATAAATTATCTTTGCAAAAGAAGATGGAAGAAACAGTAAAACCCCTGCAAAATGAAATTATGAACGAGCTGAAAGATATTTTTCGGCGGCGAGGTATGGTACGCGAATAAGTTTTTTTTCATAAGTTATGTTCGTCTTATGCTCTTTCAATACTGCAACATTAACGCCTGCTCCGTTTGCATTGAATTGGGGCGAATTTATTGTTGCATGAAGCAAACATAACGTATGTTTTTTTGTCATCAGTCAACAATGAGAAACACTTTTTAAAATCATAAACCCTTCGTGTGAATTGGGCACCGATATAAAATGTGATTTGCTATAAGGCTCTCTCTCACAATCTAGGAATCGTGAAGTGAAATTGGGAACCTTTCCCGGGTTCACTTTCTGCCCAAAGGATTCCACCATGGAGCTCTACGAGTCTCCTGCTAAAATAGAGGCCTAAACCAGTACCTTGGAAGGATTTTGAATAAGGATCTTCTAGTTGCTGAAAGGGTTGGAAGAGCTTTTCCAAGTTCTCTCTCGAGATGCCTAGTCCCGTGTCCCAGACCGTGATTTCGCACATTTTTTCCTCCTGCATTACCCTAAGACCCACTGTACCCTTATTTGGCGTGAATTTTATCGCATTTTCCACCAGGTTATAAATCACTTGACGGACCTTGCCCTTGTCTGCTACTATTTGACGGTCACAATGCTCGGGTATGTCAAGCTGAATGGTGATATTTTTCCTTGCCGCTTCGGCTTTAAAAATCTCGTAGCTTGACGTCAGGAGGTCATATAATAAAATCGGTTCGAGGTTTAAGGTCATTTTCCCTGCATCTATTTTCGATACATCGAGTATTGCGTTAATTATTCTTAAAACGTGTTGTCCCATATTATGAATTATTTCCAGGTTCTCCTTTTGCTCATCTATTACTGGACCTGCTAACCCATCTAGTAGAATTTCAGAAAATCCTATGATCGAATTCAGTGGGGTGCGTAATTCGTGAGACATATTCGCAAGAAAATCAGATTTAGCTCGATTAGCGGCTTCCGCGATTAACTTTGCATTAAATAAGTCATTTTCAAATTGTTTCATTATGGATATATCTGTGACAACCGCAAAAGCCCCCTTATACTCGCCTCTCTCCCCAAAAAGTGGAGTTCCTGAAATAATAGTAGTCACCTTGCCCCCTGTTCCGGTAATCCATTCCAATTCATAAGAAGATTTTTGCTTTTTCTTACGCAATTGCATATTTAGTCTAAAAATTTCCTGATTCGCGGGATCGAGGAAATCGGATGGCATATAACCTATGAGATTTTCGCGGGGGTACCCCAAAATATCACAAAAGGCATCATTCACAAAGCTTATGCACATATCTTTGTCTATGATTGTTAAACCTTCAGACATCTGTTCTACGAGGATGCGATATTGCGTATTTCTTTCTTTTATTGCACCTTTTACAAGAGTGGAGGTCGCAGCAGCAGGAGGAGAGAGAACGCTGCTCAGCAATACCACTATAAAAATATTCGAGTATTCTAGGACATAGATATAAGAATATAACTGTAGACTTACAGCTAAATCGTTGAAAATTCCGATACAAAATGCACAAAGGACTATAAAAAAAGGTTTTTTTTCTTTCAAATGCCCCAGATGATAGTAATCCCACGTTATCCAGATTATATACAAAGATCCGACTAATATTACCCCTGAAAATATTACATATAAGAAACCTGAACCCGCCTCGTAATAGATAATTCCGCAAGTGAACAAAGTAAGATAACAAATCGACAAAACCCAAACCATCTTCATTCTTTTATGATTTATGTAATTCACGATGAACCACAGGAATGACAAACAAAAGAGTTGCAGCACTACAAATTGCGTCTGTTGCCATATCACTCCTTCGGATATAGGGGTGGAATTATACAATCCAAAACATAGAAAACTATATGTAAATGCGCAAAAACAGCAAAGTGAAAATAGCAAATAAGGTTTCTGCTGCGTGTTACGTTTGAATATGTAGAGGTTTGAGATTGCGGCGTACAACGCTATGCCAGCTAGGAGAAGAGGTAAATCTTTGAGGAATTCCAATTTTTATCCCAACAGAAAATATGATAAAAGGACTTCTATTAGACTCTTTTGATTAACTTACCTAATTACCTTCAATTCAATTTAAGGAAATTTATTCTTCTATTCTTTGAAATAATCCCGATGTTGCAGCAGTAATCTCTTATAAGTAAGGATTGGCGTCTACCCGAGATACAATCAATATATTTTTTTCTCCATAGTCCAAACAAACCCCATCCAAATGCGGCAGATATTTCACTGAGATTGTTCTCATTGTTCTATATTTTCTTCAGCATCATAATTTTCGATAGTGTCTCGAAGACGTTTTCGACATTGAATCCTGTCTTTGCAGAAACTTCAGTAAAACTTAACATTTTAAGGGATGTGGCCAGAAGATCAGAGTTATAGGTTTTACGACTCTCGCGTAAGAGCCCACTCCATTCCAAGTGCAGGACGGGTGCAGATTAAAGTGATCACCTGATTTATTGGTCAAGAGTAAGAAACGGTTAGATTTTGAACGGAAATTAGAGAAAATAATAAAATAATGTGAGGTTGAGGGTTATTCTAATAAATCTTTTAGATTTGCTTCCTTTAAAATCGTAAAAATGTCATTCATAAAGCTCGGATCTTCAGCGATTAAATAATGGAACAGTAAAGCCTTGAGATTTTTAAGGTCTGCAACAGTTAATTCTTTGCGCTGGATTTTCTGGTATAGTAATCCTAATTTGTCCTTTGAAATCTGGGTTTTTAAAAGGGCAAGATTTTGCAGAATCTCGTTGAATTTTTTTATTTTTTGAATAAGAACGCTTTGAATTCGGTTGGTTTCATCGAGTCGTCCTTTTCCGACAAAGTCTTGGATCTCCGGTCGGAATTCAGCATAAATCTCATTTAAAAATTGACGTAAAGAATTTTCAATTGTTTTATCCACTATTAAATTTGAGACAAAGAAGATCCCGACGATATCTCCAAATCTTACAAATTGGATTTGAAGATTCTTCCCATATAGGAATATTGACGAGAAACCATTGGGATCCAAAGATTCGCCAAAGTTTCCTATTGCAGAGAAAAACATGGAGATTAATGTGGGATCTGGGTTGAAATCAACATTACCTGCTAATTTTTTAATATAATCTGGTTCACTTTCAAAATATAAAAAAATTTTTCCAGAATTGTCACACAGAATCAAAGCCTTGACGAAATCGAGAGGTGTATCAAGGGATTCCTGTATTTTCAGGAAGATATTTTCCTTGACATTCTGAACAATTGTTTGGCCAATTTCACTAAGTTGAACTTGTTTTAAATTGTCTTTGAAGATTATATATCCCTTCCTTTCTAAATCCAGTACACTTTTTTGTAAGTCTTCTGCACTAACTCCAAGTTTTGATGATAAATCTGCAAAGTTAACGATGTTCTTCTCTATAAAATGGTTGATTATGTTCAGTTTTATAAAGAAATCCTTGGGTATTGATCGCTCTACGCGAAAGAGACACTTTTGCAGGACCGATACAAAATTTTGAAAGACTTCTGCAAAAAATTCCGGAGCAATACTCGTCAGCTGGGCTAAAATATTCTGTTTACCCGCGAAAAGCGTATCAAGTTTCTGATTAAAGTTGAGACGTTGTTGGGGGGTTAATAGATCACATTTATGAAAAAATATAGTCAAGAACGCGTCTGGACATTGGGTCTTCCGAATGTCGTCAATTCGTTTCCAGAGCTTGTTATTTTTCTCCCATTCCTCTCGGCAATCAAGAACAACCAGAATTAAATCGCTGCCTCCAAAGATTTCTACATCTTTTGAGAGAAAGTCCTCTAATTGCTGCCCTGCAAGATCATGCACCGCAATTTTGCCCCCCAAATCATAGAGATTGGTGTCCACTCCATAAGTAGGCTCGAGACTTTCACTCAGTAATTTGATGGGACTATCTTGGTCGAAAAATACCTTCTTAAGGGTAGTCTTTCCCACTCCGCCCGGTCCAACAATCAAGACTTTTACACCTTCCAACCCAAGTCCCTCCAATTACTTAATCCATATCTTTTGTTAAACCCTTTTTCTTGAACAATTCCTTAAGTTCGCTCATTATCTCTGTTCTTCCTGGGATTTCTTTTGCAGAAGTGTCGACACTTGGGAGTTCCTTAGGGATACTTGGCAGAGTGGGACCAGTTATTGATCTTTTTGAAGCTTTTCCAAGGGGATGAACTGGGGTAGATGTGAATTGTTGGGAAGGACCTAATGTTGGTACCAGGTGTTCTAATTGCATTTGAATATGTTCTTGCATTTGTACCATTTTATTTCCTACCTCTGTCACCATATCCGTCAATTTCATCATAGCATCAAGGAGCATTACGTTTACGTCTGTCACTTGGTTGTTCTTAAACATGTCCTTAAGCGCACCAACGATCTCTGGTTGTGCCGTAAAGGTACTGTAGATACTGGACTTTACGATCTCGATGCCGAATTTCGTTTTAGCCATAAGATTGTGAATTTTACCGTCTAAATATTCTAAATTTATTTGGAATTCAGGATCTCCCATTAGTTCTGGGTCAGATTTATGCAATAACACAAGAAAATAGGGCTTTTCTTTGAGATATAAGATAATATCCAAGAGTTGAGTGAAATATCCCAACGAATCCTCATATCGTGTTGAATCTTGCGTGTCGATGACAAAGACTACGAGATCGAGCCCAATAAAATATTCCTCTGGATTTTGGAGATAAGCTTCGCGGTGTTGCACCTGACCCCCGAAATCCCATGCTACTAGGTTTACGTCTTTGGACGGAAGATTTACTTGATTGACCATCGTTGTCGGGGTCTGGTTGATAACCTCGGATAATTTCTTACCAGAGAGGAGATCGATGACGGTTGTTTTCCCCGCGTTGTCAAGACCCACAACCACGATTTTCATGGTAGTCTTTTTCCCATAAGCGGAACGTTTCTGCCACGCCCGAGAGATCAATTTCCCTGCAATGAAGAACTTCTTTAATTTCCCGAAATCGATGTTGAACTCCTTTGCTTGATCTTCAACAATTTCCGGTTTTACTTGGCTTAAATCACGTATGGTTTTAATATTGAGTTTACCCAGAGATTCAATATCCTGAGCACTTGCTTCCTTCAAGTTACTGATGGGAAGATCGAGAATTTCTGCGATACTTTTAATTTCCTTCCCCTTTTCGAGTTTCAAAAAGCGATCCGAGAAATTTTGAACTATAACATTTTTTGTGGTTGGCATTTTTCCACCCAGATTAAATTTAACATCATTTCCTTCTCTTCTCAAACCTAATAATGTTATTCAACCTTTTCAACTCTGAACCTCCAAATAATCAAAATGGAAAGTAATGTGCTGATTCTAATTAGATTCTACTTCGATTATCATCTACCCCTTCCTCTATAGTAAATATAAGATTATTTTGAGAGAAAAAAGCCAATAAGAAGCAAAAGTCGCGAGCGATTTAATGTAACTTTCATTGAGAGGAAAGGTTTGAGAGGAGAAATCAATTTTTTGAGGGCTTATAAATAGAAATTTGGATCATAAATTATTGACGTTTTTTGAACATATCTTTTATTTCGTCAATTATGCGTTTTCGCTCTAATGATAATTTTTTCAGTTTTTGGCCCCTGCTAATTTCCTGATCCATCCGATTTGTTATCGCCTGCATTTGACTCTCAAAGGAAGGTGGGGTAGCTAACCGTGTATGAATTTTTTTCACTTCTTGAATAAAAGGGGGAGTAATTTTTTTTCGTATTGGGACTCTTCCGCCCATCATCGCAAGAAGTCGGAGTTTCGAGTCAAATATTGTGGAATTCCATATACGGATGAAAATATTTTGATCTCGGGCGATTTGAAGCACTTGACGGTGCAAATATCGGAGGTTCTTCTGCATCTGAGGTGTTTTTATTAAATCCGGATCTACTTTATGTAAAAACACCACAGCAGGATGATTAGGAGAAATTTTTTTGTAAGATTCTAAGCAATTCGTGAAATATTGCTGTGCGAGGTCAAATCGCTTGGAATCTTGAACATCGATCACATATATTAGTAAGTCCAAAGCATCGAAAAACTCTTGGGGTGATTTCAGATAGGTTTCACGGTATGTCTCTTGCCCTCCAAAATCCCAGATAACCCATTGTGTATCCTTGGTCGGGAATTGTTCGATTTGAACTTGTATCGTTGGTTGTAAAGTAGCTAAAATGTCTAAATTCTGCTCGCCTTGGATAATTTTAACGATAGTTGTTTTCCCCGCGTTATCGAGTCCGAATATTCCAATTTTTAGGGGATTCGAAGGGGATTGTGGACCTGTCATTTAATGATCACCCTGATTTCTCCTTTATTTAATGTGCGGATTCCCTATTTATAAATTTCAGTCAATTCTTTAGTTTTTCAATCATCAAGTATTAGTTTTTTTTAACTGGGAGAAAAGTGTAAAAATTTTTTGAGATGAGCGGATAGTATCTGGACTTTTATTGGGATAGACTAAATTTTTCTTGATACCTGCAACATAGAATTTTGCTAGTTGTGTAAGCTGGAAACTGTCCAAAATGTTTGCATTGGATAAGTAATAACATTCTACTAAATTCATTTGCTTTAGTTTCTCTAATGCTTGTAAAGCTTCATTCGGGGTTATATGATACCTCGAGATAGGAATATTTATGTGATATTTCACTTCTGGAAGGAATTCTAATAGAATCTTGAGGGCAAGTTCCACTTGTTGAAATGTTTCTGATTTTAAATAAAGTTCTTCTCGGGAGATGAGAATTTTTAAGATTTCGGCAAAGATGTGGTAAGTAGTGAAGAAATAAGGTTCTGCAATAGACGTTGCATATATTGTGATCTGGTCGAGTATTTCTGGTGCGTTTAATTTTAAGAATTGGCGCAGGGATTTTATCCGTTGGGTTAATTCCCTTATGGGTATTAAATCACGTTTATGGTACAAAAAAAGTAATCTTGCAGCAGGACACTGATCCCGAATTGTATGTGAGAGACGGTTAAGGAAGATGACAATTTCATTTAATGGTATCAAAACGGGACAGATATATAAGATGAAATCCGCACCTCGAAAAATTTCTTGATCTGATCCAAACCAGCGATTATTCTCTTGCCCTCCGAGATCGAACAAAGCTAACTCATTATTCAATTGATGATAGATGCTTCTTTCAAATCCTTTCGTTGGTTCGAGGGTTGTGTTCAATAATCGTAGGGGGTTTGCTTTTTCAAAGAAGACTTGTTTTAGAGTTGTTTTACCTGCACTAGGTGGTCCACAAAGGATAATTTTTTTAGGGGTTAGGGGGGATTTCGAAGTTGATTTATCATCTTTACTCATAAAAAATCACGAGGTATGTGTTCCTTATTTAGATTTCTCGCGAATTTCAGGATATTTTAGAACGTTTTTTTCAGTAACTTAATGTCCAACATTAATAATATCTAAGGAAATAGCCCCACTCGCATAATTAACGATTTTTGGAATACCGTGAAAATCGAGGATTTATAAATTTGACAATCTAATTGTCGGGGTATCATTGCTACAATTTTGCTTACTAATCGTTCGTGAATTTTTGCATCGGTGAATTCTTCAGGATTGTCTAAAAGAGGATCAAATTTGTGGAGAAAAATAATTAAATTACAAAACATCTTTCCGACTAACAGCGTGTTAAGAACTTGATTTAGATAGCTTAACGCTTCCTCATATCGGATTATATTTTGCACATCGATAACAAACACCAGCTTGTCAGTTCCATCTAAGTATTGTTGGGGATTTTTGAGATATTCTTCGCGGTATACCACCTGCCCTCCTAATTCCCAAAAAGTTGCTCGCATATCTTGAATTGTTTTTGAACCAGGGGTTGGTTGTAATGAATAAAATGTGAGAAGGTTTTTATCTCCCGTCAAACTAAGAATAATCGCCGTTTTTCCACTTCCATCTAAACCCATAACTACAATCTTTGATTTTTTTTGTAGTTTTCCAACAACCCAAACGTCAGACGAGGAGATATACGAATTTATCGAATCAAGTAGATCAAAAATTTGGGGATCTTTAATTTGGTAATTTTTCCTGATTCCGTCTTGCTTGAACGTGAGAATGTTGGCTTCCACAAGTTTTTTTAAATGAAACGAAGTTGTTGGTTGCGATGTGTTAATCAGTTGTTCGATTTCGCTCGCGGTGTGCTGACCCTTTTCAAGGGCATAAATTATCGCAAGTCGCTTAGGATCGGCAATGACGTTTAATAAATATTTAACATTTTCAATTTTCGTTTCCATTTTATTACCCATTTTGAATTTTATTTTAATTTTCGAAGAAAATCACAGGTAATGAGTTCAAGGAGATATATTAATATTTAAATCTATCTATATGAACAATCTTTAAAAAAGACTAACCCCAAAGGCAATCTTCTCTTAAAAAAATTGTGAGAAAGAGAACCGAATATTATCTTGATCTCAGAGTCAGTACTGATTAATATCTTAGATGAGAGTCCAATTTTGAATTGATTTTTTTGCTATGCAAAGATTTATATATCCATATATCCATAATGATAAATGTATATCAAAATTATATTGTACTCCATATCAAATTAAAATCAAATCTGGAGATGAATTCTAATATGTCTGAACTAGAAAAAAACCATAACGTTCGTAAATTAACCCTGAGAAACCAGATTGGTGATCTTTTTCTAAGGATTCCAGATAATGACGTTTATGGAGCGATTTTACTTTTACTTCAAGGAATTTTTAACAGTCGTTATGGATTATTTGGTTCCATTGAAGAAGACGGATCCCTCGTGTTTCCTCCTCAAGAAAACATTGAACATAATCTTGGAGCAGTTGTAAAGGAAATCCCAAAAGTCCCAAGAGCAAAATGGGAGGGAATTTGGTATCAAGTTTTAGTAGAACAACGTACAATTTGCTTAAATAATCCATTTAAGGAGAAATTACTTTCTCAATCTTTCTCAAGAATGGTAGTCACCCCCATCCTCTACGGAGGAAAATCTATTGGACTCATTCTTATTGCAGATAAAGCTGTCGATTATACAACGGAAGAGGTTACTTTACTCGAATCATTTTCTTGGGATATCGCTCCATTACTATCTGCGAGATTAGAACACGAGAGATATCAGGAACGTCTTGAAGAGATTATAGCGAATCGCACCAAAGAACTTCAACTTATGATCCAAAACTTAGAACACGCGAAAAAAACCGCGGAAGTAGCAAACCAAGCAAAAACTGAATTTCTCGCCAATATGTCCCATGAATTACGGACTCCGCTCAATTCAATTATTGGATTTTCAGAAATCCTAGCTGATGAGGTTCCTGGACCAATTAATGCGGACCAACGCGAGTTACTACAGAATATACATCTAAGTGGAAAGAGGCTGCTTTCTATGATTAGCAACATACTCGATATAACGAAAATTGAGAAGGATCAAATGGAAATACATTTGGAAAGATTTTCCTTTAATGATTTCTTGAAAGAATGCATTGCATCGTTACAAAGACCCAATGATCAACAGCAAATACAGATTCAGCTAAAAACTGTATTAATAAGCGATTCTATTCAAACCGATAAAACGATATTATCCCAAATTTTAACCTATTTACTTGAAAATGCTCTAAAATTTACTCCTAATGGAAATAAAATAGGAGTAGATTTGCAAGAAACGGAAAAACAATACAAGATTGTTGTGTGGGATAATGGGATTGGCATTTCTCCAGAAGACATCAAAAAACTATTCCAACCTTTCCAACAGCTTGAGAATCCATACTCAAAGAAGTATTCAGGCACAGGTTTAGGATTATTTACTGTTAAGAAACTGGTGACTCTTCTCAAGGGAACGATCTGGGTTGAAAGCGAGGTCGGGAACGGTACTAGATTTTACCTAATATTTCCTAAAGAATTCAACGCATTTTTTTGATTTTTGTATATCGGAGAATGCTCCCAATCTAAATTCTTGTCAATAGAATTTTATAGACTTATAATAATCTATTTAGGATTACAGTCAGACAAGATACATTATTGAGTGTTGAAGAAGTCCTGCTCTCTCGAAATCCTCTAATATTTAATAATACGGAAAATTACTATATAAGTGACTGGGCGTTTTATGAAAGATCCTAATCCTGCGTTCAAGCTAATTGTGTTTGGGGATGGTGGAGTGGGTAAAACTTCTTTAACGCATCGATACCTGACGGGGGTTTTCAATGAGGGAAATAATGTCACGATTGGGGTCGAATTCTACGTGAAAAATCTCGTGATGGAAGGAAAAAACATCAAACTCCAGATCTGGGATTTTGGGGGAGAAGAGCGATTCCGCTTTCTACTCCCAAATTATTGTAAAGGTTGTAACGGGGGTATTTTCGTCTACGATGTGACGAACTTGTCAACACTACATAACCTTAAGCAATGGATGGAGGTAGTTTCAGAAAATGCTCCGGGAATCTCAATCATAGTTGTCGGAACAAAGGTAGATCTCGTGGAGAAACGGAAGGTGTCGCGGGAGGAAGCGGTCGAAGTCGCCAAATCGTTCAAAATGGCAGGATTTGTCGAAGTTTCTGCAAAAACTGGACTAAACGTCGAAAAGGTCTTCGAGATGTTATTAAAAATAATTATGTTAAAGCAAGATTAAAAATGTATGATCGATCTAAGCTAAACATCTAACGCTTTTGGACGGATTCAATAAAAATAGGATGGTTTGTGTGGATTATGGTTAAAAAACTGATATTGATAGGCCCTCCCGGGGTTGGAAAAACAACTATCAAACAAATCGTTTTTGAAGGACAAAACACTGACCATTTATTAAATATTCCCTTGGAGCCTACGCGGGGAAATGAATTATCAATCGTGGAATTTGAGTGGGAAAAAATTGCTATCAATGACCTCTCTGGGCAGGAATTAGAACGATGGCTCACTCGTGAACAGGAAGTTTTTAATCGCGCGGATTTAGTACTTATCTTTTTGGATGTATCATCGAAGTGGGAAACGCAAATCCAGTTTGTAAAAGATCTGTTCGACTTATTGATTAAATGGGCACCCGGTGCGAAGGTAACTATTTTCTTACATAAAACCGACTTGATTAGACCCGATATTCAGGAGCTTTTGATGAGTAGAATGACCGAGTTTCGAAAATCATCCCTCTTCCTATTTGATTTTCATTTCACGTCAATTGTTGGCAATTTCTTCCCTAAATTCCTTGATATTTTCTTTGAAAGTATGTTTAAACTTCATATTCCGGATGAAAGGTATGCTCAAATCATACAGGGTTCACTCTATCGAATATATCAGGTTTTACATCATTTACATACAAAAGGCGAGATATCCGAAACTTATTTATTAATTGAGAGTAATCTAACGCCCGATATCTTCAAACCCATTAAAGACATTTTAAAGAAGCTGCAATTTATCTCGGAAACTCCTACCACGATAGGTCTGAACATACAACTACAACAAAAAGGTAAAAATTTCTACTTATTCTTAAAGAACTATTTCGAGATAATAACCGAACCAGTAGTAGGGAAACATAAATCGGAGAAAACTCTTAGGGGACACAAATCGGGGGACTTCATTCTTGGGGTTATAATCTGCAACGATTCTGGGCGAGACTTGTGTATGATTGAAACCACTGCGAATGAATTACGGAATATTCTGAATGTAGAAGGCAATCAATCAGATGCAATGGTTAATTTCGTTTCAATGTTTTTGTCCGCATTATTCTCCATTAATCCAACGAATGAATTAACGAATCTCACGGAGTTTCTCCTCAAGGGAACAAAAATTGATTATTTTATTCTACAAAAGAGACCGTTTTTTTTCATTTTCTTCGTAGATCCTCAGATCTCCATCGCAAGTTTGAAGGATCCATTGAATAAGTTAGCAAGTTTGGCAATTGACCAATTCCACGATCTCTTTGTGATATTTAAACAAAAAGGAGACATTCCTCCGACCATTGGAGGTTTGAAAGATTTTCTGCTTTCCCAAATCCAAGTAATAAATGCCAACGCAAAAGGGCAAACCAAGAAAAAGATTTATGACGAAATTCACGCTAAAGAACTCTTTTTGCACCTCGATGAGTTAGCTCGCAATCCTAATCTTAAATTCAATCAAATAAAAATTATGAGGAAACAAATACTAGGGGCAATTTTGAACAAGGATCCCCTGGAAATACACAAAGTGGAATTAAAAATAACCAAGTTAAAGAAAAAAATACTAGGCGATTAAATACTCTCCAGAGAAAACTCCCGTTCGAGGAGGGTATGACTGATTGCGATTAGTGAACTTACCGATCATACTACCAATGGAGCGATCATCGCAATGTACAACACGAGAAACACCGTGCTTATCAGGAACGGCAAAAACATCATTTCTGGGCATCCAAACCCCACGGAGTACTAACAGGCATCATTCTCTGTGACATTATTGTTGGATCCACGTTTGCCCTCGTGGGTATCTTCATGGTCCTCTTGCCTCCCTCCAGTGTGGCATTTCTCCTTGTGTTCGAGTCCACTTGTGTCCTGATTATCAACGACTTTTTGAAGTACCGGATGATAGCCCGGTAAAAAACGTGAAATCGTGAAAATGGGTCTAAGTTTTGGGAGATAGTAATCTTTTGGGAAATCTTTTCAAAAATTCGTTCGCTCGGTAATATCTTGCACTGTTCCGAACAGCTTCACAATACGACCCAAGGCATCCTTCTTGGGTTGCACCGTTGCTGAAAAGAACACGTGTCTCCCGCTTGGCAGATTTGCTTTTACGTTGTATTTGAGATCTTTTCCTTCCTCAATAACTCGCTGTTTATATTCGCGTATTATTTGAAGCTGTGCCGGAGAGTAATATGAGGCTTCTTCCTCGACAGTAGGGGGACCTAGGGCAGGATCACGGTCGAAGAGCTTAAAGGTTTGGTCAGACCACGTGATCTTTTGAGTTGCAATGTCAAACTCCCAGCTCCCGATCCGGCCTAATGCTTGTGCATCCTTTAACCGTGCCTCGCTCTCCCGTAAAGCCTGTTCTGCTAATCTCTGGGTCGTGATGTCGGTCACAATGCCTTGGGTGCCAATCACCACATTCCCTTTGAAAATGGGGCTAACATTTGTCCGGAGCCACCTCAAATCCCCTGACTTGTGAAGTATCCGATACTCCGCGCTTAAGGATTCGCCCGCGAGAACTCGCTTAAAATTGGCGTTCAAACGGGGGCGGTCTTCTTTGATGTAAAAGGTGAACAATTTTCTATTTAATAGTTCCTTTGGGGCATATCCGGTGATAGATTCGACAACGGGACTGATGAAGGTAATAATACCTTCTGTATCTGACATATAGACAATCTCATTGAGGTGTTCGATAAGGGAGCGATATTTTTCTTCGCTTTGCTGAAGTAATTCTTGTGCCTGCTTGCGTTCGGTAATGTCCTGCAACGTTCCGTAGACTTTCACCACCTTTCCTTTTTCGTTCGATGCAGCTTTTCCAAGGATCCACCCCCAGTGTGTGGTTCCATCGGGATGTATTATCCGAAACTCGAGATTGAAAGGGGTTCCAGTTTTAATTGCGCCTTGCATCGCCGCACCAATTTTAACCCAATCCTCAGGATGTATCCTCCGTTGTCGCTCCTTTGGGGATGTTTTATCATTAAGAGGATCTTGCCCGAAAATTCGGAACATCTCGTTTGACCACGTTTCTCTTCCCGTTGCTACGTTGTGTTCCCAGCTGCCGATGTGGGCAATATTTTGTGCCTCGAGGAGCATTGCTTGATTTCGGCGCAATAATACCTCGATTAGCTTTTGATCAGTTACATCTCGAATTGAAATGAGATACGCTTCCTTTCCTTCCCAGATAAAACTTTTTTTACGCATTTCTATTGAACAGGGGGGTTTCTTCTTCCGATGAATCTCCGCTTCCACTACTCTATCTTCCTTAACTTCATACATGAAAGGAGTGTACACTAGTGCATCAAATTGAAAGTCTAAGAGATCCATCGCTACGGGATTCATATATCGGATTCTTCCACGCGTGTCTACGACAATGACGCCATCTGCTTGCATCGCTACGAGGTTGAAGAAATTCTTGCAGATGTCCTCTAATTCCTGGTTCTTTTCCTTTAATTCTTGGCGAATTGAGAAACGCCTAATTACATTATGAATGGAATTTATGAGGAGATGACTCGTAAGATCATTTTTAACGATATATTCGTCTACCCCCTCTTGTAATGCTTCAATAGCAACACGCTCGTCATCATTCCCCGTTAAAACTATAACTGGAATTGTGAGATTACGACCCATAATCCCTCGTACTGTAGCGAGACCACGACTATCGGGGAGATTTAGGTCCAATAGTATAATGCCATACTCTTCTCTACTGAGCGCATCGAATCCTTCTGCAAGGGATTTCACCCAATATACGGTACAGGTTATATGACGCAAGTCTACTAAATATTTCCGAACAAGACGTGCATCTGCAAGATCATCCTCGATTAATAAAACCTTGATCGTTTTTTCACCCATTCCTCATCAACTTACTAGCATTGATTCAGATCGTTTTTCTCCTCGATGCTCGTTCATAGTGATTACTGATCACTACTCACTTAAATAAATGTTAGATTAAAGTAAAAAAGAGGCTTGGGAACTCGCCATATGTGGTTTGATTTATCGTTTGCAAGACAAGCGTATCATAAATTTTCTTTCGCAATTTCCCCAACAAGTAGATCTTGGAAATAAGACCGCCCGCGTTTGCACTGGTCGAGAGAATGTAATTCCACGAGGATGTCGTAGGGATATCGATATTGTGTGATCAACTGGGCAAGATTCTTGAAGTCCACGCGGCCTTGCCCTAAGGGTAAATGTGGATCCTGGTCGAAGAATCGATTATCGACAAGGTGGAGATTACCAATCCGGGTGTGGAACTCCGCCCAAAAATCGTTGGGATACTGTTTCATAGTGAACAAGTGGGAAGTGTCATAGGTTAACCATAGGTCACTTAACTTCGGTTGTTCCAAAATCCGCTTGATTTCGCCAATCGTTCCAAAAATTCTGCAATCTGTTGGCATATTCTCCAAACATAGGCGAGGGGAGCTGCCGTGATAGGCGCGCATGATCTCTTGGAGGGACTTAACAAGTGATTCAAAATAGAAATCCCCAATATGGGAAAATGATTCATTCCGGAAACCCGGATGGAAAGTGACAGCTCCCGCTTTAATCTCCTTGGCAAATTCTATCCCGGCAAGCACGGCCTTGATAGATACCGCCCGAATATTGGCATTATGGGAGGACATATTTAGATCAACGAAGGGAGCATGGACATTGACTGGCAGACCTTCATCTCGAATAAAGTCTCGTAGTCTTGCACTGAGCTCAGCGTCCCCGAGCAAGGGATAATCGAGTGCCGCTTCCACGTAGTCAAAATCATTTTGCTTCGCGTAGACTATTGCAGATGTGATGCTAGAAAAGTTTATTTCCCCTAGGTCGGCATTTGGCCGCTTCCTTGCTTCGGAGAGAGTCGCTGCAAAGCTATTGAGACCAATTCGATTAATCGGCATGAATGGTGCCTCTTTAACGGACAGAAGACGCTAACTTGGCATTTGGACAAGAGATGAGTATATTTGAGTGATAGTTCTGACCTCTTCGCGAGTACGAGTTTCGATGCTGGTATAATCTCCCGCATCATACATTTCCCATACGCGCGTACCGGACTTCTTTTCCACAGGCAAGTCGCAGTGGCGGGCTAATTCATTCGCTGTGCGTGGGTATAGGACCGGAGGTTTTGGGGGCAGGAGAGCGCCCACGTCACTTAAATCTACCACTTTCATGTGAAAGTAACAAGAGAATAGCTCGGAGCGGGGGGCAATACGGTAGTACAGACTCCGGGAAAATAACGCGGGCAGGTCGAAGCGGGAGATTCCGATGCCGATAGCGATGAGATCCGCTTGGGCGGGCGCCTTATTTCGCAATGGTTTCCACGATTCTTGGAAAAAAGCGAAAATAGACTTCAAGAGTTCGATCTCATTCCCTGATTGCCAGATCCAATATTCCGATGTGGATAATTGGCCCCCACCCGACAATGGTTGGAGAGGAAACGCCCGGGAAAAGACCCCACCAAGGAGAAAATGCCCCTTACGGAAAGGATTCGACATTAACGAGGCGCCATTGCGGCGCCGGTCCGCGGGTGGCACGTAAAACTCGAGGTCGAAAAAAATAACCTCCGTCAAAGTGGGGTCAAAATCTACCAACGGGATTCATCTAAGCGGAGTTGTTTGAATCATCTTCTGAATCTAACTTGCTCTCTTTGTCATCAGCTGGTGGTTCTTCACTTTCTTCTTCAGATTCAATTTCATCATCTGAATCTAACTTGCACTCTTTGTCATCAGCTGGTGGTTCTTCACTTTCTTCTTCAGATTCAATTTCAACTTCTGGCTCCGCACTCGCAACCGCCACGACCTCGTCACCATCGTCCAGGCGCACGATCTTCACACCTTTGGCTACACGACTCACCATCCGAACTTCCTCATTACTCGTGCGGAGCATGAGGCCATTCTTCGTTGCGATGAGGACTTCCTCAGCATCGCCCCCAGCGCGGACCGCTACAACTTCGTCCCCCTCCTCGTAAAACTTCATATTTAACACTCCTTTTCCACCCCGGCGGGTCCAGCGATAGTTCTCAAACATACTCCGCTTGCCATACCCGAATTTAGTAATTGTGGTGAAAGCAGCATCGTCCCCAGCGATGATGAGGCCGTTCACTTCGTCTTCCTCCCGGAGGCGAATGCCCCGCACGCCGATAGCACTTCTCCCCATCGGCCGGACGTCTGTTTCTTCAAATTTAATGGCGTACCCGCCCTTGGTGGCGATTAAAATGTTGTTCTCCCCTTCGGTCAACTTTACGTCAACGAGCTCGTCTCTTTCCCGGAGTTTAATGGCCATCATACCAGTCTTCCGAATGTTATGGAACAGGCGGAGCGGACATTTCTTGATCTGCCCTAACTTGCTAACCATCATCAGGTAGAGTTTGGCTTCGAAATCATTGACTGGGATGAGGTTACTGATCTTTTCCTCGGATTCGAGCTGTAAATAGTTTACAATCGACTTGCCGTGAGCCTGGCGGGACATCTCGGGAATATTATAAGCCACATCCGCATACACTCGCCCGCTCGCTGTGAAGAACAGGATGGTGTCGTGGGAGGAGCATACGAACATGTCTTGGACGAAATCTTCGTCCTTGACTTTGATTCCCCGTTTACCCTTGCCCCCTCTCTTTTGAGCTACGTATTCTGACAGGGGAATCCGCTTGATGTAATGATTCTGCGTCAGCATGATGACGACATTCTCTTCCTTGACGAGATCTTCTTTGTCTATCTTCATTTCTTCCTCGTCGAGCGTGATTTCCGTGTGGCGGTCGTCCCCGTAGGTGTCTTTGAGGGATGCGGTCTCTTGCTTGATAATTGTCATGCGGCGTTCTTTGTGGTCCAAGATATCTTCCAGGTCTTTAATTACCGATTCTAATTCTTGCTGTTCTTTAACAAGAGCATCAATTTGGAGGGCAGTCAACCGCGAGAGGCGCATATTCAAAATTTCCTTTGCTTGACTCGCATCAAGCAAAAACAATTTTGCGAGCTGCTTTGGTATTTTGGGAGTACTCGGTTTAGATCTGATGGTTTCTAGTAACTTATTCACGTATGAGGAAGCACACTTTCTACGTTCGTTCCGGGCGGCAATTGGACTCGCGCAACGAGCAGCAAAATCCTCTAATTTACCGATCTCTGCAATTCCGAGCTCGTCTAGGCGAGCTTGCAGCTCTGTTGGGTCTCCTTTACTCTTGATTAAACCTTGAATTTCTTGCAATTCCCACAATATTTTTGAGGTTACTTTTCGAATGATTTCTATCGGATCACTGTTCTTCTTGATCTCCTCAATAAGTTGGTCAACATCTACTAGTTTCATTCCACACAACTTGACTTCTGCTTCCGCAGGGTCCTTGGATTGCCGGATGATGCGTACCACTTCATCAATAGCATTTACCGCCAGGTACAACCCATAGACGAGGTGCAAACGTTTTTGGGCCTTGTCCAAGTCAAAGAGGGACCGGCGGATGATCACTTCCTCGCGGTGGTTGATGAACTCTTTGATGATGTCGAGGACGTTTAACACATCGGGTTTCTTCTGGCGGTGAGTCAGAACCAGATTCGTAACCCCGAAAGTGGTTTGGAGCTGCGTGTGCTTGAAAAGATGGTTAAGCACTACTTGGGGGGGTACATTTTTACTCACTTCAACAACGATCCGGAGACCATTCCTATCTGACTCGTCCCTTAGGTCTGTGATCCCCTCGATTTTTTTCTGGTTAACTAACTCCCCGATATTTTCCACTAATGTGGATTTATTTACTTGGTATGGAATCTCCGTAAATATGATGTGGGTCTTTTTCCCATCTTCTTCAATATTTGATTTTGCCCGGATAACGAGTTTGCCCCGCCCTGTTTTAATGGCGTTACGCACACCCGACCGTCCAATGATGATCCCGCCGGTGGGAAAGTCGGGACCCTTGATGATACTAAGCAATTCATCCACAAAACAACCGGGGTTGTCCACCACTTTTATGATAGCATCACAAACTTCACGCAGGTTGTAGGGTGGGATATTTGTAGCCATCCCCACGGCAATACCGGAAGTCCCGTTAATTAATAAATTGGGTAGCTTGGCAGGCAAGCATGTTGGTTCCGTGAGGGATTCGTCAAAGTTTGGAACCACGTCCACGGTTTCCTTATTGAGATCTTCTAAAAGCTCTGATGCAATTTTCGCAAGACGCGCTTCCGTGTACCGCATAGCTGCAGCCGAGTCCCCATCAATAGACCCGAAATTCCCTTGTCCGTCAATAAGCGGATATCGAAGCGAAAAGGTTTGCGCCATCCGAACGAGGGAATCGTACACTGCGGTGTCGCCATGAGGGTGATATTTCCCCAGACAATCTCCTACAATGCGGGCACACTTGTGGTGGGGTTGACTGTGCGTAAAATTAGATTGGTACATCGAATATAAAATACGCCGGTGTACGGGTTTCAATCCATCCCGCACATCTGGAATGGCCCGCCCCACGATGACACTCATGCTGTAATCCAAGTAGGCTTTCTTCATCTCGTCTTCAATTTGGACGATTTGAATTGGATGCGATGGTGGAGTAGGTTCTGTTGTCAGAGAAGTGAAACCTCCTAGATGTCGAGATTGGTGACTTCTTTATAATGTTCAAAGATGAACTTTTTACGCTGCGTAACGTCCTCGCCCATGAGGCGACTGAATATGAGGTTTGCTTCCATAAAATCCGCGTATTCCATTTTCACTAGACGGCGCGTGTCAGGATTCATTGTCGTTTCCCATAATTCAGAGGGGTTCATTTCCCCGAGACCCTTGTACCGTTGCACCCGAATATTTGCCTTATCTAGGTCTTTGATCCCAAATTCGTCTTTGAAACGAAGCAGCGTTTCCTGTAACTTATTCTCCTCGTAGACGTATTCTTCTTTCTTTTTATATGAAACCTTAAACAGGGGCGGAATCGCGGCATAGATGTACCCGCCGTCAATGAGCGGACGCATGTACCGGAAGAAGAAGGTCAGGATTAGGGTCTTGATGTGAGCACCATCCACATCCGCATCGCACATTATGATGACCTTGTGGTACCTAAGTTTTTCAATAGTAAACGAATCTTCCTCCAGTCCGGTAATCCCAACCCCAAAGGCCGCGATCATTGAGCGGATCTCTTTGTTATCGAGGATTTTATTAATTTGGGCTTTTTCAACGTTTAGGATTTTACCCCTTAGAGGTAAGATCGCTTGAAATTCACGGGATCGCCCTTGCTTCGCGGACCCGCCGGCAGAATCCCCCTCTACAATGAAAATCTCCGCTTGTTCCGGTTCGTGGGCGGAACAATCTGCTAATTTTCCTGGCAGGCGACCGGAATCCAGGGCAGTTTTACGGCGGATCGCATCCCGTGCCTTTTTTGCAGCAAGCCGAGCTCGTTGTGCGGAGGAGTTCTTGTCAATGATCGACTCTGCGACAGAAGGATTTTCCTCGAAAAACTTTTCCAACCCATCTCCTATGATGTTACTCGCAGAAGCCCGGATTTCGACATTTCCCAAGCGGGTCTTGGTTTGCCCTTCGAATTGGGGCTCCGCAACTTTCGCCGAAACGACAGCGGTTAATCCCTCCCGAATATCACTCCCGGAGAGCGATTCTATCTTGAATTTCTTGCACCGTTCATTTTCTTGGAGATATTTGTTTATTACTCGCGTTAAAGCGAGTTTAAATCCGGAAAGGTGCGTTCCTCCCTCGATTGTATTGATGTTATTCGCGAAAGACAAGACATTTTCTAAGTATCCATCATTATATTGGAGCGCCACTTCCACTTGGAAGTCCCCTTCAGATCCTTGGATGTGGATGGGTGGGTGAAGCGCATTCTTGTCTTTATCGAGGAATATGACGAATTCCCGAATACCGCCTTCATAATGATGAGTCTCTGTGCGACCAGAATTCTTGTCTGTAATGTTGATTTCTATGCTAGGGTTGAGAAAGGCCAATTCTCGCAAACGATTTGCCAAGAGTGTGAATTTAAACATAGATTCCTTGGGATTAAAAGGGAAAATCTCCGAATCCGGGTAGAACGTAATAGTCGTACCTGTTTGTTTCAGATCTTGCAATGGTTCCGAAGCTAATTCCGTACTTTTTACCCCTCGGGCGAATCTCTGGGTATATTTCTTTCCATCGCGGCGTACTTCCACCTGCAACCATTCGCTGAGCGCGCAGACCACGCTCATTCCGACTCCATGTAACCCGCCTGAGACCTTGTAACTCCCCTTGTCAAATTTCCCGCCCGCATGCAATTTTTCCATAATTAATTCTAGCGTGGGTTTTTTATACACGGGGTGAATCTCGACGGGAATTCCACGCCCATTATCTTCTACCGTCACGCTGTTATCTTCATTCAAAGTAAGATTAATCCGAGTGCAATAACCAGCGAGACCTTCATCAATCGAATTGTCCACAATTTCGAATACTAAGTGATGGAGGCCTCTTTCCCCCGTGTCGCCGATGTACATGCTGGGGCGCTTGCGAATTCCCTCGATTTTGTCAAGAACGCGAATGTTTGAAGCATCGTATGTTTCCGCAGGTTTACGCACTTCAACTGGCATTGAATTCCCACAGGGCAAGGATTTAGAAAGTTCTGTTGAAAAAATTGCTACAATCGCACGTAGATATGTTATATATATAGCATTTTTTCTATTTAACGATTTTGTCCGTTTTTTCCCATACTGGGACGAGATTTTCCCAATGAAAGCAATGATCTCGCCTAGACCCTTCTCGATGAATAAAATTATCTTTGGAAAACTCGACGAAAATCGTAAAACCTCCGAAGAAAATGGTAGTTCGCTTATACGGTTCTTAATTTCAGTCACCTAAAGAAGGTCCATTTTGACCTAATGCTTCAATCCTGTTTCTTATAGGGGTTTGTAACAGAGGTAAGACAAGCTTCATTTGGGGAGGAACTTGACTCATCCTATGACCATTGATGCAGAAATTTGTGGTCTCCCCATTGGCGATAAGGCGCCAGTTCGCATAATGGGAGTGTTAAATCTATCTGAGGAGTCATTCTACAAGGCATCATATATCCCAGATAGCGCAAGTCTACTCATTACCGCAAAATCGATGATTACTGGGGGAGCCACGATGTTAGACATCGGGGCGAGATCTACCGCCCCGGGCGTGACACCCATTTCCATAACGGAAGAGATGCACCGCATCAAATCACCCTTTGAAATCTTGTGCAGTGAAATCCCCAAAGAAATTATTTTGTCCGTAGACACGCAATACGGAGAAGTCGCCGAGTTATGTTATGAAATTGCCTCTAAAAACAGCCGTCCCCTCCTCGTGAATGACGTCAGCAATCTCCACACGGATGCAAGTCTTCGGCGATTTGTCCTGAAAACCTGTGTCCCCATAATTCTCATGGCCAGCAAGATCAAACCCGGCGACTGTCTCACTATGAACGAAATTGTAACGGAATTCCGGGTCGTGCTTGACAAATTAATAACTGCGGGATATCCCCGATCCCAAATTATCCTCGACCCAGGCATTGGGAAGTGGATACCAGACAAAGTTCCGAGTAACGACCTGGCCATCCTAAAAAATATGAGAGACCTTCGCACGTTGAATTTACCAGTCCTTGTAGCCATTTCCCGCAAGTCATTTATTGGGGCGCTTTTGAATTTGCCTAAACCAGATGATCGCTTGCAAGGTACATTAGCGGCTACTGCCATCGCGGTTTATAATGGCGCACACGTTATCCGGACGCACGATGTGAATCTGGAAACCGTCCAAACCATCAAAATTGCGCAGAGCATTCGGGATAGCGGTACTCGTCTTTAAAAATAAGATTTCTCCGTTATAAATATTCTATTTCAGCCACGGACGGGTTTGGCGGGCAGGTTACCGACATCGTGGATGTAACGAATCGAATTTGGTGAATTCTTGAAGGCAAACCTTAACCTTTTTATCTGTATCGATTTCAAATACTCAAGAGATGACGTCCAACCGTATTATTAATGTCTCGTTAGTCGCTTTAGCGATAACATTTACCATCGCATTATATTATCTTACGGTCCAAGCAACGAACGTGCTAAATTTCTTCTTGCGTCCGCTTTTTCCGGGAGTCGAATTTTTTACAGTCCCTTGGAACATGTTGGAATATGTTGGCATTGCGTGCCTTGTCGGCATTATATGCGTGATCGTACTAGGGTGCCTGCTGAAGAAACCATTCTTGAGTAAAATGGGGAGCTTGAGCATATTTATGCCCGTTTTTGGTCATTTTTTCTCCGAAATGTTTTTGCTCGTTGGCGTTCAGGTCTTACAGGTCGTGCTTCTCCCCATATCAAGATATCTTAATATAGTTAAATTGGAGCCTCTTCTGGTAGGCGCGGAAGCCCTCTTGTGGGTATGTAGTCAGGGATTCATCGTGGTTGGGTTGAGTATTTTTTCGTGGGGCGTATTTTCTTGGCTCAAGGGGGTCGTGACCCGCCAAAAAGTCTTCAGCATCTCAATTTACAGGTATTCGCGCCACCCACAATATCTCGGGTACATCCTGTGGAGCTTTGGTATCTATTTGCAAACGTTAATTCCTTGCGGCGGTCCATTCGGATATGTGTGGTTTAATTACTTCTTTCCTTGGTTTCTCTCGGTGCTAAGTATGGTTGGAATTGCGTTATACGAGGAGATCGGGATGGCAAATAAGTATCCAGAAGAATATAGCACGTATAGGCGGGAAGTCTCGTTTTTAGTGCCGGTCCCACATAAAATCAAGAAGGCTTTTATGTTTCCCGTAAGGGCCATATCTAAGAAAGATTATCCTGAAAGGGGACGGGAAATTTTGCTATTACTAGCATTGTATGGAGGTATGGGGGTCCTACTAGTATGGATCCTTTCATATGTTATCATTGGTTTGGCGGTTGGGGCTGCGATTGTAGGGGTCCTAGTAATAACTTGGATGTATAGAAGGCGCCGCCAAAGACATCAGGTCTAATTGAGCTAGGTTTTTTTTTATTTAATCAACCCATTTGAGCCATTCAACGTTAAAACTGGGATTTCGCAAATTTTTTCTTTTCCCAGATTTTAGCTTCCATATGCAAATCTTTGGCCTCAAAACCGCTATAATTCACCCCAATGAAGATCTCATCGCCCATATTGAGCAGAGTCTCGAGAATGCTAATCTCACGCTCCAAGACCAAGATATTCTTGTGCTCGGCGAGACGGTTGTGGCCACAACTCAAGGGCGGGTCATTGACCTCAAGACCGTGAAGAAGATACGGCCAGACGCTATCGCGCTCGCAAAGCAATATCAAATGGATCCTCGCCTCGTAGAATTAGTGCTTCAAGAATGCTCGGCAGTTCTCGGAGGCGTTGATCATGTGTTATTAGCCGAGGTTGGTGGCCTCCTCATAGCCAACGCAGGAATTGATCAGTCCAATGCGGGGGGGGATGAAA
>Ga0299912_10000703_pt1 | contig 27562 bp, 32 predicted proteins | sample RVTome_2_FD_207667 | JGI IMG/M metagenome (GOLD analysis project Ga0299912, IMG submission 207667) | Soil microbial communities from uranium-contaminated site in the Upper Colorado River Basin, Wyoming, United States - RVT95D214 (version 2) ... | reverse complement strand
CGCTCACGGGCGGCACGCTCACGTGCCTCCCGCTCACGCCGCAAAGTTCGTGGCAGGTCCTCAGGCCCGCCGTCCGCCATCAGCGGAAAATCGGTGCTGGTCACGCGTCATGCCCTCCTAGAACGCACTGCAATCAGCCCCGCAGCCGCGGCAGCGGTCATGCGAATTTGTTGATCGGTGGAAACGTCCTACCGTGCTGAGCCTGATATTGCTATTTTGCGCCGGTAATTTGGCGGGGGAGGCACAGTTGAGCGATTTGCGGCGTCTTGTTCGTACGATCCCGGACTACCCGAAGCCCGGTGTCCTGTTCCGGGACGTCACCACCTTGATGGGCGACGCCAAGGGGTTCAAGGCCGCCATCGAAGGCATGGCCGCGCCGTACTTGGGCGATCGCATCGACGCCGTGGCCGGCATCGAAGCGCGCGGCTTTATCCTCGGTGGAGCGGTGGCCGACCGGTTGAGTTGCGGCTTCATCCCTATCCGTAAGAAGGGCAAGCTGCCGTGGAAGACCATCGGCCAGCAGTACACCCTGGAGTACGGCGTCGACATCATCGAAATCCACGAGGATGCCATCAAACCCGGCGAGCGCATCCTCATCGTGGACGATCTGATCGCCACGGGTGGCACCGCGGAGGCTGCGGCCAAGCTCATCAGACGCACGGGTGGCATAGTGGCCGGTGCTGCATTCCTCGTCGATCTTCCCGATCTCGGCGGCCTCGATCTGTTGCGCAGCCACGGCGTGCGCACGCACGCGCTCATGGCCTTCCAGGGACATTGATCGAGAGCCGTGCCGGGCAATCCGCTACCCGCTGATAAGGTGCGCCTCGCGCTGCAGCGCATCGCGGCCTGGCGCGCGGCTCCTGCGGAACCGGCCGCCTGTCCGGTGTGCGAGGCGCCGGGGCTCGCCATCGTCGACCAGTCGGCGCGGCCCTATGCCGAGTGGTACGCCCTGTCGTGCCATTCTTGCGGTCTCGAGGCGACGATCCATATTCCCATGGCGCCGCCGATGCCCAGCAGCGATGGATGAACCCAATGAAGTCGGTTGATGAACGTATGAAAGCCGGATCATGAAGATTAAGGGTAAATCCTACCGCACGATCTGGCTCGCGCCCGACGGCTGGTCGGTGGAAGTCATCGACCAGACCCGGCTGCCGCACGAGTTCATCATCGTGCCGCTGAAGTCGATGGACGATGCCGGGCGCGCCATCCTCAGCATGCAGGTGCGCGGCGCGCCGCTGATCGGCGCCACGGCCGCCTATGGTCTCGCCATGGCGATCCGCGAGGATGCCTCCGACGAGGCGATCGACCGCGCCATCGCTTTTCTCGCCAAGCAGCGGCCGACGGCGATCAATCTGCGTTGGGCGCTCGAGGAAATGCGAGGCGCGGTGCAGAACCTGCCGCGCGCCGACCGCGTCACGGCCGCCTACAAGCGGGCAGCCGAGATCTGCGAGGAGGATGTGGAGACCTGCCGGCGCATCGGTGAGCACGGGCTGAAGCTGATCGAGGGCATCGCCGCGAAAAAGAAGCCGGGCGAGAAGGTCGAGGTGCTGACCCACTGCAATGCCGGCTGGCTCGCCTGCGTCGACTGGGGCACGGCCACGTCGCCGATCTATCAGGCGCACGATGCCGGCATTCCCCTCCACGTATGGGTCGACGAGACGCGTCCGCGCAATCAGGGCGCGGCGCTGACGGCCTACGAGCTCGGCAGCCACGGCGTGCCGCACACCATCGTCGTCGATAACGCCGGCGGGCACCTCATGCAGCACGGCAGGGTCGATCTCGTCGTCGTCGGCACCGACCGCGTGGCCGCGAACGGCGACGTCGCCAACAAGATCGGCACCTACCTCAAAGCGCTGGCGGCCAAGGACAACGACGTGCCGTTCTACGTCGCGCTGCCGCATTCGACCATCGACTGGACGCTCGATGAGGGCCTCCACATTCCCATCGAGGAGCGTTCGGCCGACGAGGTCTTGACGATGCCAGGGCGCCTGCCGGACGGCAGCGTGGTGACGGTGGAGATTGCGGCTCCCGGCTCGCCCGCCGGCAACCCGGCGTTCGACGTGACCCCCGCACGGCTCGTGACCGGCTTCATCACCGAGCGCGGCGTGTGCCCGGCGACGCGTGAAGGGCTCCTGTCGCTCTACCCGGAACGGGCCGGAAAATAGGGCTTTCGGCCCGTATCGATGCTGCGACGCTTTATAATTCTGCAAAACAAGCTGTGACAGAGTGGGCCCACCGGCCGCTTGGGCCAGGAGTAGGGACAGCGTGGCCGCCAAGAGCAAAGACCAGGAATTGAAGGCGCGCCGCGCGGTGATCGACACCGCGCTTTCCATGAGCCGCTCGGGCCTGTCGCCCGGCCGCTCGGGCAACGTGTCGTGCCGCTGGAAGGACGGCATGCTGATCACGCCGACCGGCATGGCCTACGACGACATCCGCCCGCGCGACATCGCCTTCGTCAACGGCAAGGGTGAGGTGCCCGGCAAGAAGTCGCGCAAGCCATCGAGCGAGTGGCGCTTCCACCTTGCCGCCTATCGCGCGCGCCCCGAGATGAACGCCGTCGTGCATACGCATTCGCTGAATGCCACGGCGCTCGCCTGCGCGCACATGCCGATCCCAGCGTTTCACTACATGGTAGCCGTTGGCGGCGGCGACGACATTCCGCTGGTGCCCTACGACACGTTCGGCACCAAGGAGCTGGCCGAGCACGTTGGCCGCGGCTTAACGCAGCGCAACGCGTGCCTGATGGCCAACCATGGACAGATTGCGATTGGGGCGACCCTCGCCTCCGCGCTCGAGCTGGCGCATGAGATCGAAGTTCTCGCCGAGCAGTATGCGAAGGTCGTCACCCTCGGAAAGCCGAACATCCTCTCCGAGGACGAGATGGCGCGCGTGCTGCAGCGCTTCAAGACGTACGGCCAGCGCGGCCAGGATTGAAACCACCGCGCTAAGGGCGCATCACAGGTTCGGCAGATCATCGAGCGAGCTCTTGCAGGTGCGGCGCCACTGCTGCCTGGTCATATGGGTTCTAGGCTCCCAGATGGCCATGCAGTCGGCGAGCTGCTTCTTGGAACTTTCCTCAACGTTCACGCTGCCAGTCGTCATGCCGGAGGGCTTTGTGGCGTCGGTGGTCGTCGATGGCGTGGCCGCAGGGTCGGCGACGACGGCCGTCGCCAGCAAGCAAGCGGCGACGGCGGCGCACAGCGCGGCGATGGGTGCCTTGGTCAGATTGTGCATTGGCATTCGTCTCACGATCGTTAGAAGGAGCACCCGCAGACGCGGCTGCTCCCCCCTTTCGGCTAGCTGACGTGCGGCCCCTGCATCTGGCGCAGAGCCGCCTCGATCCGTCGCCAATCCTGTGCCTGCTTTGTGTCCCCTTGTTGCTCGAAGTCGCGCGCCTTCTGGGCCGCGTCGGGAATGGCCAAGTCGCCGCGCGCATCGCGCAGCTTGCGGGCATACTCCTGAACGTCGATCGCCTGCATGATTGCATCCTCCATGATGTGGGCGATCTGAGAGATATGGGAGGGCTTCTGTGGACCGCCAAGCCATCTGCTCGTGTCGTGCTGCGCGCCCGATAAATCCTATTCACGCAGAAAGACCGAGGAGGCTGGAACTAGGGCAGGCTCGCCGATAGAATTGCTTATTGCCAAATCAAGCTTAAACCACTGCTGCCACGCTGCAGGTTTTCAATGCTCGACATTCTCCGACGCCATAGCATCCGGACGGCAGTGGCTGCTTGTGCAGCGTTTGCCCCCATTGCGGCCTACGCCGATCCGTATCTGCAAACCGGCGACGCGCCCGCCTCTGAGTATTTTCTGAACCAAAGTCGCGATGGGACGCGCGTACTAAAACGCAGCGAGACCAACAACTACAATGTCGAGGTCTGGGACCCCCGCGCCAAAAAGCTGATTAGCTCAATCACCGGCCTGTCAGGCGTCGTCAACGTCGCCAACATCAGCCCGGACGGCCGCAAGGTCGTGACCGCGGAGCGCAGGGGCATCGTCGGGCTGTGGGACGCCGGCACGGGCAAGCAGATCCGGCTGCTGCGCGGGCACGGCGACCAGATCCACGACGCCCGCTTCAGCCCCGATGGAAAGGTGATTGCCAGCGGCGCACGCGACGGGACGGCACGCACCTGGGACGCCGAAACCGGGGACCAGATTGCAGTTCACAAGCAGCGCGGCGGCCTCTACGTCGACATGGTTTCGTTCAGCCCCGATGGGAAATGGGTGCTGTCCGCCGGCAACGGTTGGGCCGAAGTTTGGAACGCGAAGACCGGCGCGCTGCACTCCGCGACCGCCGTCGGTCCTGAAGGGGAAGGCGGCTACACGACATCGGCGCGCTTCAGCCCGGACGGCAAATCGATCCTCATCATGAACGATGAAAACAAACCCGCCGATTCCATCCCGATTGAGCCGCCGTTGGAGTAGCGGCGCGGCGCCTCAGTTGGCGAAGCGGAAGTGCATCACGTCGCCATCCTTGACGACGTACTCCTTGCCTTCGAGCCGCATCTTGCCCGCGTCCTTGGCGCCCACCTCGCCGCCGAGACCGACATAATCGTCATAGGCGATGGTCTCGGCGCGAATGAAGCCCTTTTCGAAGTCCGTGTGGATGACGCCTGCCGCCTGCGGCGCCTTGGTGCCGCGCGTGATGGTCCAGGCGCGCGCCTCCTTGGGGCCCACGGTGAAGTAGGTCACGAGATCGAGAAGCTGATAGCCGGCGCGGATGAGCCGGTTGAGGCCAGGCTCCTTAAGACCCATCTCGGCCAGGAACTCGGCACGGTCCGCGTCCGGCAATCCGGCGAACTCGGCCTCGATCTTGGCCGAGATGACAACGGAAACGGCGCCCTCGGCGCGGGCGCGCTCCTCGACCGCCTTCGAATAGGCGTTGCCGTTGGCGGCCGAGGCTTCATCCACGTTGCACACATAGACCACCGGTTTCGAGGTCAGCAGCTGCAGCCCGACGAAGATGGGCCGCTCCTCGGCCGTGATGGCGGCCATGCGCGCCGGCTTGCCCTCGCGCAGCGGCGCCAGCGCCTTTTCCATGACCGCAAGCTGAGCCTTGCTTTCCTTATCGCCGCTCTTGGCCTTCTTCTCCACCGAAGCGATGCGCTTTTCTAGGCTCTCCATGTCGGCGAGCATCAGCTCCGTCTCGACCACCTCGGCGTCGGCCAAGGGATCGATGCGGTTCTCGACATGGGTGACGTCCTCGTCCTCGAAGCAGCGCAGCACGTAGGCCACGGCGTCGACCTCGCGGATGTGCGACAGGAACTTGTTGCCGAGACCTTCGCCCTTGGAGGCGCCGCGCACGAGACCGGCGATGTCGACGAAGGTGAGCCGCGTCGGGATGATCTGCCCCGACTTGGCAACGGCGGCGAGCCTATCAAGGCGCTCGTCGGGCACGCCGACCTCGCCCACGTTCGGCTCGATCGTGCAGAAGGGATAGTTTGCCGCTTCGGCCGCCGCGGTCTGCGTCAAGGCATTGAAAAGCGTGGACTTGCCGACATTCGGCAGACCCACGATGCCGCATTTGAAGCCCATAATTGTAACGCCTGCCTGGATGGAATTGGAAAATGGCGAGCGGTCATGCCGCTGCAGCCGGGGAGCGTGGCAGATGCCTAGTGGCTTCGGCCGCGAAAGTGAAGCCTTCCGTTGCCGCAGCTCGCTGTCCGCCCGGAAATGGGCTGCCTTCACTGTCATCCTCGGACTTGGCCCGGGGGCGCCTTACTTCGCCTCTCCCCGTTCATGCGAAGCGTGGCTCCGCCATGACGGGGAGAGGGGACGGTCGAGGCGAGGCATGCACTAGCGAGAGAGGGCAGGCGCGAAATCGCTGCGATCTTCGTTTTGCTTTGCGCTAGCGGTAGCGCGTCAGCGCGAAGACCGAATAGCTCTTGGGGCTCGGCAGCTTCTCCTTGCCGCTCATGGCGTCGGCCAGCGCCTCGCCCACGTTCGTGCCGGGGTCGGTCTCCTTCACCGCGATGACGATGAACGGCCGCTGCCAGCTCGTCCCGCCCGTCTCGCAGTCCTTGCACGGGTCGCGGTACTGCCCGAGGTTGAGGGTCCAGATCGGCGTCGCGGCCGAAACGGCGTCGGAGACCAGCGCTGCGGCCTGCCGGGCGCGGCGTTCGGCGCGCGCCACCTCCTCGGTCGCGCCGCCTTCCTGCGAGGCGGTGCCGACCGTGATCACCTCCTTGGCATCCGAGAGCGCGCCGCGCACCTCGTCGTCGAGCACGGCGGCGGCCACGTCGGCGCGGGGAATCGTCTTGCCGTCCTTCTCGAGATCCTCGGCGCTGCCGCGCACCCACAGGAAGCTCTTGTTCAAGACGACGACGTCGAAGGCGCCGCGGCGGCCGGCCTTGTCGTTGCCCTCGATGGCAAAGACCGTCGAATTGCGCGTCTGGCGCATTTCCGGTGCCGCCGGCGGGATCGCTGCCGTCTCGATGGCCGGTGGCTTGTACGTTTCGACCGTGTCGCGAATGGCGACGACGCCGACGGTGCCCGCCGTGCCGACTACAGCCACGGAAACGGCCATGGCAGCCTTCGTCTTGAACAACGACAAGAGCCAGTTGATGCGGTCGTGCCAGCTCGAGCTCTTGTCGTAGATCCGGTAAGCACGCCGCAGCCAGCCGAGCAGCTTCCTTCTGCGCTCCTCGTCATCGGGGTTTGCCATGTTTGCCTCCGCAAGTGGTCGTTTGTCATCCCGGCACTTGTTGCCGGGATCCAGCGCGCAACAACTGTTGAGCCCGCGGATTGATGGATCCCGGGGACAAGCCCCGGGATGACACCTGAAACGACGCGCGCTTTGCGCGCGTCAGAAGTTGACGTGCTGGATCACGTAGCCCGCGCCGAAGGCGATGAGGCCGGCGATGACAATTTGAGGGAGGACCGAGATGAACGCGGTGAGCAGCGCGACAAAGGCGTGGAATACCGCCACGGCTGCCACCCACAGCACCAACGCTGCCCGGTAGAGAATGTAGGCGATGGCGGCGAGCGCGACGACGAGCACCACGATCTTCCAGATCGGCAGCGCCTGCCAATCGGACGAGAAGATCGCGACGATCTGCCCGAACGACCACGTCCAGATCAGCTGCAGGAAATGAAAAATTGCAGCGATGCCTTGCTGCAGAAATTGTACGATGGAATTGATGATCCCTGTCACGTGCACCTCCCCTGACGATGCGTGCCGACCCGGTCCCCCCGGGGCACCGGCTCACACTGACGCGACCGCGTTGCCTGCGCAAGCTGCGCCGCAACACACCGCTCAGGCTTTCAGCCGGTAGCCGGTGGTGAAGATGCGCCAGACGATGCCAAGGCAGAGGAGCAGGAACGCGACTGTCATAATCAGGCTGACCTCGATATTGACGTCGGAGATCTCATAGAAGGCCCAGCGAAATCCGCTGATCAGATAGACGACGGGATTGAACATGGTGACCGTCTGCCAGAAGGGAGGCAGCATCGTCACCGAGTAGAATGTGCCGCCGAGGAAGGTCAGGGGCGTGATCAGCAAGAGAGGGATGACCTGCAGCTTTTCGAAGCCGTCCGCCCAGATGCCGATGATGAAGCCGAACAGGCTGAACGTCACCGCCGTCAAGACCAGGAAGGTGAGCATCCAGATGGGATGCGCGATATGCAGGGGCACGAACAGCGCCGCCGTGCCGAGGATGATCAAGCCGAGGATGATCGACTTCGTCGCCGCGGCGCCGACGTAGCCGAGCACGATCTCGAAGGGCGAGATGGGCGCCGACAAGAGCTCGTAGATCGTTCCGGTGAAGCGCGGGAAATAGATGCCGAACGAGGCGTTGGCGATGCTCTGCGTCAGGAGCTGCAGCATGATGAGCCCCGGCACGATGAACGCACCGTAGCTCACGCCGTCGATCTGCGAGATGCGCGAGCCGATGGCCGCCCCGAAGACGATGAAGTACAGTGACGTCGACAGCACCGGCGAGACGATGCTCTGCATCAGCGTGCGCCAGGTGCGTGACATCTCGAAGATGTAGATGGCCTTGACGGCGTGCAGGTTCATTTCACGCTCCTGATGAGATCGACGAAGATGTCCTCGAGCGAGCTCTGCGTGGTGTTGAGATCGGCGAAGCCGACGTTTGCTGCGCGCATATCGTTGAGCAGCGCGGTGATGCCGGTGCGCCCGGCGCGCGTGTCGTAGGTGAAGGTGAGCTCCCGCCCATCCGACGACAGCTCGAGTGCGTGCGCGGCAAGCTCGGGCGGAACGGCAGCGAGTGGGCCGCTCAGATGCAGCACGAGCTGCTTCTTGCCGAGCTTGCGCATCAGCTCGTCCTTGCTCTCGACGAGCACCAGCTCGCCCTTGGCGATGACGCCGATGCGGTCGGCCATCTCCTCGGCTTCCTCGATGTAGTGCGTGGTGAGGATGATGGTCACGCCGGAGGCGCGCAGCTTGCGCACGATCTCCCACATGTCCTTGCGCAACTCGACGTCGACGCCTGCCGTCGGCTCATCGAGGAAGAGGATCTGCGGCTCGTGCGACAGCGCCTTGGCGATCAGCAGCCGGCGCTTCATGCCGCCAGATAGCGTCATGATCTTGCTGTCTTTTTTGTCCCACAGGGACAGCGCCCTGAGCACCTTCTCGATGTGCGCAGGGTCGGGCGGTTTGCCGAACAGGCCGCGGCTGAAGGAAACCGCTCCCCACACCGTCTCGAAGGCGTCCGTCGTCAGCTCCTGCGGGACGAGGCCGATCATCGCGCGCACGCGGCGGTAATCGGCGGCGATGTCGAGGCCATCGACGCGCACACTGCCGGAGCTCGGATTGACGATGCCGCAGACGATGCTGATCAGCGTCGTCTTGCCGGCGCCGTTAGGGCCGAGCAGCGCGAAGATTTCGCCGCGGCGGATGTCCAGGTTGACGTTCTTGAGCGCCTGGAAGCCGGTGGCGTACGTCTTGGAAAGATCTGCGATGGAGATGATGGGTGTCATGCTGGGGGATTAGGGGGTGATTGCATTCGCTTCAAGTCCCGACAGCCGTCGCGCCGTTCCGGTGCGCTCCCTTGCTACCGGTTCTCCAGCCCGTTCTTCAGGCGCTGAGCACGGATGGGGTCGGCTTCCGCCAGCATCTTCGCCTTCATCGAGGAAAGCCCGTCGCGAACACTCGTATGCACTCCGGCAAACTCGGCCGGTGAGGTGAACTTGTCCGGGTTGGCCTCATCGTATGCCAGGACGGCGTCGACGGTGCGAGCGAGCGCCGGCATGTCACCAAACGCGTACTGGTTGATTGGGCGTCCGACGACCTCCGAGAGTGAGGCAAATATTGCCGGATCGCCTGTCGGATCGAGATGGCGTTTTGCCAGCAGATGCGTGCGAAAGCGCAGCTGGCCGAGGTAGAAGACGAAGACCGCGTCCTCCTTCTTGCCGTCTTTGAACAGCTCGGCGGCACGCTTGTAATACTCGGCGGGATGCTCACCGGCGAGCTCTTGCACCGCGGCCGGGATCACGACCGCGCTTAGCGCTAGGACAGGGACGCTCGAGAGCGCCGGTGCGACGGCAGCGAGGAACACGATAACGAGGATGCGGCCAACGTTCATCGCGCCAACTCCAGGTTGGAATGCCAGAGGCGCGACCTGAGAAGCCGCGGACGGGGTCGCCGGATGGTGCTCGATCGGCTTGGGCCTTACTCCTTGTCGCCGCGCCCGGCGAGCCATTTCTTCAAGTTCTCGGCCAGCGCCCCGGCGCGCTTGGCAACCCGCTCGCCCGCCGGGTGCGCTGTCTTCGGGCGTGGTCCGGCTTTTTTGACGGGAGGCTCGAGAGTTTCTTCCTCGGGCGCATCTTCGTCGCGCATGACGCGTGCCACCTGCGAGAGAAAGCGCGAGCTGTCGCCCTGTGCGAGGTAGGGCGCCGCGTCGGCGATGGCATCGAGCAGCGGGTCGAGCCAAGTATACTCGACCTTGGCGAAGTCGTGCAGCACGTAGTGCGCCACCGCATCCTTCACGCCCGGGTGCCCGACGCCGATGCGCACGCGGTTGTACTCGTTACCCAGGTGGGCGGTGATGGAGCGCAGCCCGTTGTGGCCGGCATTGCCGCCGCCGGCTTTCACCTTGAGCTTGCCGGGCGCAAGGTCGATCTCGTCGTGGAAGACGTAGATGTCGCCGACGGGAATTTTCAGGAAGCGGGCCGCCTCGCCGACGGCGCGGCCGCTGTCGTTCATGTAGGTCGACGGCTTCAGAAGCACGACGCGCTCAGCCCCGAGCGTGCCCTCCGCCGTTTCGCCCTGAAAGCGTTTCCGCCAGGCGCCGAGCTGGTGCGCGCTGGCGATTTTGTCGACGGCCATGAAGCCGACGTTATGGCGCTGACGAGCGTACTGCGCCCCTGGGTTTCCCAGTCCGACGAAGAGCTTCATGGGCGAGCCCCGGCCCAAGGAGGGCGCAAAGGAGGAGACGGGCGGGCGGTCGCGATATGCGCCGCCCGCCTGACGTCTTACTTCTTCTTCTCGCCGCCAGCCTTGGCCGGTGCCGCAGCACCCTTGGCCGCAGGTGCCGCAGCGCCCTTGGCGCCGGCCGCAGCCGCCGCCGCGCCTTCCGCGGGAGCCGCCGCACCTTCGACGGGAGCCGCCGCAGCAACGACCACTTCCTCTTCCTGCTTCACGGCGCCGGCGATGGTGGCGATCGTGAAGTCGCGGTCTTTGATGGTCGGCGCGACGCCTTCGGGCAGCTTCAGTGTCGAAAAGTGGATCGAGCGGCCGATCTCGAGACCGGTGAGATCAATCTCGAAGAAGGCCGGGATCTTATTGTACGGGCACGTTACCTCGATGTCGTGGCGCACGATGTTCAACACGCCGCCGCGCTTCAGGCCCGGCGAAAGTGCGTCGTTGACGAAGCGCACGGGAACCTCGACGCGGATGCGGCCATCCTTGCCGATGCGCAGGAAGTCGACGTGGATCGGCTGATCTTTGATCGGATCGACCTGCAGGTCGCGGGGGATGACGCGGCTCATCGTGCCTTCGACATCGACCTCGAACACCGTGGAGGTGAAGTGGCCCTTGAGGACCTGCTTCCAGAGGTCGTTGTAATCGAGCGCGATCGTCTCGGGCGGCTGGCCGTCACCATAAATGACGGCCGGAACCTTCCCTTCACGGCGAACCTGGCGTGCGGCCCCCTTGCCTGCACGTGGGCGCGCCGTGGCTTTGAGCTCGGTAGAGTGCTGAGCCATGGCAGTGATCTCCAAAAAAAGTGGGCCATTACGGCCCGAAAGCAGGCGCGGCCTCCAAGGGTGCCGGGCGCCGTCTCATGCTGGTGCTTGAGATGGCGCGGGTTATAGCGGCGGATCAGAGGCTTGGCAATCGTGCCGGACTGCAATTTCGGCCGCCGGAGCGCAAGAATTGCGGCCGTTCCGGGGAGCGGCCGGCTGGGCCACCAGGTTGAATCTGCTTGCGATCTTTGCCGTGACGCCGCTGTTATAGGCATCATGGTTCATCAGCACAGAGGCGACGGACATGGTTCGCAAGGGCTCTAAACGCCGTCCGGCCCCCGAGCAGGACAAGATGATCGTCGAGGCGCTGCGCGGCGTCGGGCGTCCGGTGAGCGCCTACGAGCTGATCGAGCAGCTCCGCGACCAGGCTAGCCTCGCGCCGCAAACCGTCTACCGCTCGCTCGACCGGCTGATCGCCGACGGGCAGGCGCACCGGCTGGAATCGCTTAACGCGTTCGTCGCTTGCCGCCATCCGAGCCATGAGGGTGCCGCGGTATTCGCCATCTGCGACGATTGCGGAACCGTCACCGAGTTCAATGAGCCGGCCGCGGTGGAGCGCCTCGCCGCATGGGCGCGCAAGGCGAAGTTCGCCGTCGATCAGATGACGCTGGAATTGCGCGGGCGCTGCCGCGCATGCACCGTTCGGCCCTGAAGCTCACGGCATTTGCGCCTATGGAGCAGGCGACCGGCTCCGCTGCTCAATCAATTGCGTTCGATCTCGCGCTGCATAGTGGGCAGCCACAGGACGATGCGTGCTTGGCAGGAGCGGCCTGAGGCCACTCATGGGCCGTATCCGTGCACAGACGAGGGGCGCTAGGCTGTCGCTCAGCCGAGGCGCCATCGGCACGAAAATGTTTTGGGAATGCGACCGCCGTCGAACTCACCCACCCGATCAGCACCACTCCCGCAAGCGCAGATGGAACAACCTTCATGCGCAAACTCCTAACTTTGCGGACCTCTGTCCTTCGCCTGTCGTCTATCAACGGAACATATAACATCCGTATTGTGGCGCCCGATTGTCTCAGGTGGCGAAGCAAATAGCCGGACGGCTAACCCGTGGCGCAACGCTGGCCGATCAGCCAATGGCGTCTGCGTGGGTCACGCGACTTCGATCGGGCCGTGATCGTCACAGTGGTCGCCGTGCGGGTGATGCAAGTGGCCGTCGACCAGATAATCGACGTGGTCGCCGTGCGGCACCGCTTCATGCCCGCAACCCGGTCCGTGCACGTGGCCAGCTTTGTGCCCGGCACAACGATGGTCAGGTGTGCAGCGGTCGGGATTACGCTGAGATACTTCAATCACATGCTCATCGACATGGTCGCCATGCGGATGATGCAGATGACCGTCGTGAAGGTAATCAACGTGGTCACGGTGGCGAAGGGCCGTATGCCCGCAACCGGCACCATGCTGGTGGGAGTGATTGGGGTGGTGAGGACTTGAACACGCTGCCATGGCTGGCCTCCATACGCGGGGCAACGGGCGCTCGACACTTGCAGACGATACTTCGTCTTGCAGGAGACCGCCATCTGCTTCGACGAGCTGCGAGCCGATGAGAAGCTGCAAGGATCATTCAAGTTTGCGCGACTTCGCAGTCTTGTGACTCCTGACCCACCGGGCGCAGCGCTCAGTAGAAGAGGCTCGACACGCTTTCCTCGCGCGCCGTGCGCAGGATCGCCTCGCCGATCAGCGGCGCGATCGACAGCACGCGAATGTTCTTGGCCGCGAGCACGGCGGCCGTCGGCTGGATCGAATCGGTGATGACCAGCGACTTCAGCTTCGAGTTCTGAATGCGGCTCACCGCGCCGCCCGACAGAACGCCGTGAGTGATGTAGGCCATCACCTCGATGGCACCGCGCTTGAGCAGCGCTTCGGCGGCATTGACGAGCGTACCGCCGGAATCGACGATATCGTCGATGAGGATGCAGCGCATGCCCTTCACCTCGCCGATGACGTGCATGACCTCCGACTCGCCGGGACGATCCCGCCGCTTGTCGCAGATGGCGATCGGCGCGTCGATGCGCTTGGCGAGCGCGCGGGCGCGCACCACGCCGCCGACGTCGGGCGAGACGACCATCAGGTTGTTGCCGCGGTGCTGCTCCTGGATGTCGCGCACCATGACGGGGGCGGCGAACAAGTTGTCGGTCGGGATGTCGAAGAAGCCCTGGATCTGCCCGGCGTGCAAATCGAGCGTCATGACCCGGTCAGCACCGGCCCGCTCGATGAGGTTGGCAACGAGCTTGGCCGTGATGGGCGTGCGCGGGCCGGGCTTACGATCCTGGCGCGCGTAACCGTAGTAAGGAATGACGGCAGTGATGCGGGCAGCGGAGGCGCGCTTCAGCGCGTCGATGAGGATCAGCAGCTCCATCAGATTGTCGTTCGCCGGGAACGAGATGGACTGGATCACGAAGACGTCCTGGCCGCGGACGTTTTCCTGGATCTCGACGAAGATCTCCATGTCGGCAAAGCGCTTCACCTGTCCCTTGGTCGGTGAGACCTTGAGGTGAGCGCAGATCGCCTCGGCCAGCGGCCGGTTGCTATTGCCGGCGACAAGCTTCATCGGCGGGTGGCTGCGGCCCTGTTCAGATCGGGGATCGAAGGGCATGGTCACGCCTCCACAGCCGTTCGCCGGGAGCTCTAGCAAGAGGGCCCACGCCTGTAAACGGCGAGGGCCCTAGATTGCCGTCGGAAAGTTGACGCAGCGTGACTTGCGGGCCTCCGCCTAGTTCGAGCTGGTCGTCTGCGTGGCAGGCGGCAAAAGCTTAATGATGCCTTGAGCGGCTGCTGCCGCCGCCGCATCCGCCGTCTTACCCCACGAACTGTCGAGCGAGCCCTGCGGGACCTCGTTCTTCTGCGAGACCGTGCCGAGCTTCTTGCCGTCGGGATCGGACACGTTCCAGTCGATGGTGATCGGCTGTTTGCCGTCCTTGCCGGTGCCCAGAGCCACCTTGCCTTCGACCGTATAGGTGTCGGGCGAGGCCGCATCGGTAAGCGCAACGCCGTTGCGTGATAGCTCACGCTGCAAGGCGCTCTTCAATGCGGAGCTGCCGTCTCCCGGCGCACCGACTACGCTCGGCACGAGAGCCTTGATCGCTCCCGTCTTGCCGATGCTGCCGGTAACGGTTGAGCGAGGCGGCATCGTGGGCGTATAGGCCGGCGTTGCGGAATTCGACGTCGCGGCAGCCGTCTGCACGAGACCCGGGCCGGCACCGTTGCTGGCCACCGGAGTTCCGCTTGGCAGCCACGAGGTGACCGAGGCCACCGTCTTGGTGGCGATCGATTGGATCACGGCAGGCGAGACGGCCGTCCATGGATCCTTGCTCTTGCCAGCCGCGACGGTCTCCTCGCCGCTGACGCGGTGGACACCCTTGCCGGATCCATCCGTCACGTCCCAGATGTAGGAGATCTTGGCCTTCGAGCCCTTCTTCTCCAGCGACGAGACGACGTAGCCGCGCAGAGTGTACTCGGCTTTGTCTGTCGGCGATTTCGCAACACGGATGTTCTGGCGCTCTATGTCGGCAGTGAGCTGGTTCTGCAGCTCACGCGAGACGTTCTCGGGCGGACCGATCACCGGCGCGATGGCGATCTGCGCGGGACGCGCGGAGCCAGGCGGCGGTGGATTGGCGACAGAGGCAGTCGGCGTGTCGCTCGATGAGCTGAACAACGACGTAGCCGTTTCGCAGCCCGCCAATCCAAAGGCTAGCAAGCTGGCGCAAATTGCAAATGCGAGTGGCTTCTTTTTTTGCCAAGCCGCAGCAGCATCAAAGGTCGTCACGGCGACGCTCCCCCGTTGAGTACCCGCTGTTTTTTCCGGCGGCCGGCGTACGAACCTTGCGGCCTAATCTCCTTAATGACCGGTACCTCTCTCTGGAGTCGTCTAACCAGTCACATCCGCCGCGTCCAGATCGAATCCGATCGACCCCGTGTCCCATTTCAATTCCCCGAGGGAAACGGGGGACTACATTGTGGATTGTGCAATTAAGTCACGACAATGGCGGCGATTTGACGGCCGTAATCGACCTCGCCGCGGTGCTGCGAGCGTCGAAATGAGAAGAAAAGCGATTCGTTCTGGTAGGTGCACGGGGTCTGCCTCTCGATCTCGCCGATGCTCGCCGCTGTCAGACGCATCTCAATATACGCCGGTAGGTCGAAATGAGCACGGGCATCGGGTTTCTCACGGTTAAAGAAGCGGACGTTGTCCGGCGAGCCTTCGAGGATCGCCGCCTCGAATTCTGGACCGACCTCATATGAGGTTTGGTTAATGGTGGGGCCGATGGCCGCAAGAATGCGGTCGCGGCGGGCGCCCAGACCCACCATGGCCGAAATGGTCGCTTCGAGCACACCGCCCATCGCCCCGCGCCAGCCGGCATGTGCGGCGGCGACGACCTTGGCTTTCGGGTCGGCGAACAACACCGGCGTACAGTCGGCGGTCAGGACGCCGATGACGAGCCCGGGCGTGCGCGTCACGACGCCGTCGGCCTTCGGGCGCGCACCGGCTGCGACCGGCGCATCGACCACCACCGCATCGGCGCTATGGATCTGGTACACAGTAACAACGTCGCCGCCGCTGCCGAGATGGCGGGCGACGCGGGCGCGGTTCTCGGCGACGCGGGCAGGATCGTCGGCCGAGCCGGGGCCGCAATTGAGGGAGGCGTAAAGACCTTCCGAGACGCCGCCCACGCGGGTGAAGAACCCGTGGCGAATGCCCGGGAGGCGCGCGAGCGACGAGGCTTCAATCGGCTGCAGCATAATTCGAGGACTACGGCGCGGCCGCACCGCTGTCCACCCGGTCGAAGCCCGGCAGCGTGGCGAGCCCCTTGCTTCGGACGCCCAGCGCATAAAACCGCGAGCCCATGCCGCCGGGCGACATCAGGCGGAGTGCGCCGCTTTCTATTTCCAGGGCCTTCCCCGGATTGGCTTCCATCAGGCGCGAGGCGCGCTCGACGATGCCAAGCCGGCCGAGGAACTCGCCCTGCGCAAGAGGCCCGTCGCAGTTGAAGCCATGGCGGGACACCTCGGCTGCGAACGCCGCGAAATCCACCTGTGCGGTGAGATCGGATTCGCCTGGCGCGCGCAACGGATCGTCGTACCGGTGGCCACGCACCGCCTGCAGCGTATCGCCGAGCCCCGGCTCGGCGTGACCGTAATCGATAAAGAGCGCAGCGGTTGACACACGAAGCGCGGCAAACTTCGCCGCCCACTTCGCGAAGGCCGGCGCGCGAGTCTCGAAGATGTCGCCATCGCCCGTCGCTGCGATGTGCGGCGGTGGCGATGATGATGGTTCATCGCCGCTGCTGTCCTCGACGAACGCCAGCTCGCCGCTGCCAGCGAGCCCGACGCGACGGCCAAGCCAACGACCGCCGCGGAACACCCACTGCGCCACGGGAAGCGTATCGAGAAACTCGTTGGCGATCACAATCGACGGAGCAGAGCTCGGCTGAAGGTCGTCGCTCCAGCGGATCGGTACCGCCGCGTCCGTCAGGCACGCGCGTTGAGCGGCAACGAGCGTCGTATTGGTCTCGACGAGATCGACACTCATCGCCCTGTGAAAAGCCGGCACCAGCCGTGCTGCCCTGAGCGCGTCGCGCATCAGCGTCCCGCGGCCGGGACCGAGTTCGACGATGCGTACGCGGCCCGGCTCGCCCATCTGCTGCCAGACGACCGCGCACCACAGCCCGATCAGCTCGCCGAACACCTGGCTGATCTCGGGCGCGGTGACGAAGTCGCCGCCGGCGCCGATGGCCGCTTGCTTGCGGTAGTAGCCGTGCACGGGGTCGTGCAGGCAGGCTTGCATATACGCGGCGACACTGATCGGCCCCTCGTCTGCGATCCGCGCCGCGAGCAGCCGGGCAAGCGGCGTCACCCCGCCGGCGCCGGCCGCGCCGCTCATTTCAACGGCCGCGTGCGCGCCAGGTAGATAACGAAGACGCCCAGCAGTAGCATGGGGATCGAGTAGACGATGCCGGCGGTGAGCGGGCCAACGTTGAAGGCATGCGCAAAATGCGGCTCGCGGAACAGCTCCGAGATCGAGCGCGCTAACGCGTAACCGATGAGGAAGGCACCCGTCACGGTGCCCGGACGCTTCAGGGCGCCGTAGCGGTGCGTCAGCAGGCGAAGGACGAGGAAAAGGATGAGACCTTCGAGCGCGGCCTCATAGAGTTGGCTCGGATGGCGCGGGGTCGGCTCGACGGCGGGGTAATGCAGGCTCGCCTCGGGAAACACCATGCCCCAGGGCATGGTTGTCGGCCGGCCGAACAGCTCGCCGTTGATGAAATTGGCGATGCGCCCGAAGAACAGACCGATGGGCACCGAAGCCGTGCATAGGTCCGTCGTGCTCCAGGGGCCGACGTTGTTGCGCTTGGCAAAGATCCAAATCGCGGCGGCGCAGCCGACGAGCGCGCCATGGAACGACATGCCGCCCTTCCACACCGCAATGATGTCTTGCGGGTTGGCGAGGTAGTAGCTCGGCTCATAGAAGAGGACGAAGCCCAGGCGGCCGCCGAGCACCACGCCGGCGGTGATGTAGAGCAAGAGATCGTCGACTTTGGCCGGCTCGAACGGCGGGCGGTCCCCGGCCCACAGCTTGGCCTCCTCGAGCAGGCGCCGGATATAGAGCCAGCCGAGCAGCAGCCCCGCGAGATAGGCGAGCCCATACCATTTGATGGCCACGGGGCCGATCTGCAGCGCGACGGGATCGATGCCGGGAAACGGAATTTCCCACAGGGCGGCGAAAGGGGTCATCGGATCACTTTCGGGCCGAGCTTGCGGCCTCTGCTGCAGGCTTTAGAAGGCGAGGCACGATTTCGGCACACGGGCGTTTCTGTCAAGGGCCGCGCAAGGGCCGCGGCCACCTTGAACCGGGCCGCCGCTGCGACCATAGTCGTGCCGATCCACATTGAGACAAGACGCATAGGGCGTGGCGCGGGCTCGACCTGGCCGGCGCTCACCCAGGGAGTATCGGGCATGACGCAGACGAACAACCGCTTCCTCGATGAGTTTGCAAAACTGATGACGGATGCCGCCGGCGCGGCCGATGGCGTCAGGCGCGAGGTCGAGTCCGTGTTCAAGGCGCAAGGCGAGCGCTTTTTGCGCGATATGGATGTGGTCCGCCGCGAGGAGTTCGAGGCCGTGAAAGCGATGGCGGAGAAGGCGCGAGCCGAGAACGAGCGCCTCGAGGCGCGCATCGCCGCCCTGGAAGTGCAGATCGGCGCGCGGGCGGGCACCGTTTGAGCGAATATCGCTCCATGCTCCCGACATTGCCCGTGGACAATGCCGCCCTGAACTTGCGACTCGCACGCCCCTCTGTTTTCGTCACGCCGTTCAGTTGAGTTTAGTCGCTCTGTCGTGTCGCGTCGCTTTGCACCAGCACGATAAGTCCGCGAGACATAGAGGGATTCCACGCATGTCGGCTGAATTCGGCTACGGGCGGGTGATGAACCCAATCGACCTGATCGAGCAGCTCGCCGCCACCCACGACTGGACCTGCGACCGCACCAACGACGACGAGATGACCCTCGTCATCGCCGGCACGTGGACCGACTATCACATTTCCCTCAACTGGCGCGACGACCTCGAGGCTATGCACCTCGCGTGCGCCTTCGATTTTCGCGTGCCACCGAACCGTCTGTCCGAGATGTACCGCCTGATCGCCCAGATCAACGAGCAGCTTTGGCTTGGGCATTTCGATCTGTGGACGCAGGAAGGGCTCGTCATGTTCCGCCATGCCCTCCTGCTCAACGGCTCGGTGGCCACCGTCCGCCAGTGCGAAGCCATGCTGCGCGCCGCGCTCGAAGGCTGCGAGCGCTACTATCAGGCCTTCCAGTTCGTGGTCTGGGCGGGTAAGGAAAGCCGCGAGGCGCTCGTCTCCACGATGTTCGTGACCGAGGGCCAAGCCTAGCAGCCGAGCCACATCGTCGGGTTCCATCCATGAGCTTCACTGTGCAAGGGCCGCTTCTGCTGGTCGGCGCAGGCAAGATGGGCGGTGCCATCCTCTCGGGGCTATTGGCGCGCGGCCTCGATCCTCGATGTGTGCTCGTGCAGGATCCCGAGCCGGCCCCCGCGGTTGCCGACATGCTGGCGGATCGGGGCATCGACGTCCTGCCGTTCATCGATGAGCTGTCGCAGCCGCCCGCGGTCATCCTGCTCGCCGTCAAACCGCAGATCATGGACAAGGTGTTTCCGCCGCTGGCCAAACTGGCGGGCCCCGAAACCCTCGTGCTGTCGATTGCCGCCGGACGTCGCCTGGCGCGGTTCGAAGCGCATCTGCCCAAGGGGGCAGCCGTGGTGCGCGCCATGCCTAACACGCCGGCAGCGATCGGCCGCGGCATCACCGTTGCTGTCGCCAACGCCAACGTCACCCCGGTGCAGCGGGAGCTTGCCGACGATATGCTGTCGGCCGTGGGCGAGGTCGTGTGGGTCGAGGACGAAGGCCTGCTCGATCCCGTGACGGCGGTTTCCGGCTCTGGTCCAGCCTACGTGTTCCTGCTCGCCGAGTGTCTCGCCGAAGCGGGCCGTGCGGCGGGGCTCGATGCGGCCCTTGCTGAACGCCTGGCGCGCGCCACCATCGCGGGATCGGCCGCCCTGCTTGAGCAGTCGGAGCATCCTGCATCCGTGTTGCGGCAGAACGTGACCTCGCCTGGAGGAACGACGGAGGCGGCGCTGGAGATCCTGGGCGGCCCCGAAGGGCTGCAGAAGCTCCTGACTGCAGCGGTCGAGGCAGCAACGAGACGCGGCCGCGACCTGGCCAAGTGAGCACGAGGCTCGTGACCCGTCGCGGCCGCGTTGCTGGTGCCTGAGCGGGTGTTGCCACCCCGGCGGGCTCAGGCCTTGATGATATCGGGAGCGCAAAGGGCTGAAAGCAAGGAGGAAAGCTTCGGCCGCTGTGCGTGTTGCGCTGTCCGCATCACCGTCAGTTCGTTATGATATACAGTTACATATATGGCAACGGCATTTTTGCCGCGCTCACGGGATCGTGTCATGTCGCGCCCGGCCCGTGATGAGCCCGATTGCCAAGCACCGGCCGCGGCTTGGCCTTCTGCTGGGTTTATTCTGCACCTACGTGTGTAGGGCCCTGCCGAGGAGGAGCTGCCAATGCTCGACCAACTGACGATCAAAGGGCGGCTCGTAGCCGCCGCCATGAAGCTCGCCGCCGAGAAGCCTTGGCGCGACGTCACCCTGCAGGACATCGCGCAGACGGCCGGCGTGAGCCTTCTAGATTTGCGCCACGAGTTCGGCTCGAAGGGCGAGGTGCTCGCCGCCTTTGTGCGCATGGTCGACGACGCCGTGCTGGCGCGCGCGCCGCAGCGTTCGGGCACACAGTCAACGCGCGATGCCGTGTTCGAGGTGGTCATGAGCCGCTTCGACGTGTTGTCCGGCTACAAGCCGGCCTTGAAGTCGATCACCGCCTCATGGCCGTCCGATCCGACGCTCTTGTGCGCGCTCATTCAGTCGCAAGCCTGGATGCTGCGCGCCGCCGGTGTGCGCAGTGAAGGCCTCGAGGGCCAGGTGCGCGCCATGGGGCTCGGGGCGATTTACGCGTCCGTGTTCCGTACCTGGCTCGACGACGACGATGCGGGGCTCGCCCGCACCATGGCCGCGCTGGATCGCCGTCTGCGGCCCGGTGAGCGTACGCTGCAGAGCGTCGATGAGGCGGTCGCCAGGTTCTGCGGCTTCGTTACCTGCTGTCGCGGCGCGGCCAAGTCGACCGGCTCAGCGGGCTCAACGACGAATGCATCCGATGCCCCGCCCGCGCCTTCGGTCTGACGCGACGCGACTACAGCGGCACGGAGATGATTGCCCGCAGCCCACCCATCGAGCTTTCGCCCAGCGTGATATCGCCCCCGTGGCTCTTGGCGATGTCGCGCGCAATGGCCAGACCTAGCCCGGTGTTGCCTTCGTCCTGATTGCGCGCGTGGTCGAGCCGGTAGAACGGTTTGAACACGTTGGCGCGCTCGGCCGCGGGAATGCCAGGACCGTTGTCGTCCACCTCGATGCGCACCCACTGACCTTCCACGGCACCGCGAATGATGACCTGATCGCCGAAACGAGCGGCGTTGGAGACGAGGTTGGTGATCGCCCGCTTGAAGGCTTGGCGTTTCAGCGGCAGCACGAGCTCCTCGCGCCGCTTCCTCAGCTTCAACTCGATCGGGGTGCCGAAGAACAGCGCTTCCTCGTGCACCTCCTGCAGCAGCTCGCGCAGGTTGGTGGGGGCCGATTCCTCGCCCCCGTCGCCCTTGGCGAAGGCGAGATAGTCCTCGAGCATGTCCTGCATTTCGCGCACGTCCGACTGCAAGGACAGGGCCTCGGGCGTGTCTCCCAGCAGGGCCAGCTCGAGCTTGAAGCGGGTGAGGATGGTGCGCAGATCATGGCTCACGCCCGCCAGCATGGTCGTGCGCTGCTCGACATGCGTCGTGATGCGGTCGCGCATCTCCAGGAAGGCGGTTGCGGCCTGGCGCACCTCGCGCGCGCCGCGCGGACGGAAATCGTCGGGAACCCTTCGCCCCTTGCCGAAGGCGTCGGCGGCTTCCGCCAGCCGCAGGATCGGGCGGATCTGATTGCGCAGGAACAGGATCGCCACGGTCAGCAGGATCACCGATGAGCCGATCATCCACAAAAGGAAGATGTGCGAGTTCGAGGCGTACGTCTGCGAGCGCGTGGCGACGAAGCGCAAGATCGCATTCTCGTGCTTGACGCGGATCTCCACGTGCCGCGACTCCCCGACCGTGTCGATCCAGAATGGACGTTGCACCTGACGGCGGATCTCGTCCGACAGCGCGCGGTCGAGCAGCGCGAAGAACGGCTTGGGGCGCGGCGCGGGAAGATCGCCGGGGGGCAGGACCTGCATCGACAGGTTGAGCCTGTCGCGCGCCATCTCGATGAGTTGGCTGTATTCGTTCTTGCGCGGGCTCTCGTCGTAGATGTCGATGACAGCGGCGATGTCGCGTGCCGTCGCCTCGGAAAGGCGCCGCGTCACGGCCTGCCAGTGGCGCTCCATGAACACGAAGGCCACCACACCCTCGAGCACAACGATGGGCGCGATGATGATGATGAGGGCCCGCGCGTAGAGTCCCTTGGGCAGCGCGTCGGCGAGCCAGCCGGCGATCCGCTGCATGTTCGCCTGGTGCGTCTCGGCAAACCACGTGAAGAAGCGCGCCGCCCACGGGGGAGGATTCGGCAAACGACGCACGGAGGCGCGCCACAGTTGCGACAGCTGCACGCCCGGCCACGGCGGCAAGCGCAGCCGGCGTGCCGACTGCAACAGGTTATGCCACGGCGCAAATGAGCGGCGCGCTGGCTCGTCACCTCTTGCGAGCATCAACCGACCTCGAACGGGACCCCAGCACCTACATCAGTCAGAATAGAGAATATACCCTTTGCCGCGCACTGTCTGGAGGTATACCGGGTTCGATGGGTCGGTCTCGATCTTCCGTCTGAGACGGTTTATCTGCACGTCGATAGCGCGGTCGCTGCCCGTCGAATCCTCGCTGGAAAGCTCGTGGCGCGGGATGGGTGTGCCGATACGCTGCGCGAACATGCGCAATAAGTCGCGCTCGCGCTCAGTCAGCTTGATCGACTCATCCCCGTGCTTCAGCTCGCCTCTGCTCACATGGAAGACGTGTGTGCCCATGCGGATCTCCTCGTGCGGCCCCAGCGCGCCAGAGGCTCGGCGCAGGATATTGCGCAACCGCAGCAGGAGTTCGCGAGGCTCAAAGGGCTTGGGCAGGTAGTCGTCGACGCCGGCCTCGAGACCCTCGATGCGATGCTCGGGCTCGGAGCGGGCCGTGAGCATGCAGATGGGAACCGAGCGCGTCGCCTTGAGCTCGCGGGCGAGATCGAGCCCGTTCTCGCCTGGCATCATCACGTCGAGCAGCACGGCGTCGAACTCGAGCCCGCGCATGCCAGCACGCGCGCTCGCGACGTCGGCCGCCGTCGTCACGCGGAACCCCTGCTCGGCGAGGTAGCGTCCCAAGAGGTCGCGGATCTTCTGATCGTCGTCGACGATGAGCACGTGCGGCGCGTTGTCGGGCAGAGGTCCCAACGCGACCTTGGCGGCTTTCATGTTCGCCCCTCGTTCAGCCTGCACTGCGAGTGTCGGCAGCGAGCTTTACCAGCGCCTCAACGCGCGGACGATCCGACTCTGTAATCATGGCAAAAAGGAAGCGGCGCGTGAACTCTTCGGCTCCGGGTCCCGCTTTGGCCAGCGCCGCCTCGATATGACGGATCTGCAGCGCCGAGAGCTTCTCGGCGAGCCGCCCGCCCTTGGCCGTGACGAACAGACGCCGCTCGCGCCGGTCGTCGTTGCCGGCGCGTTGCATAATAAAGCCTTTGTCGATGAGCTGTTTCAGAACACGCGCCAGGCTCTGCTTGGTAATCTTCAGGATGTCGAGCAGGTCGGCGACGCGCAATCCGGGATTGCGCTGCACGAAATGCAGCACCCGATGATGTGCGCGGCCGAAGCCATATTCCTCGAGCACGGCATCGGCCCCGCCGGTGAAATCGCGGTAGGCAAAATACAGAAGCTCGGCGCAGGCCACGAGCTCGTCCCGGGTGGCGCCATCATGCGGACCACGGGGGGCGTCGTTTTGGACAGCAACCCCCGCACTGGACCGAGCCCCGCGGCGGGGCGCTACGCTATCCGACGTTATGTCAGTCATGTTGACTTATTTGGCCCCGATTGATAGTCATGGCAAGTCATTTTGCGCAAGCGGTCGAACGCATTCGCGCGAGCGGCAGGGCCCGGGCGATCTGCGCGGGGCGCGGTCTGGATATCCAGTAGCGGCGCCCGCCTCAACCTCGTCTCCGAGCTAGCCTTAAGTAATGATCTCGGCGCGAAAGTCCACGGAGAGAGACGCATGTCCGGGCCTACCCCATTTCACGATCGTGACGGGCTTATGTGGCTCGACGGCAAGATGGTTCCCTGGCGCGAGGCCAACATTCATGTCCTCACGCACGCATTGCACTACGGCAGCGGCGTGTTCGAAGGCCTGCGCGCTTACAACGGCACGATCTTCAAGCTTAGCGAGCATTCGCAGCGCCTGATCGACAGCGCCGAAGCGCTCGACTTCGAGATCCCCTACACGGTTGCCGAGATCGACCAGATCTGCCGCGACGTGGTGGAGGCCAATAAGCTGTCCGACTGTTATATCCGCCCCATCGCCTGGCGCGGCAGCGAGCAGATCGGCGTCTCCGCGCAGGCGACGAAGATCCATCTCGCGGTCGCCGCATGGGAGTGGGGCTCCTACTTCCCGATGGAGCAGCGCCTCAAGGGCATCCGCCTGACGATGGCGAAGTTCCGCCGTCCCGATCCGATGACGGCGCCGTCGAAGAGCAAGGCAGCCGGCCTCTACATGATCTGCACGGTGGAGAAACACCGCGCCGAGCGTGCAGGCTATGCCGATGCGCTGATGCTCGACTGGCGCGGCCGCATCGCGGAGTGCACCGGCGCCAACATCTTCTTCGTCAAGGACGGCGTCATTCATACGCCCGATCCCGACTGCTTCCTCGATGGCATCACGCGGCGCACGGTGATCGAGCTGGCGAAGAAGCGCGGCTACCAGGTCATCGAGCGGGCCATCATGCCCGAGGAGCTCAAGGACTTCTCGGAGGCGTTCGTCACCGGCACGGCAGCCGAGGTCACGCCCGTGTCGGAGATCGGCGAGCACCACTACAAGCCCGGCCTGATCAGCGAGACGCTACTCAACGACTACATGGCCGTCGTGCAGCCGGCGCGCAAAGCCGCCGAGTAAATCCACAGGCCTGCCGGACCGGATGGCGCCGGACTTCGCCCATTGTATATGGCGCGCCTTGTCCAGGCGTGGCCACAACGGCACACGTCTGCGCGCCTCGTGCACCGTGAACTCGCCATTTGGTTGCCACAGGCGCCTAACTCACCCACACTGACCGCCGGGGTTGAGATGCATCCGGGGCAGTCTGATGCACCGTTTGGCTATGCTTGCGATGGTGTTCGTTGCGGCGCTCGCCGCAGCGCCCGATTTCACCTTGGCGCAAGAGGGCCCGGGCGGCCTCATCAATCCGCAGCGCGACTGTCAGACGATACGCACCTGCAATTTCCGCAGGGGCGGCTCCTATCGCGGCTGCCTGTCGAGCTATAGCTGCCGCGTCTGCCGCTTCGTCCGCGTGTCGTGCAAGGGGCTCCGCGGCGGTAACTGCCAGAAGCTGCGCTGCGGCTGGGGCGGCGTCAGCTAAACGTCGGGTGCTGTCCGACCGCGGTTCTGCGCGCGGACGTTGCACCATCGGATTTCGATAGTTTAGATTGTCCCCATTGATCGGGGAGACGGCTATGGATTTGCAAACAGCGGCTCTATTTGGAGCGACGGGCGGACTTATCCCTGACGTGCTGAGGGCCATCAGTGAACGTCACCAGCCAGGACCGCCCGACTATCTCACGAGCTGGTTTTTTTGGGTGAGCCTCGTGCTCTTGGCTGGCATTGGCGGGGGTGCGTGCTACCTGCTGGAGCCCCAAACAACAATCAGCGCCCTAGCGATCGGGTATTCCGCGCCAAGCATTATTTCGAATTTGCTTGGGACAACCTCAAAGGCGCCCCCGTCGGCATCCCAAGCGAAAGGGATCGAAGCAAAGCGCAAAGAGCGCGAAATCCACCAGGTGCCTTATAAGGGTCCTATCGCCGTGGGTGATCTGCTAGCCTGGTGGGGGCGCTAATTAGGACACCTTCGCGGCCAGCATCAAACGTCGCGAAAACTCAAGATCAGGATGTGGCGAATAGCGCGTGCGTTACGGCGGCGAGAAAGGCTGCAATCGCCGTGCCGACGGTCATGAGCGTCATCGCGCTTGGCGCGTGCCCCACGGCGGCGCCGCCGGCAGCGAGCAGGGCGGTCCAGAACAGCGCCGGAAACAGCGAAATGATGAGCATGCCGGCGAATTGATGCGTCGCCTCGTCCCCCGCCTGGAAGGCGGTGCCGGTTGTCACGTCCGTTGCAAGCCGCATGATTTCCTGCTCCGCGCTCTCGATTGAGCCACCCTAGGCAGCGAGCATGAACGAGCTACTAACGCGAACGGCTGCGCAATCAGTATTAACGGGCGATGAGGAAGTGTGCGCTCTGGCACAAAGTCGGCGCGCGCGCTATGCGCGATGGGGCCTTGGCCACCGGGATTCAAGCGGATCGTCATGAAACCTGCGGGCGAGATCGACGTCATCATCATCGGCGCCGGCCACAACGGCCTCACCTGCGCGGCCTATCTGGCGGCAGCCGGTCTCGGCGTGCTCGTGCTGGAGCAGAACGACGTCGTGGGCGGCGCGGCCGTCACGGAGGAATTCCACCCGGGCTTCCGTAACTCGGTCGCCGCCTACACAGTGAGCCTGCTCAACCCGCAGGTCATCGCCGATCTCGAGCTCGGCAGGCATGGCCTCGTGGTCGTGGAGCGGCCGGCGGCAAACTTCTGGCCCATCGACAGCTCCCGCCTTCTGCTGATGCGTGGCGGGCAGGCCGACCGGCAGGCGGCGATCGCCAAGTTTTCCTCTGCCGACGCCCGGCGGTTGCCGGCCTACGAGGCGACGCTCGAGCGCGCCGCCAATGTCTTGCGCGACCTCGTCCTGACCACGCCGCCCAACGCCGGGGGCGGGCTCTTGGAGCTTGTGAAAGGCGCCCGCGTCGGGCAGCGCATGGCGCGCCTAGATCTCGACGACAAGCGCATCCTGCTCGACCTATTCACGCGCAGCTCGGCGGACTTCCTCGCCGGCTGGTTCGAGAGCGACGTCGTCAAGGGCGCCTTCGCCTTCGATGGCATCGTCGGCAACTACGCCGGTCCGTCGATGCCCGGCACCGCTTATGTGTTGCTGCACCACTGCTTCGGCGAGGTGAATGGCAAGCGCGGCGCGTGGGGACACGCAATCGGCGGCATGGGCGCGATCACCCGCGCCATGGCCGACGCGGCGCTCACACGCGGGGCGCGCATCCGCACCAATGCCAAGGTCAAAAGGATCATCAGCCGCAACGGCAGCGCGGCGGGCGTCGTCCTCAGCAGCGGCGAGGAGATTCGTGCTCGCGCGGTTGCGGCCAACATTCCGCCCAAGCTCCTGTTTCGCGACCTCGTTCCCGCCGATGCCGTTGCGCCCGAGACGCGCCAGCTGCTCACAGGCATGAAATCCGGCTCGGGCACGTTCCGCATGAACGTGGCGCTGAGCGAGCTGCCCGATTTCACCTGCCGGCCGGGTACCGACGCGCAAGACCACCACGGCTCCGGCATCATCATCGGGCCATCGCTCGAGTATCTGGAGCGCGCTTACCTCGATGCGCGGCTCTTCGGCTGGTCGCGCGAGCCCGTCGTCGAGATGCTCATCCCCTCGACGCTCGATCCCACGCTGGCGCCCGAGGGCCGG
>Ga0299912_10000702_pt1 | contig 27569 bp, 27 predicted proteins | sample RVTome_2_FD_207667 | JGI IMG/M metagenome (GOLD analysis project Ga0299912, IMG submission 207667) | Soil microbial communities from uranium-contaminated site in the Upper Colorado River Basin, Wyoming, United States - RVT95D214 (version 2) ... | reverse complement strand
GGCCCGAGGCCGACGCCATGATCGCGCAGGCCTATTTCCTGGAGGGTGACCTGAAGCAGGCGCAACTCTTCGCCAAGCGCGCGCAGTTGAAACTGCGCTCGGGCACCCCGGAGTGGCTGAAAAACGACGACATCATCAATTACAAACCGCAGACCTGATCGCGGCCGGCAATCTCACCGCGCAACCGCGACATCGCTCCAAGAGGCTCAATCATATGTCCGTAAATCAACGACCCGGTCTTCTGCGCGCGCTGACCGAGCGCAACGCGCTGTGGCTGGCGGTCCCCATGCTGGCAATCATCGTGGGACTGGTGCTCATCGGCCGCTCGGCCGTGACGGCGCCAACGCCGGTAGTCGCCGATGCTGACGCAGCCGCCGCCGCGGCGCCCGCCAACATCGTCCCACCGGCGGCCGGATTCACGCCGGACCAGAAGCAGGCGATCGAGCAGATCGTCAAGCGCTACCTGGTCGCCAACCCCGAGATCATGGTCGACGTGCAGACCGCTCTCGAGGAAAAGATGGAGCAGGCGCAGACCGAGAAGCTCAAGACTGCCATCACGGAGAATGCGGCGGCGATCTACCGCGAGCCCGACGCCTCCGTCGCCGGCAACCCGGCGGGCGACATCACCGTCGTCGAGTTCTTCGATTACAACTGCGGCTACTGCAAGCGCGGCCTGCACGACGTGATCAAGCTGGTCGAGAGCGACCCCAAGGTGCGGGTCGTTTTCAAGGAGCTGCCGATCCTGTCCAAGGGGTCCGAGGAAGCTTCGCGCGTGGCGCTCGCCGCACGCAAGCAGGGCAAGTACTGGGAAATCCACCGCGCCATGCTCGAGGCCAAGGGGCAGATGAACGAGGCTTCGGCCTTGCACATCGCCGAGAAGCTCGGCCTCAACATGGAAAAGCTGAAGCAGGACATGGCGTCGCCGGAAGTCGAGGCCGAGGTGAAGAAGTCGGAAGACCTGGCCAAGAAGATGGGCGTCAACGGTACGCCGCACTTCCTGGTCGGCGACCGCGCCATCCCGGGTGCGCCGGAAGATCTCTACGACCAATTGGCCAAGCACGTTGCCGAGCTGCGCAAGCAGGGTTGCTCCTACTGCTGAGGAGCCGCGTTCGCAGCATGCAAATGCCCATATTCCGGGGCGGCTCGGCCGCCCCGGGGCTCTCCCCTCGATATGCCGGAGCTGGCCTTTCGCAGCTGCGGGAAAGCTGATAGATGGGTTGCCTCCGTCCGTTCCGGGTCTGCTGAGCCCGGTATTTTTCCGGGCTGCGCTAAGGAACTCATGGCCAAGCCGATCTACGTCCTCAACGGACCCAACCTCAATATGCTGGGGCTCCGCGAACCGGCCATCTACGGGACGGAATCGCTCGATGACCTGCGGGCGCGGGTCGAGGCGCGGGCCAAAGCTCTCTCGCTCGGCGTCGACTTCCGTCAGTCGAACAGCGAGGGAGAGCTCGTCACCTGGGTGCAGCAGGCACGCGACAAGGCGCAAGGCATCATCCTTAACGCCGGAGCCTATTCGCACACCTCCATCGCGCTGCTCGACGCGCTGCAAGCCGCCGAACTGCCGGTCATCGAGGTGCATCTTTCCAACATCTTCCGCCGCGAGCCTTATCGCCAGCACTCCTACATGTCGATCGCGGCCAAGGGAGTGATCTGCGGCCTCGGCGCCAAAGGCTATGAGCTCGCGCTCGAGGCCATGGCCGAGTTGCTGGCAGCGCCACGCCGTGGCTAAGGATAGTGGGCGGTCGAAAGAACGGCCGCACAAAAAGGGACAGCGACGCATGACGGCCAAGGATCATGGCGAGACTTCGGGAGCCGAGCAGCGGCTGATCCGCGAGCTGGCCGAGCTGCTCAACGAGACCGGCTTGAGCGAGATCGAAATCGAGAAGAGCGGTCTCAAGCTGCGCGTGGCGCGCACGCTCAACGTTCAGTCGACGGTCGCGGCGGCCCCCGCAGCAGCCGCTGCATCCGCGGCTGCAGCTGCAGCCAAGATCGCGGCCGACCCGGCCAAGCATCCAGGCGTCGTCAAATCGCCGATGGTGGGAACCGCCTATCGTTCGCCCGAGCCCGGTGCACCGGTCTTCATCGAAATTGGGTCGCGCGTCTCGCAGGGCGACCCGCTGCTCATCATCGAAGCCATGAAGACCATGAACCAGATCCCCGCCCCGCACGCCGGCAAGGTCACGTCGATCCTTTTTGACAATGGCCAGCCGGTCGAGTTCGGCGAGCCGCTCGTCATCATCGAATAAGGAGAACGGCAGCGGGCAGCAGGCAGTTGGCAGTCAGGATCCGCGAGCGATCCATCCACTACTGCCTACTGCCGATTGCCTACTGCCCAATCAGCGAATGTTCGACAAGGTCCTGATCGCCAACCGGGGAGAGATTGCACTGCGCATCCAACGCGCGTGCAAGGAGCTCGGCATCGCCACCGTCGCCGTGCATTCGACCGCCGACGCGGACGCCATGCACGTGCGCCTCGCCGACGAGAGCGTGTGCATCGGGCCGCCGGCCGCCGCCGAAAGCTATCTGAATATCCCCCGCCTGCTCGCTGCCTGCGAGATCACCGGCGCCGACGCCGTGCATCCGGGCTATGGCTTCCTGTCGGAGAACGCCCGCTTCGCCGAGATCCTCGAAGAGCATCAGATCACCTTCATCGGCCCGACGTCGGAGCACATCCGCATCATGGGCGACAAGATCGAGGCCAAGGAAACCGCCAAGCGCCTCGGCATTCCCGTCGTCCCCGGCTCGGCCGGAGCGGTGACCAGCGAGCCCGAGGCGATGAAGATCGCCAAGGCGATGGGATTCCCCGTGCTCATCAAGGCGACCGCCGGTGGCGGCGGGCGCGGCATGAAGGTGGCCCACACGCCGGCCGATCTCGGCCTCGCCCTGGCGACGGCGCGCTCCGAAGCCAAGGCCGCCTTCGGCAACGACGCCGTCTACATCGAAAAATACCTGACGAAGCCGCGCCACATCGAGGTGCAGGTGTTCGGCGACGGGCAGGGCAATGCCATCCATCTGGGCGAGCGCGACTGCTCGCTACAGCGGCGCCACCAGAAGATCATGGAGGAAGCGCCTTCGCCGGCGCTGAACGCAGGGGCGCGCAAGAAGATCGGCGAGACGGTGGCCGAGGCCATGCGCAAGCTGAAATATCGCGGCGCCGGCACGGTGGAGTTCCTGTTCGAGGATGGCGAGTTCCACTTCATCGAGATGAACACGCGCCTGCAGGTCGAGCATCCCGTCACCGAGGCGATCACCGGCATCGACCTGGTGCTCGAGCAGATCCGCGTCGCCTCCGGCGCGCAACTCTCGCACCAGCAGAAGGACATCACCTTCTCCGGCCACGCCATCGAGTGCCGCATCAACGCGGAGAATCCGCGCACCTTCCGGCCATCTCCAGGCCAGATCACCTACTGGCATCCACCCGGCGGGCTTGGCGTGCGCGTTGATTCCGGCGTTTACCAGGGCTATCGCATCCCGCCCTACTACGACAGCCTCATCGGCAAGCTGATCGTGCACGGCAAGACGCGCAACGAATGCCTGATGCGGCTAAAACGGGCGCTGTCGGAGTTCGTGATCGACGGCATCGAGACGACGATCCCGCTGTTCAACGAGCTCATCCAGCAGCCCGACATCGCCAACGGGCTTTACGACATCCATTGGCTGGAAAAGTACCTGGCGAAGCCGTAACTTTGTCGCCGGCAGGGGTGATTGACGATCGCCGCAAAAGTTTTCACGCTAGGCAGGGTCCCGATGGCGGGGCCGCCTCGAGCCCGCAGTTCATATGGCCTCCCGCGACGACATCGTCATTGAAATCACGCCGCAGGTGCTGCTCAAGGCCTATACGTGCGGCATCTTCCCCATGGCGGAAAGCGCCGACGATCCGGCGCTGTACTGGATCGAGCCGCAGCATCGCGGCATCCTCCCGCTCGACGCCGTGCACGTCCCGCGCCGTCTCGCACGCACGCTGCGCGCCGCGCCCTATACCGTGCGCATCGATACCGACATCGGGGGCGTGATCCAGGGCTGCGCGTCTTCGCGACCGGGGCGCCGCTCGACGTGGATCAACGAGCGCATCCGCTCGCTCTACCGCGACCTGTTCAATCTCGGCCACTGCCACACCGTGGAGGTTTGGGATGAAAGCCGGCTTGTCGGCGGCCTCTACGGCGTCGCGCTCAACGGCGCCTTCTTCGGCGAGAGCATGTTCTCCTACGCGCGCGATGCCTCCAAGATCGCGCTCGTGCATCTGGCCGCGCGCCTCGCCTACGGCGGCTTCCGGCTGCTCGACACGCAGTTCGTCACCGACCACCTGCGCCAGTTCGGCACGGTCGAGCTGAACCGCGAGGAGTTCCACCGCCTTCTGGAAAAGGCGCTCGACGTGCAGGCCGATTTTCTGCGCCTGCCGACGGACGCGTCCCCCGAAGCGATCCTCTCCATCCTCGATAGCGCTCACGCGCCCCGACCCTAGAGCGCCCTGCGCGCGCACTTCCTGGCCTGTTCCGCCGGGAACAGCGCGTGTGCGCCGCCTTGCCTAATTCTTTGCACCGAGAGCGGCCGAACCTGGAACGGGACCGCGCTCAAAGAGACGCGCCGCAATGGCGCGGCGCGTCTCAACGGGACAGGAGACTGCAAGATGACCTCGACCCTCAAGACCTTCCTTCTCGCCAGCGCTGCCGCGCTCGTTGTCGCGCTCGGTGGAGCGGCGGCGGCGCAGGCCGGTGACTACGGCCACTCGAATTTCAATTCCTACTTGCTCGGCGCCCTCAGCGACGACGACGACACCTATGTCGCCTCGGACTCGAATCCGATTGCGGATGCGGTCGAGGCGGCTGCGACCGCGGCGGCTGTCGATACGCTGCTCGGCGCGGTCGATGGTGACGACGACTGAGAGAGCGACCTGCGACGTGCAGCAAAGGAGATTCACTAGCGCCTGGACGCGGCGCTGAGCATTCACTCGCCGGCCGGATTCGCCTCCCTCCGTCCCCCCTCCGGCCGGCCACTTGCCCTCCAGCCAGAAGCTGGGGGGCTTTTTTGTATTGGGTCCCCAATCGACCGTCCGAAAGATTTTTTTGACCTGTTCCGTAAGGAACCGCCCGCCGCCAACGTACCTGACATTGTCACACCATCGAGAGCACGACAGGCCCACGCTCCTGGCATGCTTTCTCCGGGCTGCTCCCGCACCCGTCTTCTCCTCCTGAGCCTTGGGCCCCGCCTTCCCCCCGCGGGGCCCTTTTTTTGCCCGCAGACTAGGCCTGCTGCTCGCGCCAGTTCTGCAGCAGCCGGTCGAGCGACAATGGCCCGGGTCCGGCTCTGTTACCCGTGGGTTGGTCGCCCGTGCGGGCCCTACTCCCACTCAATCGTGCCGGGGGGCTTGGAGGTAATGTCGTAGACGACGCGGTTGATGCCGCGCACCTCGTTGATGATGCGCGTTGCCGTCGGGCCTAAGAAGGCGTGGGAGAAGTCGTAGTAGTCGGCGGTCATGCCGTCGGTCGAGGTCACGGCGCGCAGCGCGCACACATATTCGTAGGTGCGCGCATCCCCCATGACCCCCACCGTGCGCACCGGCAGCAGCACGGCGAACGCCTGCCAGATCTCGTCATAGAGCCCGGCCTTGCGGATCTCGTCGAGGTAGATCGCGTCCGCCTGGCGCAGGATGGCGAGCTTCTCCTCCGTCACCTCGCCCGGCACGCGGATGGCGAGCCCCGGCCCCGGGAACGGATGCCGCCCGACGAAGCTTTCCGGCAGGCCGAGCTCGCGGCCCAGCGCCCGCACCTCGTCCTTGAACAGCTCGCGCAACGGCTCGACGAGCTTCAGGTTCATGCGCTCGGGCAGGCCGCCCACGTTGTGGTGCGACTTGATCGTCACCGACGGCCCGCCGGTGAACGATACGCTTTCGATCACGTCGGGATAGAGCGTGCCCTGCGCCAGGAACTCCGCGCCGCCGAGCTTGTCGGCTTCCTCCTGGAACACGTCGATGAACAGCGCGCCGATCGTCTTGCGCTTTTGCTCCGGGTCCGTCTTGCCGGCGAGCGCGGCAAGGAAGCGCTCGCGCGCATCGACGTGCACCAGCGGGATGTTGTAGTGCCCGCGAAACAGGCGGACGACCTCCTCGGCCTCGTTCTGCCGCAACAGCCCGTGATCGACGAAGATGCAGGTGAGCTGATCGCCGATCGCCTCGTGGATCAGCACCGAGGCGACGGCGGAATCGACGCCGCCCGACAGGCCGGAGATGACGCGCGCCTTGCCCACCTGGGCGCGGATCTTGGCCACCTCGCTGGAACGGAAATGCGCCATCGTCCAGTCGCTCGATAGGCCGGCGATCTTGTGCACGAAGTTTGACAGGAGCTTCGCGCCGTCGGGCGTGTGCACGACTTCCGGGTGAAACATGGTCGTGTAGATGCGGCGCTTCTCGTCGGTGGCCACCGCGAAGGGTGCGTTCTCGCTCGTCGCTTTGACGGTGAATCCGTCGGGCAGCCGCGTCACGCGGTCGCCGTGGCTCATCCACACGGGGTAGCGCTTGCCGACCTGCCACACGCCGTCGAACAGGGCGCTTCTCTCCTTGATCTCGACCTCGGCGCGCCCGAACTCGGCCGCGTGCCCGCCCTCGACCACGCCGCCCAATTGCACCGCGGTCGTCTGCTGGCCGTAGCAGATCGACAGGATCGGCAGGCCGCTTTCGAACACGCACTGCGGGGCGCGCGGCGAGCCGGCGGTGGTCACCGAGGCCGGGCCGCCGGACAGCACCAGCGCCTTCGGCTTGAGGCGCTGCATGGCCGCCTCGGCCTGGTTGAACGGCACGATCTCGGAATAGACGCCCGCCTCGCGCACGCGGCGCGCGATCAGCTGCGTCACCTGGCTGCCGAAATCGATGATGAGGACGGTATCGGTCACGTAAGCTCCGAGGTTTCGGCCCTGAGCGGCCCCATAGATCACCCGTGTGTTGGAGCGTCAAGGCGCGCAGGGGTCGCGATTCCGCGCATTTCTGACTTGCCCAAATAAAGTTCGTTGGCTCGTGTCGATTCCTCCCGCCGCCGTTCGACGTGACATTAGAGCGGGGATCGTCCCGGCTCCAAACCCGCCAGTCAAAAGGAGAACACGATGCGATTCATGGTGATGGTCAAGGCAACCAAAGACTCCGAAGCGGGCGTCATGCCGTCGGAGGAAATGCTCACTGCCATGGGGAAATTCAACGAGGAGATGGTCAAAGCCGGCGTGATGCTCGACGCCAATGGGCTGCAAGCGAGCTCCAAGGGAGCCCGCATCCGGTTCTCCGGAGACAAGCGCACGGTGATCGATGGCCCCTTCGCGGAAACGAAGGAGCTGATCGCCGGCTACTGGATCATCCAGGTGAAGTCAAAGGCCGAGGCGATCGAATGGATCAAGCGCTGCCCCAATCCGCACGCCGAGGACAGCGAGATCGAGATCCGGCAGATCTTCGAGCTTGAGGACTTCGGGAATAGCGAGGCCGTCGAGCATCACCGCAAGCTCAGCGAGCAGATCGGGAAAAGGTGACGCTTGCGTGCGGCAGCATGCTGCCGCGCCCTGCGAACCCAAAGCCAAAAGGAGATGCGTCAATGCGATTCATGACGATGGTCAAATCCCCCCGAAAAGTCCCCCTTGGGCCCTCCTCCGAAGGCGCTCATGGAGGCGATCGGCAAGCTCGGCGAAGAAGCGGCCAAAGCCGGCGTAATGGTCGAGATGGGCGGGTTGCTGCCAACCGCGATGGGCGCACGCCTGCGCCTCGCCGGCGGCAAGCTGACGGTGACCGACGGGCCTTTCAGCGAGGCCAAGGAAGTGATCGGCGGCTACGCCGTCTACTCCGTGAAGACGAAAGCAGAGGCGGTCGCATGGGCAACGCGCTTCATGAATCTTCACGAGCAGCTCTGGCCGGGCTGGGAAGGCGAGACCGAGCTTCGCCAGCTCATGGAGTTCGGCCCCCCGCCCTAGGGACCGCCCGACGGCACGGCTTGCCGTGGCGAAGCGATGATGATGTGATCGGTAGCCGTGACGGCTACCGATACACATCGCGCCATCGACGCGGTCTGGAGGATCGAGCAGGCGAAGCTCATCGCCGGTCTCGCCCGCATGGTGCGCGATGTCGGCATTGCGGAGGAGCTGGCGCAGGACGCTCTTGTCGCTGCGCTCGAGCAGTGGCCCAAGTCCGGCATCCCGGACAGGCCCGGCGCTTGGCTCATGGCCGCCGCGAAGCATCGCGCCATCGACCGCTTCCGCCGAGCCAAGCTCATCGACCGCAAGCACGCTGAGCTTGGACATGAGCTTGCGGCTGACGGAGAGGGGGTGACGCCGGATCTCGACGCCGCGCTCGATGACGACATCGGCGACGACCTCCTGCGGCTCATGTTCACGGCCTGCCATCCTGTACTCGCCCAAGAGTCCCGTGTGGCGCTGACGCTGCGCCTGATTGCAGGTCTGACGACCGAGGAGATCGCGCGCGCCTTTCTCGTGCCCGAGCCGACTGTCGCTCAGCGCATCGTCCGCGCCAAGCGGGCTCTGGCCGAGAAGCGCGTTCCGTTCGAAGTGCCGCGCGGGCCCGAGCTGGCAGAGCGCTTGGCGTCGGTGCTCTCGGTCATCTACTTGATCTTCAACGAGGGATATTCGGCAACTGTGGGCGACGATTGGATGCGGCCTCAGCTCTGCGAGGAGGCGTTGCGCCTTGGCCGTATCCTCGCCGGTCTCGCGGCCGATGAGCCCGAGGTGCACGGCCTCGTCGCCATCATGGAAATCCAAGCTTCACGCTTCGGCGCGCGGACGGGCCCGTCAGGGGAGCCCGTGCTGCTGCTCGACCAGAACCGGGCACGGTGGGACCAGCTCCTCATCCGTCGCGGTCTCACCGCGCTCGAGCGTGCCGAGGCACTCGGCGGCGCGCGCGGTCCATACGCGCTGCAGGCCGCCATTGCCGCCTGTCACGCACGGGCGCGCACCGGTGTGGAGACGGACTGGGCGCGCATCGTGGGACTCTACGGAGAACTAGCCCAGATCGTGCTTTCACCGGTGGTGGAGCTTAATCGCGCCGTTGCCCTTGCCATGCTGTTCGGTCCGGCTTCTGGCCTCGAACTGGTCGATGCACTCTCCGCGGACCCGACGCTCAAGGACTATCACCTTTTGCCCAGCGTGCGCGGCGACCTCCTCGCGAAGCTCGGCCGTACCGGCGAAGCGCGTCGCGAATTCGAACGGGCGGCGTCGCTGACGCGCAATACGCGTGAGCGCGAGCTTTTGCTCAATCGTGCCGCCGCTTGCGCAGCCACGGCCGAGCCGGCGCCTTAACGAATGCCACATCGTTAACGCTGCCGAACGGCGCCACGCGGGCGGGCGGCCACCTGGCATGCAACTTGTTTGCAGTTTCGTAAGCCCAGGACGGGCAGTTTCCGTTGGGCAGGGTGCCGCTTTATAGCGGCGGCATAGCGGCGGCCGCCGCAACTTGGGAGTCGGGCCTTTGGCCAATGTAGCTGGGTCGTTCCTGGAAATTATCGCCGAGGAAGGCGAGGAGAACCGCGACACGCGTCGCCGGCGCCTCTTTCGCGAGACGCCAAAGGAAAAGCTGCTGCGCTGGCTCATGGGCACCGCCTACGCCTGCCATCCCAAGCGCGTCGCCGATCTGCCGTTTCTCTGGTGGGGCATGCTGGCCGACGTCGCCCGCGGCGGCACCGCCATGCCGAGCGCCGCGCGCACGCGCGCCCGCCCCGACACCTTCGCCGGCATCTGCCGCGACATCTCTCCTGAGAAAATCCTCGCCGCCGCACGGCAGGGCTACTTCCCCTGGTGCCATCTCGGCCCGCTCAAGTGGTGGACGCGCAGCAAGCGCACGGTGCTGTTCCTCGGCGAGCAGCACATGGCCAAGCGGCTGCGCCGCGAGATGAAGAAATCGCCCTATCGCGTCACCTTCGATGAGGCCTTCGACGATGTGATCAAAGCCTGCGCCGGGCCGCGCAAAGGCCGCCCCAGGGGCCTCACGTGGATCACGCCGCAAATCATGCGCCTCTATGCGACGCTGCACGACATGGGCTATGCGCATTCCTTCGAGGTGTGGAGTCCCGACGGCCGGCTCGTCGGCGGCGGCTACGGGCTGTCCATCGGACGCGTGTTCTTCACGGAGTCGCAGTTCAGCAGTGAAAGCAACACATCCAAGATGGGCTTTGCCACGCTCAACTATCATCTGGCCAAGTGGGGCTACGTGCTGAACGACGGCAAGGACTATACGCCGACCATCGACGCCATGGGCTTCCGGGCGATCCCGCGCGCCGAGTTCGAGGCGATCCTCGCCCAGCACGCGCATTCGGGTGCTCGTTCGGCCCCGTGGACGGTCGAAGCGGATCTGGCGACCGTCGCCGCTTGAGGAGGCGGCGCGCGCCCGCTGTCGGTTCCTCGTCAGGTCGTCAACAGCCCGCTGGAGATGAGCGTCCCGGCGGTGACGTAGCCGACGTAGAACATCAGCCAGAAGCTCAGCTTGTAGGATACGACTGCCGCGATCACGTAGAGCACGGTCGCCTTCCACAGGGGCATGCTCCAGAAGCGCCGGTGAATGGCGACGAAGTAGCCCCACAGCAGCAACGCTAACCCTATGGAGACGAGCGCCGTCGGCGTCGACCATTGCTCCGCCGTCATTGGGCCGTTGAACGACGACATGCCGACGCCGCCGAACAGCCCGCGCGCCACGAACTCGTAGGCGGCATAGAGCGGCATGACAAAGCCGAAGGCGATGCAATAAAGTTTGAAGTAGGCGTTGAGCGTCCGCGGCACGCGCGTGAAGTAGCGGAACAGCCCGTAGGCCAGGCCGAACGTAATCGCCGCGCCGACGTAGACGCCAACCTGCGACAGCACCTTCAACAAGGTCTGCATGCTCTCGCTCACCGGCGCGGCTCCCGCTACCGGCAGGGACGCGCGCATGAGGATGGGCACGAACAGCAGGCAGAAGATCGCGATGCCCGTGAGCAGGAAGGACACGTGCGCGCGATAGGTCGGGTCCTCGGCCAGCGCCACCGTGTGCCGCACCGGCGCGCGCAGCAGCTTCAGATAGACGGCCGGAAAGCTGCGGCGCACGGGTGCCGTGACGGAGCCCAGAATGCCGAAGGCGCCTTGGCGCAGATCGGCGCCGCAGGTTGAGCAAAAATTGCCGCTGGCCGCCGCGCCGCAATCCGCGCAAACCGCCGAACCCACCGCATCTACGGCCGCCACCGACCTTTTCATGTGCAGAATCATGTCGTCCCCGCTGCCGGCAATTGTACCAGCGTGCGCCGGACGGGGACAGGCGCGCGGCTCAGCCGTTCAGCCGCCAGATCTCGAAATTGAGCGCTGCCGCGAAAGTAACCCACAGGAAATAGGGGACGAACAACACAGAAGCGGAGCGGCGCACCGGCCACGCGACGACGATAAAGGCGAGGATCACCAGCCACAGCGCGATGATGTCGGCCAGCGCGTAGGTGATCTGCTTTTCCCCGAACATGATCCATGACCAGGCGCCGTTGAGGCCGAGCTGCAGGAGCCACAACCACAACGCTGGCCCGAAGCCTTGCGCGCGCCACACGATCCAGCCGGCCACCGCGATCATCGCGTAGAGCACGGCCCATACGGGCGGAAATATCGTGTCCGGCGGCGTCCACGCGGGCTTCTGCAGGGCCACATAGAACGGGCCCGGCAGATAGTTCACGCCGAAGTAGGCGGCGCCCGCGACGAGTGCCAGAAATACGACCAGCGACGCGTATCGCGTCACTGCGCGGCCTCGACCTGCGGAGCCGCCGCGTGCGCCGGCGCCTTGCCGACGATCGACAGCCGTTCCACGGCCGCAGCCAGGATCTGACCGAGCAGCTCCGAATAGCGCATGCCGGCGAAAGCGGCCATGAGGTTGACCTTGCCGTCCCAACACCACCCCGGGTTCGGGTTGACCTCGAGCAACTTGATCTCGCCCCTGGCGTCAGCGCGGAAATCGAACCGCGCGTAGTCGCGGCAGCCGAGCCGTTCAAACAGCCGCGCCGAGTGCTCGATCATCTGCTGCTGCTGCACCTCCGACAGCTCGGCCTCCTGGTAGCGCACCTGCGTCCAGTAGGGGCTGTCGGGCTCCCATTTGGATTCATAGCCGAGGATCTTCGGCAGCTTCGGATCGAGCTTGGAGAAGTCGACCTCGAGGATCGGCAGTGCGCGCAAGCCCTGGTCGGGATTGCCGACGAGGGTCAGCGAGTATTCGGCGCCGGTCAGGTATTCCTGCACCAGGATCGGCCGCTTCGGGAACGCGACGCGCAGCTTCTCAAGGTAGTCGAGCAGCGCCTTCTCATTCTTGACGACGGCATCCTTGGTGATGCCCTGCGAGCTGTCGCCGTAGCAGGGCTTCAGCAGCGCCGGAAACACCGACGGCAGCGTCGCGCCCTGGTCGCCGGGGCGCACGTGCGTCTCCAGCGGCACCGGCACATCGAGCGTCAGGGCGACGGCGCGCACGAGGCCTTTGTCGTAGCAGGCGGCGAGCGCCGACGGCCCGGCGCCCGTGTAGGGCAGATCGAGCGCCTCGAGCATGGCGGGGACGTGCAGCTCCTTGAAGGGATCGTTGTTGAACCCCTCGTCGCATAGATTGAACACGAGATCGGTACGCAGATCGGAAAGATCGCGGTCGAGCGTGGCGTGATTGTCGAGGTAGCGGAACTTGTAGGCAGGCAGCTCGGACAGCGCGTCCTGCAGGCGGCGGATTGTCTCGTGATCCTCGGGGTTGAACGTGCCCCCGCGCTTCACCGCGTCAGGCAGACGCGGATCGCCCATGATGACGGTCACGTCGATCAGCTGCACCTTGCCGCGCGGCTTGCGGGCCGACAGCTGCGGCGCGTCCGCCGAGAGAAGGATCCGGCGTGCCATCATGCCGAGATCCTGGTCCCGATCGGACAGCGCCTCGGCGCTGCCGTGGTGGCGGACGTTGCGGAACCCGGTCTTTTCCAAGAGCTTGCCGATGCTCTCGCGCGTGTAGAGCCGCTCGGCGTAGAACTGATCGGCGATGACGCCCAGCTCGTCGTGCACGATCACCTCACGCGAGATGAGGCGCTCCCGGTCGCCCGACAGCGAACGCTCGCGGCAGACGAAATGGTGCTCGTCGATCCACTCCCACGAGCGGCGCTCGAAGTGATCTGCCATGTAGCCGCCGTCGGTGATGTCGAGCACGAGCTGCCCCGAGGGGCGCAGGATCTTGCCGACCGCGGCCAGCACCTTCTCATCGTCCTGCTTGTTGGAGAAGTAGCCGAACGAGTTGCCCATGATGGCAACGCAGTCGAAGCTGTTCTCAGGCAGACGAGGGTTGCGCGCGTCGCCTTCCTTGAAGACGACCTGCAGCCGCTCGTTTTGCGCGCGCTTCTTGGCGAGGCGGACGAGATAGCGCGAGCGGTCGACGCCCGTCACGTTCTTGAAGCCACGGCGCGCCAGCTCGAGGCAGTGGCGCCCCTGACCGCAGCACAGATCGAGGATTTGGCTGTGCGGCTGCACGGGCGCGGCGGCGAGAATGAAGTCAACCTCGCGGCGCGTGTTCTCCACGTTCTCGACGACGTCCCCGTCGGTCTTCACGTAGAGGGCGTTGAAAAGCTTGCGCCACCACTCGGCGGGAAGATGTGCCTCGAGATCGGAAACTGGGCCGAGGCAGGAGCGCGGCGTTGGGCGCTTGGGCCGCTTCGCCTTGGGAAGAGATCCCATGATGGACAATTGTCCTCAAAGAGCCGCGCTCTGGCAGCAGGGCTCTATGCCCCCGTCAGCCGGCGATCGGCCGAGAAAAAACTCCAAGGCCCCTCTGGCCTCAATAGCTCGCGAACTTATTGGCCAATTGCGACTTTGCAAGAGGCTTCTGCAAATTTTCCGCCGTCGCGTCGTCACTGCTCGATCAAGGTTTGTGACGGCGCATTAACGCGACGAAGAAGCCGTCGGTTGCATGCCGGGCCGGCGTGAGCTGCAGCGTATCCTCGCGTCCGTCCGCCGATTGCGGGGGCTCGCCGCCCAATCGCGTGCGCCAATGCTCGGCGTAGGGCTCGATGACGAAGTCCGTGTGGCGGGCGAGGAAGGCCTCGACCTGGTCGCGATTTTCCTCCGGCAGCACCGAGCAGGTGACGTAGACCAGCGCGCCGCCGGGCTTCGTCATCTGCGCGCCAAGGTCGAGCACGCGCCGCTGCTCCTCCTGGCGCTCGGGAATGTTCGACGGCTTCACGCGCCACTTGGCATCGGGCTTGCGCCGCCAGGTCCCCGAGCCGGTGCACGGCGCGTCGACCAGCACCAGATCGAAGCGCGGGCCCAGCGCCGTGAGCGCCGCCTCTTCGCCCCCCTCCATCACCTGCACGTTGCGCGCGCCCGCCCGCTTCAGGCGCTCGAAGATCGGCCGCAGCTGCTTCTTATCGGCGTCATAGGCGTAGATCTGCCCGGTGTTCTGCATCACCGCGGCGATCGCCAGCGTCTTGCCGCCGGCGCCGGCGCACAGATCGAGCACCTGCATGCGCGGGCCCGCGCCGGCAATCAGCGCGGCGATCTGCGAGCCTTCGTCCTGCACCTCGAACCAGCCCTTGCCGTGCGCGGCCTCCGCCTCGAGGTGGGGAGCGCGTGCCGGGCCCTCGGGCGGCGGGATGCGCACGCCGGCCGGCGAATAGGGCGTCGCTTCGGCCGCAAAGCCGGCCAGCCCCTTGAGCACCTTGTCGCGCGGTGCCTTCAGGGCGTTGACCCTGAGATCGACGGGCGCTCGCGCACTCAAGGCCGCGCCCTCTTCCGCCGCCCGGGCGCCGAACGCGCGCTCGAACGACGGCAGCAGCCAATCGGGAATGTCGCCGGCAATGTGCGCGGGGGCATCCGCGGGGAGCGCCCGGCTAAGGGCGGACTTTTCTTCTTCGCTCAGCGGCGCGATGGCGTGCTCGGAGCCGTCGGCCGCGGCTGCCACCTCCTCCGCCGTCATGGCGAAGGCGCGCGGCGCTGCCCCCAGCGCGAGCGCGCGCGGCGTATCGGACCCCATGCGCGCTGCGATCGAGCTGCGCCGGCGCAAGGCATCGAACACCAGCGTGCCGATGGCGGCGCGGTCGCCGGAGCCGGCGAAGCGATGGCTCTTGCCCCAGTCGGCCAGCGCCGTGGCCGCCGGCCGATGTCGGGTGAATATGTCGTCTAGGACCTCAGCGGCAGCCGCGATCCGCGCTCCTGCGCGCATGGCTCAGGGTGCCCCGGCGATAAGGATGCGCCCGGCGAAAATCGCCCACATCACAACCAGGATAGCCGCGCTCGTGGCCATGGCATAGAAGCGCGATTGCACGTCGTTGCCGCCGGTATGAATGTAGGCGTGCACCAGCCGCGCCAGCACGAACGCCCAAGCCAGCAGCACGAATACGAGGCTGTTCGTGCTGGTGATCAGGATGAACGCCACCAGCGCATAGAACAGCACGGGCAGCTCGAACTGGTTGTGAAAGCAGTTGCCGATCTGGGTTGCGCGCACCGGCCATGCGGGCTCGCGCAGCGCGATGTCCTTGAAGGTCACCTGCCGGCTGCGCAGCGCGGCAACGCGGTGCTGCCACATCCAGAACATCAGCGCAAAGGTCAGCCCGACCTCGACGAACACCGGCAGCAGCAAGCTCGAAACGGTCATGGCTCTGCCTTCGCTGGGCGATGGATACTTTAGACGTTGCCCGGGTAGTTCGGGCTCTCGCGGGTGATCAGCACGCCATGCGCGTGGCTCTCGTGGATGGCAGCCGGCGAAACGCGAATGAACTTCGCCGTGGCGCGCAGCTCCGGCAGGGTGCGGGCGCCGAGGTAGCCCATGCCGGCGCGAAGACCGCCCACAAGCTGGTGCAGCACGTTCTCGGCCGGCCCCTTATAGGGCACCTGCCCCTCGATCCCCTCCGGCACCAGCTTCAAGGCGTCCTTCACCTCCTGCTGGAAGTAGCGGTCGGCGCTCCCGCGCGCCATGGCGCCGATGGAGCCCATGCCGCGGTAGGCCTTGTAGGTGCGGCCCTGGTAGAAATAGGTCTCGCCCGGCGCCTCATCGGTGCCGGCGAGCAGCGAGCCGATCATCACGCACGATGCGCCCGCCGCGAGCGCTTTCACCGCGTCGCCCGAATACTTGATGCCGCCGTCGGCGATGATGGGGATACCGTGCTTTTCGGCTTCCTCGGCGCAGTCGATGACGGCGGTGAGCTGCGGCACGCCGACGCCCGCCACGATGCGCGTCGTGCAGATCGAGCCCGGCCCGATGCCGACCTTGATCGCATCCGCGCCGGCATCGATCAGCGCCTTGGTGGCGTCGGCCGTGGCCACGTTGCCGGCGATGACCTGCACGCGGTTCGAAAGCTTCTTGATGCGGCGCACCGCTTCCAGCACGCGGCTCGAGTGCCCGTGTGCGGTGTCGACCACGATCAGATCGCAGCCAGCCGCCATCAACAGCTCGGTGCGGAGGAAGCCATCCTCCCCCACCGTCGTCGCCGCGGCGACGCGCAGGCGCCCCTCGGCGTCTTTGGAGGCGTGCGGGTGCTTCTGCGCCTTCTCGATGTCCTTGACCGTGATGAGCCCGATGCACCGGTAGTCGTCGTCGACCACGACCAGCTTCTCTATGCGGTTGGTATGCAGCAGGCGCTTGGCTTCCTCCTGCGACACCGAGCGGTTGACCGTGACGAGCTTGTTCTTGGTCATCAGCTCGGCGACCGGCTGCTCGAGATCGGTCGCAAAGCGCGTGTCGCGGTTGGTCAGGATGCCGACGAGCCGCCCCTTGTCGGAGCCGTTCTTCGGCGTCTCGACCACGGGCACGCCGGAGATGCCGTGCTCGGCCATGATGGCGAGCGCCTCGCGCAACGACGCGCCGGGATGGATGGTCACCGGGTTGAGCACGATGCCCGATTCGTACTTCTTCACCTGGGCGACCTGGCGGGCCTGCTCCTCGGGCGTCAGGTTGCGGTGGATGACGCCGATGCCGCCTTCCTGCGCCATGGCGATGGCCAGGCGGGCCTCGGTCACCGTGTCCATGGCCGAGGAAATGACCGGAATGTGCAGGCGGATCGAGCGGGTAACCTGCGTCGCGATGTCGGCCTGACTGGGCATGATCTCGCTTGCCGCCGGGACGAGCAGGACGTCGTCGAACGTCAGCGCGACGTTGGAATCAATAACGAGCGGGCCATGGGGCCGTGCGGCCATGCGTATGCGGTCTCCTGAGGGCTGGGCGACAAGGTTCCGGGGCCCAGCGCGGGAACGATGTCGGCAGGGCTATACCACCTGAGTCGTGGGGAGGGAAGTGAGGGGTTGGGGACGATTTGCCCGGGCGCTCTCGGCGCTCAGGCCGGGTGCATCGACCACAGGGGGCGTCCTGGGCGGGTCGTCCTGCCCGACTTTAGCGGCTAGCGGACGTCAGAAAGGGCGCGCGCGATGCGTGCACTGTTGATGCCCGTCCACCCGGCATCGGTCGCGGTGGCGACGGTCGTTGTCTTCCATGCCGGCATCGGCTGGCGCGTCGGCACGAAGAGCGCGTAGACGAAGAGCAGCGCCAGACAGGCTGTCGAGGCCGTCATCGCAGCAAGGGAAAGCACAAAGAGGCGCATGGCCGAGTTCCATTAGAAGCAAACGCGGAGAGACGTTGTCTCTGCCTCTCAAACTCGCGCCGCCCGTGTCTGGTTCCTCTCTTCGAACAAGGTCGCAGCGCGAGTGACATGCCAGCGCGCCAAGCGCCAGGGGGAAAAGTCAACGGGGAGCGGGGCGGGTCCGGCCCTCATATGATCTTTTTGGATGCGGCCATCGCCGCCCCACTCAGGCGCAAGGACTGGTCATCCGCCATTCCCCGGATTGCATCCCGGCCCGGGGCGTCACCGACATTTTCGCGTCGGCGGCAGCATGACCAAGGGCTACGCTTACGGCCCGGGTCTTCTTGCACCGGCCCCTTCCGTACAGTCCGCCAGCGCACGTCTGCACCCCCGGGCTTTGGAATGGGCGCGGCGAGTTTACGGGGAGATGGAGCGGCGGGGATTAGATTTGCGCGGCGCTCAATAGCGCGCCGGGTCCGGCAGCTTGCGGAATTCCTCCCACACCTTCTGGGCATCGGGCCGCATGATCTGCTGCAGCGCCACCTGCCGCTGCTCGTAGGGGAATCGCATGTCATTGGCGATGTTGGAATCGTCGAACAGGTCGGCGTAGTCGGTCCACGAGGCGGCGTAGAAGATCTTGCCGACGCGGGCCCAGTAGGCCGTCGAGTAGCACATCGGGCACGGCTCGCAGCTCGAATAGAGGACGGCGTTGTCGATGTGCGGGGCGCCCATCTTGCGGCAGGCCTCGCGCATCGCATTGACTTCGGCATGCGCCGACGGATCGTGGTCGCGCATGACGCTGTTGCCGGCGGTCGCCAGGATCTTGCCGTCGAGCACGACGACGGCGCCGAAGGGTCCGCCGGTCTTGTCCACCACGCCGGCCCTGCGCATCTGCTCCAGCGCCAGGTGCATGTACTCGCGGTCCTGATCGGTGACCGACGCCGTCGGTCTGACCGGGGGCTTTGCCGTTTCGGCGAGCGCGTGCGGAGCGGTCATGCAGGCGCCGGCGGCGACGGCTGCTCCGGCAACGAGGAAGTCGCGGCGCGCGACCATGCGAACGTTCGGCAGCATCGGATCCAAGGTTGCGTCGCTCTTCGTCGAGGGCGAGGTCATGGCTGGCTCCTGCGGGTTCCGGCGGCGGACAAAAATCGTGGCCATGCCGGCATACGCTTGCGCCCTTAAGGGATAGGTGACCGGTGAGCGGCCCCCGCGGGAATTCGCGCGGAATGCTTTCGCTTTGATTTATGGGGTGGTTGCAGACTTGTTATGCCGCGCGGATCAGGACACGCATCGTTCACGCGGCCTCGGGGGCGAGACGTGAGAACCTGCCTAACAGCAAAAACGCTGGTACGGTGCGGGTTCACGCAGCCGCCGAGCTCCCATGGTCGACGTCACATTCATTTTCGTGCTGTTACTCGGCGGGCCCTTAGCGGCTCTCGTCACCGCGCTCGTCCGCCGCCACCGGGGCCGCCGCCTGGCGCTCGACCTGCTCGCCGGCCTGATCTGCGGCCCGCTCGGCACCCCGGCGTGGGTCAACCTCGCCGGCTTCCTGTTCGCGCGCGGGCCAGACGATGCGCCGATGAGCCGCGAGCTGGCGTTCTTCCTCGCCGACGTCTTCTGGTTCTCGCCCGTGATTGGCGGCTTTGTCGGCGTCGGCGCCGTGGCGCTGGCCTATCGTCTTGCTGGCGCGGCACCCACGCGCCCGCGCGAAAGCTGGGGCGAGATGCTGGGCGCGATAATCCGCATCGTCGGCTATGTGTATGCCGTGATCGCCGTCGCGCTCACCGTGGGCGTGATCATCCTCGCCTTCGCCTACGAGGCAACCGGCATCCTCTCGCTGCGGCTATTCTTCGATCTGCTCATCGGGCCGATCGTGGTCCTCGTCGGCTGGGGGCTGGCGCGCGTATTCAATGCGCCCAACGCGCAACCCGGCTCCCCGCCGCCGCGTTGACATCGCGTCGCTGCGAACATGCTCCCTGCACAATGAGGCATCATGCCCAACCGCACTACTTTCATCGCCCTCGCATTCGTCCTGCTCGCGGCCGCGCAAACGGCGCCCGCCCGCGCCGATCCCACCCTCGCCGATTTCCCCTATCCGTTCCCCGTCGCGCGCACAGTCTTCCAATCCCAGGGCCAGGACCTGTGGATGTCGTACATGGACGTCGCCCCGGCGCACCCCAACGGGCGCACGGCCGTGCTGCTGCACGGCAAGAACTTCTGCGGGGCGACGTGGGAGAGCGTCATCGGCGCGCTCAACACGGCGGGGTATCGCGTGATCGTGCCCGACCAGGTCGGCTTCTGCCGCTCGGCCAAGCCGCGCGCCCACCAGTTCAGCCTGCACCAGCTCGCCGCCAACACGCATGCGCTGTTGCAGACCCTCAAGGTGGAGCGGCCGATCCTCATCGGGCACTCGATGGGCGGCATGCTCGGCATCCGCTACGCGCTGATGTATCCGGCCGACACCGGCGCACTGGTGCTCGTCAATCCGATCGGCCTGGAGGAGTGGAAGGCGAAGGGCGTGCCGCTGTTAACGATCGACGAGCTCTACGCCAAGGAGCGCAAGACGGACGCGGCGAGCATCAAGGCCTACCAGCAGGCGGCCTACTATCATGGGCAATGGCGGCCCGAGTACGATCGCTGGGTCGCCATGCTCGCCGGCATGTACACGGGAGCCGGCGGCGATGCCGTCGCCTGGGATCAGGCGCTGACGACCGACATGATCCTGTCGCAGCCGGTCATCTACGAGATCGACCGCATCGCCGTGCCGACGCTGCTGCTCATCGGCCTGCGCGACCGCACCGCGCCGGGCAAGGATCGCGCGCCGCCCGAAGCCGCCAAGGCGCTCGGCAACTATCCGGTGCTGGCGCCGCAGGTGATGGCGCGCATCCGCGGGGCGAGCCTCGTCACCTTCGAGGGCCTCGGCCATGCGCCGCAGGTGGAGGATCCGGCGCGCTTCAACGCCGCCCTGCTCAAGGCGCTCGACGTGCTGCTGCCGAGGCCGTGAGCGTCACTCGGGGCGGAAGCCCGTCGCCAGCACGTAGAGCTCGGCGGAATCGGCGCGGCTGGCGGGCGGCTTGACGTGGCGCACGCTGGCGAAGCGGCGCTTCAACAGATCGAGCAGCTCGCGCTCGGTGCCGCCCTGCAGCACCTTGGCGAGAAACGTGCCGCCGGGGCGCAGCACATCGCAGGCGAAGTGGGCTGCCGCCTCGGCCAGCGCCATGATGCGCAGGTGGTCGGTGCGCGTGTGCCCCGTGGTCGGCGCCGCCATGTCGGACAGCACCACGTCGGCGCGTCCCTCGCGCAGCAGCGCCTTGAGGCGCGGCTCGGCATCCTCGGCCATGAAATCGAGGTGCACGATCTCGACGCCCGGGAGCGCCTCGACGGCTGAGATGTCGATGGCCACGACCTGCCCCTTGCCGGCGACCGATTGCGTGCGTTCGGCGGCGATCTGGCTCCAGCCGCCGGGCGCCGCGCCGAGATCGACCACGTGGCAGCCGGGCTTCAGGAAGTGGTATTTTTCGTCGATCTCCTTGAGCTTGTAGGCGGCGCGCGAGCGGTATCCCTCGCGCTTGGAGGCCGCCACGTAGGGATCGTTGAGCTGGCGCTGGAGCCAGCGCTGCGAGGAGGCCGTGTGCTTGCGCGCCGATTTCAGCTTGACGTGTAGCTGGCGCTGTCCGCCGCCAGGACCTTTTCGAGTTCCGCTGCGCTTAGCTGCCATGGATCAACCCTGCACCGGCTTGCCGCGCCGCCGGCGGACGGGCGCCAGCACGCCGTCCTCGATCATCAGCGTCGTCAGGATGCCTTCGCGCAGACCGCGATCGGCGACGCGCAGCCGATCGCACGGCCACATGCGCAGGATGGCTTCGAGGATGGCGCAGCCGGCGAGCACGAGGTCGGCGCGGTCGCGACCGATGCACGGCTCGGCGATGCGCTCCTCGTAGGTGCTCGCGAGCAGGCCGGCGGTGACGGAGCGCACGTCGGCGACGTCGAGCCAGCAGCCGTCGACGCGGTTGCGGTCGTAGCGTGGCAGCCCGAGCTGGATACCGGCGACCGTGGTCACCGTGCCGGAGGTGCCCAGCATGTGCATGCGCCGGCCGTGCAGGCGCTCGGTCAATTTGTGCTGGCGCTCGAAGTCCTCGAGCAGGCCGCGCGTCACTTCGACCATCGCCTCGAAATCTTCTGGCGCCACCTGGCGGCCGCCGAAGCGCTCGGCCAGCGTCACCACCCCGATGGGCAGCGAGGTCCACGCCACCATGCAGTGCTGCGCGTCGATGCGGCCGCCAAAGCGCCGGTCGTGATGCCGGCTGCGGCGCGACAGGTCGAGCAGCACGAGCTCCGAGGAGCCGCCGCCGATGTCGAACACGAGGACATAGTTGCAGCTCGAATCGATCAGCGCCGCCGAGCCCGAGACGGCGAGCCGCGCCTCGACCTCGCGAGTGAGGATCTCGATGTCGAGCCCGAGCTTGTCGCGCACCCGGTCGAGGAACTCCGCACCGTTCGCGGCGACGCGGCAAGCCTCCGTGGCGACGAGCCGCGAGCGGCGCACGCGCGCGCGCTCGAGCTTGCCGGCGCAAATCTTCAGCGCCTCGAGCGTGCGCGTCATGGCCGGCTCCGACAGCCGGCCCGACTGGCTGACGCCTTCGCCGAGGCGGATGATGCGCGAGAAGGCATCGACGACGCGGAAGCCGCGCCGCGATGGCCTGGCCAGCAGCAGGCGGCAGTTGTTGGTGCCGAGATCGAGCGCCCCGTAGACACCGTCGCGGCGCTGCGCGGCGGTGCGGGGCGCACCGTCGCAGACAGCATCGGGTGCGCCGTTGCGTTGCTTTAACGGAAGAGGGGCGTCGCCGTTAGGGGAGGAAAGACCGCGATTGCCGGCCGTCGTGCTGGCGCCAGGCGCTTTCGTTGCGCCACCGTCATCGGGATAGCCCTGCACAGCCTTAACTCCAGCGCCTGGCATACGGCATTCCGGCTCGAGGCCGGGCGGGCCGCGTCATCAGGCGTCTCCTGGATGACACTTGGGTCACACTCTAGCAGCAAACGCCGCGCGGTAAAGCGCCGTTGGAGGTGTTACGGATATCCTCCTGTCGGTCTGGCTGAAATAGACTTAACCGATGCACCGTCTCATGCGCAGCGCGGCGGCCTTGCTTGCGACCCTGCTTGCGGCTTGCGCCGCGCAGGCTGACCCGCTGTCGGAAGCGGCGGGGGCGCGGCTGCTCGCCGCCTACCCCGAGCAGCTCGAACGCATCGAGGACGGCGTGCTCGTATGGCGCGACGGCACGCGCATGCCGCTCGACGACGGGAAGGGAAAAAAGGCGTTCGACGACTGGCTGCAGCATCCCGACATCGAGGACATGCTGGCGGTGCCCTATCCCGCCGGGGCGCCCGCCGATCCGCCGGCCAAGGACACCGATCCGGGGCGCGCGCGCAACGCGGCCTTCTTCGACAAGGTCTACGGCGATTGCCGCAAGGGCGAGGTCGAGAAGAATCTGACGCGGGTGGTGTGGCTGCCGAAGAAGTCCGGCCAGAAGCTACCGGTGAGCAAGATCAACGGCGCAGCAGCCCAGCTCGAAGCGGTGAGCCGCGAGCTCGACGAGCTGCCGGCGAAATTCGATGTGTACCTCTATCCCTCGGCCGGCACCCACAATTGCCGCGTCATCGCCGGCACGGACCGCGTCTCCGCGCATGGCCATGGCATCGCCATCGACATCGCGCTGAAGCACTCCGACTACTGGCGCAACGCCAAGGCGGGCAAGGACGGCATCCTCGCTTACAAGAACGAGATCCCCATGGAGATCGTGCGCGTCTTCGAAAAGCACGGCTTCATCTGGGGCGGGCGCTGGTACCACTACGACACGATGCACTTCGAGTACCGGCCCGAGCTGGTGGGCGGGGGGTGAGTGCGCCGGGGGCACAGGGACTCGGCGGCGGCGGAGCGCCAGGTTGCGGCGCACATGCCAAGCTGTTATATGCCCGCGACCGGCGGCCATGCGCTGTCCGATCCCGGCATTGGGGGATCGTCTAATGGTAGGACTGCAGACTCTGACTCTGCCTGTCTAGGTTCGAATCCTAGTCCCCCAGCCACCCTAACTTATTGATATTATTGACGAAATAAAAAGCCGAATTACCCGGCTTACCCATCCCGCTTACCCATTTCAGTGGGCGGTCTATTTCCAATTCGGCAGCCGCCCCCGTGCCGACTGAAGCGCTGGCACTTCCACACCGCCAGGGTTGCGCGCCTGTCCCGGCGCCGGGGCGACACCTGAGTCCACAAGATTCCATTTCGTCGCCGCGACCGTGTTGGTCACGAACAGGTCGGCAAGCTTGTTGAAGCTCAGCGCCGCATTCAACTCGCTCATAACGGCCGCCTCGTTTGCCGGGCGCCGGGGCTCGGACCCCATCGGCATTGAGTTGGTCGGGCCGGGATCTCCGCTGCCGATGACAGGCTTTGCGCCGCCCGCTGGCGGGGTGCCAATTCCCCACGTGAAGTTCCGGATCGTTTCACCGGACCACACTGGTGTGTGCTCAAAAAGTGATTCCGTGACGACGCGCGCGGCGCGTTTTGTTTCTTCAACCGCTTGTTGTTCAAACGCCGCGACCGCGACCCGCAGCTCAGCGAATGTCGCGTCGATGCCGACGAATTTTGCCATGGGTTAGACCGTGACGCGGATTGTGCCAGCCCGGAGGCTGTCCGTGCTCGCTTCAGTCGGCGCGACGGCGGCAGGCTTGTTGAGCTTGATCGTCGCAACAACGGCGAAGATGCTGCGCAACACCACAAGCACGAAGATGGCGACTATAGTGAAGCTCATACACGCCGCGTCGGATCATCAATATCGGACTGCCGCCCAATCGTGCGAATCGCGCGGTCGAGACCTTTTTGAACCTCACGCGCGATTTGATCCTTAGATGCGCGGAAGCTGTCGGCATCCTTGGCATGGATGGTAATGTTGATGGGAGCGTTGACGGTGATGCCTGCACCACGCCCCCGCAACGATTCGGAACGTGCCGCGCCCATCACACGGGTGTTGCCTTGATCCATAAACCGTTCCAGCCGATCCAGAAGGCCAGATTGGAATGTCACCGGCACCGAACGCCCATCAGGCAGCGGGATCACGGCTTCGTCGGGGTGCAGGATCGCCGTAAAGCCGCCGCTGGCGTCCCTAGATGCATTAGGCGAGCCAACAGCATACCCACCCTTTCCCCTACGCAGATTCTCCAAAGTTTTTTGTAGCTCGGCGTCTGAGATCAAACCTGCCCGAATACGTGCGGCAAACAGCTCATTAGCGGCCTGCACGATCGGTAGTGTTAGTTCCCAATATTTCTTAGAGCCCAGCGCGACGGCGATTCCGCCAACCAATCCCATCTGACCAGAGCCAGCATTGGATGTGCTGGCCGCGTTCAGTGCAATTTGTGCTTCTTGGGCTTTCAACAACGCTATAACTTGATCAGCAACACTATTAGTGGCGCTGCCACCGCCGCCGCCGCCGCCGCCGAAATCACCGCCGCCGCCGCCATATGAGATTTGAATATTCGCGACGGCGGCACGCACGCTGTCTAGGCCCTTGATGATGTTGATGGTGTTGTTGGAAAGATCGGCCAAACGCACATTGTCGATATGATTCAGCACACCTTCGACGCGATCGAAGGCATTCTTCATCAGTACACTTTGAACGGTCGTTGCCTCCCAAACGCGGGCAACCTCCGTCTTGGTCTGCTTCTGATAATCGACAAGCTGCTGCAACGGCTTCAGGAGCAGGAGCGAACCTTGCCCGCTCGACATCATCTGCACCGGGATGGTGCCACCACCCGCCAGCGGCACCACGGCCTCGTTGGGGTGCAGCACCGCGGGGATGCCTCCGCCTGTGATACCGCCGTCTGCGAAGCGCGGGGCGTTGGTGAAGATGGACGTGGGGACGAAATGCTTGCGGCCCGATCCCCTGTGCGAGATACCACCGCCTGAGAAGAAATCAGCGAGCGTATGTCCGGGAAGATCACGGGAGTCGGCGCCGCCGGGGATGTTGACCGCGTTGCCGCCCGACAGGCGGGGTATCGACGCGGCGGCTGCCGCTGCTTCACGATAGGCGCTGGCGGCGTGGTGTGCAGACGTTGCCGAGCGGTCAAACCCCGAGCCGAGATTCGATGCAGCCGCCGCTCCCGAGTTGAGCCCGCTAGCGGCGGACATCGATGCGCGAGCAACATCGGTTGCCCCATCGGCAAGCGCGTTCGCTTGTGATGCTGCATCGGCGTTCGCGTGCGCCGTCTGATCAGCGGAGGCGGTCCACTTCTGATATAGCTCAATTGCCAGCGGGACGCCGATGGACAGGGCGACGACGGCAAGGCCAATCGGACCAAGAGCCGCCACGAACGCGCGGGCGCCGAACGCGGCGGCGAGAAACGCGCCACGTAGACCCGAGATAATACCTGCGCCCATGCCAAGGCGACCGATAACTACGGGCATGCCAGCGACGATGCGCGTCGTCTCGACGGCAGCGGAACCCGCAAGGGAGAATGACTGCGCCCATCCGGCGACGCCCGCGCCGACGCGCAGGCCAATGACGCCGAGGGCGGCATATTTCAAGAGGTCGAAATTGTCGGCTAGGAACTTGACCGCAGTTGTGGCGGCACTGGCCGTGCTGCCGATAGCTGTACCCCAGACACGGGCACCCGCGATGAATGCTGGATCGTTCAACGCGTTTGCGATGCCGTCAAGAGACGCCCGGAATTCGTCACCGAATAAGCCGCGCCCGAACGCTTCCGAAATATTGAAAACCGCGTTGGAAAAATTCTGCATCGCCGCGCCTGCCGTTTGCAGGGCTGCGGGAACTTGGCCGCCGAACTTTTGATGCAAGACATCAGCGAACTTCGGCAGAGCAGATGCGGACAACACCTGTCCGGCCTTCATCATTTCCATCAGCTCGCCCGTCGAGACGCCGACCGCCTGAGCCATCAACTGCATAGCGCCGGGCAGCGCGTCGCCAAGCTGCTGACGCAGCTCTTCGGCGCCGACCGTTCCTTTCGAGAACATCTGCTCCAAAGCCTTGAAGCTGTTTTCGACTTTGGTCGAGTCCATGTTCAAAACGCGCGCGGCCTCGGACATCGACCGGAAGATCGTGTGGATGTTTTCGGTTGACACTCCGGCGAGGGATGCCGCGGCAGAAAAGCTGCCATAAGAAGCCGCGACGCCTTCAATCGAGATTTTGAGATCGGTCGCGACGCCTTTCGCGAAGTTCCACTCGGCGTTCGCCGCTGCCATGCCTCCCTGCGTCGCGGCGACGGAATTCGTGAACGCGTCAACGGCGGTGACGGCCTCTAGGCTGCCGGAGATGAACCGGGCGAAGCCTGCGGCGCCCAGGATGACGCCGAAGCCTGCCATCGTAGAGCTGACGAGTGAGCCCGCGCGACCGAAGCCGTACAGCCCGGTCGCTGCTGAGGATGCGCTGCTGTTGATCCGCTCGAATGAGCGGGCGGTGCTGCTGAGGCCCGGCGCGGCGCGAATGGTGCCCAGCGCCCGGCTGACGCGCTGTATGCCGTTCGCAGCGAGCCCGGCGGAGCTGGCGATCTTGGCGAGATCGGTCGCGAAGCGCGCCATGGAGGGCGGCACGCGGAACCCGGCGAGGGCGCGGGACATCTTGTCGAGATTAGCGGCGACGGCATCGACGCGGACACGAGCGAGGGAGTTGAGACCCTTACTGATGGCACTCAGATCGCTCAGGCGCTGCGTGCGGCTGAGTGCGCTGGCGAGCCGGTCGAGGGAGGCAATGGCGTTCGCCTCAATGCCTTTGAAAGCTGACAGCTTCGCGAGGGAATTTTCAAAGCCCTTGGCGCTGCTGAACGAGGCGAGCTTTGCCTTAAAGCCTTCAAGGGAGCGGTCGAGTGCCGCCAGCTCGGCGCGTGCGGACGCCGTGCTGAGCTGGAAATTGAGCTGAGCCATTGGTTAATTATAGCGGAAAATGGGACCGCAATTCAAGATGGGGAGGGGTCGAATTCGGTTTCGCGAATAAGTGTCGGATTCGATTTGGAGATGGATTTTTTGAGTGAAATTTTTTGTGGGGAGCTTTTTTGAAA
>Ga0299912_10000701_pt1 | contig 27586 bp, 24 predicted proteins | sample RVTome_2_FD_207667 | JGI IMG/M metagenome (GOLD analysis project Ga0299912, IMG submission 207667) | Soil microbial communities from uranium-contaminated site in the Upper Colorado River Basin, Wyoming, United States - RVT95D214 (version 2) ... | reverse complement strand
CTGGACTGAACACGATGAGAACGAAGGCGCCGCCAAGTTCGCCCAGTTTATGGCGGACAAGTTGGACGAGTTGTTCGACTGGAGAAGGGTCTCCTCGTTCGCCGATTTCGGCTGCGGGCCAGCCACCATGATACTCGCCCTAGCCGAGAGGCACCCCGAGACGAGCTTCCATGGCTTTGATGTGTCGGAGCCGGTGCTAGCCAAGAACAGGGTAAGAGCGAGAGACGCGAAACTCGGTAACGTGGATTTCAGCCAAGCGACTCTACCCAACATCGATGCGACTGGAGGCTTCGACCTCGTCACATGCCTGTCCACACTGCACTACGTGGAGCGGGTAGAGGAAGCCGTACACAGCCTGTACATGATCGTCAAAGAAGACGGTTGCCTGGTCTTAAACTACCCTAATATCTACACCCACTGGATGTACCGGAGAGACGTTAAGCGGGACGACGAGGAGATGAGTAGAAGGTTCGCGCTCGTCCTGAACAGAAGGAACATGTTGACGCAGAAGACCATACAGAAAATAACAGGGGCCAAACCGAAAAAGATTCACTCGGCGATCAGAAGTAACATCTACATAGCCCTTCACAAACCCAAGTTAAAAAGGAAATGAAGCGTTTTCATGAAGATTTACGGCTAGGCGAAAAAGCATTGTATAATGAAAACCGGGAGCATATTGAAACCTTATACTTGACCAAGTTAGGTTCCTTAGTTTTTACAGATGACCACTACGACATGGCTGAGGAACAGCGCGTGCTAGGCCTGTTAAAGAGGCATGTAAAAACCGTGAAAAATTAACTTACATTCATCAAAAGGTTATTACCGTGGAAGCCAACTTTTACTGTTCCTTATCCATGAGAGGGCAGTGTGCAACTGGAAGCTATCTCCCTCGACCTTTTAGTGGACACGTGTTTGCGCCGTTACTGAAAGAAAAGGCAGTTTAGCTAAATAATTATTAAAATATGTAATAATGTATCAATATTACGAATTATATGAAGAAAAATAATATTAACCCAGAGGCCCATAACACGCACGTGAAGGTTTAAATAGAATGAGCCTTCACTGATGCCCCGTTAGGAGACACAAACGTGACACTAACGATTGACACATCTAACGAAGGACTTGCAATGGTACTGAAGGACTACCAAGAGGTAGCTCTCCAGTACCTCTGGCGTCTGGACGGTGAGGGCGCGAGCAGCCGTGACGTCTGGATGCAGGTGAACGAGGATCTCAAGGGACAGAGGACAATAAGCCGAGCGTCAATCATCAACTTCCTGAACTCCATGGTAGATGAGGGTGTGCTTAACTACACGGAGACCACAGGGAAGGGAGGCCACAGGCGTATCTATTCAGCTAAGTACAACGAGGCTGAGTTCAAGGAGTACATCGCAAGAGTCGTTGTCCGCAATCTTTTGAGAGACTTCCCCGAGGAGACCCGTAAGGCTCTCCAGCAAGTCAAGTAAACACCCACAACTTTTTTTATTTTAATGAGGGGTTAGAGGATACCCTCTACCTTCTCAGCACCATGCCAGCCCTGGCGCCAGTGTGCTCGCCGTCTCTTAGCGTGACCACGCCGTTCACCACAACGTGGGTGATCCCGTCTGGGTAGCGCATGGTGGCCTCGGCGGGCGCGAAGTCGGCTCTGTCGATGACCGTGTCCGGGTCGAACACGGTAATGTCGGCGCATGCGCCGGGGGCGATTAGGCCCCTGTCTCTTAGGCCCAGTATCTGGGCGGGTAGGCTGGTCATCTTGCGCACGGCCTCGCTCAGGTGCAGCACGCCTCTCTCGCGGGTGTACAGGCCGAGGACGCGGGGGAAGGTGCCGTAGAACCTGGGGTGTGGGGCGGGCATGTCCCTCCTGAGGACGCCGCTGGGGCTGTGGACGCGGCCGTCGGTGCCCACGGCCACCCATGGCTGCCTCATGATGAGCTCCACGTTCTCCTCCTTCTGGTTGAAGTTCACTATGCTGAAGCCGCCCTTCACCCTGCCCGAGAGGATGGCCTCCAGGTGGTCTCTGAGTAGCTTTACGCCCGCGTCGAGGGGGTCCACACGCCACTTCTTGGCCACCTGTGCGACGTTCAACCCAACCATCTTGGGGTCCAGCGGGTAGCTGCTGATGAGGGCGTTCTCGGGTCCCCCGCGGTCCTCCATGGATACGGCGAGGCCCGCCTTGATCCTCTCCGTGGCCTCGGGGTCGCTGAGCCGCTTCACAAGCTCCTCGTTGCCGCCCTCGTTGGCCCAGGGGGGTATCCACGCCTGTAGCCCTGTGCCGCTGGCGCTGTACGGGTACTGGTCTGCGGTGACCTGGACGCCCTCGGCTCGCGCCTTCTCCACCATCTCCACGAGCCTCGGAGCCAGGCCCCAGAAGCGCTTGGACAGGACCTTGAAGTGGCTTATGTTCACGGGTATGCCGGCCTCTCTGCCGATCCTGATGATCTCCTCCACCGCTCCCAGTGGGTCGCCTCTGTCGCCCTCGTCCCTGATGTGGCTTGTGTAGAAGCCTCCATGCTTGGCGGCCACCTTGGACAGCCCTATAACCTCCTCGGTGGTGGCGTAGCTCTGGGGGTCGTAGCGGAGCCCCGTGGTGATGCCCCTACACCCCGCCTTCATGGCCTGGGCCACCTCCTTCTTCATGGCCGTGAGTTCCGCCCGGGTGGGGGCCCTCATGTCCATGCCCATGACATACTCGCGGACGGTGCCGAACCCCACCAGGGGCGCCACGTTGATGGATAGTCCGCCCGCCTCCAGGCGGGCCAGGTACTCTTTCATGGTGGTCCAGTCCACGTTTACACCCGCCTCCTTGAGGAAGGGCGCCTCACGCAGCATGTCCTCCCTCATCTTCTCGCTGAGGGGCGCTGCCCCCGAGCCGCAGCTGGCGAACACGGTGGTGCTTACGCCCATGTGGACCTTGCTGTCGGCCTCCCTGTTGGCGAGGATGGTGAGGTCGCTGTGGTCGTGGAGGTCTATGAACCCGGGGCACACGGCCTGGCCCCCCACGTCGATGACCTCCTTCGCCGAGCCCCCGAGGGAGCCGATCCTGGCGATCTTTCCATCCTTGATGCCCACGTCCGCCTTGAACCACGGGTTACCTGCCCCCGTGAAGACCCTGCCGTCCCTGAGCAGTAAGTCGAACATACTCAACCCTGAGATATACTTGACCAATGTTTAAATGAGGTATTCGGTGAGCCGCTCATGGAACCGGACCCGCTCACAGGTTTTAAGTTCACACGGCCTCCCCTATACAGCGATCATTTTGACCAAGCTTACGTCAGCCAAGAAGACCGCCTTCAAGTGGGTCGAGGACAACGAGGAGCGGCTCAGCGACCTCCACCAGCGCATCTGGAACCTCGCCGAGACCAGCTTCAGGGAGTACAAGTCTGTGAAGGCCCTGGCCGAGTTCCACAGGGAGGAGGGCTTCAAGGTGGAGATGGGGGTAGCCGGGATGCCCACAGCCTACATCGCCACATGGGGCGAGGGCAGGCCTGTGCTCAGCACCTACACGGAGTACGACGCGGTGCCCGACTGCTGGCAGGACCCAGTCCCTTACAGGTCGGCGGCCAACCCTTACAGGGCCGGGCACACGGACCCCCACAGCGCCCTGGGCGTCGGAGCCCTCGCGGGGGCGGTCGCGACCAAGGCGGCCATGGAGAAGCACGGGTTAGAAGGCACCGTGAAGGTGTTCGGCACCCCCGCCGAAAAGGTGTGCGCCAAGAGCTGGTTCGCGGCCAAGGGCCTCTTCGACGGCCTGGACGCCATGGTGGGCTGGCACCCGAGGGGCCAGACAACAGTGATGTACGAGACCCAGTGGGGCAGCTACTGGAACATGGCCCTAGTGTTCGAGTGCGACGAGCCCGAGAACTGGATGGCGTACGCCGAGGACCTGCCCAGGAACGCCCGCGCCCCCGGAGCACTGGATGCGGTCTGCCTCATGTACACGAGCACAAAGTACCTGAAGGAGGCCATGCTCCCAAGCACCGGCCTCTGGACCCTTAACGAGGCCGTGATGGCCGCGGGGCAGGCCACGGCCGATAACCTGCCCCCCAGGGTCGGCATAATCCAGTACGCGTTCAGGAGCCCCAGCCTGGTGCAGCAGGAGCAGATAGCCAAGGTGCTCACCAACAACGCGGAGCAGGTGGCCAAGATGACCGGCACCAAGGTCACGGTTCGGTGGGTGACCCGGCAGCGCACCGGCCTATTCAACAAGGCTCTCGCCGACCTGGCCTACGAGAACCTGGAGCTGGTGGGCCCGCCAAAGTTCACGGCGGAGGACAAGAAGAAGGCGAACGAGGTCCTCAAGGGCCTGGGTTACCCGCAGCAGAAGGAGCCCTTCAACGAGAAGCTGACGCCCCCCGAGGAGTGGGAGAAGGCCTGGCGCAGCGCAATACCCAGCCACCAACGCAAGCACGGGAGCGACGACTACGTGGAGTTCATGTGGCACTGCCCGGCCGTCTGGGTGCAGGTCTACAGGCCCCAGGTGACGGTTAAGGGCGTAAGGCTGCCTAGGTGGCCCCACGTGGCACTGGGCGGTATGAGAGGCCCCATAGACCGCACCATATACACGGCGGGCAAGGCCATCTGCGGGACCCTCCTGGACCTGGCCGAGGACCCGGCGAAGCTCAAGGCGTGCCAAGACGAGTGGAGGAGCCGGATAGCCAAGGAGTATGAGCCGCCGCAGCTGGACCCCTCCTGGGACCCTCCCATCGACCTGCCCTGGCCCGAGTACGTGGTCACGGAGAGGGGCTACGACTGGCACATCCCCACCCCCAAGAAGTAGCCCCGGCCTCCATCTAACCCACAATTTTAAACACGGATGAGCCCATTACCATCCATGAACCCGCCGACCTTCGACGAGTTGAAGGAGAGCATAGAGTACAGGCTGGAGCAGACTAACGAGATACTGGGGGAGCTGGAGTACGATGTGGCAGAGTGCACGGCCGACGAGTTCTACGGGTACATCTCCAGGGACACCCACCACGGCTTAGCCGTGACGGTCAGGGACATCATAGGCAACGAGTACCTCATGTTCCACGAGGTCGTGGAGGTCAGCGAGCTTAAGCGGCTGGGCGTCCCCGTGGGCGAGGACACCCACAGCAAGGGGCCCAAGGATAAGGTCTACGAGGCCCACCTGAACGCCATGGAGTTCGAGCTGGAGTACGCCCTGCTCCTTGAGGACTACTACTGGCTGAAGCACAGGCTCGGGTACCACGGCGCCACCACCCTCAAGGACAAGAGCCTGGGCGGCGAGCTCAAGGAGAGGGCCCAGGAGATATACGACCACTACAAGACGTACCACGACTACTAGCGTTCTAAGGCTTTGAACACCTGTTCTATTTGATGGGTATATTAGCCGCCTACGCTATGCTATCCTTGACCAAACATGAACAAGTCACAGCAAGTATACGCGGTCACAGCCATATGCCTAAGCATCATCATGGCTGGCGCGATAGCAGCCTACAAGCCCGGCGCGTTGCCGGAGTCCACCATCAAGATGCCGGGGGATATCAGGTTCCCCAGCGGCGTCGGCACATCCCTGGGCCTAGAGGCCTTCACCTACCAGGGCACCGAGCCCCAGGCGAAGACTCTGAGCATCTCAGGCAGCGGAAGCGCCTCTGCCACGGCGGACGAGGCCACGGTGACCCTGGGCGTCCAGATTGAGGACCTCAGCGCCACGAAGGCCATACAGGACAACGCGGAGGCCATGTCAGCAATCATAGCCGCCCTCAAGGACCTCGGACTCACAGAGGATGACATCCAGACTGTGAGCTACAGCGTCTACCCCAGGTACGACTGGACCGAGGCAGGCCAGGTGTTCAAGGGGTACACGGTAACCAACCTGGTCCAGGTCACCTTTAGCGACCTTGACATGGTGGGCCCCGTCATCGACGCGGCCGGCGAGGCTGGAGCCAACAGGGTTGACGGCATCAGCTTCCAGCTCAGCGACGCTGAGATGGAGGAGCTGAAGCTCAACGCCTACGTGGCGGCCATCCAGGATGCGCAGGCCAAGGCCGACGTCATCACCGAGACCTTGGGCATCAGCATCTCGGGCGTGCAGAGCGTATCCGAGAGCAGCTACGTCCCGTCGAGGCAGTACACCGACGCGGTGGCCGAGTCTGCCAAGAGCAGCTACGCGCCCACGCCAATACTGGAAGGCAGCCTGACGGTGACCGTGAGCGTCTACATCGTCTACCTCATCGAGTAAGACACCCCTTTTTCTTTCATTTTTCTTCTCAACTGTTATCTACCGAGCCGCGTCTGAGTACCCATGTATGGCATCGAGTCTGTGACGCCCACCGTGTGCTCCCTCTTCAAGGTGCCCCCGCCCGCCGGCGTCTCATCGAGGCCCGTGGCCGAGGTGGTGAGGGCGGCCGAGGGGCGGCTGTCTGGTAGACCCGTGGAGAAGCTCCTCCTCTACGCCCCCGACGCCGTCGGCGAGTGGCTGTACCAGGCACACATGGACGAGTTCAGGCAGGTGCTGGACGCGGCGCCCATCCAGGTGGAGATGAGGGCTATGAGCCCCAGCTACACGCCCGTCTGCTACGGCAGCATGTTCACGGGGCTGACGCCGGAGGGCCACGGCATCAGGAAGTACGAGAAACCTGTGCTCAGGTGCCTCACCCTCTTCGACACCCTTGCAGAGGCAGGTAAGCGGGTCGCCATCGTCGCCGTGAAGGGCTGCAGTGTCGACCTCATCTTCCTTGAGCGGCCCATAGACTACTACACGGAGGAGTACGACCCCAACGTGGAAAAACGCGCACTTGAACTATTGGGGGAGGGCGGCGCAGACATGGTTCTGGCGTACAACCAGGAGTACGACGACGTGATGCACAGGACCACCCCCACGAGCCCGGAGGCCCTGGAAGCCTTCAGGAGGCACCTAGAATCGTTCAAGAGGCTCAGCGAGGCGTTTAGCAGGGACTGGGCAGGGTACAGGAGGGCGATAGCCTTCCTGCCGGACCACGGCACCCACGTGGACCCTGCGACGGGCAGGGGAGGCCACGGCACTGAGAGCCCTGAGGACATGGAGGTCCGTCACTTCTGGGGAGTTTACGGCGCTGGATAGCCTGATCTATCTGGTTTCTCCTGCATCCAAGCTATTCCTGGCGTCTCTCCGTAACCGGTGATCCGAAAAAGTTAAAAATATCTTACGTTAGAAATACCTTACGTTAGAAGTAGTTTACAAGGTGAAGTGAGTTGCAGATGGATAAGCAGACGAAGAGAGTCGCGGGCTGGGCTATGGGCTTCCTGCTGGGGCTCGTGTGGGGCTACTTCATGGGGAACTACACCATCGGATTGGCCATGGGCACCGTCCTGGGAGCCATATTCAGTAGACGGCTGGCAGGCGAGGAGCCCATACAGGACAAGAAGACAGGGAGACTGGTCATGTGGCTGGGACTCGCCATGATGGTGGCGGGAGCCGTGACGTACGGATACATCACGGGCGACCTGATGTCGGGACTCAGCGCGGGCATCGGCCTCAGCTTCGTGGTTGGCCTCAAGTGGGAGAAGCTTTACGACGAGCGCATGGGCGCCGTCTTCAGCAAGGCGGCGCGCGACGCCTTCGTGGTGGTCTGCGCGGGCTTCAGCTTCCTGGCCTTCTTCGACGAGATTGTCGAGCTGGCGCCCTGGCTGGCCTCGGTCCCCGTGGTCGACAGGTTCGTGGGCGTCATGTACGCCAGCTGGGCCATATTCCTGGTCTCGTGGGTGTACCACTCATACCTGAGGGGGGAGTAGAGTGTGGACAAGGTTGAGGGAGCTCCGGGAGGAGAAGGGGCTCACCCAGGAGAGGCTGGCCGAGCTGGTGGACGTCACCAGGCAGACCATACTGTTCCTTGAGAAGGGCAAGTACAACCCCAGCCTCCGCCTGGCCTGGAGCATATCCCGTGTCCTGGGGAGGCCCATAGAGGAGGTTTTCGGCTTCGACGACGAGAGGAACCACCATCAGGGCGGGTAGTTAACCGGTGACGTCTGTCACCGGCTTCTTCCACCTCTGCATGGCGCGGGCCAGTTCCATGAGGGCGGCGCTGGGGTCCTTGGCCTTGACGACGCCGCTCGCCACCAGGATGCCCTCGGCGCCCAGCTCTAGGGCCGCGGTGACGTCCTCGCCGTCCGTTATGCCGGCGCCGCAGAGGACGCGGACCTTGGGGTTCACCCCCTTGACGGCGCCCACGGCGCCGCGCACTATCTCGGGCTGGGCCTTTGAGACGGGTATGCCGGAGCCTATGAGCTCGGGGGGCTCGATGGCCACCGCGTCGGGCGAGTGGGCCGCTACGCTGCGGGACTTCTCCACGGTGTCGGCGCAGACAACCGTGTAGAGGTCGGCCTCCCTGGCCCGCTTAATGGTGGCCTCTATGATTTCCATGGGCAGCTGGCGCTCGGAGTGGCTTATGAGGGTGCCCTCGCAGCCGGCCTCGGCCATGGCCTCAGGCAGTATGTGGCCTGTGCCCTTCCCGGGTTTGATGGGGTCCACGTGCTGGGCGAAGACGGGGGCCTCGCTGCTCTCGGCCACGGCCTGGAGGTCCACTGCCTGTGGGGCCACCGCGACCGTGATGCCCGTCTTCTCGTAGACGCGCTCCGCGATCCTGGCGAACTCGATGGCCCTCTGCCCCATGGCCTCCTCGTAGGTCTTGAGGTTGAGGAGGATCAGGGGGTACCGGACGATGATGGCGGACATGGCACCAACAATTTGGCGCCGGTGATATTTGTAGCCTTTGAGGAACCGGTCAACTGAAGCGTGCCGGTAAAGTGTTTTAACGCGGGGGGAGACCAATGGTTCTTGGTGAGTTCTTTGGGTGAGCCTCTCAGCGGCCCCAGGATCATGGCTGGGCCCCCAGGCCCTAAGGTGGAGAGGATACTCGCCTCGGCGGGCATGGGCCCAGGCGACTACTCGTCCCCCATAGTGGATAGGGCTAGTGGCGTCTACGTGAGGGACCCTGACGGCAACGTCTTCGTGGACCTCGTCTCGGGGCGCTGCGTCGTGAACACGGGCCACAACCACCCCAGGGTCGTGGAGGCCGTGAGGAGGCAGCTAGGGAGGAGCATCCACTGGCAGACAGAGCAAGCCTACACCCTGGCGGAGCGGCTGGGGGAGATGACGGGCCTCGGGCCCGCCCAGGTCTACTGGAGCCAGGCCGGCAGCATGGCGAACGAGTTCGCCGTCAAGGCGGCGCGCCGCGCCACTGGCCGCCCAGGAGTCATCAGCTTCATGGGCAGCTACCACGGCAGCAGCATGGGCGCCCTGAGCCTAAGCGGCTACGACCCGGGCATGAAGCGCGGCTACGGCCCCACGCTCCCCGGGGTCTACCACATGCCCTACGCGTCCTGCTACAGGTGCCCCCTGGGCCAGGAGCACCCCGGATGCGGCCTCGCCTGCCTGGGCTTCATCGAGGACTACGCCTTCAAGAGCTACGTGCCGGCCGACGAGGTGGCCGCCGTCTTCGTGGAGCCCGTACAGGGCGACGCGGGGTGGCACGTCCCGCCGCCGGGGTGGCACAGGGGGCTCCGGGAGCTCTGCGACAGGCACGGCATCCTGCTGGTGGCCGACGAGGTGCAGACGGCGTTCGGGAGGACCGGCCGCTGGCTGGGGATGGACCACTGGGGCGTGCAGCCGGACGTAGTGCTGCTAGGCAAGGCCATGGCAAGCGGCGTGCCCCTCAGCGCCTGCGTACTGAGGCGCGATCTGCTGGAGTCCACGGACCCTGAACCCATACCCATACACGCCCAGAGCTTCAGCGCCAGCCCACTGGGCGTGGCCGCGGCCCACGCCACCATGGACATCATCAGGGACGAGAGGCTGTGCGAACGCAGCGAGGAGACGGGGGCCTACGTGAAGGCGAGGCTGCTGGAGCTCATGGACGAGCACCCGCTCATCGGCGACGTCCGGGGCCTGGGGCTGCTTCTAGGCGTGGAGATCGTGAAGGACAGGGAGAGGAAGACTCCGGCCCCCGAGGCGGCTTCGAGGATATGCGCCGAGGCTTTCAGGCGGGGCGTCTTCGTGCTGAGCATGGGGAGCTATGGGGGCAGGGCTCTGAGGATCGCTCCGCCGCTGATAATCACGGAGGAGCAGGTGGACACTGTGGTCGAGGTGCTGGACGAGTCCTTGGTGGCCGTGGAGAAGGGTCAGGGCCTGTAGCCCTTCACGAACTCCTCCGTGGCTAAGAGGTACTCCTCCACGTCCACGGCCGTGTGGGGGCCGCTTATCCAGCTGTGGCTCACCGTGGGGCTCAGGTATATGATGCCTCGGCTCAGCATGTGGCTGAAGTAGGCGCGGGTGGCGTCCAGGTCGCAGCGCGCCGTGTCGCTGGCGCTCCTAGGCCGCTCAGGCATGAAGTGGATGCCGAACGTGGAACCGACGCCGGTGACTGAGGCGGGCATCCTAGAGTGCTCGAATATCTCTGTGAGGCCGTTCCTCATCATCTCGCCAAGACCGTCGATGTGCCTGTGAACCTTGCCATCCTCCAACGCTTTGATTGTGGCGTTGCCGGCGACGGCGCTGATGGGGTTGCCCGTGAATGTGCCGCCGTGGGCGCTCCTCTCCTCAGGCTTAGGGTACTTGACGTGGTCCACCCGCTCCATTATGTCTTCGGGGCCGCAGAAGGCTCCGGTCGGGAAGCCGCCGCCAATGATCTTGCCCAGGATGGTCAGGTCCGGGGTTACACCGTAGTAGCCCTGTGCGCCCCCCATACCCAATCTGAACCCTGTGATGACCTCGTCGAATATGAGGAGGCTGTCCGTGTCGTCGCAGAGCTCGCGGAGTCCCTCCAAGTACCCGGGCTCGGGGGTTATGAACCCGGCCGCGCCCATCACGGGCTCCAGTATGACGCAGGCCGGCCTCTCTTTTCTGGCCACCTTCTCGGCGGCATCAAGGTCGTTGAAGGGCACAGCCGTGGTGTCCTCGGTTGTCTTGGGGTTGAGCCCAGCCGACTCCAGACGGCCGAAGGGGCGGCTCACGTAGCAGTGGAGGCTGTCGTAGCCGCCGTGCCACCCGCCCTCGATCTTGAGCATCTTCATCCTTCCCGTGTATGCGCGGGCCAGCCTGGTGCCGTAGAGGTTGGCCTCGGTTCCGCTGGCGCAGTACCTGACCATCTCGGCCGACGGAACGTGTTTGACTATGCGCTCGGCCAGCTCCACCTCGTGCTCGTGGCTGAACCCGTAGTGGGTGCCCAGGGGCAGCTGCCCCTCCACTGCCTTCACCACGGGGTCTGGGCTGTGGCCCAGTATGAGGGCCCCGTGGCCCACCCAGTAGTCCGTGTATATGTTGCCGTCCACGTCGTGTATCTTGACGCCCTTGGCGTGTCTCACGTAGAAGGGGTACGGGGGCAGCGCCCTTATCCCGTAGCTGACGCCGCCCGGCAGAACCTTACTGGCCCTCTCGAAGAGCGCCCTTGAACGCGGTGTCCTCTTCTCGAAGCTGTTCATGGATCAGTCTCGGATAGGAATAGCCATCGACGCCTCTAATTATGGTTGCTGTCAAAGAGGAGAAGGGGTTTAGGCGAAGTGGCTCGGCGGTAGAACCGAGCTGCCTGTCTTGGCCTTCAGCGCCTGCAGCTCCGCCTTCTGCCGGTTGAGGAACTCCCAGAACTCCCCGGGCATCTCGGGCTCGGCCCTGAAGGTCTCCTCCATCCTGGCGATCTTCTCAAGGTACTTGTCGACGCGTACGCTGAACTGCTGCTCGTACTCGGCCTTCGTGTAGTCCCTGTTGAAGACCGTCTTGAACAGCTTCCTGAGGTCGCTGTGGAGGGGCAGGTAGCCTATGGGCGTCTTAAGGGCCTTGTACTCGCCGTTGACCCTGCCCTCGGCCCAGAGGACCCATATCTTCTTGTCAAGCTTGGTGTTGGTGTACTTGCCCTCGTGTTTGAGGAAGTAGTTGGTGGAGTAGACCCTGGGTTGGTGACTGAGCCGCCTCCCGAACCTGTAGTGGTTGGTGAAGTAGGTGCTGAGGGGGACGACGACGAAGTCCTTGTTGGCCATGGGGTCGCTCCTGCGGACGCCGGCCTTCCCGATGATGGCCGAGGTGGTCTCGGATTCGAGTGTGGCGCCCATGTAGACGCCGTGGTCCCAGTTGAGGGCCTCGGCTATGGGCACGTTGGTGTCGCTGTCCCTGCCGCCGTAGAAGACGCCCTGCACGACGACGCCCTCGGGGTCGTTGTACGTGGGGTCCACGTTACCCAGCTCGCTGAGCCTCATGGTGTACCTTGCGTTGCTGTGGGCGTAGGGTATCTCGACGCCGTCCCTGTCCTTCTTGCCCTTGAACCATTCGCCGCTGAAGTTGACTCCCTTCTCGGGGATGTCGTCCCTGCCCATGCCGAGCCAGTAGGGGGCGCCGTCCGTGATGAGGACGTTGCTGAATATGAGCTCCCTGGGCGAGGTCAAAGCAGCGTAGATGAGGGGGTCGTCCACGGGGTTCACGTCCTGGATGATGCCGAAGATGCCGTGCTCTATGTTGACTGCGCGGCAGCTGCCGTCCTCGTCCACGTGGAGGTAGGCGATATCGTCGCCCACGATGCTCTGGTCGGGTATCATGGCTGTGCTGGTCTTGCCGCACGCCGACGGGTAGGCGCCGCTGAAGTATGTGACCCTCTTCTTCCCGGGCGGGTGGACCCCCATGAGTAGCATGTGCTCCGAGAGCCAGTCCTCGTGGTTCGCCTTGTATATGGCGAGGCGTAGAGCCAGCTTCTTAAGCCCCACGCTGTTCCCGGCGTACTGGTTGTTGACGCTATAGACCTTACCATCTACCACGTCGATGTATATACGCCGCTTCTGGACGTTCTTGGTGACCTTACGCTCGTCCAGCTCCCCGGCGGAGTGGACGAATGTGAAGAGCTTCTCGCCGCCGCCAAGCATCTTGAACTGCAGGTACCCCTGCCTGTAGAGCAGGTCCTCGCTGTGGGCGACATACGTGGAGTCGGTTATCTGGAGGGCGCAGAGGCTGAACCTCCCGGGCGGGCCTAGGCTGAAGAACTTGACCAACATCTCCTTCCCGGCCATGGCTCCGTCTAGGAGCTCCGTCATCTCCCTAAGCCCCTCCTCCCGGTCGATGGTGTTTATCCCCTTGCTCAGCCTCATGCCTGGGGGAGTCAGCACCTTCGTTGAGCCGGTGTCGCGGGCCAGGTCGTAGTAGCCGTCGAAGTGGATTGTGTGACCCTTCAGCTTGAGGGGGGTCTCCTCGCCGCTGCTCAGGGCCAGTTTGCGGGTGTACTCCACGTCCACCTTGGACTCGTCGAGGACGGTGACCTTGGCGGGCTTGCAGAGCTTCGCGAACCTTTGGAGCTGCTCCTCCACGTAGGGATTACCGAGAGCCCGGAGCTTCCTGAGGCTCTTTTCATCCATTAACTGCTTCAATGAGTCAGTCAATATTCCTCTTTAAAGCTTCAAGAAAGCCCATATTAGGCTTATCGGTCAGGTGTGTCGTGTAGGGTTTGTTTGCGTATGCGTGTACGTGGGAGGGAGGGGGTACCTTCACCACCGCCACTTTTCCCCGTTTTCAGGCTTGTTTTAGGGTTCGGAGGCTTTTTCAGGGTTCATAGGCGGCGGTGGCTGGTGGTAGTATCCGTCGAATAATGGTTGCTCGTCCTGGGCGGCTCCGCGGCGGGAACGGTCACAATTATTAATACGCCCGCACACCCTCACTGAACCATGTCTGAGAACGGTAAACTCAGCAGGTTCTGGGTACAGGAACTCACCAGGCCGGCCTTCGAGGACTGGCTGGAGCACGAAACCGCCCCCGTCGTCATCGTCGGCATCGGGGCTATAGAGCAGCATGGAACCCACCTGCCCCTGGGAACGGACAGCCTGGGGGTGGCAATGTTCATCCACGACGCGGCGAGCCGCACCAACAGCATCTGCATCCACCCCTGCTGGCCGGGGTACAGCCCCCACCACATGGCGTTCCCCGGCACGGTGACCTTCAGCGCCGAGACGCTCCTCAACGTCCTACTGGACACCATCGGGAGCTTCGCCCAGCACGGCGTCAAGCGCATAGCGCTCATCAACTACCACGGCGGCAACGACAACACCATGAACCTGGCGGCCCAGATCGCCCGGCGCGAGTTCAGGGTCATGGTGGCGACGCCCCACGGCCCCAGCAACACGGAGACGGCCAAGAAGATACAGGACAGGATGAAGCGCTACTTCGAGGTCCACAGCTGCCCAAGGGAGACGGCCTTCGCCCTCCACTACTTCCCCGAGCTGGTGGAGATGTGGAGGCTGGAGAACTGGCGTAACGGCGTCATCATCCCCCAGCAGCTCCAGGAGTTCATGGACCCGGATAGGGAGGACCACGAGCTCGTCTACCAGGTCTTCAACGCCTGCATAGGCCCCAACACGGAGGACATCACCCGCACCGGCCAGTACTCCACCAACGACCCCAGGCTCGCCGACGTGGAGGAGGCCGCCACCTACGCCGAGGAGTCAACCCAGTTCCTCGTGGACTTCATAAACCTCTGGAAGAGCATCCCAGTACCTCCGGGGTACAGGGACTAGCCTCCCCTCAATTTACTGAAAAATAGGCAAAAAGCAACCCAAAAATTAATTCGCGAAAGATACAACCACAATAGACTACGAGCCCGGGGTCAACCCTTCATCTTCCTCAGCTTCTTAGCCTCGCCGCTGTCCATATGCACAGTGTACTCCTCGCTAGGGTACACCATGGACCTTACGTCATCCCTGTACCTCGTGAAGGCGTCCGTCACCACCTTGTTCAGGTCCGCGTAGGGCTTTGCGAATGGGGGAGCCTGGTCGTAGACTCCCAGCACGTCATGCAGTATCAGCACCTGGCCGTCGCACGCCGACCCAGAGCCTATCCCTATGGTGGGCATCTCCAGCAGCTCCGTTATCAGCTGAGCCGCCTCCGCGGTGACGAACTCCAGGACCACGCTGAAGGCTCCGGCCTCCTCCAGGGCCAGAGCGTCCTCCAGTATGCCCTGCGCCGTCTCAGCGGTCTTCCCCTGCACCTTGAATGTGTCGCCCACGGAGGCCCTCTGAGGCATCAGCCCTATGTGGGCCTGGACGGGTATCCCCACGTCCACGATCTCCTTCACGGTGTGGGCCATCCCCTTTCCCCCCTCCAGCTTCACCGCGTCGGCTCCGCCCTCCTGGATGAGGCGGGCCGCGTTGGAGACGGCCTGCTCCCTGCTGACGTGGTAGCTCATGAAGGGCATGTCCGCCACCACCAGCGCCCGCTTGGTGGCCCTAGCCACGGGCCTCGTGTGGTGCACGATGTCGTCCACAGTCACCTGCACCGGGTTGGGGTAGCCGAGGACCACCATGCCTAGGCTGTCTCCGACGAGTAGCATGTCGATGCCGGCCCTGTCGGCCAACAGCGCAGACGGGTAGTCGTAGGCGGTGACCATGGTGATCTTTTCGCCCTGGGCCTTCATCTTCCTGAGCTTGGGAACTGTCAGCTTGTCCATCTCATCCACCGGAACATGTGAACTGAAGCTTGAGAGAATATAATATGTGGGCTAGTCGCGCACCGTCACAGGGTAGACGCCCGGCGGCACGTTCCTGTACGTGAAGACGCTGAGGTCCGCGGGGCACTGGCCCGGCGCGTCCACGATTATGATCTCCTCGCCTATCCTCTCGTAGACGGCCCTGAAGTGGGTCTTGCTCTTCGACACGATGACCCTGAAGTCCTGGGGCCTGTACCCGAACTGCTTGATAGGGTCGTCGTCTATCAGGCTGCTCTGGTGGGAAATGATCTGTAGCCACACGCCGCCCACCTGCAGGATGCCTGTGGGCCCCAGGTTGATGTCCTGGTTCACCCTCATGGGGCCCGTGCCCTTGTACCTGCCCTCCCCCGCCCAGAGCACCTTGCCCCTGACCCTGAGCTTGCCTCCGTCCCTCCAGCCGGTGGTGGCGCCCACGTCCAGCTCGACGGTCGCCCCCACGCCTGCCTCGACGCACCTCTGGGCTGAATCCGGGTCATAGATCATGGGGAATGCCGTCTTCTTGGCGCCCTGCCTGAGGAGCTCCCTGAGGACGAAGGTGGTGTCGTTGCTCCTGTCCGCGTGGTCCAGGATCACTATGGGCTTCCGGGCCTTCTCGGCTTTCCGCAAGGCCAGCTTCACGCCCTCCTCGACACCGTAGAGGGACGCCTCCTTTCTTCCGGTGAGCTCCCTCCGCTTGCTCAGCGCCAGCTCCGTGAGGTCGTCCACGACCCTCTGGGCCAGCGCGGGGTCGTCGTCGGTGACCGCCACCATGCCCATGCCGAGGGGCCTCACGTCGGCCCAGGCGAACCCGAAGAGGGCTGAGACGTCCACGACGCCGGGCTCCCTCTCCCAAGCGCGCACCCTATCTATGATGTCCCGGGCGGGGCTGACGGTGGTGGCGCTGAAGACGCTGGGCACCACGACCCCCGGCTTCTTCAACGCGGCGGCGGGGTTGATCTCGCCGCGCAGCGTCCTCACCATGGCTCGGGCGGCCCTGACCCCCGTGTTCCTCATGTCTACGTGGGGGCTGCTCTGGAAACCGAAGACTGCGACGGCCTCCTTCAGCAGGGCCTCGTCCTTGTTGGCGTGGAGGTCCAGTGTGACCATGACCGGCAGCTCGTAGCCCACCTCCTCCCTGATCTCGCGCACGGCGTCGGTCTCGGGGTCCTGCCTGCTCTCCGTGGCCATGGCGCCGTGGAGGCTGAGGAGAACCCCGTCGATCCCGTCCCTCATCCCCCTGAACCCTTTCCTCATCAGAGGCACATAGTGGTCATACACCTCATCGGCGACTGTTGCGGTGGCGCCGCCCGACGCGTTGAGGACGGGTACCAGCTCCACGCCTTCGGCATCGCAGACCTCCATGAAGCCGCCGATGCAGGTGTTGGTGCCCCTAGCCTTCTCAAGCACCCTTGGCCCGTAAGCGGCGTCCCTCTCGAAGTCCTCTAGGGTCGTCAGCCCAGGCCAGAAGGTTATTGTCTCGTGGCTGAACCCAGCGACGCCCAGCCTCAGCTTCTTCATCAATTACCCTCCGATAACAATGCCCGCTGGGTCGATCTCCTCCCTGAGGAGGCGCAGCTCCTCGGCTGACGGAGCCTGTGTCACCCCCACGTCCCTGGGCAATACGAGTTGGAAGCTGGTGTTATTCACGATATCCTCCACGGACACCCCGGGGTGAACCGACAGCAGCTTCATCGCCTTGGTCTCCTCATCGAAGCCAAGGACACCCAGTTGCGTTATCACCCTGTAAGGGCCCGTGCCTCTTGGTAGACCGGCCCTCTCCCTGGCCCCCGGCCCATTGAGGTACCCGGGGGTGGTGAGGAAGTCCAGCTTGTTCACGAACCTGATCTTGTCGTGCCTCATCAGTATGATGGTACGGCCACAGAGGCTCCCAACGTCGTTAGCGCCCCCGCTTCCGGGGAGCCTGACCTTGGGCTTGTCATATCTCCCGATGACCGTGGTGTTCAGGTTCCCGTACATGTCGATCTGAGCTGCCCCCAGGAACCCGTAGTCCACAAACCCCGCCTGGGCCAGACCCATAACGTAGTCCATGCTGGCCGCCATCACAGCCCTGTGGAACGTGCGGCTGTCCCCGACGCTGATGGGGATCATAGGCAGCTTGGGGCCGATGCCACCGGCCTCGAAGACCAGAAGAAGCTCTGGGGCGTGCAGCCTCTGGGCAAGCATACTGGCCACCAGTGGGAGCCCCGTGCCCACGAACACCGACTTCCTGTTCTCCAGGGACCTGCTGGCGACGCAGGCCATGAGCTCCGTAGCGTTGTACTCCACGCTCATCCCCTCCTCGCCCAGGGCGCCTCAAACGGCACCTCAAGCCGCTCCAGCCGCTCCAGGTGCCTCATCTTCTCCTCGCCACCCACCAGCTCGATGTACTCGCTGAACTCGGAGACGCCGTAAACGTACTTATCCAGGTACTCCTGGACGCCTTCCTCGTTGCGAGTCATGTACAGCCACTCGGCCATGTGGTCCTCGTCGCTATAATACAGGCCCGGCATGTTGCCGGGGTGACTGCCATAGGGGACCTCCACGACGGCGTCCACCAGGAAGTAGGGTATGACGGTCCTGTCGGGGTGAGACCTGATCTCGTCCTCGCCCACGATCTTCTCCGCGGTGATAACGAGCCTCTTAGCCGCACGGGCAAGGTCCACGTCCTCGATGGTGGTTCCGTCGATCTGGCAGTTGCCGTACCTGTCGCACCTGTGGACGTGTATGAACGCTACGTCGGGGTAGCAGGCAGGCAGCAGCGTCAGCGGCAAACCAGTCCACGGGTCCTCCACCACCCTTGACGAGCTGTACCGGAGGGTGTCCGTGCCCAGCATGACGCGGGCCGGCAGCCAAGGCAGCCCCATGGCCGCGGCCTTGAACCTCCACTGGAACGCCGCGTTGCTCAGCTCCCCCACAACTCTGACTCGGCCCGACTCGGCGGCCCTGCGGCCAGTCGGCGACAGGCCCCTCAGCTCGTGGCCGAAGGCGTAGGCGCAGTCCACCCTGTCCACGACGCCGCCGGCTATCAGTACGTCCACGTCGTGGACCGCGGTCTTGCCGGCTATCGCCATGCCCTTCCGGCCCCTGCGTATCATCTCGTGGATGGCGGCCATGCTGAACCTGATGTGGCCGAAGCCCCCCATTGCGAAGTAGTCGCCGTCCCTGGTGAACCTGTGGACAGCGTCAGCCATTGTGGTCCGCTTGTCGTCCAGGCCCCGGCTCTTGTGCTCGGCCATCCATCTCCGGGCGTCGTCGGGGTGCATCCAGCCCAGGAGCTCCCCGCGGCCCTCCTCGATGAACTTCATGGTTCCTACTGGCTCTGAACCCTCTAAATGTTTTCCTCAGCCGCACCCTAAACGGGGCGCGTTGCGGCCCGTTGATTAATGGTGTGAGCCCTACTTCTCGGGGCTCCAGAGGAGCTTGTTGAGCTCCAGCAGGTACGCGTCCCTCCAGGACTCAAGCTCCTCAAGGCTCTTACCGCCCACCATCTCGTCAACCCCGTCTATGGCCTTCTGGACCACGCTCTCAGGGGCCTCCGTCCAAGTCGCCGCCGTCTCAAGCCACTTCGCCTTACTGGCCCCTATGTGCCTCATCAGGTACTCGATGCCTCCCTTGCCGCCCCCCAGGTGGTACGTCATATAGGGACCCATGATCGCCCACCTGATGCCGGGGCCCGCCCTGATCGCCTTGTCCACGTCCTCGACGCTGGCCACGCCCTGGTCCACCAGGTTCAGGGCCTCCCTCCACAGGACGGCGCTCAGCCTGTTGGCTATGAAGCCGGGGGCCTCCTTCTTGAGCACCACGGGGACGCGGCCGATGTCCTCCATCACCCTGTACGTCAGGTCCGTCGTCTCCCTGCTAGTCTTAGACCCTGGGCTCAGCTCCACCAGGGGCACAAGGTGTACAGGGTTCCAGGGGTGAGCCACGATGGCTCTCTCCGGGTGCCTCCTCATGTCCTTGGCGATGTCCGTCATCAGCAGGCCGCTGGTGCTGCTGGCGAAAACGACGCCCTTCGGAGCCAGCTCATCCATCTCAGCGTACAGCGGGCACTTCACCTTCAGGCTCTCGAACACCGACTCCTGGACGTAGTCGGCTCCCTCCAGCGCCTCCCCGAGGCTCGTGGTGGTCTCCAGCCGCTTGGCCGCGGCCCTGGCGTTCTTGCCGAGCCCCGCGTCCACAAGTGTCCCGATGTGGTGGACAGCCCTGCCCTTAGCCTCCTCCACCTTCTCCTCCGACAGGTCCTGCATCACGACGCCGTACCCGTGGAGGGCGAACAGTGCCGCCCAGCCCTGACCTATGAGGCCCGAGCCCACGAGGGCAACGCGCCTGACTCCTTCAATCATGAGTATCCCATGAAGTAGACGCGACCACGCATTTCATTTTTCCGCAGTCGCTACCGTTAAGTTGCCATAGCCCAAGAATAATCCATGTCTGGTTCACACGTCTTCTCCAGGGGAGCCGACCAGCTCTACGAGATGATCAAGGGCGAGGGCGTCTACCTCTGGGACAGGGAGGGCCGCAGGTACATAGACGGCAGCAGCGGCCCCATATGCGTCAACATAGGCCACGGCGTCAAGGAAGTGACGGAAGCCGTGATACGGCAGATGAACGAGGTGAGCTACGTCCACAGCAGCCACTTCATCACAAGGTCCGTGAAGGAGTGCGCGGACAGGCTCGCGGCCTTCGCCCCCGAGGGGATTGGCCACGTCTTCTTCTGCAGCGGAGGCTCTGAGGCAACGGAGGCGGCGGCTAAGATGGCTCGCCAATACTTCCTGCTGGCTAACGAGCCTAAACGTTACAAGGTGGTGGCCAGGTGGCAGAGCTACCACGGAAACACCCTGGGCAGCCTCAGCATGAGCGGCAACATCGCCCGCCGCCGCAGATACGTACCCATGCTCATCGACTTCCCCCACATACCTCCAGCCTACTGCTACAGGTGCCCCTTCGGCAAGACCAGGGACACGTGCGACCTGGACTGCGCCAGGGCCCTGGACACAGAGATCAAGGCGCAGGGACCCGAGCACGTCTCCGCCTTCATAGCCGAACCTGTCGTGGGCGCCACCCTGGGCACAGTGCCGGCCCCAGAGGGCTACTTCCAGCTCATCCGCGAGACGTGCGACACCCACGGCGTCCTGCTCATATCGGACGAGGTGATGACCGGCCTCGGACGAACAGGGAAGAAGTGGGGCCTGGACCACTGGGGCGTCAAGCCCGATATAATAGCGACGGCTAAGGGCCTGGCGGGCGGCTACCTGCCCCTCGGCGCCACCATAGCCAGCGACAAGGTCTACGAGGCATTCGGGGAGCCCTTCGCCCACGGCCATACCTATGGAAGCCACCCAGTGGTCTGCGCGGCGGGGGCCGCCGTCCTTGAATACACAGTGAAGCACAGGCTGGTGGAGCGCTCAGCGGAGAACGGCAAGTACCTCCACAGGAAGCTGGCCGACCTCTACGATCACCCCTCAGTGGGCAACGTCCGCGGCATGGGCGTATTCGCAGGCGTCGAGTTCGTCAAGAACAAGGAGACCAAGGAGCCCTTCGACCCAAAGCTCAGGTACAACGGCAGGGTCGTGGACAGGTGCTTCGAGAACGGGCTCCTAGTCTACCCGGGCTCGGGCACCGTCGACGGCGTCAGGGGCGACCACATCCAGGTGGCTCCGCCTCTGGTTGTGGACAGGTCCCAGATAGATGAGATCGTGGCGCTGCTGGACAGGTCCATAGGCGAGGTGGAGAAGGAGACCCTGTAGTCTACCTTATCCTGCCGTTTCTAACCTTCTCCAGCCTTATCTCCTCGTACTCCGTGTGCAGGGGCAGGCCCTCCATGTAGGCTCTGCCGTCCACTGCCTCCAGCCTGTACTTCATGAACTGGTCGAAGCTTACTATGTCTGTCTTGTACTCTCTGATATCACCGACGTAGACCTGGTCTCCAGGTTTACTCTTCTGGGGGTTCAGTACCCCGACGTCCTTGCCGTCGTCCCCCGCCAGCAGCATGCCTTCGCTGAGCTCTCCTCTCAGTATAGCGGGCTGGAGGTTGGTGAGGACCACCAAGTGTTTGCCCAGAAGGTCGTTCCTGTCAGGGTAGTAGGGCTTTAGGCCCGCGCATAGCTGCCTCTGCTCGGAGCCCAAGTCGACCTTGAGGATGTAGAGCTTGTCGGCGCCTGGGTGGTCCAGAACCTCGGTGACCTTCGCCACCTTGAGGTTCAGCGCCGAGAGGTCGGTGGGGTTGAGCACCCTGTAGCTTCCGCCGTTGAACCTGACGATCAGGTCGCATATCTCCCGGAGAGCGTTCTCCAGGTACGTACCACTGGTCTCGGCGTTGCCTTGAACGTAGACTAGCAGGTTCCTGGTGTCGTACCCTATCTTGGTGTGCTGGCCCTGCTTGGCGTCCAGGTAGCAGAGGACGTGCTCGCCGTCCACCATGGCGAACTGCCCGGGCTTGACCCTGGCCGGCTCCGTGTCGCCGAGGGGCACGTAGACCTCGTCACCCCGAGTCACGGCGAGGCGCACGTCGCCCACCACCTTGTCCAGATCGTGGACCCCGACGCTCACACGTTTCTTGGCCGACACTATGTTGTAGGCGTCCACGACCGTGTTGATGTTGGGGAGCATCCCCTTCTCCTTGACGAGGCTTATCAGGTGAGCCATGGGGGGCTCCACGTCCACCTTGAACCTCCTGTACACTTCCCTGTAGCCCTCTATGACGGAGTCGTCCTCTACGCTGAGGGCTCTGATCTCCTCCTCGGCCCGCTTCTTCAGCTTCTCCAGCTCGCCGTCGCTCTTCCTGATGCCGACACCTTGGACTACGGCAAGCTTCACGTCCACGCCCATCTTTGCGAGCTTGTCGTCGATGCTGAACTCCACGGTACGCTCCTTGGGGGCATCGCCCCTAGCCTTCAGGACGATGGGCTCCATCCTCTTGAGGACTATCTTCGCATTACCGATCCTGTGGTTCTCGACCACCTTGTTGATGTGGCCCCAGTCCATGGCTGAAATGTTGAGCTGCTTCTCGATCTTCTCCGCGAACAGCGGCATGATGGGTTTGATGAGGATAGTTAGGTTCTTGACGATGTTGACGCAGTCCGTCAGAACCCTCTGGCCTCTGTCCTTGTCGGACTTGGCCAGCTCCCAGGGCTGCTGGTCCTGGAAGTACTTGTTGCCGAGGCTGCTGATCTCCAGTATCTCCCGTACGGCATCCCTGAAGTCGATGTTGTCGTAGTGTCGGCCCACCGACTCGGACTTGGCCTTAACCTCCTTCAGTAGCCTCCTGTTCAGCACCTTGGTGGTCTGGCTGTCGTAGTACTTGTTGAGGAAGCTGAGGACCCTGTAGAAGAGGTTGGCTATGTTGCTCACGAGCTCGTTGTTGATCCTGTTCTCTAGGTTGACGAGGTCCAAGTCGATGTCAGTCATGGTGTGGGTGAGGTTAGCCGCGTAGTAGTACCGCAGCAGCTCCGGGTCAAGGTAGTCCAGGAACTCACGAGCCGTGAGGAAGGTACCCCGGCTCTTACTCATCTTCTCCCCGTTCACCGTCAGGAACCCGTGAACCACCACATTATCCGGCACGTGGAACCCGGCCCCCTGGAGGACGGCCGGCCAGAAGAGGAGGTGGAAGTATATGATGTCCTTGCCGATGAAGTGGATGATCCTGCTTTCGTCGGACTGCCAGTAGTCGTCGGCCGAGCAACCCCTGTCCCTGCAGTAGTCGGCGTTGGACGCAATGTAACCTATGGGGGCGTCCAGCCACACGTAGAAGTACTTGTTCTCCTCCCCGGGCATCCTGAATCCGAAGTAGGGGCCGTCCCTGCTGATGCACCAGTCCTGGAGCCCCTCCCTGACCCACCTGAGTATCTGGTTCCTTATCTCGGGCTGCAGGTTCCTGTTGGTGTTGAGCCAGTCATCCAGCCAGCCGCTGAACTCGCTGAGCTTGAAGAAGTAGTGAAGGCTGTTCCGGCGCACCGGCAGGTTCCCGCATATACTGCAGTAGGGATTTACAAGGTCCGTTGTGCTATAGGCGGCGCTGCACTTTTCGCATTGGTCGCCGTACTGGTCCTGGGCCCCGCACTTGGGGCAGGTGCCCTTCACGTACCTGTCGGGCAGGAACCGCTTACAATGCTCACAGTAGGTGAGCTCCATCTCCTTGGTGTAGATGTGCCCGTTCTCTTGAAGCCTCTTGAAGATGAGCTCGGTGTACATCTGGTTCTCAGGGCTGTTGGTCGTGTAGTAGTTGTCGAAGCTGATCAGGTAGTCGTCGTAGTCGCGCTTGTGCTCCTTCAACCAGTGAGCTATGAACTCCTCCGGAGTCACACCCTGTTTGGCTGCGTTGATCTCTATGGGGGTTCCGTGGGTGTCGTCGGCCCCGCAGTAGATGATGTCTTGGCCGCGCATCCTCTGCGACCTCACGTAGATGTCCGTCTGAATACTCTCCAGCATGTTACCTATGTGGACGGGACCGTTCGCGTAGATCAGCGCCGATGTCACAAGTGTCTTAGGTTCGGGCATGGCTTCACCTCGGGTGTCCATAAAGGAAAATACCCAGAATATATATACCCTACTCATTTAGGGACGTAAAATATACCCCTGGTACTGAGCCTAGCCCACGGGCTTGCCCTCATTCTCTTCGCCAGGTTTATCCTCAGCTACGCCGGAGACGCCTTTGGGGTCTGAGTCTCCGCCGCCTCCCTTCTCTTCGGCTGACCGGGCCACGTCCCGGGCCCTGGCCAGTCTCCTCGCTTGGGAGTCATAGATCGTCGAGCCCGCCACGGAGCCCCCTATGAGAGCTATCATGGTGTACATGTCCCCGATTGAGCCCCACCCGTACAGGACCGCTTGGACAACCTGAAGTATAATGTAGGCTAAGACACCTGTCACTGTACCAGCCTGGACTCTGTCGCCTTGGCTTCTCTTAGCCACGAGGAAACCGCTCACGATACCCCCCAATAGATAGAAGCCGATAATGACCACGTGCAGACCAGCCTGCAGCCCCGGGTCAGCGGGTGAGACCCCGTAGATGAGCCCCAGGAACTCAACACCTAAGAAGGCTATGCCGAACGCTATGTATGCGCCCGCGAAGTAAATGCTCCTAGGCTTCTCAGGCTCCTTTTGCGCTGTCATGAATTAACAGTGTGGAAGGTGTTATTTAAGAGTCCAAACGCTAACGAGGTTTTTAAGGCGAATAGGCTATCTTCTCAGCGATCGTCCACGGAGAAGGGAAATTTAATAATAAATTCACTATATAGTCGTAAGTATTATATCACATTAAGTCAACCTTAAACCACCCAAACAGGAGATGGTTCAAGATACCAATACTCATTACGGGTAGAATATTCGCGTTAGTGATGCTGATAATCGTGTGGATCTTCATACTGGGCGGTATGGAGATGGCTAAAAAACATAAACCCCAATTCAGAAAAATGACGGGCCTGGACGCGCTGCCGGAGATGGTGGGCAGGGCGGCAGAGATGAACAGGCCTGTACACTTCACAACGGGGCTGGGCAGCCTGACGGATTCAGTGGCTCCACAACTGGTGGCCGGACTCGCGGTCCTAGCCTACGTCACTGAGCTTTGCGCTAACTACGGCGTCAAGATAATCTACTCAGTCTACCAAGCACAGGTCATGCCCATCGCAACTGAGCTAATGAAGGAGGCCTACGTGAAGGCCGGGAAGCCAGAGGAGTTCCACGCGGAGGAGTCGGTGCGGTACCTGTCAGGCGAGCAGTTCGCTTACGCCTCCGCAGTCCAGGGCATAGCCGAGAGGGAGAGACCCGCGGCCAACATAATGATCGGGCCCTTCTACGCAGAGTCCATGCTCTTCTCGGAGACCTTTAACCGGATCGGCTCGATCCAGTTGGCGGGCACCGCCAGAGGCTACCAGATACCCTTCTTCGCAGTCGTCTGTGACTATCTGCTAATCGCGGAGGAGATCTACGCAGCAGGAGCCTACCTCTCCGGCGACCCCGTACAGGTGGGGACAACCAGAGGGCAGGACTACGGCAAGATCTTGGCTCTCATACTGATGATTCTCGGCATACTGGCGACTGCCGCGGGCAGCTCAGCCATTACCAGCCTAATGGGGATGTAGGAGGTGTGATGAAATGTCGACAACTCTAAAGAAAACGATACCGGTGGCGATAGTCTTCGTCGTGGCGCTGCTCGTGATGATGGACTACTTCATCGTCACGCCGCCAACGGACGCAGCCGGAAAGAGCTGGACCAGTGGAGTGGTCAAGGATCTACAGAACTGGGGCATTATACTTACTGCATTCTCGCTGGGCTTCGGCGCAGTCAACCTATTCTACTTCCACAGTAAGCACATATCGAGGCGGACGCCAGACCAGTGGATGTTCAGCATATGGCTGCTGATAGTAATAGTGATATTCACTGGGGTGGGTGTCTTCATGGGCCCAACCTCTACAAGTTACAACTGGATCTACAACGCTAGCTACTTCGCCCTCAGCGCCACCGTGTACTCAAGCCTCGGCTTCTACATGACGTCGGGGCTGTACCGCGCTCTGAGGATTAAGAACATCGAGTCAACGATCTTCATGGTAGTGGGTGTCATCGTGCTGTTGAAGAATGCGCCCGCATTGGCCGTATACTTCCCTACGCTTTCAGCTTGGGGGAGCTTCATCGAAAACGTGATCACGACATCGGCGCAGCGCGGCATCATGATCGGCGGCGCCCTAGGAGCAATATCCCTGGGCATCAGGACCATGACGGGCAAAGAGACAGGCTTCCTCGGTAGGCTGACCGAGGAGGAGAAGGGAGGCGGCGCACCATGAGCGGCCAAGGAAAAAGTATCTGGGACACGCTGGAAGACATCCCTAGGGAGGCTCTCTATGGGATCCTACTGGTGGTTTTCGTGATCCCCATGATTTATCCTCTAGGCTTGCCAGTTCCCATCTCGGCGAACGTCCGCAAGTGGTACCAGACCATAGACGCCCTCCCCCCGGGCTCCGTCGTCATGATCGACTTCGGTTACTCCGGAGGCGGAGAGCCCGAGCTGGGTCCCATGGCGGTGGCAGTATACCACCACCTCTTCAGTAAGGGGGACATAAGGGTCATAACCATGTCCACCTCCATCGAGGGGCCCCAACTATGGGACAAAGCCATAGCCGAGATCAGACCAGAGCAACGGTACGGTGCCCAGTACGGCGTAGACTACATCAACATCGGCTACATCGCTGGAGGCGAGACGGCGATGGCCGCCATAGGTAAAGACCTACGCGCGACCACCTCAACCGACTACAAAGGTAACTCCCTGAGCCAGTATTCAATCATGGACGGGATCGTGGACGCCCACAGCTTCGACCTACTACTATGCTACACCACGGGCGGCGACCAGTCCGAGGGCTGGGTCAGGCAGTGGTACACTGTCTACGGCACACCCTACATGTGCTCCGTGCTGGCCATGATGGTCCCCACAATGCTGCCATACATGAACGCAGGACAGATAATATCCGTGACTTCAGGGGCGCAGGCGGGCGAAATGGAAGGCTTGGTGAGAGTCCCCGCAAGAGGAATCAAGTCGGCAGACGTGATAACCATGACACACCTACTCTGCGTCGTGTACGTGGTCATCGGCAATGTCGCATACATAGCTAAGAAGTCCCAAGGAGGAAGTAAATAATGGAGCTAAACCTAGTCATACAGATATGGCTCGCATCGCTGTTCACCATCTGGATCTACAGCATAGCCTTCAGGGACAACGACTTCTTCAAGTTCGCTGAGTACACCTTCGTCGGCGCAGCCGCCGGGCACAGCTTAGTCTACGGCATAGACAACCTGAGACGATACGGCTGGGACAACCTGATGGCCGGAGCATACCTCTACATCGTGGTGTTCCTACTCGGCATACTGCTGTACAGCAGATACCACCCGCAGTACTTCTGGGTGAGCAGGTACCCACTATCCATCATGGTAGGGATAGGTATCGGGCTCAGCATGAGGGCTGTGGTCACCGCGGAGTTCATCGCCCAGATAAAGTCCACTGCAGCCATCAAGTTGATAGGCATCAGCGACCCAATCACACTGATCAGTAACCTGATCTTCATCATCCTAGTAGTAACCACTGTCTACTTCTTCCTCTTCACGTTCCCGAAGGCGCATGAGGGCAGCCTAGGGATCATACCCAAGATCGCAAGGTACGGCATGATGGCCGCCTTCA
>Ga0299912_10000700_pt1 | contig 27596 bp, 21 predicted proteins | sample RVTome_2_FD_207667 | JGI IMG/M metagenome (GOLD analysis project Ga0299912, IMG submission 207667) | Soil microbial communities from uranium-contaminated site in the Upper Colorado River Basin, Wyoming, United States - RVT95D214 (version 2) ... | reverse complement strand
TTTAAGCGTTACCCTGTTTGAGAAAACGCCGATAGAACAAGCACTTAGCAATTTTGAGCCGGAAGAAAACATGATTGATACAGCTAACCAATTGAATCTATTCAACTAACGTTGGGACAGTAGTGATCTAAAATATATAATCGGGAGTAACAAATAATACTGTAATAAATATCCTAATTCCGCTTGACTGCCTTAGCCGATGATAATAAACTTCCATATATGTTAAGATTGTAAAAAACCCCAATGGTAAACGGAGGTTTCATGGCGACAGAAAATAATAACAAATTCGTACCTTATATAAGGGCTGAACAGACCATTCCGGAAGCTACGGTTAAGGCTTTGGTGCTTGGAGCGCTATTAGCGATTATTTTCGGTATTGCCAATGCCTATCTTGGGTTGAAAGTCGGCATGACTGTTTCCGCCTCCATTCCGGCGGCGGTCATTTCTATGGCTGTATTACGAGGCTTATTCAAAAAAGTAACCGTACTGGAAAACAACATCGTTCAAACTGTCGGTTCATCCGGTGAATCTTTGGCCGCCGGGATCATTTTCACTATCCCCGCTTTTTTTATCTGGAATGCCCAGGGATTCGATTATCATATTACTCAATGGCAAATTATCGGCTTATCATTACTTGGCGGTTCACTAGGTATATTACTGATGATCCCGCTTCGCAAATACCTGGTCGAACGCGAGCATGGCAAATTGGCGTTTCCCGAAGGTACCGCTTGCGCGGAAATCATTATCGCCGGTGATGAAGGCGGTTCCAGGGCCAAACAAGTTTTTCTCGGTATCGGTTTTGGGGCGGTATATAAAATTCTGATGAATATGACTCGCCTCTGGCCGGAAATACCAAGTTTGGATTTGTTCTGGGGCAAAGCTCATGATAAGGGGCTTCCCGGCGCCAATATCGGAATCGATGCCACCCCCTCGCTTCTGGGGGTAGGTTATATTATTGGTCCTAAAATTGCCGCTTTGATGTTCGGCGGTGCAGTAATGGGTTATATCGGTATTGCCCCGCTTTTGGCGTATATAGGACAGCAAGCTCCGGGCATAATTATATCTCCGGCTACTATCCCGTTAAGCGAACTCGATCCCGGTCAACTTCGCAATTTTTACATTAAATATCTTGGGGTCGGAGCGGTGGCGCTCGGAGGATTTATTTCATTAATAAAATCGATACCGGTGATTGTTCATTCGTTCTCAGCCGGCTTTTCCCAGCTTTTAGGCAAGAAAAAAACTGATCCCAACAGCGTGCCTCGCACAGACAGGGACTTATCATTGAGCACAGTCTTAATCGGCACATTGATAGTTATTGTTTTAATATGGCTTTTCCCCGGCACGGAACTTCATTTGCTCGGAGCAGCCATGGCAGTGATTTTCGGTTTCTTCTTTGTGGTCGTCGCCGCTCGAATAGTCGGCATAGTTGGCTCATCTTCATCCCCTGTTTCCGGTATGACAATTGCCACGCTATTGGTGACATGTTTGATTCTTATAGCTTTCGGGGTTAAGGGTTCGGCTGGAATGATTACCGCTATGTCTGTCGGCGCGGTTGTCTGCATAGCTGTCTGCATGTCGGGCGATATCGCTCAGGATTTAAAAACAGGCTATTTGCTGGGCGCGACACCCAGAAAACAGCAGCTCACCGAGTTTATCGGCCTGGTTTTCCCGGCGCTGGCTATGGGAGCGACGGTATTTCTGCTTAACGACGCTTTTGGATTCGTCCAGGATGCCACTCATCCGGAACCGCTTCTGGCGCCGCAAGCAAATGTTATGGCCGCGGTCGTTCAGGGCATGATGCAAGGTAATTTGCCCTGGCTGCCGATTATTTGCGGCGCGATGATCGCGTTATCGGTAGAACTGGTTGGGATAAGTTCATTGCCGTTTGCCATAGGTTTGTATCTGCCAATTGATTTATCGACACCTATTATGGCCGGCGGCTTGTTGGCTCTGCTTCTGCGGAATACTACCAAGGATGATAAAACTTATAAACGCAAACATGAAACCGGTATCCTGTTCGGCTCCGGGCTGGTGGCCGGCGATGCCCTTATAGGCGTGGTGGTTGCCGGTTTAATTGCCGGAATAGCAAGCTACAGACATTTTTATGAATCTTACGAGGCGCTTACTTTGAGCGGAAGTTTTGGCTCATGGCTGTCGCTTATTTGTTTCACTTGCTTAACCTTGTTTTACTGGTGGAGGATTAAGAAATCTTAAACGACCTGAGTTAAAACTATGCCAAGTCATAAATACATAGAACCGGCATTCAACACCATGAAATGCCTGGGATTGAAGAAAAAGGAAAAGCTTCTGATAATCACCGACCAGAACAAGCTATCGATTTCTTGGGCGTTGTTTGACGCGGCTTTGGAGATCGGCGCCGATGTCCAGCTTGTACGTATACCGGTAGCCCAAACTCATGGGAGCGAGCCGCCGGAACCATTGCCTGATTATATGCGCAAATTCGACGCGATAATCGCTCCCACAAGCAAATCAATTACACATACCAAAGCTCGCCGCCTGGCCTGTGAATCAGGTGTCAGGATTGCCACGATGCCCGATATCCTTGAGGAAACGTTTTTAAGAACGATGACTGCCGATTATAATGAAATAGCCGCCCGGGGAAAAATTATAGCGAAACATTTAGAACGAGCCGACAAAATTAAAATTAAATCTCCATCAGGAACTGATATTTCTTTCACTAAAGGTAATAGAAAAATCATAATCGATAACGGTATTATCAGCGCGCCCGGTAGTTTCGGTAATCTGCCGGCCGGCGAGGTATACCTTGCCCCGATTGAGGGAACGAGCAGCGGCGTTATAGCTGTAGATGGTTCGATGGCCGGTTTGGGGCTTATTAGCGAGCCATTGTTTATAACGATCGAAAATGGCTATGCCGATAAAATCGAAGGCTTTAAAGCGCAGGCTTTGATAGATACTCTTAAGCCGCACGGCAAACTCGCCAGGAATTTGGCCGAATTTGGAATAGGCATAAACGACAGGGCGCAACTCTGCGGATCGCCCCTTGAAGATGAGAAAGTCATTGGCACGATCCATCTGGCTTTGGGCGATAATCAAAGTATGGGCGGTAAGGTGGCGGTCCCATCGCATCTCGACGGCATTATACGGAAACCCGATGTTTGGTTTGATGATATTCAGGTAATGAATGCGGGCGCGTTTCTCATCTAAATTGTCTCACTTGCATTTCTATTTTTGATAATAAAAAACCCGGCATCAAACCGGGTTTCTTAATTGAGCTTTTTATCAATCTTAAAAACCGGCTATCTGTTCCTCGACTATTGTCGGCGTTACGAAAATAACCAGGTCGTTACTTTGAATCTCTTTTTTATCATAGCTGAAAAGATAGCCAAGAAGCGGAATATCTTTTAATATAGGCAAACCCACTCGCAACGAAATCTCTTGCTGGCTGGTCAACCCGGCGATTACGGTAGTCTGGCCGTTGTCGACCACTACGTTAGTTTCAGCGTTTTGGGTATTGATAATCACGCCATTGGGATCGAATTGATATGAGCTGCGTTCCGGCTTGAGATTCATCAATATTCTGTTTTCGGAAGTTACATGAGGCGTAACCCGCAATTGAATGCCAACATCATAGAAAGTAATAACGGTATTACCGGACGGGTCAAACTGCTTGATCGGGATTTTCTGGCCCATCTGAATAAAAGCCTCAACATTGTCGACTGTTGTCACCTCGGGGTGAGCGATTACCTTGACCTTGTTGGATGATTCCGACATCTTCAACGCCGCGGTTAACAGGAAATCTCCCTCGGTTCTATGAAGGAAGAAATTGCCTATTGGATCGCTGGCCATCTGACCGCTTGATTCCTGTTGGTAATCACTGAAAGGCCAATATTCGGTGGCGTCAGGGCTTTCCGGATCGGATAGCGGGTCGTACAGGGTCGTGCCACTGTTTTCAAGAATCCGCCAGTCAACGCCCATTTCCCGCAAAGTCCTGCTTTCGATTTCGAGTAATTGAGCGGAAATTTTTATCTGGCGCGTTTCTTTATCGAGGACGATAATTAATTCCTCGATCCTGTCAAGATTTTCCGGCAAATCTCGCAAAATCAATGAATTAGTTCTTTCATCAACTGCTACAGTACCGCGGCCCGATAATAATCCCTTGACGGCGTCAGAAATCTCGCCGGCGACATTAAATTTCACCCCTACAATTCTGGTGCGCAGGTTCTTCAACGTCGACTGTTCGGCGTTATATTGTTCGAGGGCGCGCTTTTCCGCGTAATAATCTTCCGCTTTAACTACCCTGATATAGTTATTTTCTTCGACTCCAACCAGCCCATAAGTCTCTAATATGATATCCAGGGCCTGGCGCCAGGTAACACTGCTTAAAATCATCGTGATTTCGGCATCGACTTGCGGTGACACAACAATGTTGATATCGCTGTAAGCCGAAAGATACATCATGACCGAACGTATATCGGCGTTGGTTAATGATAAGGATTTTATCAGCTGCGATTGTTCGCCAATAGTTTCATCGACAAGTCCAGATTCCTGACTGAATAATATGCTTCCTCCGAACAGAATCAGGACGGCCAAAGCCGCTGCCGAAATCATCGCCATGAACGTCTTGATATTTCTCATTACCTATCTCCTTATTTTAGTTCAGGCACTTCCAGTACCAACGCGACTGTTCTTGTCCAGCCATATTCAGTTACTTGAAAAATTGCCTTATCTTTTAGAATCGACACTAAAAATCCATTCTTTACCCGGTCATTGGCTCTTAGTATATATCCATTTCCTTCGGCGTCCTCAAATAAGGCTTTATCGCCTGTTTCATCGCTGAACACGCCGACCAGAGTAAGATTTTCTACCGCCGGAACTTCGCCGGCTCTTAAACTGGTACCGGTGCCGCCTACAAGAGCCTTAAACGGATCACGTACACTTCCAGGCTCATAAGCGATAACTTTGCGACGAGGAAAAGATTCTATCCGAGTCGCTGGTTTTGCTTTCTTCTCAATCGCCACTGACTTATCAATATTCTGTGTAACTGTATTTCGTTTTTCGGGAATTACGGTCTTAAGAGCTTGTTGAGCTTTCCAGGGGGCAAAATCCTGTTCATCCAACACGGCCGGAATCTTAACAATTAAACCCAACGGCGATTCCTCAACCCGATACCCGATTGAGCGGTTTATGTCTAGGACAACCCGGGTTATCGGTTCGGGTTTCACCTGAAATTGACTCGTTCTGATACTTTCAATCGATTTGAACGGCAAGCTTAGGAATTTTTGTTTAGGCCAATTGTTAAAAGTTCCCTTCAAATCGACTACGATCTTTTCCGGGGCATCCTCGATCATGAAATGTTCATAAAGACAAGGCTGTGTCGTGTTAATCTCGACAACGATTGAATCGCCTTGTTCGGATACGGTAATGTTGTTTAATTCTATATCGGCTGCGCTCACGCTATAAAGCAATACCACCATGGCCAAACATTTTATAATCTTCATTGTGTTTGACCTCCTTGAACGGGGTTATTGGAGTTATATGTGGTCAATTTAAATGTTGCCAAAACAGTCAAATCTTTACGTTTTTTCGCGCTGATAGTCGTGAGATCCGATTCAGTTTCTTTGGATTTGATTTGAATATCCGAGACATTGACGATGAACGGGAAATTGACAATTTTGGCCAACAGATTGCCCATATTGTGATAAGTAGATTCAATTTCAACTATATAAGAATTAGCCGTGTAAAATTCCTGTGGTATCGGTAATTGAGGTGTGATGCTGATAACTGTTGAATTCGATTGCTGGGCGGCAATGTGCAATTGAGCCAGAAATGACTCATCTTCCTTTTTTTCCGGCAGCCATAGTTTGACATTTTCATATCTGGCATTCTGCTCGGCAACTTCGCGCTGAAGTCCTTCCAGGCTTTCAGCTTTCTGCCTAACCGCAGTGAGATCTTCTTTAAGTTTGCCATACAGCTCTTTGTTTTGAGTTAAATGCTCTTCATAAGGAGTATAAAACTTGTTATGCCAGATATATATTAGTACCAAAAAGCCAAATACGGCTAAGAAAAGGATTTGATTTTTGGGGTCTTTGAAATCCATACATCCCCTCCCAAAGGATTTGTAAGACCAGGCAAGGCTTTAATTAAAACTCAGACCCGGTAGCCAATTTATCGGCTGCTACATTTTTCTCTGTTTCAATTGCAACGGTACTTCCCAGATTAAGATCACAGCTTATTTGGAAAGTGTAAGCTTCATAAGAAGTATTTTCCATATTCAGCTGTTCTTCTTCCAGTTTAACCGATACAAGATCAATATTTTTCAAATAAGGAGACTTTTTAAGCCTGACCAGGAACGTGGCCATGCTATTTATCGAAAAAGATTTCCCCTCAATAACTGTCCTTACCGGCCCGGCCGCCGCACCGCTTGGGCTTTCCAATGGCGCGTTGCCGAAACTGCTAAGCCATAAATAATCGGTGATACGCGAACCCAAATCGCTGATCACATCAACCCAGGCCTCCCGATTTTGATCTAACTCCTCGATTGTCCGCATGCGGGTCAAAATCAGGCTTTTTTGGCTATTGAGTTCCTGCACCAGACTAATTTCTTCATTATAGCTTTCCGCTTCCTGTTTAGCTATTTGGATTTCCTTGTCCAAACTTCTGGCCGGCAGGATCTGAAAAAAGAATGAATACGCGGCAAGCAGTATTAATACCGCGACTCCGCCGGAAATGACGTAGAGCGCATTTTTATTGAGCGCTACGCTGAATTTCCTGCGCTGGTATTCCTTGGGCAGTAGATTAATTCTAATCATCTAAATACTCCTGGCTGCCAAACCAACCGGTACCGCCAACAATGGGGCTACCTTCTCGGGCTGGAATTCAACAAACATGTCAGGATCATATTCGATATTTCTCAAGGGATTGCAGATTTCAATGGGAATGGATAGTTTCGCTTGAAGCAGTTCCGGCAAAAATGGAATTAAAGCGCCGCCGCCGGATAACACTATCCAGTCAATCCTATCGGCGCCGGATGAACTCTTGAAATACGAAATAGCTACTTCCAGACCGGCAATCAACTCTTCCGAGGCGGTCACGATTGTCGCTTTAAACATGTCCTGATCCACTGAGCTATCCATTTCTCCCCGTAAGGCCTTGGCTGTCAATTCCTGGTTTAAACGGAATTCTTTCGAAACTGCATCGAAAATAAGCCGTGTGCCATTTGAAACATCCCGCGTGGAATGATATAAGCCGTCTTTGAGAAATATCATATTCGTCACATCAAAGCCTAAATCGATTAAGGCCGTCACCCGCGTAGGATCAATGTCGTAATTAATTTCATACGCGTTCAAAATCGCGAAAGCATCGGTATCGACTATCACCGGTTTTAAGCCCGCGTCAATTATCATATCGAGGAAGTTTTTTAAAAATTCATTCCTCGCCGCGACCAGTAAGACTTCCATTTTATTGGTCTCCGGATCATCTCTAATAATATGATAATCCAGGGTCACATCCTCAACATCGAATGGAGCCCTCTGCTCGGCTTCAAACAAGATAGCCTGTTCAACCTCAGCTCCGGTCTTGCGATCCATAATGATTTTATCGGTTATTACCCCATGACCGGAAATCGAAACCGCGACTTCTTTTATTTTGGGGTCGGTTTGGTCGATCAGGCTTTGAATATCGAAAATAACCGCGTCTCTATCTTTTATTTCCTCCTCGGAAATTACTCCCAGAGGAAGCTCTTTTATCGCCAAAGCCTTTAATGTGTAATTTGTACCCTTCTGCTTCAGCTTAATGAGCTTAATCGAATTAGCGCCGATATCCAGTCCAACGACCAGCTTGGATTTTCTACCTAAGGCCATGTATGCCTCTTTTATTGTTTGTTAATATTCTTTCTTCGCCTATTTAATTATATCTTCAATCCGGTGTCAAGCAAAATATATCGCTTCATCATCACCATCAAAACTTATTATCGTCTATCTGTTTAGAAAGTTAACGGTCAATTAAAAAAAAATTGCTTAAAATATCAAAACAGGATAATAAATACTTTAAATAATTGGACCTTAATCAGGCAATAACCGCGAAATACGCGGTTTCCCGACCGGATTTTAATTAAATATTAGGGCTGGAGAAATAATACACGGAGGCAGGATTTTCACAAAAATGTGAAAATCCTACTCAAGTCTTACTCGTCCGGTTGAAGCTAGTACCGTGATAGTATGTTCGCATGCAGATTCAGAATCATGAAGTTCTATCTGCCCGGAAGTAGAAGCCGAACCGTTGGGATAGAAGATTACTACATCGTTGGTAAGAGTGCTATTATTGAATAGCACATTACTTTCGCATTCTATCGGAGCACCAATTATCGAATCGGAGCCGGCTTCATAAAGATTTAACTGCGGGTTAGTGACATCCTTGAAAAAAATGATTTCACTATTACCGGTATTAAAATAGACGCCATACTGGCTATTCTCGGCAATCGCCCGGCTTCTGGCTTGCCTGAGATAGTTCAGCTTTTCCCTCGCTTCGGCTTTTAGCTTCATTTTAGGAATCCACCTGGAGAAACTTGGCCCGGCCATCGCCGCCAAAACACCCAGAATAACAATCGCCACCATCATCTCAATCAAAGTGAAGCCGACTGTTTTTTGAAATCGTTTATTGTTCATATTGTTTCCCTTCGTTTCAATATCAGTTTTGTCGAATAAGTCGTCAGTTTACCGTCTATAATTCACTGTAATATTTAAAAGTCGTTCAGCCTCACCGAGGTCGAATAGCTTCTTGAAACTATCCCATCGGCAGATTGGCCTGGTTCATTGCCTAAAGTTAGCTCCACTGTTAAAAGACCGGAGTTCAGCCTATCATACCTTATCGATGTAACTCCGTTGGCTACTTGGCGTAAAGAACCATCAACTGATTCAATTAATTTCGCCTCTTCGTGACCATAATCTATGAAGAAAATGATCTGTACATCATTATGCCAAATAATCAGGCTATCCGTTAAATCGCATTTAATAATTTTAACAGGATTACTAATATCCGTATTGGCGTAACCAGCTAATCTCAAATGATAATTTAGTCTATCGAACACGTTACGGGCTTTTACCGACATCAAACTTGATAAATCCTCATAATAGATTTGTTGCCCCGCATTTAAATGCACATTCAGGATAGCCGTTGAAATCACTGATACAGATATCAGGCAAATTAGCAATTTCACCAGCACATGGCCGCTATTTAGTTTCATTCTTTTCATCTTGTCTCATATAAGAAGCAATACTGATGCCGTAGAAAGGGGAAATGTAATATTACTCTAACACTAAGTTTTACCTAATGATACGCGTGTTAAGTAAGGCGGTTATCAAGATACTTCATCAAATGACTCTAAAAATATCGGCCGTCAACAAAATTATATAGGTTTGTCCCCATAGGCCAATTCATAGATATTTTTTGATGTGTATATTTCCTACAAACTACTTTTTCATACCATTTTAATCACAAAAAAACCGGCTAAAAGCCGGTTTAAAATTGAAATCAACTGCAATATATTAACTATTTGATCAATGTCATAGATTTTATTACGTTAGTATCCTCATAACTTAATTTGTAGAAGTAAATACCGGAAGTCACATCTTCTCCCCGATTATTTTTGCCGTTCCAGATTATTTGATGAGTCCCGGTGTTTAAATCGCAATCAAGAAGATTGATAACATGACGGCCGAGAATATCGTAAATATCGAGAGTAACCGCTGATTTTTGGGCTATTGAAAAATTGATAACCGTATTCATGTTAAATGGGTTAGGGTAATTTTGCTTAAGGCCGTAATCTTCCGGATGTTGATCGAGTTCGGAAATCGATGTTGGCTCAGCCACGCGAATAGTGGCATCATCGATTAAAATCCCGTAATGATTGCCTGAATCATCGGATATAAATTGAAATCCGACATATACTTCTGAGTTACCAGGTCCTGCGAAACCCTCAAGTTCAAAGGTGGAAAAAACCCAATTACTTCCAATACCGCCTAATGCTCCGCATCTCGTCCATGGTCCGGCTGGATTATGGGACGCCACCGCATAACACGAATCTCCTTCCAACATGAAAGTTCGTCGCCAAAATTCAAGACCTACATAATCGAAAGGTGACAAATTAAACGGATCATTAAAATATATAATACTGCTGGCATTGTTCTCATAAATCTGAGCAAAAGTTTTAATACAGGCATTGGATTGATAGCCCTGGTTGGGAAAATGAATCCAACCTTCGCCCGAAATTGCCCAATTTTCGATTCCTGCCTCGAAATCATCGAATATTTCAGAATTAGCCATTATAAAACTGAATGTTCCGGTACTCGGCAGCCGGCCGGTATTAGGATTTATCGCCATATCCTGTATTGTGAAGTAGTAACGCACAATATCACCGGTTTCAAGCGCTTCGCCTAAATCCAATTCGTTCAGCATAAATTCGCCTGGTTCGCCGGATGGCTGCATGGATGCTGTCACATAAATCAAATCGTTGACTTGATAATGCAATTGAGCGCTTGATTGATCAAGGCCATGAGTGTCCCATGCTTCAAAACCAAATGGCCCATATGGTCCGAATACATTAATCGTGTTTTCTTGGCCTGTTTCGTTTGCTATAATCGGCGGGATAGTATCAAAACCAACGAAGAAACTATAAACCGAATTAGGCGCATCGTCCGGACTGTATTTACGCAGATTAGCGTTATCAACTGCTTCAATATAATAGTCTACAGTAGTTCCAAAAGACTGATTAGGAATATCGCCCAACCATAGATCGCCTGATAAGTTCGTCATCGGGATTTCAATAAAATCGCCCCCGGTAGAATAATAAACAGTTACTGAACCGTTATCCATCGAAAATAAACTGGAAACAGCCGCTTCTACCGGGAATGCGGCCGTCGAATCTTCGGTATCGGAAACAGGCGTGTGTTCGATCTCAATCGGTACGCCGGGGCCTATGCCGTGAAGCTCCCCGAAACTATAAAATATTTCATAAGAATGAGGGGTGCCATTTTCCAGGTCGCCGTCATCGTCATCGACTGCCAGCATATCCCAAAAATAGTCATCAAAATTCGTGCTGTAGCCATACTTCGCGAAATGCCAGAGCGTATCGACATAGCCCGGCCGGTCGTCATCAAGCATGAGTTTCAAATCCCACAAGGCGCCGCCCATTATCAAACCATCATTATGCGATTCTCCAATCCAATCTTCAGGATAACGATTGTCATTATCGAGACTGCGAAGATGCGAACCCGGCCCGAAAAACCCTCGCCCAATCAACGGCTGATCCGTAATCAAACCGGCGATAAAATCGGAAAAGCCTTCATGCATAGCCCCATTGGGATCAGAATGACCGCTTGAATTATATTGCAGGTGAGTCAAGCCATGCCCATACTCATGATAGACTACATCCGCGATCTGTGCTATATTCGGGCAGTTAGCCCCCTGATCGTAAAAATTAATACTGCGGTCCTGACTGCTCCAGTAAGCATTACAATTACCGCTGACATTGACCCTGCAGGTCATGGGAAAATCCATCGCTTCCAGCTCCGGATCGATTGATTTCACAAAATCATGCACAGCCTGGCCATGATAATAAGCGTCGCGTTCGGGTATTGTTGAGTTATCATCATTCCATTCAACATTTATAATATTGCCGGGATATACCGTCGCCAAGAAAAGGGCGTCCGGCCCGGTTTGATTATTCACGTTTAGATATGGTCCCTGAAATAAAACCGCGAATTCAGCCGGCGCGGTCAGATCGAAACTATAATTGCCTTCGCCATCAGATGTTGCGGCGATACTGCTGTTAATGAAAATATCCGTATTGGCGTATGGTTCGATTATCTGGGTATCATAAGCGGTGGCCGGCTGCATATAGCCGGAGATGTTTCCCGAAACGGTTTCATAGCGGATCATATCCTCCCGCCATAGCACCGAACCATCATGAGCATCGACAAAAACCTGCCAGTCAGCTATCGGTTCCAGGGTGGCGATATCGAATTTATAGCAAAGATGATATTCAATTTTATCCTCGAAAATTAGCGGTAATATATAAAGGTTGCCATCCTTTATAATGTCAGATGATGAACCAAAATTTATTCCCGCACAAGCATTTTGACGGGCCGATTCGATCGGATAAGAAGGCAGTATATTGGCAGCGAAATCCGAAAATATCTCCCCGCCCGCGAAAAATACTTTTCCAGATTGTGTAGCCTTAAGGCTCAGCCGCGAACCCCAAATTTCGACACCATCCACAACCTGGCTTAAATTGATAAAATAAAACTTGTCCAAAATGAGTTGACTTGAAACGATTTTAAAGTTTTCCGGCCGATTTTTAAGCTGATTAAAATTATTGGCGATAAATTCATCGGCTAAGGCCTGAAAATCGCCGGAACCGGCTTGCGCCTGATATTGAATTAGCATCGCTCTTGGCGTACCAACCAAATTATTTTCGGCATAAAAATGATCGTAGTCATGATTCGAATTATGCCAATACGGCTGAAGCTGTAAGCTGGAAAGCCCGGGACGATTTATTGCTCCCTGATACGGAGAAACTTCATTAAAGGCAAAGGCGGTTACGGCCAACAGCAGAATTAGAGCCAAGCTAAAACCCTTTAGCATTGGACCTCCTTTTACATTTTAAAAATACATTAATTGCTTTATTTGAGAAGTAACATCTTACCCGATGTAAAAATCCCCGGGGCTTTGGCGCGATAAAAATATACTCCCGCGGCTGCCGGAATACCGCCATCGTCACAGCCATCCCATCTGACATTACCGTTGCCGTTAACAATCTCGACTTCTCCCAAGTTCGCGACCCCGGCTCCTGATATAGAATAAATATTAACAATTATTTTATCAGGAGGAGTTCCCTCATTGAAATCAAAGCTGATTGTCGTACTCAAATTAAAGGGGTTGGGATAATTCGTATGCTTAATTTGGTACGTCAGGGGAATATCATCGCCGGCGATTTCCATTTGAACCAGGGTATCGCCTTCGTTGGAAAAACACTGCCAAATCGATTGGGAAATCTGGTTTTGCGCCTGGCGAACATCTAAAGTGCTGAAGCCCCCTTGACGCCAATCATCGAGGTATTCTTCGGCTTGTTCAATCGCCCAACGTTCTTTAACCAGCGTCCAGGAGAATGCTCCGGCTTTGGTGGAATCGACTAAATAAAGAGAATTCATAAAAACTTCGCCCGTATCGCCCGGCAAAGGATAAAGCTCTTCCATCCTATCCTCAATAAGAGCATACCACGGCGCCTGTTCGTCACCTCTAAGAAATAAAGGCACATATTCGGAAGCTACCCATAAAGGCACGGCAATAGATAAAACGGGTTGACCAAGCATCGCGTATGTGGTGACCAGATGCGGATCTTCACCCGGCAAGACACCTCTGATTACAGAACAGGAACGCGTTTTGAATCGGTTAATAGTTTCGGAGGTATTGACGACGCCTATTGGATGGTCTCCCTGATGACCGTAATACGGCAGCGGGTAAGGGTCAAACGGGCTATCGTGCTGGCAGGCTAAAGAGAAATCGCGGGACATGACGTTTAGTATGTATGATGGGTCAAACAGCCGATAGCCTAATCGCCTATCTGTCAGCAATCGGGCGCGTCTATATCTTTGCAAACCATTCTGGGTGAACCATCCCGAAAAGCCAAAAACGCTTCTCACTATTAATCCATCCGGCGCGTCCGCAGCGTTAAAAACGGCATAGGCAGCGTTGCCGCATTCATATAATTTGGCCGCCCCAGAAGCATCCATGACCCCAAACATCCAGGGATCTTTCCGTCCGAAAACATTGGTAATATTCAAAAGCTCTTCCCAATCGGCCATGTTTTCGCAGCGTTCAAGGGCTAGCCGCATAATATCGCCATCATCCAAGCCGTCTTTCCGGCTATCGGTGAGGTTATAACAATTCGCGTTAATAATAGCGAAGCCGACCTCGTTAACTCCCATATAACAGCGATAGGAATCATCAGCGTAGAAATTTCCGATAAAACTATAAGTAGGCCCATCTTCGCCATTTCGCGCCGGAATATACATATATTTTTGATCGGGCCTGGTTACATCCCGGTTTTTCCATAAAATCGGTCGACCATCAGTCGTGGCCTGACCACTAATAACCATGATAGTACATTCATTGTCACCGCTTGAACTTGAAACGGGTAAACGACTTACGAGTTTTTCGAAAAAGGGTAAAGAATTATTGTCGGAAAAGAATATTGCGGATAACGTAAATGTAATCATCATTAGATAGCGCATTTAATAAATCTCCCTGATGCATGATACTATAAATCCAAATATTGTCAAGATATAGTTGTTCCACCATCGTTTGATAAGATAAACAGTTAGATGAATTTTAAAAATGATGTATTCATTTTTTGTTTTACCCAAATGTTTCTGATCCGTGTGTGGTATTCAAGCCACATAGATATAATAAAGAGTCAGGCTAATATGTCGATAAATTCATAAAAACCGTAAAACACCCTAAACCGGGGGTTACCGTGACAATATGTAATAATTGCGGCGCCGATAATGAAAACAATGTTACCGGCTATTGTTATCAATGCCTGAGCCAATTAAATCCTGATCAATCGGAAAATGCAAAAAAAATAGATGAAACTGCTATACTTCAGAATGATCAAAATTGCAATCAGCTTCATCAAACATCATCCGGGTCGAGATCCGGCGTAGGCATTGCCGTTAAGCCACAAGTTTCAAAGCAGGCTATCGACGGCAAGCAGGCATTCGATAGCAAAGAATCCGCGGCCACACAACCGGTCAAGCACATTCAGGATAATTCAGATAAAGATATTGCATTCGAAATAAAAGAAGTCAGCTTTGATGAATCATCCGTGCCTGGATTAGTTTCTCCCCTGGAAAATCCTGATGCCAAACAGCCGCCTGAAGCAAACCTCGAATTAATAAATGCTAATCAGGAGAAATCCGATTCAATGGAAAATGAATTGGATCTTTTCCAGGATGATGATCTTCGATTCACTATGGAAAAAACGGAAAATGGGCCGGTCGTATCGCTGACCGATACATCCGAATTTCAATCCATTCCGGAAATTCCGCCGCAGGAGCTTATTGACGAATCATCAAAATTAATCAAACCCGAGGAATTAACCAAAGAAGAACTCTTATCAAAAAAATCTAAACCTGTTTCCGAAACGCAGAGAATTTCAATTGATGACATCAACGAGCCTTTGCCCCACGCGGAAAAGCAATTTGACCAGATATCGATTCGGGATGAGTCAAAGCGGGCGGATAGCTTTTCGCGACAATCCATTAAATCTGATTCCAACCCCACCACAGAGTTCGGCTCTTCTCTTGCTCAGGATGACGCGCCAAAGTCTTATTCCAACAAAGAATCAAATATCAAATTTCTGGATAATGCCCTTAGCGGTCCTCGCCCAACCATATCTCAAGGTATAGCTTATATTTCCGGCGGTTCGATAAGTTTCGCCGGGGGCTATAAACCGGCCATCGGAGATATCGTGACAATTGCCGATACCGTTTATAAAATCAAAGAAAAACCAAGCGGCCGTATTCCGAACTATATGAAGATCGGCGGCGGTGCCGTATTATTCCTGATTATACTTATGGCGATATTTAGCCTGGGTTCAGGTGACAATGGGCAAATAGTAGGGATTTTAATAGATCCCGGAACAAATAACATCATTCCCGGCGCTATGATTTCTATCAAAGAACTGAATAAAACCACTCAGACCAATAAAGCCGGGTTTTTCATATTCGATGAGATTCCTCCGGGTAATTACACGGTTGAACTTCTGGACGAGGGCGTTGGCGTCGTTTCCGAAAAACTCACCGTTTTAGAAAACAGAACAAGCGCCGCCAAATTCTCGCTTCCTACAAATAATTCCATAACTGATTTATCAAATAATGATAAATCAAAACAAGCCGGTATAGAAGAGAAGCCTCAAAGCCTGGCGCCCGGTTTTATGAAATTAAAGCTCACCCCTGCACAAGCAAATGTTTATTACGACGGTAAATATATTGGCAAGGGTAATCAAACTTTCAAAGTATCGGCCGGCAAGCATGAGTTGGCGGTTAAATACGATGGCTACACCAGCGAGACCAAAACAGTCGACATCCCCGAAGATCAAATTAAAACATATACAATCACATTGAATAAAGCTAAAAGCGCGGATAAACCGGAGAAAAAAACTGAACTGGAAACCGCCGCGGAATTGGAACAGCAAGGCAAATATAGCGAGGCGCTGAATTATTATAACAAGATACTGGCTAAAAAAGATGACGATTTAGATGCCATTTTAGGGCAGGCCAGATGTCTGAAAGCCAAAGGTGTCACCGATGAATCACTGACTGCATTCCTTAAGGCGGTCTCGATATCAGGTGACCGCAATGATATCGAAACTCAGCTGGAGGCGTTAAACGGCATTCTCGATATCAATCCCAATTACCTGACGGCACTCTACAAACGAGGGTTGATATTATTAAATCAGGCTGAATATTTCCGCGCGGCCCAGGATTTTAACAAAGTAATCGAAATAGACCGCCGCCATCTGAACGCGTTTTACAAACTTGGCGAATCTTACTACAAGGCCAAAAATTATCCGGCGGCTATAGAGGCGTACTTGAAAATCCAGGAATTGAATTTCGCCGATGCCAAGCCTTATGCTTATATCGCTAAATCCTATATGAAACTCGATGACAAGAAAAATGCGAAAAAATACTACGAGAAATTCGACAAGAACGCCGATATGTCAACCAAAAGCCAATTCAATTCCGATCTGGAATGGCAGCAAATTAAGATGATGGCCAAATAGCAAAGCGACAGATAAATTTTATGATAGCCGTCGGCCATTTTCGCTGACGGCTTTTTCATTGAAATCAAAAAAACGCTTTCGAGACTGACAATAATATTGTTAATTGCTCTTATGCTGAATAACATCGAAAACCACGAAAATATACCCGCTATCAGCAAAGTAATAATTCCGAAAATCCAGCTGGTTATATTGGCGGTTATCCTAATTGGCTATCCGCTTATCTCGACGGTCATGAATTATATCAATCCGCGCGAGGATATCGAAATCATCTCTCGTATCTGGCAGATTTATCTTCCGGCTATTCTCTTTCAGGTTCTGGTTTTTTCTATCTTGATTTTATCAATCCTGATGGCCCCGCTTCGGCAAGGCGGTGACTTTTGGCGTCCATCCGAAAATCTGGCCAGTATCGGAATCAAGCGAGGCGATTTCAGTTGGCTAAATCTGGCTATCGGCGTGATTTTCGTTTTCGTGGCCATTATCATTCTCAATATGCTGTCGAATATAATCGGCTATTACAGCTTTTTCCAGGCGGAGGATATCACTTACCTTCTGCCCCGTTCGCCGGTCGAAAAGGCGTTCTGGATAGCGCTATCGATCAGCGCCGGGGTAACCGAGGAGCTATGTTTCCGGGGCTTCGTGCTCACCCGTATGACAGTCCTGACCGGTTCGGTTTGGCCGGGCGTGATTTTGGGTTCGCTATGTTTCGGCCTGGGCCATCTCTATCAAGGCTGGGCCGGCGTAGTGCTGATAGGCGTGTACGGCCTGATGTTTTCGCTTCTGTTTATCGCCCGCGGCTCGTTAATCCCCTGCGTAATCGCGCACGCGATGCAGGATATTTTGGCGGCGTTTGCGGTGTAGGTTCTATGAGATAAATTTACAATATTAATAAGCCAAAATAAAAGGCTTAGCATGAATGACTAAGCCTATCATCAAAAATATCTAAATTTTCCTACTTCAACAGCAGCATCTTTTTAATAGCATCGGTTTCGCCGGTTTGTAGTTTGTAGAAATATAGCCCAGATGATACCTGCGCGCCGTTGTCATCGACGCTGTTCCAGCGGTAAGAATGATAGCCGGCCTCGAGATTGTCGGAAACCAGCGTTCTTATTTTGCGGCCAAGGATATCGAATATATCGAGTGTGACCCGGCCGGAGGTTGGCAAACCGAAACCTATTTCAGTATCCATGTTAAACGGGTTGGGGTAGTTCTGATACAGGGTGAAAACGGCCGGCAAGTTATCGTTTTCGGCCACATCCACCCATTGATACCATAGCCCGCCCGGTACAATCGCCGGCGAGAAAGTTGTACCATCATTGAGAACAAACCGCGGCAATCCCCAGATATCATCAGTATATGATGTTATTGGCATAAACTGCTCCTCCGCCTCGGCCCGAATCACAATCCTAAGCCGTATCGCCAAGCGGCGCTGATTACCGGTATTGAGGACCGGATTAGGATCGCCGCCCGTGTCGCAGATTCCGGTGATAACCATATGATTGTTAGCAAGATCGACCGTATCGGTGGTTTCATCCCAGTTGACCAATTCCTCGAAAAAATAAGCGCCGGAAAGGTGAATCTGGTCATCGAACGAATCCCATGCCAGAGGCAGTACAATTTGCGCAACCGGGTCATCGGTAACCGCGTAAATGGATAACATTGCCGATGGTATACCGGGTTCAACCGCTATTAAATCTATAATAAGGCTATCCTGACTGCCGGGATCCTGGGCAAAAACAGATATAGTTAAAATTACTATCGTTAATGATATCAAGATCAATTTCGGCATATGTCCTCCGGAAATGGCTATTTATCTAATCTAACTTCTCCACAGAAGCGGTTCAGAAACCCATATTTTTAGTCATAATAAATATACGCTTATTTGCCTAAAATACAAGGACTTTTTAGATACCGTCAAAAGATTTTAGTACCCCATATATACCATTACCTTGCGAGGCCTTATTCATTTAAATTTCTAAATTAGGCGATGACCAGAGTTGGCGGCGCTATTATATGACTCAATATCGGCCAATAAAAAAGGGCGCCGTCGGCTGGCTCCCTTTAAAAATGTCAGGGAGAAATCAATGCGGCTATTTAAGTAATGATTTTAAAATGGAGGTTGGAACTGCGCGGATATCTAATCGGATCACTTGAATTACACTTTTGCTATTCTGTTTCTTACGCTTGAATTCATTAGCGGATACACTGATATAACTATCAATCAATTGCCAACGGATAATTTGACTTTTGACTGATGTATTAAATACATCCCCGGCTTGACTTTTGTCTATGAAGGTGGTTCCGGCAATACCTCGGTACCATTTGTCCGCGGCTTTTTTAGAGGCGGCGAAACGTAATATATCCTTCTGGCGGTCGATGCCATACCGGTCAACGACACGTGTACCGGCCCGATTGAGCGGGGCTTGGAAGCTCTAATACGTCAAATAGCTATTTCGATTCGCTGACGTCTGTCGAGCTTTTCGCTGTAACAAAACTGCTCCCGCAATTCGGCCAGCCGGATGGTTCCTCCGGCGGCAATTCGGATGTGTTATGCCAGGCCGGTTCGTAATCGGCGCAATGGTCTAAACTGGTTAAACCTCGGAAAAAATTCACCAGTTTGGTCACATCGCTGCTGATTATATTGCAATCGCCATTGGCATCCGCCGAACACCAAAAACCGCCCAACAAGCATGAATGACTCGAAGGCAAACCACGGAAAAAATTGACTAAGTAAGTAACGTCAGCCCCGATTGCGGCGGGCGGCCAGGCGCCGGCATACATGTTGACATCGCCGAGTAAGTACTCATAACCGGCTGATACACCGGCCCCGACCCAGAAGCCTGATTCAACCGTATAAGATGCCGATGATGACACGCCAATAATCGGCTGGCCAATAGTGCCATCGATGCTGTATGAACTGGATTCCGAATGCCCGCCGCCGGAGCCGATGACATACCAGTCAATCTCATAGGTCTGGGCAATCGCGCTTGCCGCCAATACAAACACGGCCAAAACGATTTTAATTACATCCATAATGGCCTCCTTTACTTGCCTGGTTTAGCGAAATTAATATTTTCAACTTTATCCCGCATATCCTGGCTGTTAGCAATCAATTCGAACATGGCTTTCAGTCGGCCTAAATCTGTTTCCAAATCGCTAATAGTTCTTTGCTGTTCTTTCACCGCCTCAATTAAAACCGCGACGAGCCGCGCATAGTCAATCGATTGGGCATCGACACCATTCTTCTCGTAAACGACTACTTCAGGAATGACCTCGCCGACTTCCTCCGCAATAAGTCCGATATCGTGCCGGCCGTTGGCTATCCAATCATATGAAACTCCGCGCAACGCCAGAATTTTGGACAAGGGTTCTCTGATTGTCTCGATATTAGTTTTCCACCTGCGCGAACTGTACGTTGTCCAGCCATCAGCGATCGGATCAGTGGAAGAATATTGCTGGACCGTTAAAATGTTCGTCGTAGCGCTAGTCCCAATACTTATAGTTCCGGCTGAGGAGAGAATTAAGGTTTGTCCTCCCGTGGGATCGCTCATTGTTAGGTCGCCTCCAGGATGCCATGGGCTGGGTTCAATACCCATGTATTCACTGCCATCAGATAAGAAACGCATGATGGCGCCGCCAGCCGGATTATTTGTGACTTCAAATACCTTTTCATCAAAAGGGTCGGTCGTTTTCGGATTGTAGAGTTTGAAACCGGCCGTTCCATCTGCGTCGGATTCAAGCACTATCAATGGATCGACTCCCGGCGGCTCGGGTTGCGGATTAAACATGACCATACTGGCGCCGCTAGTTGGATTATTGCTGAGCTCAAATGCCCTTCCATCGTCGAATGGTTCGGTCGTCCTCGGATTGTTGAGAACGAAACCAGTAGAACCGCCTACGCCGGCTGTTAACTCGATTAATGGATCGACTCCCGGCGGCTCGGGCTGAGGATTAAACATAACCATACTGGCGCCACTAGTTGGATTATTGCTGACCTCGAATGCCCTTCCGTCGTCGATTGGATCGGTTGTCCTCGGATTGTTGAGTCTGAAACCGGTAGAACCGCCGGCGCCGGCTGTTAACTCGATTAATGGGTCATTTCCCGGCGGCTCAGGTTGCGGATTAAACATAACCATACTCGCCTGCCCCCCGGCGCCGGAACTGCTGGTCATCTCTATCATTTTGACTTCATCTTGCACTACTATTAAAGACCCCGGCGAAGTCTGTAAATCACCATATAAACGCCTAGTGACTCCCGTCTGGGGCGAATTAGTTATCTTGAAGCGTCGCACCATCGGCGCCTCAGTACCGATCTGCGTCGCAAGATAGATGCTTTGTAGCGATGGTATACTAAGCGAGCAGGGATTTACGGAGCCAAGCTCGATAGCAAAGTAACCGCCGCTGACTGAAACAGCAGAATGAATCTCTGACCAAAGCGCAGTCCCGCCAATCGAATCACTATAAATTTGAAACGTCATCTGATAGTTGCCGTTGGGCACGGGGTTTCCTGATGTATCACTGAGGCGGCCTTGAAAATTGAAAGTAAATGTCTCTCCAGCAACCGCAATTGAAATAGTGATAGCGAACGCTATCAGGAATGCTGTCTTTATAATCGTTTTCCGCATAACCTTAGCCTCCACACTTTTAAGATACTTTGAATATTCATTACGTCACTGTCACTTGACATTTTTTCAAATTCAGATAGCCTCCTTTCAAGATCCGAAATCATTTGTTTCATATTTTCAATTTTCTGATTTAATTTCTTCATTCTTCTTTGATCTGCTTCTTTATCACTGCCATCAGTTTAATTGAAAAGAAAATCCAGTTTTTGAGTAGCGGCAATAGCTGCTATCATCACGGCGCCCTCCTGAAGGATATCTTCCTCCCTTCCGATTAAAATACTACATTTAAATTTAGAAGAAGATGCACAACAATGCAAAACAACCTGAATCAAAGTAATATATTATAATAAAATTGTCAACAAATAAGCCCCGATTGGCGGGGCTTGGTAATTTAACGGATAAGCCGGATTAAATGCCTTAAGTAATATCATTAATGTAATATATTTTCTATCAATATATTAGACTAATTTCCGAGAATATAATTTAAGCTGATTCACTAAAAGAATTAATAGACCTTGAAAACTCCTATATAATTGAAATAATCATAATAAGCTCTGATGACAACAGCTTTCATAATCGGCTTGGCTATTCTTGCGGAGATAATTGGAATTAATCGCCTAAAATCGGCAAAACGCATAAAGTCATTGACATTAGAATACTGGTTTTATAAATTTACGTTCTGGCATATGTGAAACGTGTCACAAAGTCCATTCGGGATGTCGATGGCGCGTGAATATGCCTGGTTGATTAACAATCTTGACTTTAATAAAAACCGGCTCTTAGCCTCAAAAAAGGAGAGGAAATGCTACTAAAAGACAAACTCGCCGCCCAAATCCCGGGACTGCGCGAGGATATCAGCAATTTTATCAAAGCCCACGGCGATAAGGAAATATCGAAAGTGACTGTCGCCCAGGCTTATGGCGGTATGCGCGGCGTCAAAGGTATGGTTTGCGATACCTCCGAAGTGCCCCCGGATAAAGGGCTTATCATCCGCGAACTGCCTATCGGCGATATCGCCGAAAAGCTCCCGGAAGAAATCTTCTTCCTGCTCTGTACCGGCGAACTGCCCAACAAAGCCGAACTGGCCGATCTGCAAAAAGAATTTGCCGCCCGTTGCGAAGTTCCCGCTTATGTTTGGAAAGTGCTCGAAGCTATGCCGAAAGATTCTCACCCCATGGCCATGCTGGATACAGCCATATTGGTGATGGAAAAAGAATCGAAATTCCGCGCCGGCTACGACAAGGGCATGAAGAAAACCGAATATTGGGAACCGATGCTGGAAGACAGCCTTGATATTCTGGCCAAACTGCCGAATATCGCCGCCGGGATGTACCGCATGCGTTTCAACAAAGGCCCGCGCATTGCCCCGAAAAAAGACCTCGACTGGGGCGCCAACTACGCTCACATGCTCGGCCTGGCCGATCCCAAAGGCACACTGGCCGATTTAATGCGTCTGTATCTAACCCTGCATTCCGACCATGAAGGCGGCAACGTGTCCGCTCATGCCTGTCATTGCGTTGCCAGCGCTTTGTCCGATGCTTACTACGCGGTCAGCGCCGGCTTGAACGGCCTGGCCGGCCCGCTTCACGGTTTGGCCAACCAGGAATGCCTGGCTTGGGTGCTCGAAACACATAAAAAATTCGGCGGCGTACCCAGCGATGAAGATTTAAGAAAGTTCGCCTGGGATACCCTGAAATCCGGTAAAGTGATCCCCGGCTACGGCCACGCCGTGCTGCGTATCACCGATCCGAGATTCACCGCTTTCCTGGCATTCGGTAAAAAGCATATGTCGGATGACCCGATATTCACCATTGTCAGAAAAGTATTCGAGATCGTGCCGGGCGTGCTTACCGAACAAGGCAAAGCCAAAGATCCATGGCCGAATGTCGATGCCGGTTCCGGCGCGCTTCTGTACCACTATGGCATGACCGAGTTCCCCTACTACACCGTGTTGTTCTCGGTATCCAGAGCGATGGGTATGTGTTCGCAGATGGTCGTTTCACGCGCGATGGGCTATCCGATCGAGCGTCCGAAATCTCTGCCGACCAAGGTTATCAAAAAGATGGTTGGCGCGTAAGCAGCGAACATTCACGATAGAATAATCAAAGCCCCGCATGCCGGGGCTTTTTTTATATTGAGCATTACCGGGTTATGTCGTGGGCGGCACACGTCCTCGTGCGCCCCGCTATTTCGAACGGACGGGTAGACAGGGGTATTCAATGTGCTGCCGGTTCTCCGTAACCGGCAGAAAACAGTCGGGTGCGGAGACCCGACTGCACCGAAAATAATATTGATTACCTTTTAAAATTATTAAATTTTTACTATTTACTTGCTTCGTCTTTTGTTTCTTTTATCGCGGGCCATTTAGCAAACGCAAAATAATATATCAATATTATGTTTACTAAAGGCACAAACATAACCAATGACAGTACTCCCGGGTAACCTGCTTTTGTAAAAATCTTCCAAAATGGTATTACTATTATTATAACAAATAGTAATATTAATATCTCCAATGGCCCAGGAGCTACAATTAATACTTTCATATTATCTCCTTACTAAAACATGGAATATTCTCTATATATACATTCTTTGATAATAACTTTACTTTTTTCTTTATTAAACTAAAATATCGAACCAAAAATATGATAAAGAATACGCCCTTTCTTTTAATATGCGGACTATAAAATTTAACATTCCCTTTCATAAATAATTAAAAGCAATTCTTCATAGCTTTAATTTAATTTATCATATTTTTCGTTCAAATCCTTTTTACTACTTTCAATCATACTTGCTTTCAAAAAAATTCTTCTATAATTCTCATCCGTTACGCTATCATCCTTTTCATTTACACAAATACCCTCATCATTCATAATATAGAAACTTCTTTTTGAAAATTTTTCCCTACCAGGTTCTCTAAAATAATCTATTTTAATTACTATTATTACCTTGTATTTTAAATCCTCAAATAATCTCATTCTATTATTCAATTCTTCAACTTCAAATTCAATTGTAACTTCTTTATTTACTTTCAAATTTTCAATTTCCCAATGATATTTGTTTTCCCAAAAAACTTCTTTATCTCTATACTCTTCTTTAAAACTTGAATGAATCATTCCCGATGAAAATCTATATTCATACATTTCGATATTAATATCAACTACATCAATTGTTCCCGTATTTTTAATTCCAATATACCCATTCCCTTCATTATCGCTATTTAAATCTGCTTTGATTCCTATCTTTGGTTCTATTCCTAAAAGTGAAGTATCATAAGCAATGTCCTTTACTTCATAACTAATATAAACAGAACATACTGCAATTATAATTGCTGTTATTGATAATATTAACGCTAATTTATCTCTTTTAACTTTATTATTTTCCTTTATATCATCAATATTCATTTTCCATCACTTCTATAGCTATAATTTCAATTATTACTGCGTCGTCAGGAATCCCTTCCTTGCGATGGTACCAGCCATGGTGGAAGGAAAGGATTCCTTCCACCGCTTGGAAAAACTTCCCTATTGCAACAATTTTACTTGCCTTATAAATATTCTAAAATTATTATTAATATAGAGTAGCAAGTTTAATCGTCAAGCTATATTTTCGTCTAATTTTGCGCAAAATAAAAAAACTACGACCAGGAGGAGTTTTAATGTGCTGCCGGTTCTCCGTAACCGGAGGAAAACAGTCGGGTGCGGAGACCCGACTGCACTGAAAAAGTCGTGGGCGGCACACGTCCTCGTGTGCCCCGCTATTTTGCACGGACGGGCAGATGGGGACATTTGCCGCGGACAAAGTATTCTGGGTAATTAGAATGCTATTGATAAAAATACTGCGCCCTTGCGGGCAATATGCGAACTTATAAACTTGTGATCAATCTTTAGTTAACATTAGTGACATAATGCTTAATAAAATTTACTCTTTTTGTAAAATTTTCCTAATTTCCTCTTTTAATGATGAATTGTTCCCAATTTCCAAATAAGTTTGAAAATCATTATATGCTTTAGATTTTTCCTGTAAAGCTAAATAAGCTAAACCTCGCTCATAGTACATCAAATCCGCGTATAGCGAATCGGGCAAAATCGTATAGTAATATAACGCGGAATCTATATTATTTTTCTTTTGATGATAATATCCCATTGCTATATATGGATCAGAATAATTAGGATCACAATAGATGCTTTCCTTATAATTTTTTAAACCGGACAAGGTATCGCCAAGGGCAAAATAACACAAACCTATAAAGTACTTTAAACTTTGCGAGCCCCATGAAATATCATCCGCAATTAAATATGTTTCTAAAGAACTTCGATATTTGCCTAATGAATATAAACACGCTCCTTTGTTTTGCCAAGCTCCATGAAATTGAGGGTTTTCATTTATAGCTTTCTCAAAATAATTAATTGCCTCCTGAAAATTTCCAATACTTCTATTATATTGACCTATTGAATTAAGATCAATTTCTCTTAGTTTCGCTTTGCAGAAATCATCAACATTCTTGGCCTTATTTTCCTTTTCGTTATCTATATAATAATTGTAAAGAAGCGCAAAGCCCGTTCAGCTATGATGAGGGCTTAATCTGAATATATTTTCCGCATAGACTAATGAGGCTTTCAAAGAATTGTTCAAACCCAGCCAGGGAATAAATATAGATAGCTGTAATAAGATTAATATTATTACCGCAGGTTTGAAGATATTTAAATGCCTGAACAGATTAATAAATAAGTAAAATCCCGCCAATTGTGACCCTATCAATATAAAAGAGATTAAATCCCAATCGCGTGCCATACCTATCCTTGGTTCAAATATAAATGAAAATATCAAACTTACAGCACCGGCAATCACTAAAAAATAAATATCAGTTTCTTTTATAAATTCCGCTTTCCCCTTTATTAAAAAGAATATTAAAATAAATATAGTGACCGGCACGAGGAAAAATAGTAGATTAAAATAATCTAAAATATGATTTAAGGAAAACAGATTATAATTATCTATAGTAAATTTCCATTTCAATGGATGAAGAAATACAATCTTTAGAAGAAGCGGACCTATTGTAATAACATAAATATAGGCCAAAAATATGATGGCGATCATTATTGCAATATAATGCGGCAAGCACCACTTTAATAATCTGCTTTTTCTTTTTAAGTATGATGCGAATATATAGTAAACGGCGACCGGCATAAATATAATCGCGATTTTATGCAGAATTATAGCTGAAATATAAAATATGATTGGTGTAATGGATTTTTTATGTTTGTATAAATAATAAGTACCTGATATTAAAAATAGATTAAGAAACGCGGATACAATTGAATAATTTTCCCCATAGCCAAAATACAAAATGGTTGAACTTGAAAAATATATAAATAGCATTAAAAACCAAAATTCTAAATTAGATTTGATCAATTTTTTCCCGTAATATATATATCCCGATAACATAACTATACCGGAAATAATAGATAACATTCTATATGATTGCCTGGCTCCATCTTCGGTAAATGTGCCAAATAATTGAATAAATATTTTATGTGTAAATAATTCCCCATATTCGAACGATTTGATACCAAGACCCTTGGCTAGCGCTGCGGCAATCATTGCGCTGTCGCCAAGAAAATAATTATTGATAGAGAAAACATAAAAGCCAACCGATGCAATAATTACAAACCCGGCAATGCTGATATTATTTAACATCTTGCCGGAAATAAAGGCGGATTCCAATTTATCAAAATTATATTTAATTTTTCCCCAATAGATATATATGGCGATTATTATTAATATAAAGACAGGATAGATAACCCAAAAGTTGTTGGTGTAAAAGGCGTGATTAAAACCCCATAATCTCGCTCTGGGGAAAAATGAACTGATTAATCTAATTACTAATAAAGAAATGCAATAAATTGAAACTGTCAAAAGAATGAAATTATCACTAAATGGCTTTTTCATATTTGTTTTCTTTATAAAAAGATATACTTAGATAAACAAGATTAATTCTTCTTATATTTTCCATCTAATACTCATTATATATTTATCAACTCTCTTTTAAAAAATCTCTTTTATCCAATATACAAATTTCTTATATTTTTGTCAAGATGGATTCCAAATATTAATATACTTACATTCCTATTATCTTTTATGTCAAATATTCATTT
>Ga0299912_10000699_pt1 | contig 27600 bp, 28 predicted proteins | sample RVTome_2_FD_207667 | JGI IMG/M metagenome (GOLD analysis project Ga0299912, IMG submission 207667) | Soil microbial communities from uranium-contaminated site in the Upper Colorado River Basin, Wyoming, United States - RVT95D214 (version 2) ... | reverse complement strand
GCGACCCGATATTGAAAAACCAGGGGTACCATAATCCTGTGTTATGGCACCACCGTTGTAAGCCGTATGATTAGTATTGGTTAATACTATGGTTTCGGCCTGCTGCCAGTTTAGACAATTCGGCCAAAAAGTAGGTATCAAACCTGGACCGCCGACATCAATAATATAAGTGCCGCTTATGAGATTTTCAATGGCAAAATCACCGTTATAGATGCTCTGGCAATATGCTACGGGCCGGCCGGTTTGATAATTTAGAGCAGTTAGTTTAACGCCTTCAAGAGGATGCCCAGATTCCAAATCAGCGACATTACCGGTAATCTTTAAATTAAAATTCTTTTCGAAATCCAATCCAAAATCAAATCCGGAAATAATTTGGTATGGCGTGACCTGCAGAGCGGTCGCCAGATTAGGATCATAACAATTATCATAATACATACGAATGAAATTACCCGTTTCAAGACCATAGGTAACCGTAATTGACAAATAATAAGACCCGCCGGTTAATTCTAATTCATAATCACCATTTTCATCAGAAACCGTCATCGCTTTATTCGGATCATTTCCGCTATTTGACCATTGATAAGCCAATACTTCTACCCCCGAAATTGGATTGTCCGTATTAACATCAATAATCCTGCCGGTGATAAGGCCGTAGCCGGGCTGATAAAGCGTAAAATCGATATCTTCAATTGTATTTGATGCTTGTACTTCGATAAACTCCGCATCTTCGAAAGACACCATTTGCGGATAAAATAGGGTTCTGTAACCTTCGCCTCTGATAAAAATTACATAATAACCGGGCAAAAGCCCATCAAGCAAATATTGGCCGCGATCAGTAATCGAAAAGTATCTATCGCATTGCCAATCTTGATTCGGAAAATCAATTTTAACGGCGCTGATTAATAAATCGGCTGACAAATTAACTCCGGTTATTATCCCACCGCTTATCGCTCCCCCTGGTTCCAATTCAAAAATAATCTGATTTTCCATTCCAGCCAACACGACAATAGGTTGGGCGCCGGTAGTTAAATAGGCTGAAGGGAAAAACCTCTTGCTAAAATTATAGACTTCGGCGGAAATATAATATTCCCCGCTTTGGTGATAGCGATTAAAATAACCATTAGTGTCGGTAAAGCACGAATCGATAGGCGCGAATGCGGATGAATAGACTATAACTTTGGCATTTCCCAGCGGCTCACCTTGCGTATCTAACACAAATCCTTTGATCACGCCGCCATTGCCGAGCGGAACAGGAGAATTATCGGCAATTCCAACAGCCATCGCCGCATTTAAAAAAACGATTACTGCCAGCAATATTTCAACGCATCTGGTCATACTTACCCGATCTAAATATAACCTATTATCCCCAAATATCAAGATTTTTTTTTCATCTTCTCATTTTATTTTATACAGGTCAAGAAATGAAATATTCCTTCATTCTTTCCGAAAATTAGCTGAATTCAGGTTATATTTATTAAACATATGGTGAAGCTGAGTGCGATCCATCCCTGAAAGTTTGGCCGCTTTCATCACATTGCCCTCAGCGCTCTCCATCAAACCAACTAAAAACAGACGATCAAGCTGGGCTTTGGCGGTTTTAAGTTCCACTTTAGTCCGAGGTACGGCAAGCTGCGTTTTATTATTTATTGGCATACCATCGAACATGGACCTTATTTCCTGCGGTAAATCTGGTATATCGATATGCTCCGCTTTGGCGAATATCACCATCCTCTCAATCACGTTTTCCAGTTGGCGGACATTACCCGGCCAACGATAATTCACTAAATAATCGATAGCCCTCGAGGTGATAGTTTTTTTGGCGATTTTCATTTTCTTACAGATATTTTCCAGAAAATATCCGGCCAGAATCGGAATATCCTCTTTTCTTTCACGTAACGACGGCAGCGGAATATTTACCACATTGAGTCTGTAGTACAAATCCTCTCGAAAATTCCTGGCTTTCACTTCAGCCTCAAGATCTTTATTGGTGGCCGCGATTATCCGCACATTTACGTGACGCGCCTTAACATCGCCAACGCGGCGGAATTCTCCCTCCTGGATAACTCTTAATAGTTTCACCTGAAAATTCTGGCTGGTGTTGGTAATTTCGTCCAGGAAAATCGTGCCTCCATCAGCTTCATCGAATAGGCCGATGCGATCCGAAATGGCCCCCGTGAACGATCCTTTTTTATGCCCGAAAAGCTCCGATTCCAAAAGCGATTCAGGCAAAGCGCCACAATCGACAGGTATAAAGCGGGCGCTTTTCCTCTGGCTGTTGAAATGTATGGCCCGGGCCAGTATCTCTTTGCCGGTGCCCGATTCGCCGGCCACGACAACCGTGGCGTCGGTGCCCGCGACTGATTCGGCCATTTTGAATATTTTCTGCATCGGCGATGAACGCCCGATTATATTATTAAAGCTCGAGCTCTTCTCGACCTGTTTTTGCAGATAAACATTGCGGTCGGCCAGTTGGCCGGTGAGACGGGCATTCTCGATCGCGACTACGGCCAAATTACAGAAGCTCTGCAGGAAATCCAGATCTTCATTATCGAACACCTGATTCGTTGCCCGGCTATCTATATAAACGATTCCGGTAACCTGATCTTTCGCCACCAAAGGCGCGCATATAATCGTGGTAATTTGGAAATCTATGACCGATTCCCTGTCCATCTCATCGCCCGGAGCCCGATTTAATAAAAGCGGCTGTCCGGTTTTAAAAACATCTTCAATAGTCGAACGCGAAATCGCCTCATCCTGAATGATTGTCTCTTTATCTATGTTTCTGGCCGCCATCGGTTCGAGATTGCCGCTGTAATCTTTCAACATGATAAAACCGCGTTCGGCGTTCAGGTTTTCCAGCATCAAATCCATGACCCGGCTTAATAGCGGGTCAAGCTCGAGGATTGAATTTATCGATTTAGCTATTTCAATCAGGGTTTCAAGCTTTTTCTCTCTTGTCGATTTTTCCATCACTTTCTCCTTAACTTTAGACTGCGCCGGCAGTTCGAATTTCTCAAGATATTTTCGCTGGGTTTGCTCCGGCCAACCGATACAATAGCCAGAGGCCAGATTGCGCGCCCGGTCGAGATAAATATTATATTTCTCACCCATATTTTTTTTAATCGCGGCAAGTACAGTAAAACATACCGGCTTCTCGCCCGCCGGCCCATATTTTTCGATATAATCAAGAGCCTTATGAACTTCGGTTTCAGCCGCGATAAGATCCTTTTTGCCGGTGCTCATATCAAGCAGATACTTTGCTTTAACATAATGATAGGCCGATTTATGCGACAAAGGCATGTCCAGAAGCGAAAGCTCCCTGATAGTTTGACCGGCTGAAGCGAATTCCCGGCCGTATATTTCTATCTGCGCTCGGATTGCCAGTAAACGCACTTTCAGGCCAATCGCCTTAGGATCGGCAGCTATGACAGCCGCAATAATTTTTTTCGCTTCTACATGATTGTCTTGATCAAGCAATACCTCCGCCTTGATCGCCAGTACCCAATTTTTTTGTTCATCATCGCCGGTCATATCAGCCAAAATCAACGCTTCCACAATTTTCTCCGCCGCCCTCTCAATATCACCTATGGCCAAGTAAACTTCAGCCAGACCTTTGACATTGGCCAACTCAATTCGCGGTTCCTTGATTTCCCGGCCAAGCTTCAAACCCCTGTTCGAATAATCGGCAGCCTTAAAATACTGACCGAGATTTAAATAAGTCTCGGCCAGGTTATTGTAGCTGACCGCCTCGCTGCCGCGATCACTGATCGCCTTTTGAATTTCCAGAGCCTGCTGAAAATTTTCGATAGCTTTGGCAGGCTGACCGAGTTGATTATAGATATTGCCGATATTTAGAAGATTTATTCCCTCGATCCGTCGATCCGAAATATCCAGCGCTATTATCAAAGACTTCTCATAATATTCAAGCGATTTCTGATAATCGCCCCGGGCGTTATAGACATTTCCGATATTGCCGTACAATTGCATGGCCGGCCATTTGTAATCGTGGTCCTGGCAGACTTTAAGGGAGCGGTTATAGTAATCCAATGCGCCGTTAAAATCGCCTTTCCTTATATTTAAAATCCCCAAATAGGACAGCACCCGGCACATTTTTTCCGGGTTTTCGATAAAATAATCAAGCGCCTCGAAATAGCTTTTGCCGGCGTCTTCAAGTTTTCCCAACTTGCTTGACACCCAGCCCGTACCCATTAAAACCTCGCCGATTAAATCTGGATTGTCGGCTTCCAATTCTGCCTCCCGAATGATCCGATTAGCGTGTTTATATAATTCAAGGGCCTGCTCGTTATCGCCGAGATGTTGATAATTTTCGGCCTGGATTAAAAGAACAGAAATTTTGTTCTTGGCGGGATTATCAGTCTTTTTCGCCTCGGTTAAAGCCTCAGTTAAAACCGCCACAGCTTTTCGAGGATCAATATAAGTCAATGATCTGGCTTGCCCCGTCATAGCTTCAAAACGGGCTAATTTTGGCGCATCCGGCCAATCAGCAACGATAATCAATATTTGCTCATAATATTCCGCCGCTTGCGCCCAGCCGAAAACGGCCCTGGCATTGTCAGACGATTGGCAGAGATAAAGATAAGCTTTGGTATTTTCGCCGGCCGCCAAGAATTGCCGGGCCAGCGATTCGGGCCTGGCGCCATGTGATTCGTAATACGCTGCCGTCCGGGAATGAAGCTGATGCTTTTTCTCATCCAAAACCAGCTTATACGCGACTTCCTTAATCTGATTATGCAAAAACCGCAAATCGCCGTTTTGACGATGAAACACTCGCAAGGCAACCAGTTCATCAAGCAAGCTGATATCCGATTCAGAAAAACCAGATAGCGTCAAGAGGTCGGCCGAACTGAACAATGTATCCATCACCGAGGCTTGCTCGACTAATGCCTGATGCGCTAAATTGAGTCTGGCCAAGCGCCGCGTGATTGATTCCTTAACCGAGTTGGGAATTGGGAAACCGGCCAGTTTGGTAGTCTCTAATTTCCAGAATCCAGCTGTCCTGACAAGCACCCGGCCATCCGCCAGGCTTTTCAGCAATTCCTCCACATACAGGAAATTACCGCCGGTTTCCTGAAAGAGTCTTTCGGAAAAATCTTTGGGCGGCTGGAAATCCCCGAATAACTTTAGCAGATAGGTATCCCAAAGCTGACTATCGGCCGGCTGAAGGTTGATTGTTTCGGCATGATCAATAAAACTCCAGCTTGATTTATCAGAAATGATTTGCGCTGTTAGAATCAGTAAAAAACCATTACCGCGGTTTTTATTCGCGCTTTTACTTAGACGGCTGACTAAATTAATAAACTCTATTGTTTCGCTATCCGCCCATTGCAAATCCTCAATAAGCAGCACTATTTGATTTTCGCGACTGATTTGGCTGAAATATTTCAGCAGGTTATCGAACAATCGCTGTTTGCCTCGATTAATATCCTGCTGACCTGGAAGCGTTGGGAAAATATCCGGAAACAGATGTTTGACCTCATCGCCTAAGACCTTGAACTTTTTATGATTCGGGTCAAACTGGGCGAATAACTGCTCTATCAATTTGCCGATCGGGGCCAACGGACGATTGTCGCCGGGATCGCAAACTGTCGAGAGGAAATTGCCGCCCGACATTTGAATATCATATTTGAATTGTTCGGTCAGACGACTTTTGCCGACTCCAGATTCGCCTGAAATAAGTACAATCGCGTTACGGCCGCTATTTAGCGAATTATAAGCCTGTTTAAGCATGTTTAGCTCGGTTTCACGCCCCGAAAATAACGCTCTTTCGAAATAATCGCGACTGGTATCGAATCGGCCAATTCTTAAATCTGGTTGCTCTGTATCGGATTTTGCTTTAATGGCCGAATAGTAGAGACTTTCTATGGCCGCCGACACCTCCCCGGCTGACCTATATCGCTTATCCGGATCGTTTTCCAGAAGACGGCCAATCAGATTTTTTAGAAGTACGCCGCCTTTGGCCTCCGGAAAATCGGGTAGTTCGATAGGCTTGCTCAACTTAAAGGCGAGCATCTCGCTGGTGGTACATTTGAACAACGGCTGGCCGGTAAGCATCTCATAAAGAACCAAACCCAAACCATAAAGATCGCTTCGAGCTGATAATACGCCGGATTTAATTATCTCCGGTGCGGCAAATTCCAGCGTACCGGAGGAATGCCGGTCGGTATTAGTCTCCAGATGAACGGCCAGACCGAAATCTACTAATTTCAGATTGCCGAATTCATCGAACATTATATTCGAGGGTTTCAAATCACCATGGATGATGTTGCGCGAATGGATATAATCTAAGGCCGCGAGCGTTGTTAGCGCCAAATTGTAGAAGCCATCAAGATTAATTTTGGTGATCTTTGCCTTAATATCGCCGCCGGTCAGGTAATCCATCGTATAATAAGGTCTTTTGTCGCTATCGAGGCCAAAATCATAAACTCTAACTAAATATGGATAACGAAGCTGGCTTAGTATCTTAAATTCTTCCTTAAACTGATCAATTTGCGAAATCAAGCCCGGCTGAAGGGTTTTTAAGGCTTTTATTGAGCCATCCCGATTATCCTCAACCTTAAAAACTTCACCCATTCCCCCAATTCCGAGGCTTTCGATTACTTTATATTGGCTGTCGATTACATTCCGCATATTCAGTAAACTTCCTGCGGGGCATTGTTATTATTTTCCATAACACAATAACATATAACATTCCCTTTGTCAAGCTTAAAAGTTAACAAATGTTACTTATATTCACATAGTTAACTTATTGATAATTAAGGATATAAAAAATATAACAATGTTATAATAATTGCTGTTATTTTATTTCTATGGGAACTGATACGGATATCATAATTTACAAATTTAAGCCAGTTAGTCGTCTTTAGGGATTTGGACTGGCTATTTCTGGAAAATGAATGTTTCGGGTCATGAGTTTCGCTCAATGACTTGGCCTTGCTTATGCAATTAAACAGCAGTCTAAGCTACAGCACCTGGTCCTCTTTCAGCTTGCTGATAAGCTTGTCGATAATCTCGGCTTTCTCGCCTTGCAATATTTCTCCCGATGGGCGCGGCAGCGGAGCGCTGATAGATTTCTGAACCAGCATCGGCTTGAGTTCCACACCCAAATCGGCCGGCAACCAGGTTGTGATTTCCGCTTTCTTGGCTTTCATCTTGCCTTTTAACGATGGCAGGCGCGGTTCGTTGATCTCTTTCACCACCGAAAAAACCGCCGGCAAAGGCACTTCAACTTTGTCATAGCCGCTGTCGGTTGTTCTAAAACAGACTACTTTACTTTCAGCAACTGATTCGAATTTTTTCACGAAGCCGGCTTGCGGCCAATTCAAATAGGCCGCAACCGATGGCGCCATCAAGGCCGAGTCATCATCGGTGGCTTGCTTGCCGGTGAGCACCATCTGAATGCCGCCGATTTTCTCTACCGCTTTGGCCAGCGCTTTGGCCGCTTTTTGAGGATCGAGATAAGTATAGCCCTCATCGATAATCAGGTAAGCCTCATCGATACCCAACGCCAATGCCGCCCGCAACGCGGTTTGCGCCTCGGCGGTGCCGTATGATATAGCGACCACCTTGCCGCCGTGAGTTTCCTTGATACGAAGCGCCTCCTCCAGCGCGTACTCATCGAATGGATTTATAATTGTTTCCGTTGCCGGCCAGTTGGCCTTATCGGTAATCGTTACCTCGGATACCTGTGGTGTTTGTTTTACCAGGACTGCGATGTTCATTTACACTATCCTCCGAACTGCCTATTATTATTTTCATATATTTCAGGATGGAAGCTTTGCGACATCCTGATACACGAATTTATTCTACTTCAAGCTACTAACTATTTTCATGCTAACAGATTGCTTCGTCACCCTTCGGGTTCCTCGCAATGACAAGCCCTATTGACTATTTTCAGTTCTGTCAGGTCGTACCCGCAAGGGTGTGACCTGACGCGGCTTGGCGGGCAGGTCACGCTTCGCTACGACCTGCCTGAACATATAAAACGAGCAAGAATGCTTGTCCTACTCTTCTTTCCCTTTCGCCTTGTCCTCGCCTTTATCCTTGCCTTTTTTCAGGTCTGTGAATTTGCCTATGATTCCGGGTATCGCCTCGATCAAGTTATCGAACCGGCCGGGCTTGGTGGGCAAAAACGCTACCTTGTCGCCATCGATAACGATGAAACCAACCGGCTCAATCCGGGCGCCACCGCCACCGCCGCCGCCGAAACCGGAACCTTTATCCGGCGCCTGGCCTTCCCCGCCGCCGGCGCCGAAACCCACGGTAACTCGTGAAACCGGCACGACCATTTTATCGCCAAGTTTTACCGATTCGCCGATGATTGTCTCAGTAGCGGCAATTTTTTTCAGTTCGCCGATTATGGTTGATATAAGTTCAGTAATGTTGTTTGACATCGATGCCTCCTTATTTCATTTTACGATATATCTTTATTAATCTCAATTTGGGTAATCGCCAGACAAAAATCAATAACTCTTTTAGGATATTGCCAAGACGTACTGCCAGACCCAAAGTCGCCTGACCGGTAAGCGATTCAGCCAGAAAATCGGGCCGATATTTAATTGAAACGGAATTGCCCAAAACGGGCTTAATCATTTCCAGGCCGCCGTAAAGCTGGCCGGTGAGATCGGGCGTGCCCAGCCCACCGCCAAGATTTATATAGGCAAAATATCGATGCGGAGATTTCACCAAGCGGATTAGTAAGGCGAATACATCAGCCAGCACTTCCTTAATCAGGTCGAATTCATTGAAAAGCAACAGCATAAAATTCGGGCCGCGCTTTTTAGGTTGTTTTATTTTTAGTTTAACCGATTTCAATTTTTTCGGTTTGGCTTGTGTTTCTGTCTTTGCCCCGACTTTAAATTTGTAAGCAAATGGATAAATACTTATGCCGGCGGAAGTCAGATTTTTCTTATCGAAATCATAGCAAATATAAATAGAAATCGGCGATAACAAAAGGTACGCCATCGCCGCTGCTATAAGTCCGACAATTATTGCCAGAATCATCATGATCTCATTGGGATTGCTTAATCACTTTAAGAGCTTCACGGGCGGCTTTCTGTTCGGCTACTTTTTTAGATCTGCCTTTGCCTTCGCCTAAAAGCTCATTGTCCACATAAACGGCTACCACAAATACCTTATCGTGATCCGGCCCTATCTGGTCTTGGACCTGATAAAAAGGCATGCTGTTGCCTCTGGCTTGCATATATTCTAAAAGCTCACCTTTATAATTGTGAAGTTTTTTATCATCAATTATATCCAGGTGATCATTCAGAATATATTTATAAACCAGCTTTTTGGCTTGTTCAAAACCGCCATCCAAATAAATCGCACCTAAAAGCGCTTCGAAAGCATCCGCGGTTATTGATGGCCGGGATTCGCCGCCGGCCTTTTTTTCCTCGGGGCTTAGGAAAATATATTGACCCAAGCCGAATGAAAGCGCCGACCGCGACAACACCGTTTCGTTGACCAGCGTGGCTTTCATCCGGGTTAAATCGCCTTCCGACAGTTCCTCATATTCGCTGTATAAAAAAGAAGACACCACCAAACCCAAAACCGCGTCGCCTAAAAACTCAAGACGTTCATTTGATTCCAGGCCGGTATCTTTTAAAGACGAACGATGGCTTAAGGCTGTTTTTAAAAGCTTGTGATCTTCAAACCGGTATCCAATTTCATTTTCCAGTTTTTGGATCGGGTCAACCTGTTTGTTAAATAAGCGATGTAAAAACCTCAATACTACTTGCCATTTAAACAGTTTTTAACCAACAACGAAACATTATGACCGCCGAAACCGAATGAATTCGATAACAGGTAGTTAATGTCATAATCTTTCGGGCCATCATGAACATAATACAGATCGCACTGCTCATCGGGAACCTGATGATTGGTGGTCTGATGTATTCTTTTATTAATAATCTGCAATGCGCTGGCGATAAGTTCAACCGCGCCGGTGGCGCCGAGCAAATGGCCGGTCATCGATTTGGTGGAATTGCAGGGAATCCGGTACGCCTGTTCGCCGAAAACCCGTTTTATGGCCAGAGATTCGGCGACATCCCCCAAAACCGTGGAAGTACCGTGCGTGTTTATATAATTTATTTCCTCGCGCCTAATCCCGGCATCGGCAATCGCCGCCAGCATCGCCCGGGCCGCGCCATCGCCTTCAGGATGCGGCGCGGTAATATGATACGCATCACCCGACATACCCACGCCGATAATCTCCGCGTAAATTTTCGCGCCGCGCTTTTGAGCATGTTCCCAGTTTTCCAAAATCAGTATGCCCGAACCCTCGCTAATTATAAAACCATCGCGATCTTTGTCGAAAGGCCGTGAGGCTGTCTGGGGTGAATCGTTTCTGGTTGATAGCGCCTTGGCGTTGCAGAATCCGGCCACCGCGGTTCGCGTAATCGATGCTTCAGTGCCGCCGGTGACCATTATGTCGGCGGCTCCCCGTTCAATAATCATATAGGCGTCGCCAATCGCGTTAGCGCTGGACGCACAAGCGGAAACCGAGGCGTAATTGGGTCCGCCGCATTTGTGCTTGATTGAAACCAGCCCGGCGGCCATATCGGGTATCATCATAGGAATGAAAAACGGCGAAATCCGGCCCGCCTTGCCGTTGACAACCAGCGAGTGTTGGATTTCGAATGTAACTATTCCCCCAATTCCGGAGCCGATAATCACTCCGGTACGATCTGGGTCATAGTTATGTTCATTTAATCCGGCATCTTCCCAAGCCATGTCGGACGCGGCAATAGCATATTGCTGCGAGATATCAATCCGCTTAACTTCTTTCGGTCCAATGAAATTAAGCGGATCAAAGTTCTTAACTTCGCCGGAAATCTTGCTCGACATGTCTGAACAATCGCATTTTGTGGTCAAGCCAATTCCCGACCGTCCGGTCATGAGGCTGTCCCAGAATTCCGTGAGGGTATTTCCTATTGGGCTAAGCACCCCCATTCCGGTTATTGCTACTCGATTACGCATAATTACTATGAATTATGCTTTAAGATGTTTTGTCAGATATTCTATCGCTTCGCCGACATTGGTAATCTTGGCGGCTTCATCTTCCGGAATCTGACAATCGAATTCTTCCTCTAAAGCCAAAATAAGTTCGACCTGGTCCAGTGAGTCAGCATCCAGATCATCGACAAAACTGGCATCAGTGGTCACTTTCTCAGCGTCAACATTCAAGCTTTCCACGATTATGTTTTTTACTCTTTCTTCGATAGTAGCCATTATTCCTCCTTCGCATTTTATTTTAATATAATTATTTACATTACCATTCCGCCATCGACATTTAGCACCTGGCCGGTAATAAATGAAGCCTCATCCGAGGCCAAAAAGGCCACTGCCGCGGCGATATCCTCAGGCGAACCCGGACGTTTCAAGGGCGTGAAATTTAAAAACGAGTCTTTCGCTTCCTGAGGTAGTTTTTCGGTCATATCGGTGGCGATATATCCCGGCGCTACGGCATTCACGGTTATGCCTCGCACGGCCATCTCTTTGGCTGATGATTTGGTCAAACCTATTAAGCCGGCCTTTGATGCCGAATAGTTGGCTTGCCCGGCGTTGCCGATAATACCCACGATAGAAGCGATATTGATTATCCGGCCGGCCCGTTTCTTCATCATCTCCCTTGAGGCCGCTTTGGTGCATAAAAACGCGCCCTTAAGATTAACCGCCATCACCATGTCCCAAGCTTTCTCATCCATGCGCATTAACAAATTATCCCGGGTAATGCCAGCGTTGTTTACCAGAATATCGATTCCGCCGAATTTTTCCCGAGCGGTTTTAAATAGCTGTTCAACATCCTCGGGTTTTGAAATATCCCCGGCGACGGCGATAGATTTAATCCCCCTGTCGTTTAATTTTTTGGCGGCTTCCGATGCCTGATCCGCCAGAATATCGGAAATGACAACGTTGGCGCCTTGATTGCCCAGCTTTTCCGCGATAGCGAAACCTATACCTCTGGCTGAACCGGTTACCAACGCGGTTTTACCGGAAATTCCTCTATATAATGTTTGCTCGCTCAAACCTTTACTCCAATCAAATCATTAACATGTTCCGCCTTGTCAACACCTCTGGAGGTATACTTGCCGCTATCCAGTGATCTTTTCAATAGTCCTTGCAGAACTTTACCCGGGCCGATTTCATAGAAATCGCTGATTCCGAAAGCGTGAATGGATTCAATGCCTGGATACCATAGTACCGGCGATGTCATTTGTTCTATTAGCAGGTCTTTCATCTCATCCGGATCATCCACAGGTTTACCGGTTACATTGGCAACAACCGGAAAACCGAAATCGCCGAACTCCGCGGTATCTAAATATTCAGCCAGCTTTTCTTTAGCATAAGCCATAAGCGGCGAATGATAGGCTCCGCTAACTGCCAACATGATCGTTCGCTTGGCACCAGCCGTTTTTAATTTCGCGCAGGCGGTTTCAACTCCTTGAATCGTGCCGGTAATCGCCACCTGGTCCGGCGAATTATAATTGGCTGGCGACACGCCGTCAATGCTATCGACAACCGCTTTAACCTGCTCGAAAGTTAAGCCGACAATCGCAGCCATAGTTCCGGGGTTATCATCACAGCATTTCTGCATCAGCTGCGACCGAAGTTTAACCGCCCGTAAGCCCGCCTCGAATGTGAATACACCCGCCGATACCAAAGCAGAATATTCGCCCAAGCTATGACCGGCGGCTATCGCGGGAATTATTCCGGCATCTTTTAAAAGAGCATCGATAATAACCGAATGGACGAAAATCGCCGGCTGGGTATATTCGGTGCGGATTAGTTTATCTTCCGGGCCGTGAAAACAGGTGTCTTTCAGATCAAGACCTAAAATGTCATCAGCCTTATCGAAATATTCCCGGGCTAAAGCGAATTTATCATATAAATCCTGTCCCATTCCGACATATTGCGATGCCTGTCCGGGAAAGATAAACGCCTTCATTTAAAACTCCACTACTACGGAACCCCAGGAGAAACCGGTTTACTCTGGTTCCGCGATTCCCGCCACTTCCCGGTCTCTAAACGCGTACTTCCAAACTTCCTGTCCAGCCATATGAATAAAACAGCCAACGTTATGGACACTGACTGTATCCAGCGGCATTTTACCACCGGCTTTCGGGACTGTCAATAGATTTGCCGGTTGGCCGGTGCTGATTTTCTGAGCGTCTTTGGTCATAACAATTTATCCGATTGATCTTCGCCGGGCTTGCCGGTAAACCCGTTGGATGTGATCTTTTCCTGGATTACGCGGTTGACCTGTTTCCTGACAACATCCACACCGACCAGTATCGCGTTTTTAATGGCTCGAGGGGATGAACTGCCGTGGCAGATTATACAAACGCCGTTTATGCCCAGAAGCGGCGCGCCGCCATATTCGGCTGAATCGAGCGATTGTTTGAATTTTCTGAATGCCGCCGACATTAAAATCGCGCCGATATTGGCGAACAGGTTGCCCCGAATTTTCTTCTTGATAGTAGTGCTGAAAAAACTGCCGGCCGATTCAGCGAATTTCAAAACGATATTGCCGACGAAACCATCGCAGACTACCACATCGGTGGTGCCTTTAAGAATATCGCGTCCCTCGACATTGCCGCAAAAATTAAGCGCTGAGTTGTCGAGAAGTTTATGCGAGGCGATAGTCAATTCATTGCCTTTTGTCTGCTCTTCCCCGATTGACAGCAAACCGACCTTGGGATTTTTAACCTTTAGAATAAACTTCGAATAAATCGCGCCCATGATCCCGAATTGATACAGATGATGCGCCTTGCAATCCGAATTAGCGCCAACATCCAAAACCAGCGCTACGCCTTCACTGGTGGGAAAAAGTGCCGCAATCGCCGGCCGGCTGACACCTTTGAGACGGCCAAGTGTCAGAAGCGAGCTGGCCATCACCGCGCCGGTATTGCCCGCCGAAATGAATGCGTCCGCCTTGCCCTCTTTCTGCAGCGCCAGGCCTACACTGATAGAAGAATTCTTCTTCTGTTTGATCGCCTCCAGCGGGTGGTCGATCATATCGATAGTTTCCGGCGCGTCGATTACCTGAATCGGCAAATTATCGGCCTTAAGGCTTACCAACTCCTGACGGATTCGCTGGGCATTGCCCACCAGGATTAAATCGACGCTATCCCGAAGCACGCGATAGCCCATCACCGTGCCGGCTACAATTGAAAAAGGGGCGTTGTCACCGCCCATAGCATCAATAGCGATCCTGATTTTAGGATCAGATTTAGTCATGAACTATTCTTTGGTAATAGCTTTTATCTCGCGTCCCCTGTACCAGCCGCAACTGGGGCAAACCTGATGCGGCAATTTTTTCTCGTGACAATGCGGACACTCGATAACGTTTGGCGCATCCAATACCCAATGTGTCCGTCTTTTGGCTCCGCGAGCCTTGGAATGTCTTCTTTTTGGAAGTGGCATTTTATCTCCTTAAGTTGATTTTACTCTAATTCCTCATTAAATAAATCTTTCAGCGCGTCCCAGCGTTCATCGGCTTTATCGGGCGTGCACTCACAATCTTCCTCATTGAGGTTTGCGCCGCACATCGGGCATAGCCCCCGGCAGTCTTCATCGCATAGCGGCTTGAGCGGTATACTCAAAACAATAGCGTCCCTGATCCGCTGGGACACATCGAATACGCTCTGGGTTTTGGGGATAACCTCATAATCGTCATCATCATCTTCGTTACTCACATCTAGTGTCGTATCAAGCATTTGCACCACAAACTGCAGGCGAGCTGAGATCGGAAAATCGAATATTTCCAAACAGCGGCTGCATTCTATTTCCAGGGATGTGAAAACCTCGCCCTGGCAGATTATTTCATCCCCGGACAGCGTGGCCGTAATATCGGCCTCAATCGGAACCGGGAATTTCGCGCCTTCAATTGAAATATCCATCTCCTCGGCCGACCCGGAGTAATGGAAATCGCTTCCCTCCGGCTGAATTTGCCTAATATCGATCTTCATAAGTCACGAAAATAACGCTACCTTAGAACATAAGTCAAGCGAAAATTGGGCGCGGTTTTGGCCGTTTACGGCCTATTGCATATGTGCCGAGCGGCCGCTGGCTTCCAGGTTGAGAAATCGTCAACCATTTGACAAATTAGAGTATATACGCTATATTGACTTAAGAATGTATTGTTAATCCGAGCGCTTCATTGGGGATAGTATGAATATTATAATCACTAAGATTTTAATATTGTTTAGCCTGACTATTTTTTTCGATCTATGCCCGGCCCAGGTTAAAATCCTCAAATACCTCGCTCGGCCGATTACTTATCGAATCAGATGAGGGACTGTGCGTAACACCTTTCAAGCCGATAGGATACCGTATGGTTCCTGGTACGTTTAAGGATGTCTCAATCTCCTGTAAACTATCCTTCCCGCCAACCTACGAAAATAATATCACTATTAACTGCTGCCAGCCTGTAAAATACTTGGTGTAATAGATGCTGTTAGACCGACCAGCCAGCCTTCAAATTCATTTCTCGGAAAAATCCTTAGCAATTCAGATATAATCGTGCTAATCCGATGCACGGTCTGGTCGACCTCTGTAATTTAATTAAGCTCAAGGATATTTTGTCGCAAATTACGAGGATTACCAGACCTTTTTCTTATTTTTACCGGACATTAATTATTTCAAATATTGGTCGACTAAAAAAAGACCGCCAAATAAAGGCGGCCTTTGCACTAAAAAGAATATATCTAAACCTAATCCACCAAACCGAACTTCTTGATATTCGCGTCGGCGATGGCTTGTATCTTCTCGATCTCTTTCTTGCTCTCTGCCGATACAAACAGGTGACGGTAACGGCCTTGCGGCTTGAGATAGTCCTCTACGGGCCGTCTCTCCTTCGTAATCTTCCTTACGCGGACAACCTCGCCCCATTTCATTTCGATTATCGGGAACAGGCCGGTAAACACGGCCAGGCGAGCGATCTCGATTGTCTCCTCGGTTTTGTAAACCCAACCCAATGGACACGGCACATGCAGATGCATAAAAGTCGCGCCTTCTTCTTTCAGGCATTTCTTTACTTTCAATTGCACATCGTTGGGAAAACCGACTGTAGCGGAACAGGCATAAGGAATATTATGCGCTGCCACAATCTGCAGAAGCGGTTTCTTCGGCAAAGGATTGCCAAAAGATACTTTGCCTGACGGAGATGTAGTCGTATGTGTACCGAACGGGGTCAAGCCCGAACGCTGAACGCCTGTGTTCATATAGGCCTCGTTATCGTAGCAAACATAGAGCACTTGCTGGTTGCGTTCCAGCATCCCCGATAGACAGCCGATTCCGATATCGGCAGTGCCGCCATCGCCGCCCTGAGCGATAATGTTCGTGCCTTCCCGTTTGCCCAAAGCTCTCAGGCCGGCTTCCATGCCGCAAGCTACCGCCGAAGAATTTTCGAATAACGAATGTATCCAGGGCATACGCCAGGCCGATTCGGGATACGGTGTGGAGAATACCTCCAGACAGCCGGTACTGGTAGCCACCATGGTATTTGATCCGGCGGCGTCCATGACCAGTTTGGCGCCTAACGCCTCGCCGCAACCCGCGCAGGCACGATGCCCGCTGGTTAACAGTGATTCGGTTATTGGCGGTTTCTGTTTTCTGCTTTTAGTTTGTTCAGCCATTGTTACCTCCCCACCACATCAAGCCTGATATCGACGAATTCATTTGTGATTTCGCCTTTCTGGGCTTTCTTGTAGCATTCTATAAGCGATTCCGGCGGAATATCGCGGCCACCCAGACCAACTACGAAGCCGGAAACGAGCGGCTGATGTTTTTGCCTGTAAAAACAGCCGCGCAACTCTTCCTGAAGAATCGTGCCCAGACCCAGCGAATAAGATTTATCGAAAATGACAAGTTGTTTGAGATTGGCACAGACTTCGCGAATCTTCTCGTACGGGAATGGCCGGAAACTCCTGATTTTCAGAATACCGACTTTTTCACCCTTGGCGCGAAGTGTATCGACTACATCCTTGAGAGTGCCGACCAGCGACCCCATCGCCACAAAAGCGGTCTCCGCATCTTCCATGCGGTAAGTATCGATCAGACCGCCATAGTAGCGGCCGGTTAATTTCTTGAACTCATTGGCCGTCGCTTCGATTATAGCTTTGGAATCTTCCATGGTTTCTTTGAGCTTATATCTGGTTTCCATATACCAGGTCGGCTCGGCCAGAAGTCCCATCGTGACCGGCTTATCCACATCAAGTTTGACAACCGGCTTGAATGGCGGTAAGAAATCATCTACTTGTTTTTGTGAAAGCATATCAACTGGTTCAAAACAGTGAGTGAGAATGAAACCATCCATATTGACGGTTACCGGTAAGGAAACTTCCTGATTTTCGGCAATCTTGTAAGCCTGCGGATGAATATCCATCAGTTCCTGGGCATCCTCGGCAAAAAGCATGATTATGCCGGCGTCCCGGATTACGACCGCGTCGGAGTGATCGTTCCAGATATTAATCGGCGCGGAAATGGCCCGGTTGGCAATCGTAATCACCATTGGCAATCTCATACCGGCGATATTGTACAACACTTCCGCCATTAGCAGAAGTCCCTGGGCGGTTGTCGCCGAATAAGCTCTGGCGCCGACAGCCGATGCGCCTAAAACCACCGAGGCGGCTCCGAATTCGGATTCGACATTGATAAACTCGGTCTTCAGTTCCCCATTGGCAACTATCTGAGCCAAAAATTCCACGATATGGGTTTGGGGCGTTATCGGATAAGCGGCAATTACATTGGGACGGCACAGCTTAACCGATTGTGATACCGCCATCGATCCTTCTATAAACTGCTTCATTTGACCTCCAGCTGCATTTCGATATCATCCACCGGACATTCATAAGCGCAGATTCCGCAACCTTTGCAGTAGTTCAGATCGGCGTTATAGACCGAATCCTCGCCTGTGATACAGGCGTCCGGACAAACCAGCACGCAGATTCGGCAATCGTTGCAGGTGTCGTGTTTGAATATCGGAACGTTGATACGCCAGGCGCCGGTTTTATTCACCTTGGAGGTACCCGGCCCAACGCTTGTCAAAATAGGTTTAGACATGGGCGGCCTCCTTGGCTAACTCGAAAGCCCGCTCGACGGCCTTGATATTCTTGATAGCGATTGCCGCCGGAAAACGATGTTCCAGCGCGAGCTTCACGCCCTCGAATGATATCAATTCGGTCACCGCGGCGAAATAACCGAGCAAAGTCGTATTCTGTATGGCGCGGCCGATAACCTCTATAGCGATAGCGGTCGCCGGAATAGTCATGACCTTCGCTTTGGTATTTAATTTTAATTCCTTGGGACTTTTTTCGGTATCGATAATCATCAGACCATCGGGTTTAAGGCCGGCTGTAACATCGACTGTACCGATCAGCGTGGAATCCTGTACGATCAGGTAATCCGGATGGTAAATCTGATTACGGGATCTTATCGGGCTGTCGGATATCCTGACAAATGATGTCACCGGCGCGCCCATTCTTTCCGAACCGAATGAAGGGAACGCCTGAGCGTACTTGCCGTCGGCGAATGCCGCTTGCGCTACCAATTCCGCCGCTGTTACCACTCCCTGGCCGCCGCGTCCATGAAGACGCAATTCTTTCAATTTATCCTCCTTAAATTAAACTTGCAACTTACTATTTATTCGGTTTAAAACCTTATCTGTTTACTTTACTTCCGATTTAACGTTCAATCTTTGAAATGGTTATGCCTTTAGTGCCCTGATATTTGCCTTTTTTATCTTTATAAGAGATAGTACATTCTTTGTCGGCTTTTAAAAAAATCAATTGTCCAATCCCTTCATTGGCATAAACCTTGGCCGGTAAATTGGTCACATTGGATATGCCAAACGTGGCATGCCCTTCCCATTCCGGTTCGAACGGCGTGATATTGACTAATATACCGCAGCGGGAATAGGTCGATTTGCCGGTGCAGATAGTCAGAATATTTCGCGGGATACGGAAATATTCTACCGTGCGCGCGATTATGAAACTTCGCGGCGGAATAATAATGTGATCACCCTTGAAATCCTCGTATGCGTCAAGATTAAACGCCTTGGGATCGATAATCGCCTTATCGGTTTCGACCGGAATCTTGAACTCATCGGCCACCCGGAAATCATAGCCGTATGATGACACCCCATAGGAGATGACATTCTCCCGCACTTGCGACTCGGCAAACGGCTCAATCATCCGCTTCTCTTTGGCCATCTTGATTATCCAGCTATCGGGCATTACCGGCATAACTTACCCTTCTCTTATTAACCAACCTTCGTTGTTAGAGGATAGTGCCGCAAGGTTTGGCTGTCAATGACTTTTTATTATGTATTGTTACTATTTTCACAAGAACGGAAATTTGTTATTACCTAAAATTGTTTCGTAATATATTGTATGTCAAGTAGTTATACATAATTGCAGATTAAGTAATTCCATGAAGTGCTTTTGCATTTCGTAGGCTTTCAGGGGGCGAATATGGGGGGTCGGGGTAGGTCAGGAGAGGAAGTAATCCACCCCGCGCTTTTTAAGCGCGGGAGGGGCACTAGGTTACTATGGGAATACCGGTTTCAGCCAACCTTTTAGAATAATTTTTATTTCCCGGGCATGTTTAGAAGATTTTTCATTTAGTATGATTGCAGAAACCGATATAGGTTCATTTGAAATTTCCCAAGTGCCATTTACTTTATTATAGAAATCTTTCCGACTTAATTTTATTGATCGGCATATATTTAGTACACTACTATTTTTATCATGAAATAAATATACCAATGATCTACCAAACAATATTTCTATTTCCTTGCTTTCTGTTAACTGGATTTGTTCAGTTAATTCAAATTTAAAATTATCATCACCGAATGCCATTTTTAGGCCGGAACTGATATTGATAAATTTCAACTTTTTACCTCCATTTTTCGTTATCAAAATAAGAGTACCAAGGCTATAAATAGACAAAGCTTTGGCACAATAAGTAATCTGTTTAATACCTAATCTATCATATTAATTGAAGATTTATTCAATCTTTGTGCTCAATAATAAGAGCCGTAGGTCGGCGTTCATCCCATGCGACAGCGAAGGGAGTAACCCGACAATCTTTCATCCACTGGGGCATTCGGTCAGGAGCACAGGGCTCCTGACCTACCATAAGCCTAACCTACGTTCTTGCCACGATATAAATATACCTCATCGCCGCCGAGCCGGTGTTGATCATATTATGCTGGGTATGCGGCGGATTATAGGCGACCTGGCCTTTCGCTATCGGCCGTCGGCCAACGCCTTCGGTTTCCACCTCGCCTGAACCTTCAAGCACGATGATCAGCTCTTCATAATTTTCGGTGTTATGCGATCCAACCTCGTGTCCGGGTTTCAATATCACCAGACCGGAGCGCATGGTTACCGCTTTTGTCTTGCCGAGGATTTCGAAATAATCGGTACTGCCTTGCGGCAGGTCTATCACTAATGGGGTTAATGATGAATGGGCATCGGGTTTATTCATCGTGGAATCACTCATTCCCGGTCCTGCGCCTTTTTAACCCACCATCCCGCCAGTAACGGTATGAGGATTATCTGACCAACAGCCGCCGGGATACCGGGTATCATCGCAACTTTAAAATAATCGCCAAAACCGGTTGCGGGAATCACCATGAGCAATACGGTTAAAGCAAACAATACGCGTCCCAGCACGATCGCAATGGTCGCGGACAGAAATGCATTAAGCGATAGCTTTTCTCTGCACAGACCGGCAATTAATCCATAAGCGGCCAATTCCACAGTCATCGCCGGCAATATGCCAGGCAACGGCATGCCGGAAATTAAGTAGCTGGCAAACGGCGATAAAAAGCCCACCGCCGCGCCGCCGCGCCAACCGAATACCAAACCGGCCAGTATCACCGGCCAGTGCATCGGAAGTAAAAACCTGACCGGAGCTCCTCCCAGATGAGCCGCAACCGGCAAGGCAACCGCCGATATGACCAGCAGCGCCTGAAATAAAAGCGAACGAATGCCCCAAAATTCTAACGTGGATGGTTTAACTGCAATTACTGATTCTTTGCTGTACATAAAACACCTCCTGGCCTAATAGCCAAAATGGATGAACTTGTAAATGACGCTTATTAAGTGTCTATTTACAATTATCATTTACCTATTTAAAGCATTTAATATATTTTTTAAATATATTTAGGCAAGTACAATTATTTAAAAGCCTTTCATTTCTGCCAGATACCAAAATACCCGGAGCGCTTAAAAAAATCATTTTGAGAAATCCCGCCCAAGCGGGATAACGAATCAATCTGAAAGTCGTCTCGTTGTTTTCATTCGGATTGCTTCACATTCCGCCGGGGTGAAGGATTCTCAATGATAAATCTGATATCTATTCAACGCGTTTTTACTCCGTCGACCAGTCTATCGGCCCTTTGGCAAACCTTTTATGCAAGTTCCCCAGTACATAGCTCCAGGCCTTATCGAAATAATCGTACAGCTTATCCCAATCCTCGTCTATTCCCCAGCCATATTGCGAGAAATCAATTTTGATTTTACCCGGCTCGATTTCCTCGAAAAACAAAATTACTTGTGTATGTTTGTCGCGAAGCTTAGCGAATTGCGGCGGCGCGTTCCAATCGAATGACAGCATCTTAAGCGGCAAATACGATAATATCTTACAGCCCTCGGAACCTTTCGTGCCATATGGATTATCATCAAGAAAATATATCTCGAATGGCCCGCCCACGCGAAGCTCGACTTTCGCGTTCGGCGAAAAGAACGTATTGACTCCCTCGGTGGTAGTCCAGGCTTGCCAGATATCCTCAAGCGAGGCCGCAACCTCAACCTCTTTGTGCAGAACCTTGTCGGCTATTTCCTCGGCATAGCGATAGGGCGGCGTGTAGTTGGCCATCAATGAGGCGATCATTGGCGTTAATGAATAAGTATGCACGCCTTTTTTCACTGATGGCTCATCCGCCATGATTTCTCGCGCTTCAGTTTCGGAGTACACTTGAAGCACGATCAGGCCGAATTTGCCGAACACCGGCCCGGCCATGAGCGCCTTGCCTTTGGCGGTTAGATCGCGCAGATAATAATAGTGCTCGGTCATGATCTGTTCTTCTTCGGCGGTCATATTCTCCGGCCAGCCGGCCCGGGTGCCGAGAAGTTCAACGAAATAATGTTGCGGTTTGGGTATTTGCATATCTTCTCCTTGCTGGGCGTTTGCTGATGTTGATATCAGTATTGACGCCAATAAAGTAAGGATTGTTCTGGTCAATTTAAGCTCCTTGGTATTTTCATCATTGCGTTGTTCATCGTGCTATCGGGTCGCCTAACCCGGCATCAAAGAGGGCGTATGCGATACGCCCGTACGGGGGGGCACTATAGCATCGGGATGTCGTATGGGTTCCATTAAAACTAAAACGGATTTTAAATTGCCAAATCAAATAATAAATCAGAAATATCTCGCAACCTTTTGCCTTCAATCATTGTCATTAGCATTTCATATTGGTCTGCAAGTCCATCTCTATTTGCAGATTTAACTAATTCATGTAGTGCCATATGGTAGACACAATCAATATCTCCTGTCCCTAAGGCTATAGCCGCTATCCTTGTTGGAAGAGGCTCCGCTGTAACGGCCATAATATGAGGTGTATTGCCTTTTCTATTTCTTATCAAGTTGAGGGCTTCTGTCCTGGTATTCTGTACCCTATCGCTCCGTATTGTCCACTTGCAAGATATGCTCGCATGAAGAATTGGATTAGATAATTTTAATCTATTCTCGCGCAATGGGGTAAGATTACCTAATGATGAACCTTCGGTAACCAAATTTTGAAACCTATTTATTTCCTTATCACTTTCCGGCGACCGGGCAATAATTATATCTGGAGTTATGAGGTAATCACTGCCAAGACTTAAAGATAGCTCTTTATTCTCTGCCATAAGTTTTTTTAGAGCAAGAAGGTGTTCATACTGGTCGAATGCCGCTATTCCAATTCGGGCTTGACTGGCGGAAAAAATCCACTTACCTGGCCTCAAGTGATTTAAATATTTAAAAGCCATATTTATAAAATCCAAAGTTATGATACTGAATTCCGCGCCTATCGTTTGACTTGAAGGCGGTTTCTCACATAATTTTAAGCCAATTTCATTTATTATGCCATTTGATAGTAATATGGATGATTTGCTCGAAACATCGGCAATATTAGGATAGCCTTTTACATTGCCTAATAATTTAGAGCAGATATTACTATGATACTTTCTTCTTAACTTATTAAAAACATTCATGCTATTCCCTCTTTTGAAAAATAATAATATATTCTTTATGCATCCTTTGCTCTATGCCATCATTTTGGCTATTAAAGGATATAGGCATCATCCGCTTATTTCTGTCTAATTCCCTCTCAATATTAGCAATAGCCGTAAAACCTGCGCTCTGTCCCAATATTTCTATATTTTTATGAGTCTGAACTTCATAACCTCTCATTGTAGAATTTCCGACAACAATAACACAGTATTTATTGTTTTTTAAAACCCTGTACATCTCATAGATAACTTGCTTCATCTCAGCAAAATATTTCTTTAAAATTTTTGATTTATTTTGATCTAATTTATTGACCTTTTCAATTGTATCTTCACATATTTGAGGTAATTCTATTCCATTAAAACCGGATATTTTTTCGGATCCTATATACTTCGACCTTAAAACAGAAAGATCATTAATCGAATTATTGAACCAGACTAACGAAAATTTATGCGCACGCATGTAATCGATAGCATTCGCGTAAGGGGGGGATGTAATTATCAAATCTATCACATCATTTTTTAGAGGAAGGTTTCTGGCATCGCCTTTATCTATATTTACAGCGTAATTTTTAACAGGGATGTTTTCAATACCCTTCAGCATCTTAAACAACTTCGTCGAGAACGCTTCTATCGCGTTTTTAGGAATTTTACCGTTAATCCGATGAGGTCGGCTGTGAGCCAAATCCATCGCCAGAGAAACGCCGCCAGATTTCGTAATTATAATCGATGAAAACACCAGCTTAAAAAAAGCTTTTATCTTATTATCTTCAATAAGATTAATTGCTAATAGCAAAGCCATCAATTCCTTTTGCGTTTTTTCTTTAAACCAATAATTGATAAATTCTTTCGTTTTTAAATCAAAACCATTTTCCAATTCATGCTTGACCGCTTTTTCGGTATTAAAATTATCTATAGCATTTTTAATAACCTTATTGGCTTCTTCTCTAACTTCATCCACTCTAATTGATGAGGTCTTTATTCTTGATAAATGAATAGCTAATGGATCAATATCAAATCCTATGCCTCTCCTATTCATCAACAGCGATTCAACCAATGCCGTACCTGATCCAGCCATAGGATCAAGGACTTTATCGCCCTCTTTTGTCAGGTTTTCAATAAATATTCGTGGCAACTGGGGTGGAAATTTGGCGGCAAAGGCATGAAAATTATGAGAAGCGTAGCTGGAATCTTTTCCCGCAAAAATGGAATCTTCTTTCAATTTATTAATTACAAATTCGATATTTTTCATTATCTTAATTTATACACTAAAAAACGAAAAAATCCAATTCATTTTTATATGCTTCTCAGGATATAAAGGTAATTACGGACTGAGCGGAGACAAGCATCAGGATGTCGCAAGGCTTCCATCCTGATGCATAAGCTTCTTATCCTATATAGAATTTTTACTTCCCCCCGAATTTCGCCTCGCGCTTTTCGAGAAACGCGCCGGTGCCTTCGAGCTTGTCCTCGGTGGCGCAGATTGCGCCGAAAGCTTCGGCCTCAAACTGCAGGCCGCTTTTTAAGTCGGTGTTCAGGCCGAGATTGATCGCCTCTTTGGCCGACTTAACTGCAATCGGGCCTTTGGTTGCGATTTTCTGAGCGAGCTTCCTGGCCTCAGCCATTAGCTCTTCGCCGGGATAAACAGCATCTACGAGGCCGATACGCAGGGCTTCATCGGCTTTGACGAAATCGCCGCTGAAAATCATCTTCTTGGCCAAGCCCGGACCAACCACTCGCGCCAAACGTTGCGTGCCGCCGTAGCCGGGGATGATACCCAGGTTGACTTCCGGCTGGCCCAGCTTGGCTTTATCCGAGGCCAGCCTGATATCGCAGGCCAGCGCCAGTTCACAGCCGCCGCCCAGGGCGAAACCGTTGATCGCGGCTATTACCGGCTTGGACAGGTTTTCGATTTTCGCATAAATCGCCTGCCCACGTAGCGCCCGCGCCTTGCCGGTGATTACGGTATCCTGATTCAGCTCCTTGATATCGGCGCCGGCCACGAACGATTTTTCGCCCGCGCCGGTGATAATCACGCAGCGCACCTCGTTTGATTTTTCCAGTTCGCTGAAACAATGATCCAGCTCATCAAGCATTTCCGCGTTAAGCGCGTTGAGCACCTCCGGCCGGCTGATAGTGACAATCGCCAGCGGCGCTTCTATGTCCAGTTTGATATTCTTGTATGTCATCTCAATCTCCTTTTATTAAATGTTTCGTCAGGTCGTGCCCTTAAGGGTGTGATCGCCAAGACCTTGAAGCCTGACGAGAATATGCAGACAGGTCACGCTTCGCTACGACCTGTCTGAACATAAAATACTCATCTCCTTTTACTTCGAATAATCGTAAAAACCGCGCCCGGACTTGCGGCCCAGATAGCCCGCTTTCACCATCGATTTCAAAAGCGGCGGCGGCGCGTAGTGGTCATCTTTGTATTCGTTGAAAAATATCTCGCCGATATAATACATCGTGTCCAGCCCAATATAGTCGTTCAGTTCCAACGGTCCCATCGGCATACCGCAGCCCAACTTCATGCCGGTATCGATATCCTCTTTGGTCGCCACGCCGGCCTGATAAGCCCGGATAGCATCGAACAGGTACGGCACCAACAGACGGTTGACCACGAAGCCGGGGGTGTCTTTGCATGAAACCGCGGTTTTGCCCAGCTTTTCACCGAATTCTTTGGCCGCCGCGAAGGTCTCATCGGAGGTGGCGATAGCCTTGACCACCTCGACTAATTTCATCACCGGCACCGGATTGAAAAAGTGCAGGCCGCAAAACTTGTCGGGCCGTTTGGTGGCCGCGGCCATCTCGGTAATCGATAGCGAGGAGGTGTTGGAGGCGAAAATCGCTTCTTTTTTAGCAACACCGTCCAGCTCTTTCCAGAGTTTCAGTTTAGGCTCGATATTCTCGATAATCGCTTCGCAGATTATATCGCAATCGGCCAAATCCTCAAGTTTGGTAGAGCCTTTGATTTTGCTCATTATGGCCTGCATCGAGGCCTCATCGAGCTTGCCCTTGCTGACTGCTTTCGCCAATGATTTATTGATATTGCCCAAACCCTTCTTCACGAGTTCATCATTGACCTCGCGGCCGAGAACTTCGAACCCGGCTTTAGCCGCCACTTCGGCAATCCCCGACCCCATCTGCCCCAAACCGCAAATACCGACTTTCCTGATTGTCATGTTCACTCCTTGTTTTTCGCTGAATTTATTCTGTTTTTCATAATATTCTATAGGCGAATAAGAAATTCCTATGCTCGCATTTCGAATTAGCAGGATACAAAATTTGGCGGCAAAGGGCAAGTGTTTAGATAAATCTATGGAGCTAAACAGATTGACCTGCATCGAAAAATCGCATATCTTGCTTAAACAAGATTTATCTGATTCAGGAGTCTGCATGGATTTCCTTAAATCAATATTAAGCGGTTATTCGGGTGGTAAAATACTAGATGTGGCTACCTGCGGCGGGGGCTTTATCAAAGACTTGATAGGAGCTTTCAAAGATTATGACAGCATAATCGGTATCGATATTTCGAATAAGGAATTTGAGCAGGCGCGGGAAAAATTTAAAGATAAAAAGGCTGAATTCATATTGATGGACAGCTGCCAGCTTTCTTTTGATAACGAAACTTTCGATACTGTCGCCATATCAAATGGCTTGCATCATATGAGCGACATCAAAACTACATTATCTGAAATGAAACGGGTGCTCAAACCCGGTGGTTTATTTATTATCTATGAGGTATTTAGCGGCAATCAGACCGAAAAACAGCTGTCCGATGTTTATAATCATAACTTTAAAATAAAAATAGATCGCTTGAAAGGAGAGATTCACAATTTTACACTAGAGAAGCAGGAGATCATCGATTATATCGAAGCTCTTAGCTTGAGCCGGTATGATGCCTACGATTACCATTGCACCGAATGCAACCCTGAAGCTGAGGAAAAACTAAATGAGCGTATTAAGGGAATGGATAAATTGTTAGCGGAAGTAAAAGATCACCCGGAATATGAAGAGCTTAAGCGGGAAGCCGAGCAATTGAAGCTGCGTTTTCGAACTGTTGGCTATGAATGCGCCACCAATTTGATTCTTATTGGTACAAAATAAAGTAAGCATTCAATTTATAAGACGAATTCCATGTGTCGCTGGGTCGCCTGACCCGACGACTACTCCGATTGCCAGATAACTTCTGTCGGGTGAAGCCACCCGACAGCACGTAATAGCTTACCAACCAGCCCGTAGCGGGGCGGCCAGCCGGGGCCCGCCCGGGTATTTTTATATAAACACCCCCAATTAGCAGAAT
>Ga0299912_10000698_pt1 | contig 27618 bp, 27 predicted proteins | sample RVTome_2_FD_207667 | JGI IMG/M metagenome (GOLD analysis project Ga0299912, IMG submission 207667) | Soil microbial communities from uranium-contaminated site in the Upper Colorado River Basin, Wyoming, United States - RVT95D214 (version 2) ... | reverse complement strand
CCCGCTGGTTATGGACATACAATCACGAACGCCCGAACATGGCGATCGGCGGCATCACACCCATGCAGAAATTGATGCTCGCTGCTTAACTCCACTTCTGGCGGCTGCTAAAAATGGGGGGATTACCGCGCCACGCATGTCGCGTTTGGCTCGGCGACCGGTGAGCTGGTCGGCACGATGCTGGGACCGAGTTCGAGTTACCCGAGCTTGCTTGTGGGTGACCTGAATGGGGATGGGATCAGTGACGTTGTACGGACGGGGCTTCCCGCAAGTCTATGGTGGAATGTCTTCGTTTCGAGCGGGTCAGATGCGCTGATAGACCCTGGAAATTACTTAGACGCGTACTATGCCTTTTATTCAAAAGGCACCATTACGAATCAGCTGTATTTTCGCGGTCTTTTTCTAAGGGATATCAATGCTGATGGGTATGCGGATTTGGTTGTATTCACTGCGTATCCTAAGACATCCAAGAATTATTATTCCACTGCGACGTTGTCAGCGTCTCTCGCAATTGCACCTGGACGCTTTCGCGTGGGAACCCCAACCAAGACCCCAACTTTAATAGTAAAAAGTTCAGCGATTTGTACCGATGCCTCCGGGTGTGACCAGAACCAATGGTTCGATATAGCCGAACTCAATGGCGATGGCAAAGCCGACGGCATTCGGTACGATTCGAAGACAGGCAATCTGCACGCTTGGCTTTCGGTGGGAGATGGCAGCTTTAATGGCAATGTCAGCTCATATTTTGTAGCAGGGGGCACAACCAGCGACCGCCGCTTCATGATGGCCGACGTGAACGGAGATGGTCTGAGCGACGCTGTTCTCTTCGTTCCGGCCACAGGTATACTGAGCGTTGCACTGGCGCTTGGTGATGGCCGCTTCAGTTCAGCCATCCAAACCGACTTTATTGCGGGTGGAACGCCAGACGGCCATTGGTTCCTCATGGTCGACATGAACGGCGACGGGAAAGCGGACGCCGTCAAATACGACCCCTCAACGGGCAGTATTTTTGTCGCGCTTTCGCATGGTGACGGCAACTTCAATTCGCCCTTGACCGTTCCATTTTTGGCGGGGGGTACTCCGGCAGATCGCTGGTTCCGGGTCGCCGACATCAATGGCGACGGTTATCCCGATGCCGTTCTCCATGTGCCGGGTTCCAACAAAGTCCAGGTGCTGTCAAGTTCAAGGCAAGTGCTGGACGTGGTCAACGCCGTCACAAATGGCCTCGGCATCACCACCACCGTCACCTACAAACCCCTCACCGACGCCAGCGTCTACGCCAAGGACAGCACCGCTGTCTATCCCTACGTCGAGCTCCAGGCGCCGATGTACGTCGCCGCCAGCGTTTCCACCAGCGACGGCACCGGCGGCAATGCAGTCACGAACTACACCTACGCCGGCGCCAAATCCCACCAGCTCGGCGGTGGCTTCCTAGGCTTCCGGCAAGTCTCCGCCCACGACTCCCAGGCGCACATCCGCTCTGTCACCACTTACCGCCAGAACTATCCTTACCACGGCCAGCCGCTGAGTTCACAGAAGTTCACCGACAGTGGCGTGCTGCTAAGCCAGAGCACCATCACCTACGCCGATCAGTTGCTCAATACCGGTCTGAGTCCAACCTGGCATCAGTCATTGCCCACCCACACGGTCGAGTCCAGCTATGAACTCACTGGGGGGCTGATCAGCACGGTGATCACCGATACCCAGTACGACACCTGGGGCAATCCAACCTCTATCGTGGTGAACTCGGGCGCGGGCTACAGCAAGACCACCACCAACACCTACGACAACATCGTTGACGGCAACCGCTGGCTCCTCGGCCGGCTGCGCCGCAGCACCGTCAACAGCGTCACGCCATAAGGGGAGAAGACCATGCGTAGCTTATTGCTGAGCCTGATTCTGGCCCTGTCGTTGCCTGCCTGGGGCGCGAGTTCGACCCGCGTCTCCGCCTTCGAATACGACCCCGACACCGGCTTGCTGGTCAAGGAAACCATCGAGCCCGACCAGCCGCAATACAAGCTCGACACTACCTATACCTACGACGCGTTTGGCAATCGCACAGCCACCACCGTCAGCTCTCCCGCAACCGGCACCGCAGCCATTGCAACTCGCAGCACCAGCAGCACATGGGACGCGAACGGCCAGTTTCCCGTCACGACCACCAATGCCCTCGGCCACACCGAAACCAAAACCTTCGATCCGAAACTCGGCACCGTCACCAGCCTGATCGGCCCCAACGGTCTCACCACCACCTGGCAATACGACGGCTTCGGCCGCAAGACACGGGAGACGCGCGCGGACGGAACGTTTACCCAGTGGACCTATGACGTCTGCGACTCCGCCTGCCCTGCCAACGGGGGCTACCGCATCGTGACCCAGGTGTATGGCGGGGGTGCCCAGAGCGCACCGGCGTCTGTTGCCTACTTCGATAGCCTGAACCGCCAACTGCGCTCCGCCACCCAGGGCTTCGACGGGCGCTGGGTCTACAAGGACACCGAATACGACAACCAGGGCCGCGTGCAGAAAGTCTCGCGCCCCTATTTCGCCGGCCAGCCCGTTTATTGGGTCACCAGCGAATACGACGACCTTGGCCGCGTGGTCAAAGTGTATGAGCCGGACGATCCCGACAACGCCGCCCTCAGCGTCGAGTACAACGGCCTGACCATCTCCCGCACCAACCGCAAAGGGCAGATCACCACCGAAGTCAAAAACAGCCAGGGCCAAAAGCTCAGCGTCACCGACGCCATGGGCAACGTCACCACCTACGCCTACGATCCCTTCGGCAACCTTACCCGTACCACCGACCCCGCCGGCAACCAGATCGTCAATGCCTACGACCTGCGCGGCCGCAAGACCCAGACTACCGACCCCGACCTCGGGCTGTGGACATACGAATACAACGCCCTCGGCGAACTGGTGAAGCAAACCGACGCCAAAACTCAGGTCATCACCATGACCTACGACAAGCTCGGCCGCATGATCCAGCGAATCGAGCCGGGCCTCATCAGCGACTGGATTTACGACACCGCCGCCAAGGGCACAGGCAAACTTCATCAGGCCAAGACCAGTGCAGGCTACATCCGTACCCACAGCTACGACACACTGGGCCGGCCCAGCCAGACCCAGACCAACATGGGCACGGGTAACCCGCAGCTGACAAGCGCAGCCACCTACGACACCGCCGGCCGTGCAGCAACCAGCACCTACCCCAGCGGCCTGACGGTGAAGCAGGATTACAACGCCCTCGGATACCTGGTCGAAGTCAGAAACAACGCAACCAATGCCCTGTATTGGCGCGCCGACCAGATGGACGCCGAAGGCCATGTCACCCAGGAAACCTACGGCAACGGCGTCGTCACCGAGCGCGGCTACCAGGCCGACACAGGCCGCTTGCAAAACATCACCGGCTACCTGGGCGCCAGCCAGATCCAAGGCCACGCCTACGTTTACGACACCATCGGCAACGTCACCATCGTCGCCGACGGCCCCGCCAGCCAGCTCGAAATCCGCGGCGGCTACGACAACCTCAACCGGCTGACCCAGGTTGAAACCTATCTCAACAGCGGTGCCAGCACCGAGAACATCGCCTACAACGCCCTGGGCAACATCACCAGCAAGACCGGCATCGGCACCTACGTCTACGGCGACCCGTTGCACAAGCACGCCGTCACCGCCGTCACCGGCGGCCCCGTCAACAACAGCTACACCTACGACGCCAACGGCAACCTCACCTCCGGCGCTGGCCGCAGCATCGCGTGGACCGCCTGGAACATGCCTGCCAGCATTACCAGTGACCGTCAGACCCAAAGCTGGCTCTACGACCCCGAGCACAGCCGCTACAAGCTCACCGCGGCCGGCCGCACCACCTGGTATTTGAACCCCAGCCTCCATACCGGCGGGCATTACGAGCGCACCCAATACACCAGCGGCACCGTCGAGCACCGCCACACCCTGTACGGCGGCGGCAAAGCCATCGGCGAAGTGCTCACCTTCGATGGCGGCGCGCCCAGCCAGACCCGCTATTTCCACAGCGACCAACAGGGTTCCATCACAGCTGTCACCAACGAGGCCGGCACCGTCATCACCCGGTTCAGATACGACCCCTGGGGCAAGCAGACCCTCGTTCTCGGCAGCAACACCGGCATCGACCAAACCCGGCAAGGCCATACCGCGCACGAAATGCTCGACAGCGGGCTGACCCACATGAACGGTCGCCTGTACGACCCCGTGCTGGCAAGGTTCGTCAGCGCCGATCCGCATGTCGACAACCCGTTCGATCTGCAGAGCCTGAATCGCTACAGCTATGTGAACAATAATCCGTTGGGGTTCACGGATCCGTCAGGCTACTTCAAGCTGTTCGGGAAGAAGTGGAGTTGGATCAGGGATAAGGTGGTGAAGCCGGTGGTGGCGATAGCGGTGGCGTGGTATGTGGGACCTGCGGTCTTCAATGCAATGCTGCCTTCGGCTGTTGGTGCAGTAGGAGCGACCGGGCTGGGCATGCAAGCCAGTTTGTGGGTCGGGTCGGCAATAGCAGGAGCGGCATCGGGCGCTGTCGTTGGGGGTGTTACAGGTGGCATCTTTAATGGCCCGGAAGGAATATTGCAGGGTGCGAAATATGGCGCGATTGGCGGGGCGATCATGGGGCCGGTAAGTGCAATGTACTCAGGGGCTTACAACGGGTCATTGAAGGGTGCAGCGCGTTATGGCTATAGCGCGGAACGGGTCGCGGTGCAGTCACTGGCTGGCGGCGTTTCGTCGGCGGCGCAGGGCAGGAGTTTTATCGACGGGCTGAAGTCTTCGTTCATTCCTTCGGCGTTGACGTATATGGCGCTGAGTATGCGGGCTTCGATGTGGGATCAGTCCACGCTGGATTCCCGGAACAGCGGCGGCGAGAGTGGCGGATTCATGGGGGATGGCAAGAAAATTGGGGGCGGGAGATATAGCGAACTCAACCCGGGTGGAATTAGCCCATTGGGTGGACAACAAGGCGACATCGGCTTCCTTGGAATTCGCTGGAACAACCAAACATTAGCAGGTGGCTTTTACTCGGCTAACTCATGGCAAGACCGCTTGGTTGAAGCCTATGCTGGACCGCACGACTGGCTGAATTCAGGCTATTGGTATAACGCGGCGGGCAATGCCATTGGGCATCAAGGCTTTGCCGCTGGATTCGGCGAGATATTGAATGGATTGAACGTCATCCCGGCTTCGGCATTTGCAGGTGCGTCGGTTGTACAACCCTACAATTATTCTGCCGTGTTCGGGAGATAGACATGACCCGTACACTTGTCTTTGTCGTGGCGATGTTCGGATGGGTTTCGGGTTGCCAGTCTATGTCGCCTCAAGAAGAGTTCGAATTCTTGATGAGCCGCCAAGTTGGCAAACCCATTGCAAACTCCTGGTATCGCGACCCAGACGAGAAGAAGCCGCTAGGCGATGGCAAGTTTGAATACATCATCCGTAGCAAGAAGACTGCTTGTGTGTGGGCGTTCGTCGTAGACGAAAACAAAGGCGTGATTCAAAGCTGGCATTACATCAGCGCGCCGTCGGTTTGTCGGTTGCATACGAGCGCGCCGTGGTGAGCCGCTGATCCCCAGACGGGTACGTGAAATCTGCAATATGCGAGAAGTGCCATGAGGGTCAGACACGATTAATTTAGTGCTATGCTGCAAGCACTGTCCCACTTCCGCATGCCCCCATGGCCCGTCTTCCCCGCTACGTCATCCCCGGCCAGCCGCAGCACATCATCCAACGCGGCAATAACCGGCAGACCATCTTTGCCGCCGAGGCGGACTATCAGTTCTTCCGCGACGCTTTGGTCGAGGCTTCACTCAAGCACGGCCTGACGATCCACGCCTATGTGTGGATGACGAACCATATCCACCTGCTGGCCACGCCTGAATTCGACGACAGCATCAGCAAGGTCTTCCAGTCGGTGGGCCGAAAGTATGTGCAGTACTTCAATTACACCTACAAGCGCAGCGGCACGTTGTGGGAAGGGCGCTACCGGGCGACGGTGGTGGACAGCGAGCAGTACCTGCTGACGCTGATGCGCTACATCGAGCTGAATCCGGTGCGGGCGGACATGGCGGCGCACCCGCGCGACTATCCCTGGTCGAGCTATGGCTTCAATGCGCAAGGCGAGGACGGGCCGAATGCAGACTGGCTGCTGCCCCACAAGGAATATCTGCGCCTGGGGCGGAGTAAAGCTGAGCGGCAAAGCGCCTACCGGCAACTGTTTCGGGCGGCGGTTTCAAACGACGATTTGCAGGCAATCCGGGATTGCACGCACAAGGGATGGGCGCTGGGCGGCGAGCGGTTCAAGAATGAGATCGAGCGCCTGACGCATCGACGCACCGCATCGAAGGGGGTGGGGCGGCCGCGGAAAGAGGGCGGCGCATTCTGAACCCTTGCTTGAATCATTTTTAATCACTACGATTAAGCGACCGGTTGCTAAAAAAGGGGATGACATGGCATCTACATCTACAGAGACCAAGGTGTTGACCGCGCATGTACCACTTCCGCTGGCCGAGAAAGTGGATCAGCTGGCCGCCAAACTTGAGCGGTCGCGCGGCTGGATCGTCAAGCAAGCGTTGACGGCCTGGGTGGCTCAGGAAGAAGAGCGCAACCGTTTGACCCGCGAGGCACTGGCCGATGTGGATGCAGGCCGCGTCATCGATCACCAGGCGGTGCAGGCGTGGGCTGAGAGTCTCGGTACGAACAAGCCATTGCCCGTTCCGCGCTGATGGAACTGAAATGGACTGGCAAGGCGCTCTCCGATCTGGCGCGGCTGTATGAGTTTTTGGCGCCGGTGAACAGGGATGCGGCCGTAAGCACCGTGCAGTCGCTCACCGCTGCGCCGGCAAGCCTGATTGCCAATCCGCGCATAGGCGAGAAGCTCGAAGAATTCGAACCGCGCGAGGTGCGCCGGATTCTGGTCGGACATTACGAGATGCGCTATGAAATTCGGTCATCCACGATCTATGTGCTGCGGCTGTGGCATACCAGAGAGGATCGCTAGCAGCGGATGAAATCCAGGCCGGCATGCTTCGCGATTGTGCACGCTCGTTAGCAAGTGGTTTTGTGGCGTGGGCTGATTTGCATGAAAAAAGACGCGCCGACTCGACAGCGGCGTCTCGTTTCGGTTATGATGCGCCCCGCATTAGGCGCGTAGCTCAGCTGGTTAGAGCACCACCTTGACATGGTGGGGGTCGTTGGTTCGAGTCCAATCGCGCCTACCAATATTTAATGGGCCGGGATGGCCGGTTTCAAGAGGGGCTGAACGGCCCATGGAGGTTGCGAAATGTCACTGCGAACTTGCAAGGATGTCACTGGTTAATCCCCGGCGCATCGCAGTTCAGAAGCATTTCTGCATCTTCAAGTAGTATCCGAAAGCGCGGCCGGTCCGCGCTTTTTTTCATTCTGGAGTCTGGTTCATGGTCAACGTCACGCTTCCCGATGGTTCCGTCCGGCAGTTTGAGGCTCCGGTCACGGTCGCACAGGTCGCATCCAGCATCGGTGCGGGCCTGGCCAAGGTGGCGCTTGCCGGCCGGGTGGACGGCAAACTGGTCGACACCAGCCATGTGATCGATGCGGATGCGCAGTTGTCCATCGTCACCGACCGCGACGCCGACGGCCTCGACATGATCCGCCATTCCACCGCGCACTTGCTGGCGTATGCGGTGAAGTCGCTGTTCCCCGACGCGCAGGTCACCATCGGCCCGGTGATCGAGGACGGCTTCTACTACGATTTCGCGTACAAGCGCCCGTTCACGCCGGAAGACCTGGCGGCCATCGAAAAGAAGATGGCCGAGCTGGCCAAGCAGGACATTCCGGTCGAGCGCAGTGTGATGCCGCGCGACGAGGCGGTGACCTTCTTCAAGAACATGGGCGAGGTCTACAAGGCCGAGATCATCGCGTCGATCCCCACCAACGAGGACATTTCGCTCTACCGCGAGGGCGATTTCATCGACCTGTGCCGCGGCCCGCACGTGCCGTCGACCGGCAAGCTCAAGCACTTCAAGCTGATGAAGCTGGCCGGCGCCTACTGGCGCGGCGACTCGAAGAACGAGATGTTGCAGCGCGTGTACGGCACGGCCTGGGCGAAGAAGGAAGACCTTGAAGCCTATCTCTACCGGCTGGAAGAAGCCGAGAAGCGCGACCACCGCCGACTTGCCAAACAGCTCGATCTCTTGCACATGCAGGACGAGGCGCCGGGCATGGTGTTCTGGCACCCCAAGGGCTGGATCGTGTGGCAGCAGATCGAGCAGTACATGCGCCAGAAGTTCGTCGAGTACGGCTACCAGGAAGTGCGTACGCCGGCGGTGATGGACCGCAGCATGTGGGAGAAATCCGGCCACTGGGAAAACTACCGCGACAACATGTTCACCACCGCGTCGGAAAACCGCGACTACGCGGTGAAGCCGATGAACTGCCCCGGCCACGTGCAGATATTCAACAGCGGCCTGCATTCCTACCGCGACCTGCCGCTACGCCTGGCCGAGTTCGGCTCCTGCCATCGAAACGAGCCGTCGGGCGCGCTGCACGGCATCATGCGTGTGCGTGGCTTCACCCAGGACGATGCGCACATCTTCTGCACCGAGGACCAGATCGAAGCCGAGGTGGCCGATTTCATCGTCATGCTGCAGAAGGTCTACGCCGACTTCGGCTTCAACGACGTGCTGGTCAAGCTGTCGACCCGGCCCGACAAGCGTGTCGGTTCGGACGAGAGCTGGGACCGCGCGGAAGCCGCATTGGCGGCGGCCTTGGACAAGAACAAGCTGGCCTACGACCTGCAGCCGGGAGAGGGCGCGTTCTACGGCCCCAAGATCGAGTTCACGCTGAAGGACACCCTCGGCCGCCTGTGGCAGTGCGGCACGATCCAGCTCGACTTCAACCTGCCGGTGCGCCTCGGCGCCGAGTTCGTCGACGAGGACAACAACCGCAAGCCGCCGGTGATGCTGCATCGCGCGATCCTGGGCTCGATGGAGCGCTTCATCGGCATCCTGATCGAGCACCATGCCGGCAACTTCCCGCTGTGGCTGGCGCCGGTGCAGGTGATGGTGATGAATATCAGCGAACATCAGACCAGCTATGCTCAACAAGTGACCCAGGCGCTGCGCCGGGAAGGGATTCGAGCGGTGGCGGACTTGAGTAATAACAAAATTAACTATAAAATTCGCGAACATAGCTTGCAGAAGCTGCCTTATCAGGTGGTCGTCGGCGACAAGGAAATGGAAACCGGGGTGGTTTCCGTCCGTGCCCGCGGCAACCAGGACCTGGGGCAGCTCAGTTTGGATGACTTGATTGCGCGCCTGAAAGCGGAAACGCTGGCGCGCCAGTAATAGCGGTCAAACAAGGCGTTGGGGCCTCCTATAATTAGGATCTGGCCCCGCGCCTTCTTTATTTGTTTGACCTTTTCGCCTTGGCGCATAGCGTCAGGTTTTTATTTGGAGAACGACTCATCGCGACAGAAAAGAAACAGACACGCATCAATGGAGAAATTACTTCCCCTGAAGTGCGTTTGGTCGGTGTGGAAGGCGAGCAGCTTGGCATCGTAAAAATTTACGATGCGCTGCGTCAGGCTGAAGAAGCAGACCTGGATCTGGTTGAGATTGCCCCCACGGCACAACCTCCCGTAGCCAAAATCATGGACTACGGCAAGTTCAAGTACCAGGAAAGCAAGAAACAGCATGAAGCCAAGCTGAAGCAGAAGCAGGTCCAGATCAAGGAAATCAAGTTCCGTCCGGGTACCGACGAAGGCGATTACCAGATCAAGCTGCGCAACCTGATCAAGTTTCTTGAAGAAGGCGACAAGACTAAGATTACGCTGCGTTTCAGGGGCCGCGAGATGGCCCACCAGGAAATCGGCATGGCCCAGTTGCGGCGCGTGTCGGCGGATCTGGCCGAAATCGCGGTGGTCGAGCAGTTCCCCAAGATGGAAGGCCGCCAGCTGGTGATGATGCTGGCGCCGAAAAAGAAGATTTAAGTTTCGAGACTGGCGTGTCTCTGTCCCCGGCGGTTAAACCGGGGGCTAAAAGCGCCACACAATACGTGCAGTCGGGTTGGTGAAGCATTCCGCGTCGTGGGATCACCTGGCCGCATGAGATAAAAGGAAGCATCATGCCTAAGATGAAAAGCAAGAGCGGCGCCGCCAAGCGGTTCCGCGCGCTGGGCAGCGGGAAGTTCAAGCGCTCGCACGCGTTCATGCGTCACATTCTCACCAAGAAGAGCACCAAGCGTAAGCGCCAGTTGCGCGGTACGGAAACTGTCAATGCCAGCAACCACAAGTCGGTTGCACGCATGTTGCCCTACGCATAAAGGAGAGAGACCATGCCACGCGTCAAACGGGGTGTAACCGCCCGCGCCAGCCACAAGAAAGTCCTCGATGCCGCCAAAGGCTATCGCGGCCGTCGCAAGAACGTATTCCGCGTCGCCAACGAAGCGGTGATGAAGGCCGGTCAGTACCAGTACCGCGACCGTCGTCAGCGCAAGCGCCAGTTCCGCGCACTGTGGATTGCCCGTATCAATGCCGCCTCGCGGCAGCACGGCCTGACCTACAGCGTGTTCATGAACGGCTTGAGCCGCGCCGAGATCGGAATCGATCGCAAGGTGCTGTCCGACATCGCGATTTTCGACAAGGATGCCTTTGCCAAGATCGTCGATCAGGTCAAGGCCAAGCTGGCGGCGTAAGCCGTCAAACTGTCACAAAAAAAGGCCGCAAGGCCTTTTTTTGTTTGTGAAAGATTCGAGAATTTCGCCATGCGCAATCCCAACGAAATCGTTGCTGATGCACTCGCCGCCATCCAGGGCTGCCCAGACTTGCCGGCGCTGGAACAGGTCAAGGCGGCCTTTCTGGGCAAGAGCGGCCAGCTCACCGAACTGCTGAAAAGCCTGGGCGCCATGCCCGCCGACGAGCGCAAGACTGCCGGCGCCCGCATCAACGAAGCCAAGCAGGCGGTCGAGGCGGCGCTGAAAGGCCGGCGCGAGGCGCTGCAGCAGGCCGAGCTGGATCGCCAGTTGGCAGCCGAAACGCTCGACGTGACGCTGCCGGGGCGCGGCGCAGGGTGCGGCGGCCTGCATCCGGTGTCGAAGACGCTTTCGCGCATCCAGGCGCTGTTCCGCTCGATCGGTTTCGACGTGGCGACGGGGCCCGAGATCGAGACCGACTTCTACAACTTCACCGCGCTCAACATCCCGGAAGACCATCCGGCTCGCGCGATGCACGACACCTTCTACCTGCAGAGCGGCGAGCTGCTGCGCACCCACACCTCGCCGGTGCAGGTGCGCCACATGCAGACCCACCAGCCGCCGCTGCGCATCATCGCGCCGGGGCGGGTGTACCGCTGCGATTCCGACGTCACGCACACGCCGATGTTCCATCAGATCGAAGGCCTGTGGGTCGACGAGTCGGCGTCGTTTGCCGACTTGAAGGGCGTGCTCGCCGATTTCATGCGCAACTTCTTCGAGCGCGACGACCTGCCGGTGCGCTTCCGCCCGTCTTTCTTCCCCTTCACCGAGCCGTCGGCCGAAATGGACATCGGCTGCGTGATGTGCGGCGGCGAGGGCTGCCGGGTGTGCTCGCATACCGGCTGGCTGGAAGTGCTGGGCTGCGGCATGGTGCATCCCAACGTGTTCAGGCACGTCGACATCGATCCCGAGCGCTACATCGGCTTCGCCTTTGGACTCGGCGTTGAGCGCCTGGCCATGCTGCGTTACGGCGTCGACGACCTGCGGCTGTTCTTCGAGAACGATCTACGCTTCCTCAAGCAATTCAACTAATTAGGGCGCACATAGCATGCAATTTCCGGAATCCTGGTTGCGCAGCCTCGTCAATCCCGCGCTCGATACCGCCCAACTCGCCCATGCCGTGACCATGGTCGGGCTCGAGGTGGAAGCCCTGACCCCGGCCGCGCCGCCCTTCAACAACGTGGTGGTGGCCGAGATCCTGTCGGCGGAGAAACACCCCGATGCCGACCGCCTGCGCGTGTGCCAGGTCGATGTGGGCGAAGCCGCGCCGGTCACCATCGTGTGCGGCGCGCCGAATGCGGCGGCCGGACTCAAGGTGCCGTGCGCGCGTCCCGGGGCGAAGCTGCCCGGAATCGAAATCAAGGTGGCCAAGGTGCGCGGCGTCGAATCCTTCGGCATGCTGTGCTCGACCCGGGAACTGGGCCTGGAAGGCGCGGCCGACGGTCTGATGGTGCTGGACGACGACGCGCCGGTGGGCGAGGATTTCCGCAGCTGGCTCAATCTGGACGACACCCTCATCACGCTGAAACTCACCCCCAACCGCGCGGATTGCCTGTCGATGCGAGGGCTGGCACGCGAAATCGGCGCAATCACCGGCGCCCAGGTGCAGCTGCCGTACGTCGCCGAGGCGGCCAGCCGCATTCAGGACACGGTGCCGGTCCAGGTATCGGCTGCGGATGCCTGCCCGCTTTATCTGGGACGCGTGGTGCGCGGCGTCAACGCACAAGCCACCACCCCGCGCTGGATGGCCGAGCGGCTGGAGCGCAGCGGCATCCGTCCGCTGCTGGCGCCGGTCGACGTCACGAACTACGTGATGCTGGAACTGGGCCAGCCGATGCATGCCTTCGCCCTGTCGCGCCTCAATGGCGGCATCGAGGTGCGGTTGGCGCGTGCGGGCGAGACCCTCGAACTGCTGAACGGCCAGACCGCCGAACTCGCGCCAGACATGCTGGTGATCGCCGACGCCAACGGGCCGGTGGCGCTGGCCGGCATCATGGGCGGGCTGCTGACCAGCGTGGAACGCGTGACGGTCGACGTGTTCCTGGAGGCTGCGTTCTTCGCGCCGGCGGCGATTGCCGGCCGCGCGCGGCGGCTGGGCCTGTCCACCGATTCGTCGCACCGCTTCGAGCGCGGCGTCGATTTCGGCGCCACCCGTCAGGCGATGGAGCGTGCCACCCAGTTGCTGCTCGAAATCTGCGGCGGCCAGGCCGGTCCCATCACCGAGGCGGCGGCCGCGTTGCCGAGGCGCGAGCCGATTACCCTGCGGCTGGCGCGCCTTGCGCGCGTGGCCGGCGTCGAAATCGACGCCAATGCGGTGGTGCGCGGTCTGGTCGCGCTCGGCGCGGGTGTCGAGCGCCATGAAGATCGCCTGATCGTCACGCCGCCGAGTTTCCGCTTCGATCTGGCGATCGAGGAAGACCTGATCGAAGAGGCGGTGCGGCTTTACGGCTACGACAACATCCCGGCGCAGCCGCCGGCCGCGCCCTCGCGCATGCTGCCGCAGGACGAAACGCTGCTGGCCGACGACAGCCTGCGCCAGATACTGGTCGACCTGGACTACCAGGAGGTCATCACCTACAGCTTCGTCGACCCGGCGTGGGAAACCGCGCTCGATGCCGACGCGCGTCCGCTGCTGCTCGCCAATCCGCTGGCCAGCCAGCTGTCGGCGATGCGTACCACCCTGTGGGGCGGCCTGATCGAAACCCTGCGCCACAACCTCAACCGCCAGCAGGCGCGGCTGCGCATATTCGAACTGGGGCGGGTGTACCGCTCGCAGACCGAGCAGCCGATGAAGCTGGGCGGGTTGGCTTATGGCGACGTGCTTCCCGAGCAATGGGGCGCGCCTGCGCGCCGCGTCGATTTCTTCGACCTCAAGGGTGATCTGGAACGGCTGGTCGGGCATGCACTCGATACCCGGCGCGGCGCGCACCCTGCGCTGCATCCGGGGCAGTGTGCCGAAGTGTGGGCCGACGGCCAGCCCATCGGCTGGATCGGTGCCCTGCATCCGCGTCTGGTGCAGGCGTTCGACCTGCCGGCGGCGCCGGTGCTGTTCGAGCTCGACAGCGAGGTGCTGGCGCGGCGCCGCCTGCCGCGGCATGCAACCCTGTCGCGTTTTCCGCTGGTGCGGCGCGATCTGGCGTTCGTGCTGGACGCCCACACCCCGGCCGGCGACATGCTGGCCGTGCTGCGCGAAGCTGCAGCCGATGGCGTGCGTTCGATCGAAGTGTTCGACGATTACCGCGGAAAAGGTGTGGCGGAAAACCAAAAAAGCCTTGCTATACGGGTAGTTATGCAAGATACTGAACGCACATTGACGGATCAGGAAGTGGAGGATGCCGTGCAAAAATTGGTCGACGCCGCGCTTCGTCAGTGCAATGCCACATTGCGTGCTTGACGCAAAAATACAGTTGGCGCGTGCTTTAACCAAAACAATTTTGTTGGCGCGTGCGTGACGCGATTTTCCACAGCCATCCCTGACAACATACAAGCATGACCACCCTCACCAAAGCTGATCTGGCCGAACTGTTGTTCGAAAAAGTGGGTTTGAACAAGCGCGAAGCCAAGGACGTCGTCGAGTCCTTTTTCGACGAAATCCGCTTGTCGCTCGAGAAGGGCGATATCGTCAAACTGTCCGGTTTCGGCAATTTCCAGTGCCGCGAGAAACCGCAGCGTCCTGGCCGCAATCCTAAAACCGGCGAAGAAATGCCGATTTCCGCGCGTCGCGTGGTGACCTTCCACGCCAGCCAGAAACTCAAGTCCCAGGTCGAAGGCGCCCAAGTTGGAACGCCCAGCGAAGAGTGAGCTTCCGCCGATTCCGGCGAAACGCTATTTCACCATCGGTGAAGTGTCCGAGCTGTGCGCCGTCAAGGCGCACGTGCTGCGCTACTGGGAGCAGGAATTCACCCAGCTGCGCCCGGTCAAGCGGCGCGGCAACCGCCGCTACTACCAGCACCACGAAGTCCTGCTGATCCGCCGCATCCGCGAACTGCTGTACGAGGAAGGCTTCACCATCAGCGGCGCGCGCCAGCGTCTGGAACACGACGCCGAAACGCCCCCCGAGACCGCACCCGCGCCCGTTGCAGGCGCGCTGGATGTCGGCAAGCTGCGCACCGAAATCACCGCGATTCTGAAAATATTGGGCTGACGGGCTTCCGCCGGGCGCCGCTCCTCTGTTAGAATCTCGGGCTTCGTCGGGGCGTAGCGCAGCCTGGTAGCGCACCTGCATGGGGTGCAGGGGGTCGGAAGTTCGAATCTTCTCGCCCCGACCAATATTCCGTTGTGCGTGCAGCATTCTGCGCGCCACAACCTCAGCCGGACAGGACATCTCGTCCGGCACACACAAGCCACAGTCGATGCCTGCGCAGGCACACATCGGAGATGTGGTTTCGGAGCGATTGTCCTTTCCGCCCAAAGCGCATGCGCATCAGCTTGTCACGCTTGATCGACACACTTTGCCGTTCGTTCAATTCAGGAGAGATTCATGGAACACACCCTACCCGCACTGCCTTTTGCCATGGACGCGCTCGCGCCGCACATGTCGCAGGAGACCTTCGAATACCACTACGGCAAGCACCACCAGGCCTACGTGACCAACCTCAACAACCTGATCAAGGGCACCGACTTCGAGGGCAAGTCGCTCGAAGACATCGTCAAGTCCGCGCCCGCCGGCGGCGTCTACAACAACGCCGCCCAGGTGTGGAACCACACCTTCTTCTGGAACTGCCTGAGCCCCAACGGCGGTGGCGCACCTGCAGGCGCGTTGGCCGACGCCATCAACGCCAAGTGGGGCAGCCTCGACGAATTCAAGAAAGCCTTCCAGACCAGCGCCGTGGGCAACTTCGGTTCCGGCTGGACCTGGCTGGTGAAAAAGGCCGACGGCTCGGTCGACATCGTCAACATGGGCGCCGCCGGCACCCCGTTGACCACCTCTGACCGCGCCCTGCTGTGCATCGACGTCTGGGAGCACGCCTACTACATCGACTACCGCAACCTGCGCCCCAAGTTCGTCGAGACCTTCCTCGACAAGCTGGTGAACTGGAAGTTTGCGGAAGCGAATTTCGCCTGAAGCCGCCTTACGGAAGCATGCACTTCCGCGCAGCAAACAAAAACCGGGACCGTGTGTCCCGGTTTTTTTGGTAGGTAACGCCACGGCTCAGCCGCCGCTTGTTATGCAACTATCGGCCAAGGGCTTTTTCCCGGAACGGACGGATTTGTTCTTCAACAGAGGCAAGCTCTGACTCGAACTCCTGCCGTAGAGCCGCCAACCGCACTACGTTCCCGTGCAGCTTCGCGAGGCTCGCGGCGAGATCTTCCGGAGACGCGCCGCGTAACAAACTCGGATTCTCGACAAGTCTTGACGCCTCTTCACTCAGGTCGGGTACTTCGCCTTTCTTTTTCTCGACCTTGGCAATATTACTAACTTCCAGCCCGCCCTTGGAACGACCAGCCAGGGAAAACAGGCTCTGATATCTATTTACAAGCCGAGACGAGATTGCTTCCAGCCGCTGGTGTTCCGCGAGAACACCTTGAGCCGCACCTACGATATCTCGGATAAGGCCGCGGATTTCTACAGCATGAGCATCACGAGCAGATGTCTCTGCAGCATTTGCAGATCGACGGGCTGTGGCAGCGGAGAGCGCAGCAACAACCAATGAGAGCAGTCCTGTAACGGCACCAATGATTGCAATGGTATTGCTGCTTTCGTCAGCCACGTCATCCCCTTACGGTTTCAGTTATTCAAGAGACCCATGGGTCCGGACGGCCTTTAATATGGAGACGAGGCACTTTCTTCACTAAGCTGTTGATCGGTAAGATTTACTGGCCACGCCGGTCTCTATATTACGTCATGAAAAGGCCGACACAGCCTTGCCAGTTTCAAACAGGTCGTCAGCTTTCATTTTGCCTCCGCGCTTCCATCCCCCAGCCACAGGATTTCGCGATACCCGCCCGCCACCAGCGCCCGCGCTTCGTCCAGCAGAGCTGCGGTGTCGGCGTCCTGCGCGGCGGCGCCGTCGAGCAGGCGCAGCATCGTGGTCCAGCGTGCGCGCTGGTTCGCCACGGTCTTCGGGGCGGCGAGGCCCAGGCGGCGCAGTTCGGCGGCGCGGCTGACGAGGCGGAATTTCGCGGCTTCCAGTTGCGGTGGCAGGGGCAGGGACAGATCAAACGTGAGGTCGAGGCGCCAGGGCGGCTCGACGGGTGCGTCCGGCTGCGGCGGCGGGCGCCACGACAGTTCGTCGGGGGCGGGCGCGGTGCGCGCGGGGTCGAGCGGGAATTTGTGGAAGCCCCATTTGGCGCCCATCCAGCATTCGAGCAGCACGCGGTCGTCGTCGACCGTGCACAGTTCGCCGCCGGGCGCCGCGAGTTCGGCGTCGCCCGGCAAAGGGCCGTAGGCGCGCGGGTCCTGCTTCCATCTTGAAAAATCCCGATGCGGCGGGGCACCGTAGTCGGCTTCGAGCGCGCGCCAGATCGTGATGAAGGCCTGGTAGTCGCGCCGGTAGTCCGGGTTGCGGCGCAGGAATTCCCAGGCCCACTGGTTGCGCGTGAGGGTGGCGCAGTGGGCGAAGGCGTCGGCCGTCATGTTCAGATCGGCAGGAACACCATGCTGGCGACATTGACCACGCCGAAGCGGATGGCGCGGTTGCTCTTGTCCTCGATGATCCGGGCCAGCGTGTCCTGGATGCCGATGAGCTTGCCGAACTCGCGCTCGAAGCTGAGGTTGGCGACGCCATTGCCGTCGACGCCGTTGGAGAGCAGGACGGGTTCGCCCTGCGCATTCCTGGCGTTGGAGAGCTTCCACACCACGGCCTCGGTATTGCGCGCGGCGTTGTAGAGCTTTTGCGCATCCACCTCGGTCAGCAGGTAAAACTCGGTCTGGTGGTTGAAGGCCGCCATGTGCATGACCAAGAGGCCGTTCATCAGGGTTTTCACCCGGTCGCCGGTGAAGTCGGTGCGCCAGGGTTCGAGCAGAACGGTTTCCCATGGGAGGTTTTGCTGCTGTTCAAGATGCCAGTGTTCCAGCGGCTTGAACAGGGCGGCGGTTGCTTCGTCGGCGCTGGCAAAGCCGGATTTGCGCCATTCGTTGGGATTGCGGCGGTAGAGCTTGAGGGTGAGCGTCCTGAGGATGGCGATGACTTCCTGCTGGTGGATTTCGACCACCGTGTCGACGTCGCCCTTGGCCAGTTCCTTGAGGCTGAAACTGCGTACGCTGCTGCTGCCGTCGCGGCGCTGGATGGGTTGCCCGCTGCAGGCAGCAAGCAGGGCAGCGGTCAGCAGGCAGGCGAGCAGGGTGGTTCGGTTCACGAAGAGCAGCTTACCTCAATCTTCCTCGCCCAGTCAGGCGGCTCGGCGGCGTAGGCTTCATTTTCCGGCTGTTCGTCGAACGGACGCGCCAGCAGCGCGTGCAGGCGGTTCACCTCGCTGTAGTCGCGGTCGTCCGCCGCGCGGCGGATGGCAACTTCGGCCAGGTGGTTGCGCAGGATGTACTTGGGGTTGACGCGCCGCATCGCCGCAGCGCGTTCGGTGTCGCTTGAACCCTGCTGGCGCAGCGCGGCAGTATAGCGCGCCGCCCAGGCGTCGAAGGCCGCGCGGTCGAGGACGAGATTGCGCAGCGGCGCGTTGGCCGCGTCGGGGCGGCTGTCGAAATCGCACAGGCGCCGCATGAAGATCGTGTAGTCGACCTGGTTCTGCGCCAGCAGCTGCAGCGCGTCCATGACAAGCGAAGCGGTTTCGCTGCCGGGCGGCAGGCCGAACTTGGCGGCCATGCGTTCGAGATAGGCTTTGCCGAACACTTGGGGATATTCGCCGATCGCCTGCGACGCGGTCTCCACCGACATCAGCGGCACCAGCGCCTGCGCCAGCTTGGTGAGGTTCCACGCCGCCACATCGGGCTGCTGGTCGAAGGCGTAGCGGCCGCCGGTGTCCGAATGGTTGCAGACGTAGCCGGGGTCGAAGGCGTCGAGGAAGCCGAACGGGCCGTAGTCGAGGGTGAGGCCGAGGATGGACATGTTGTCGGTGTTCATCACGCCGTGCGAGAAGCCGACCGCCTGCCACTGCGCCATCAGCTCGGCTGTACGAAGTGCAACCTGGCGCAGGAATTCAGGATAGGGATCGGCAAGCCCGGCCAGCTCGGGGTAGTAGCGCGCGATGACGTAGTCGGCCAGGTGCCTGATCGGCTCGATCTGGTTGCGGTAGTAGAAGACTTCAAAAGAACCGAAGCGCACGAAACTCGGCGCCAGGCGCGTCACCAGCGCGGCGGTCTCCTGGTCCTCGCGACAGACCGGGCGGTCGCTGCCGACGATGCAGAGCGCGCGGGTGGTGGGGATGCCGAGCGCATGCATCGCCTCGGAACACAGAAACTCGCGGATGCTCGAACGCAGCACAGCGCGGCCGTCGCCGCCGCGCGAATAGGGGGTGCGGCCGGCGCCCTTGAGTTGCACTTCCCAGCCAACGCCAGCTGCATTCTTCACTTCGCCCAGCAGGATCGCGCGGCCGTCGCCCAGCTGCGGCACGTAGTGGCCGAACTGGTGACCGGCGTAGAGCGCGGCGATCGCGTCCATGCCCGGCAGCAGCTGGTTGCCTGCCAGCGTTTCGATCAGCTCCGGGCGCGTGATTTCGCTGGCGTCGAGGTCGAGCAAGGCCAGTGCTTCCGGGCTGTAGCAGACCAGGTAGGGATCGGGAACGGGGGTCGGGCAGACGCGCGAGTAATAGGCTTCGGGCAGGCGGGCGAAGCCGTTGTCGAAGGTGAGCGATTCAAGTTTGGCCATGCGGAAATTTTACGGCCTTGTAAGGTTTGCGCGACCCGCCCGACTTCAGGGTTATCCAATAAACGGGAACCCGCCATGAATCGCTTTTCGCCTTGTATCGCACGTGGACTTCACACCCTGGACTTGAGCGGCGCGTGGTTCGGCCTGCTCGGCATCCGCCTGCTGCTGGCATATGAATTCGGCGTGGCCGGACTGGAAAAACTGCGCGGCGAAAACTGGTTTGCCGACATCCAGGGCGATTTCCTGTTTCCCTTCAGCGTGGTGCCGGCCGACATCAGCTGGTTGCTCGCGACCTGGACCGAACTCATCGGCGCGGCGGCGCTGGTCGTCGGCCTGGGCACCCGTTTCTGGGCGGTGTCGCTGCTGATCCTGGATATCGTCGCGTGGGCATCGGTGCATGGCGCCAACGGCTACAATGTGTGCGACAACGGCTACAAATTACCGCTGATGTACTTCGTGATGCTGGTTCCGCTGGTGCTGTCGGGGCCGGGCAGGCTGTCGATCGACCACTGGCTGCGCAGTCGCGTCTAGCCGTACAACTGGACCGCGAAGCCGTCGTGCTCCCATTCGGCTGACCCCTGCCAGCCGGCGTTTTCTGCCATTGCGCTGAATTCGTCGCAGCGGAATTTGTAGGAATGCTCGGTGTGCAGCGTCTCGCCCAGCGCGAAATGAAAGCGCTCGCCCGCGACGCTGACATCCTGTTCGGCGAGGCTGACGAGATGCATTTCGATGCGGCCCGCCACCGGGTTGTAGAAGGCATAGTGCCGGAACCGCGCCGGGTCGAAGTCGGCGCCCAACTCGCGGTTGAGCCGCACGAGCAGATTCAGGTTGAAGGCGGCGGTGACGCCGGCTGCGTCGTTGTAGGCGGCGTGCAGGCGCTGCGGGTCCTTCTTGAGGTCGAAGCCGATGAGCAGCTGGCCGTCGGTGCCGGCCAGCCGGCGAAAGCGCGCGAGCAGCGCGGTGGCCGCATCGGGCGGGAAGTTGCCGATGCTGGAACCGGGGTAGTAGATCAGCCGCCGGCCGGCCGGCAGATCGGGCGCGGCCGCTTCCAGGTCGTGGAGGAAGTCCATGCCCAGTGCGGTGACGGCAAGGTCCGGGTAATCGCGCGAGACGGCCTGCGCCGCCGCCTCCAGCGAGGCCCCGGCAATGTCCAGGACGACGAGATGGCCGGGGCGCAGGGCGTCCAGCAACAGGCGCACTTTGGCGCACTCGCCCGCGCCCGGCTCGACGATGCAATCCACCGCGCCGATGGCGGCGGCGATGTCGGGTAATCGCGATGTCATGAGGGCCTGCTCGGTGCGGCAGAGGGCATATTCGGGCTGCGCGCAGATGGCTTCGAACAGGCGGCAGCCCGCCTCGTCGTAGAAATACTTGGGCGGAATCGACTTGGGGCTGGCCGCCAGCCCCGTCAGCACGTCGACGCGCAGATCGTCGCGATCGACGGGAAGGTTCTTGAAGAGGAACGCCACTCAGGCCACGACCGACACATCGCTGCCGGTATCCAGCCGGCCGATTTCCGTCGCCTGCGCGAAGCCGTGCCGACGGAAGGTGTCCAGCACCGCTTCCCGGGCGGCGGGCGTGCAGCTCACCAGGAGGCCGCCGCTGGTTTGCGGATCGGTCAGCAAGGCGCGCTGCCAGTCGGCGATGCCGTCGGCCAGCTTTACTTCGCTGCCGTAGCTCGCCCAGTTGCGTTCGCTCGCGCCGGTGATGTGGCCGCCCTGAGCCAGCGCGCTGACGCCCGGCAGCAGGGGCAGCCTGGCGAGTTCGGCGTGCGCCGCCACCTTCGAGGCGCGGGTGATTTCGAGCAGATGGCCGAGCAGGCCGAAACCGGTGATGTCGGTCATCGCGTGCACGCCGTCGATTGCGGCCAGATCGGCGCCCGCGGTGTTGAGCTGGGTGGTGGCGGCGATCATCGCCGCGTATTGATCCGCGCTCAACAGGCCCTTTTTCAGCGCCGCGCTGTAGATGCCCACGCCCAGCGGCTTGCCGAGGATCAGCAGGTCGCCGGCCTGGCCGCCGGCGTTCTGCTTGACGCGGCGCGGGTCCACCACGCCGATGCCGACCAGGCCATAGATCGGTTCCGGTGCGTCGATCGAATGGCCGCCGGCGATGGGAATGCCGGCTTGTTTGCAGACCGACTCGCCGCCGGCGAGGATTTGCCGGATGACCTCGTTGGGCAGCTTGCCGATCGGCATGCCGACGATGGCCAGCGCGAACAGCGGCCGCCCGCCCATGGCATAGACGTCGGACAGCGCATTGGTGGCGGCGATGCGGCCGAACTCGAACGGGTCGTCGACGATGGGCATGAAGAAATCGGTGGTCGCCACGATGGCCTGTTCGTCGTTCAGCCGGTAGACGGCGGCGTCGTCGCCGTGCTCGATGCCGACCAGCAGATCGGGATAGGCCGCCGCCATATGCGATGCGAAGGGGGTATCGGACAGGATGTCGCGCAGCACCGAGGGGGCGATCTTGCAGCCGCAGCCGCCGCCGTGGGAAAACTGGGTCAGCCGGATGGGTTGGTCGAGCATGAAGTCGTTCATTTTTCAATTCGCCTGTCGTGGGAGTGGGCGCCTAGAATTCAATTGGTTACAGCTCCTTTATATAACATGAACCCACCCCGACCCGTCAGCGCTTACAACGCGGACCAGCTCAGCGACCGGCTTGCGCAGGCGCGCGGCCGCCTGCGCGCGCTGATCGATTGTCTGCCGGCCGGCGGCTGGCTGGGGCCGCGCGCCGAACACCTGAACCCGCCGCTGTGGGAATACGGGCATATTGTCTGGTTTCAGGAGCGCTGGTGCCTGCGGGCCGGGCGCGACGGCGGTTTCGCGGCCAGCCTGCTGGCCGGGACGGACGCCCTGTATGACTCCTCCAGCGTTCCGCACGACACCCGCTGGGACCTGCCCTTGCTGGAGCCTGCGGCGGTCGACGACTACGCGGCCCGTGTGGCCGAAGCCGTGACCGCCCGCCTGCGTAGCGGATTCGACCACGAACTCGCGTATTTCGCCGAGCTGAGCCTTTATCACGAGCTGATGCACATCGAGGCCTGGTGGATGGCGTTCCAGGATCTGGGCTATGCGCCGCCCGCCAGGCCTGCGACCGCATGCGACCCGTCGGTGCTGCGGCTGGCCTTTGCCGAGGGCGAAGCGGTGCTGGGCAGCGGATCAAACGAGGGCTTCATTTTCGACAACGAAAAATGGCGCCACGCGGTCATGGTGCCGGCATTCGACATCGATGCGAGCCCGGTGACGGAAACGGCCTTTGCCGGATTCGTCGAGGCGGGCGGTTATCAAAGCAGGGCGGGGTGGTCGGATGACGGCTGGGCCTGGCGCACTGCCAGCGGTGCCCGCCATCCGCTGTACTGGCAACGGGAAAACGGCGCCTGGCAGGTGCGCCGCTTCGACCGCTGGCTGCCGCTGGGTTCAGATTCGCCTCTGCTGCATGTGAACCGTTTTGAGGCCGAAGCTTTCGCCGCCTGGCTGGGCAGGCGCCTGCCGACGGCTGCGCAGTGGTTGCGCGCGGCGGTGCATCCGGATTTTCGCTCGGGCATGGCGTGGGAATGGCTGCGCGATCCGTTCACGCCGTATCCGGGCTTTGCGCCCGATCCCTACCGGGACTATTCCCAGCCCTGGTTCCACACGCATGGCGAATTGCGCGGCGGCGGGCCGGTCACCGACGCGTCACTGAAACGTCCGGGCTTCCGCAATTTCTACCTGCCGCATCGGCGTGATCCGTTTGCGGGCTTCCGCACCGCAAGTCTTGGATAGGGCTCAGCCGCCGGTCATCGACATGAAGCGCAGGATCTTGTGCGGCGCTTCGCGGAATTCGTGGCGTTCCGGCTTGAGATTGATGGCGTGAACAATCGCCGCTTCCAGTTCGGCATCGCTGCAGCCTCCGCGCAGCAGCGGGCGGAATTCGAATTTCTCCTCCTGCCCCAGGCACATGTAGGCGGTGCCGTCGACCGCGACGCGCACGCGGTTGCAGGTCTCGCAGAAATGCTGCGAGATGGGCGTGATGAAGCCGACGTTGAAGCGGCCATCCGGCGTACCCAGATAGCGCGCGGGGCCGGCGCCGGGCAGGGTGGTTTCGATGAGATCGAACTGTGCGCGCAGGCGCTCTTTCACCGGCTGCAGGTCGAGGTATTCGGCGTCTTGACCGGTGGCGCCCATCGGCATCGACTCGATCAGGCGCAGCACAAAGCCGCGCTGCATGCAGAACGCGACCATCTCGTCGATCTCGTCGTCGTTGCTGCCGGCGAGCGCCACCATGTTGAGCTTGATCGGCGCGAAGCCGGCGTCCTGCGCCGCGGCGAGACCGGTCATCACTTTCGCCAGCACGTCGCGGCCGTTGATCTTCTCCACCCGCGCCTGCTGCAGCGAGTCGAGACTGACGTTGAGCCGAGTCACCCCGGCGGCCTTCAGCGCCTGAGCATGTTTGTCGAGTTGGGTGGCATTGGTCGACAGCGACAGGTCGTGGATGCCGGGCAGGGCGGCGATGCGCCCGGCCAGCCCGGCGATGTCGCGCCGCAGCAAGGGCTCGCCGCCGGTCAGGCGGATGCGGCTCACCCCGAGCCGGGCAAACGCGCCGATCAGGCGCTCGATCTCGTCGAAGCTGAGCCAGTGCTCCGGTTCCTCGAAGCCCTTGAAGCCTTCCGGCATGCAGTAGCTGCAGCGCAGATCGCAGCGATCGGTCACCGACAGGCGCACGTAGTCGATGCGGCGTCCGAACTGATCCTGAAGCGTGGCTGACATGGCGGCTTGGGTGGTTTGCCAGAGTGGGTTATATATGAAAAAATATAACACAAATTTTTCGGTCCGGAATTCATGACAGGATTTGAACCTGCGTTTTGGCTGATCCCTGCGTTTTTTGCGGGCGCGCTGGTGCTGGCAATCGCCGGCACCCAGCTCGCGTTCGTATGAAGCTGTTCGGCATCGCAGGCTACAGCGGCAGCGGCAAGACCACGCTGATCGAGCGCGTGCTGCCGCAGCTGGCCGCGCGCGGCCTCAAGGTCGCGGTGATCAAGCACACCCACCACGACTTCGACATCGATCGCCCCGGCAAGGACAGCTGGCGCGCGCGCGAAGCGGGCGCGGCGGCGGTGCTGCTGGCCTCCGACCACCGCACCGCCGTGCTGACCGAGCATCGCAACACGCCGCCGCAGCTGGAGGATTTGTTGAACAAGCTGCCGCCGTGCGACCTGGTGCTGGTCGAAGGCTACAAGCGCGAGGCGATTCCCAAGCTGGAAGTGCACCGCACCGAGACCGCCAAGCCCTGGCTGCATCCCGACGACCCCAACATTCTGGCGGTGGCGTCCGACGTCGAGCCACCCGACAGTTTTCCCCGCATCGACATCGATGCCATTTCCCAACTCACCGATTTCATCCTCGACCATGCTCTCAGCCGACCAACTGCTTGATGCCCTGCTCGAACGTGCGCGCGCTGTGACCGCAAACAAGAGCGTGCCTGTAACGGATGCGCTCGGGCGCGTGCTCGCCGCACCACAGACTTCCGCCATCGCCGTGCCGCCGCTCGACAACAGCGCGATGGACGGCTACGCCGTGCGCGTTGCCGACGTGGTGGTGGCCGGCGTGCGCTTGCCGGTGTCGCAGCGCATCCTCGCCGGCACCGTCGGCACGCCGCTCGTGCCCGGCACCGCCGCGCGCATTTTCACCGGTGCGCCGGTGCCGCCGGGTGCCGACGCCGTGCTGATGCAGGAATACTGCGGCCTCGAAGGCGACGAGGTCATCATTCACGCACTGCCGCGTCCCGGCGAAAACATCCGCCGCGCGGGCGAGGACATCGAAGCCGGCGCGCAGGTCCTCGCCGCCGGCACCCGCCTCGGCCCGGCGGAGATGGGGCTTGCCGCCTCGGTCGGGCTGGCCGAACTGCCGGTGTTCAAAAAGCTCAAGGTGGCGTGCTTCTTCACCGGCGACGAGCTGGTGACGCCGGGCACGCCACTCGTGCCCGGCCAGATCTATAACTCCAACCGCTATACGCTGACCGGGCTGGTGAACGACCTCGGCTGCGAGCTGATCGACCTCGGCATCGTTCCCGACACGCTGGAGGCGACCGAGGCCGCGCTGGCGCAGGCCGCCAGTCTGGCCGACGTCGTCATCACCAGCGGCGGCGTGTCGGTGGGCGAGGCCGATTACGTCAAGGCGGCGGTCGGAAAGCTCGGCCGCGTCGAGATGTGGAAAGTGGCGATGAAGCCCGGCAAGCCGCTCGTCTACGGCCGCGTAGGGGAGGCCGATTTCATCGGCCTGCCCGGCAACCCGGTGTCGGCCTTCGTCACCTTCTGCCTGTTCGTGCGGCCCTTCCTGTTGAAACGCATGGGCGTGGCCGACGTGCTGTACCGCGGGTTTGCCGCGCAGGCGGATTTCACCTGGCACAAGCCGGGCGCGCGGCGCGAATTCCTGCGTGCCCGTCTGCAGGCCAACGGCAAGCTGGCGCTGTTCCCCAACCAGAGCTCGGGCGTGCTGACCTCGTGCGCCTGGGCCGACGGCCTGGTCGATCTCGAAATCGGCCAGACCATCCGGCCGGGCGACTGGGTGCGCTTCATTCCTTTCTCGGAGTTGCTCGTATGACCCTGCGCGTGCTGTATTTCGCCCGCCTGCGCGAGCGCTTCGGCGTGGCCGAGGAAACGGTTGATTTCGGCGGCGCCACCGCCGCCGATCTGGTTGCAGAACTGCAGGCGCGCGGCGGCGTGTGGGCGGAGGAACTGGCGGCAGGGCGGGCGTTCAGGGTGGCGGTCAACCAGGACATCGTCGCGCTCGACGCGGCCCTGCCGGATCGCGCCGAAGTCGCGATCTTCCCGCCGGTGACCGGGGGTTAGTGTCGTGAATCAGAAATACCAAAACATAAAACGGCGTCTTTTTCCGCATGGCGGCGTTGCTCGTCGTTGCCATAGTCCGGGCTATGTCGCCTCCTCGCGCCTTGCCCTGCGAAAAAATCCATCCGTTTTATTTGCCCTGTTATTTCTGATTCGCGACACTAGGCAATGAAAATAGCCGTCCAGACCGAAGCCTTCGATCTCGGCGCCGAAGTCGACGCGATGCGCAAGGGCCGCAGCGACATCGGCGCCATCGCCAGCTTCGTCGGCCTCGCGCGCGACATGAACGAAGGCAGCGGCGTGGCGGCGATGACGCTGGAGCACTACCCCGGCATGACCGAGAAGGCGCTCGCCGCGCTGGTCGACGAGGCAGATGCACGCTGGGCGCTGCTGGATGTCACCGTGATCCACCGCGTCGGCCGCCTGCTGCCGGGCGACCCCATCGTGCTGGTGGCGGTGGCCGGTCAGCACCGCGGCGAAGCCTTCGCCGCCTGCGAATTCATCATGGATTATCTGAAGACGCAGGCGCCGTTCTGGAAGAAGGAGGAAACGCCGCAAGGCGATCGCTGGGTCGACGCGCGCGCCAGCGACGACGCGGCGGCGGCGCGCTGGACGGATTCCTGATTCGCCCATCTCCAATCTGATCGGGATACGAGACGTTTTTCTGCGCCTTGACCGTCGGATCATTCAATGTCGTTCAGGGTATGACGACGCCCCGCAGGGCGGTGTTTCTGTCCCTCCGTTTGGCACCAATCTAAAACAACTTTAGATATCTGCGCACCAAGCCAGTGCTGTGCGCATCGCTCAGCCGTGCGCGCTTCCTCGCCCACCTCTATGGGCTGCAAGCCAATACCCATAAGGCTTTCAACAAATTTTACCAACCGCTTTGCATGGTTGGCACGTGTGTTGCTGTGTCATTACACGTCATAACAAGTCATGGAGCGCGCATCGAAATGGAAAAGCCCCGGAAGAAGCCGCCTGCGATGCTGAAGGTGTCGCCGGTCCCGCTGTATACGCAGATCAAGGAAATACTGCGCGACCGCATCCTCGATGGGACGTATCAGGCGCATCAGCAGATGCCGTCCGAAAGCGAGCTGATAAGCACCTTTGGCGTGTCGCGCATCACGGTGCGGCAGGCCCTGGGCGATCTGCAGAAGGAAGGCCTCATTTTCAAGATCCACGGCAAGGGCACCTACGTCTCCAAGCCGAAGGCATTTCAGAACGTGGCCGAACTGCAGGGCTTCGGCGAAGCGATGTCCAGCATGGGCTACGAGACCTTCT
>Ga0299912_10000697_pt1 | contig 27652 bp, 20 predicted proteins | sample RVTome_2_FD_207667 | JGI IMG/M metagenome (GOLD analysis project Ga0299912, IMG submission 207667) | Soil microbial communities from uranium-contaminated site in the Upper Colorado River Basin, Wyoming, United States - RVT95D214 (version 2) ... | reverse complement strand
CGAAATGGCGAGCTGTCAGCCGTACCTTGCCTCCGTGTTCCTCACACCATTGGATTACTTTCAGACGGCGCTTGGCGGTCTCTGAAGGGTCTGCCGGGAGCCGTGCCAGGTGTCCTTCTCAGAAGGACCCCCGGCAGTCCTTCCAAGGAAGGACACTCTCATCGAGACACTAGCATATCTCCCTTTCATCTTCCTCGCTAGTGTCCGATATCTATCTGACCCTAATCATCCTATGTCCTCGTTGCACGAGGACATAAAATAAATATATTGCATTCACCCACGAGCGGGAACCTATCTGCTGCGGATAGTACCCCGGTCTCGTCTATTCCCCATGAGAGGAAATCATAGAATATGTCAGGTCGTTTAGAGTAGCTGCCCTTTAATTCTGTGGCAATGGCTCCATCTGTTTGGCAGCACGCGGACTGGGTCTGAACGGCCTATTCCGTCTCGCTGGGACCGATTTGCCCTGCCGGCCCTTTACTGTCTAAAGCAACATCTTGCAACCCTACTGACACTTGAGAGTTGCTTCCTAATGTCGACTTGGCGACTTCACAACCGTATCTCATAGCAACGCTAGAGCAAACGCTAACTTGATAAATAGCCCTAGCCCTTCACGGCCGGCACTATTATGTGCTCAAGGGTTGGCGCGAAGACGGTATCCTACACCCGGCTCAGTGAGTATGTAGTGCGGCCGGGCTGGGTCTGCTTCCAACTTGCGACGCAGGTTGCTGATATTTACCCTAAGGGTGTGCGCTTCCATCTCGTACTCAGTACCCCAGACCTCACGCAGTAACTGGCGATGAGTGAGCACCAGACCAGCGTGTGTTACCATAACCCGCAGTATTTCGTATTCTGTCGGGGTAAGCTGCACCTCCCGGCCAGCTATCCGCACCAGCCGATGAGGCAAATCTACCTCCAGATCATCGACGTGGAAGACTGGCTCGACAGCGGGGCCCACCATGCGCCGCAGGACTACCCGCAACCGTGCTAACAACTCCCCCACCCCAAATGGTTTGGTCACGTAGTCATCTGCTCCCGCATCCAGTGCCGCTATCTTGTCCGCCTCCTGACCTCGTACCGAGAGGATGACAATAGGGATTTGTGTCCAAGTGCGCAGCAGCTTTGTAACCTCGATCCCATCTAGATCGGGCAATCCCAAATCCAGAATAACGACATCGGGGCGCTCGGCGGTGACAGCCAAAATGGCCCCTTGCCCAGAATCCGCCTCAAATACGACGTAGTTATGAGCCATCAGCGAAGCCCGAAGGAATCGCCGTATGGCCGGTTCGTCATCCACGACAAGCACACGTGTACTAGGTTCGCTCGTCACTATTTCCCCCAAGAGCCCCTAATGGCAGTGCCACGGTGAAAATGGCGCCCCCGCCGTCACGGTTCCCAGCCCAGATATGCCCGCCATGGGCTTCCACGATGCCTTTACAGATAGACAGGCCCAGCCCGGTGCCGCTCACCCTACCCGGGTGCTGCACCCGGTAGAACTTGTCAAAGATACGTTCTAGATCATCCGGGGGAATGCCCACTCCACGGTCACGCACCTCGATGTGCATTTCATCTCCGACTGCGCGGGCCTGGACCTCGACGGGCCTGTCTGCCGGCGAGTATTTTAGGGCGTTGTCCAGAAGATTGACGAGCACCTGGGCGATAAGGACGAAATCCATAGGCACCAATGGCAGATCACCTGGCACTTTCACCACGACCTCTCTGTCTCTCAGGCGATTGGCCAATTGTTCAAGGGCCGACCCAACCAGGTCCTGTACATCCGCTGGTTGCTTAGCTACTTTCATTGTGCCTGATTCCAGGCGAGTCATATCTAACAAATTACCCATGAGCCGGTTGAGGCGCTCCGCCTCCTCCTGCGCAGTTTCGAGCAGGCTCCGCCTTGTCGCCTCATCCAGTTTGGCCTCATCGTTGAGGCTGCTAAGAATACCGGTGATCGAGGCCAACGGTGTACGCAGGTCGTGAGAGATTGAGTTGAGCAACGCCGTTTGTAGCTTTTCGGTAGCTTGCACCAATTGAACTTGCTGAGCCGCTTCGGCAAACTGGGCCCGCTCTATGGCGAGCGCGGCCTGACTGGCAAAAGTCTCCAGTTGTCGGCGCTGCTCCGGTGTCAAAGTCCCGGTTGATGTAGGTGGCTTTACGGCGAGCACGCCTACTACCCCCCGCGCCGCCCTGAGAGGCAAGCAGCGGACGCTAGCACCAGGGAGCGTATCTGTGCCGCGCCCGGCAGCTTGTTGGTGCTGGAAACACCAAGTAGCCACCGCCAGGTCGTTTTCTCCAAGCATCATTCCCGGGGTGCGGGCCACCGAAGTAAGCGTGCCATCGCGCGGCAATAGCACTGCCACCTCCCGACTGAAGTTCTCTCCAAGGTGAATGACCAAGAACCGGGCAATCTCCTCCAGAGCCGTCGCGCTGGCAAGATCACGGCTGAATTCATACAGCTCTGCGGTCTGCACTTGGCGCCGGCGAGCTACTTCCGCCTGCTCCCGGGTGCGGGATACCAGCCCGCTGATCACCAAGCCCACCACGAACAGACCCACAAGAGTCAATAAGAACTCGACATCAGCGACTACGAAGGTGTAGAGAGGCATTACGAAGAAGAAATCCAGGACCAACACGCTGAGTACGGCAGCGAATACAGATGGACCGCGGCCCAGATACAAGGCCGCCATGACCACTGCCGCCAAATAGAACATAACTAGGTTGGGAGTCGACAATATCTGCTGTATGGGGAAGCCCAGCCCAGTAGCGATGGCTACCAACACTGCGCTTATCAGGTAATTCCTCCAAGAGCTATAAGACCGCCGGGTGGGTGTTCCAGCGATCCTCGCGGTCTTACTTTCGCCACTTATCACGTAGACGTCAATGTCCTCGCTCTGCCGGATGAGATCGTCCACCACCGCGCCATGCCAGAGATTAGCCCACCGGGAGTGGGGTGGCTGGCCGATGACTATTTTGGTCACATTATGTTTGTGTGCATATTCAAGGACGGTTTCCGGAACGGCCTGCCCGGACAGGATATTCGACTTGGCCCCCAATTCCTCAGCCAGCCTCAGAGTGCGGGCCACCTGGTCCTGATGAGCCGAAGATAGCCGAGCGTGCTCTGTGGTTTCCACGTAGACGGCGAACCACTCGGCATTCAGTTCATCCGCCAAACGCCGTGTCGCCCTAACCAGTCGTTCCCCCAGAGGACTGGAACTAACACACACCAGTAGGCGCTCGGAAGCCGGCCACGGGCCAGGGATGGCACGCGTCTCCATGTAGGCTCGCATCTCGTCGTCCACCCGTTCGGCAGTACGGCGTAGTGCCATTTCTCGCAGGGCCGTAAGGTTCCCGGGGCGGAAGAACCTCTGGATCGCCCTCGCTGCCTGGTCGGGGACGTAGACCTTGCCCTCTTGAAGTCTCTGGAGGAGGTCTTCTGCCGGTAGGTCCACAAGCTCTATCTCGTCAGCAGCATCGATGATCCGATCAGGCACGGTTTCACGGATGATGGTGCCGGTGACCTGGTTCACGACATCTTTCAGGCTTTCGATGTGCTGGATATTGAGGGTAGTGTAGACGTCGATGCCAGCGGCCAGCAGTTCCTCCACGTCCTGGTATCGCTTCGGATGGCGCGAACCCGGGGCATCGGTGTGAGCTAGCTCATCTACCAAGGCCAACTGGGGACGGCGGGCCAGCACCGCGTCGATATCCATTTCCGTAAGGGAAGTGCCACGGTACTCGATCCTCTTGCGCGGTACGCTCTCCAGGCCGGCAGCCAAGGCTTCAGTCTCCGCCCGGCCATGGGTCTCCACCAGGGCGATAACCACATCCACCCCTTCGGAGCGGCGTTCGCGAGCAGCTTCCAGCATAGTGTAGGTCTTACCGACGCCAGCCGCATAACCGAGAAAGATCTTGAGTTTCCCACTGATACGACGCTCTTCTTCAGCCTGGACACGAGCTAGAAGCTCGTCTGGATCTGGGCGCACGCGGTCTCGTGACATTCCTCGCCGATTCTCCTCCTTAGCCTTATTATACTCCTAACACTCCTCGACATGCGAACGGATGCCGCGCTTGTCTTTGAGCTATGCGGCGCGCTGCGGGTGAGTTTGCTCACCTGTACTGTTATTTGGGCGCGGGCCCCCACGTGCGCCAGCGAGGAGGTGGCTGGTTCTCGGCAGGAGGAGGTACAGCGAGCAGGCCATCCAGCGCCAGATTTAGTTTTAGCACATTCACCCGAGGCTCTCCCAGAATCCCGAATTGGCGGTCTTCGGTGAAGCCAGTTATGATAGCCTTTACTGCATCTTGGTCCATGCTTCGCACGAGGGCCACCCTTGGTACCTGGTAGAGAGCCGCTGCCACGCTGATGTGCGGGTCAAGGCCGCTTCCGGAGGCTGTCACCAGATCCACCGGAATAGGCGCTAAGTTGCCAGGGTCGGCACTCCGGAGAGCTTCTATGCGGGTTTGTGCGGCCTCAACCAGCGCTTTGTTTGAGGGGCCAATGTTGGAGCCAGAAGAAGCAGACGCATTATAAGGAAATGGCACAGTTGCTGACAGCCGGCCCCAAAAGTACTTGGGGTCATCAAAAGGCTGGCCAATGAGCGCCGAGCCGGACGGAGTGTTGGAAGCGTATAGAAGGCTTCCATTCGCCTTCGGTCGGAATATGGCTTGAGCCAGTCCCGTGACTAGCAGCGGATATGCTAACCCCGTGATCAGCGTTAAGAACGTAAGCACAACCATAGCCGGTCTGAGTTGAGCAACCAGGGCTGATTTTGTTATAGAGTTTTGACGCCCGCAAAAGTGAAACATCTGGCCCTCATACTAGGTGGAATGCCACCAACAGCAGATCGATTAGCTTGATACCGATAAACGGGGCTATCAGGCCGCCAAGGCCATAAATAAGCAGGTTATCGCGTAGAAGCTGTGCAGCACCAACGGCCCTGTAGGGCACACCGCGCAGGGCTAGTGGAATGAGCGCAACTATAATCAGAGCATTAAAGATAACTGCCGAGAGAATGGCGCTCTCTGGAGTAGCCAGCCTCATGAGATTCAGGGCTCCCAGCGCCGGGTAGGTTGAGGCAAAGGCGGCCGGGATTATGGCGAAGTACTTCGAGACGTCGTTGGCAATACTGAAGGTGGTCAGGGCTCCCCGAGTCATAAGCAACTGTTTACCTATCTCGACGATGTCGATTAGTTTCGTCGGACTGCTATCTAGGTCGATCATGTTGGCAGCCTCCCGCGCCGCTTGCGTGCCAGAATTCATGGCAACAGCCACATCAGCCTGTGCCAAGGCCGGCGCATCGTTCGTGCCATCGCCGGTCATAGCCACCAGCCGCGCACCGGCCTGGTACTCGCGGATCAATTTGAGCTTGGTTTCAGGTGTGGCCTGTGCCAGGAAGTCGTCGACTCCGGCCTCGGCAGCGATGGCAGCAGCGGTGAGAGGGTTATCACCGGTAATCATCACCGTCTTGATACCCATACGGCGCAACTGGATAAACCGTTCTTTGATGCCACCCTTCACAATGTCCTTCAAATAGATTACTCCTACGGCTTGACCGTTGCACGCTACTGCCAGCGGAGTGCCCCCAGCACGAGCGATATTTCCAATTGCTGTAGCCACCTCCTCTGGAATTGTCTGGCCTTGGTTCTTAACATAAGTTGTAATTGCGTCGGGAGCGCCTTTGCGAACGATCAGGCCGTCCAGATTGATGCCGCTCATGCGAGTCTGTGCGGTGAAGGGAGTGAAGGACTGCTCTAGTTGAGAACTGGCAATGCTCGGCCGAAGGCCGTACTTCTCCTTGGCCAACACCACGATGCTGCGGCCTTCCGGAGTATCATCCGCTAGTGAGGCAAGTTGTGCCCACTCGGCCAACTGGCGCGCATCCACACCATGGGCCGGTATGAAATCGACTGCCTGCCGGTTGCCGAGGGTGATCGTGCCGGTCTTATCCAGCAAGAGCACGTCCACATCGCCCGCAGCTTCCACTGCCCGGCCTGAAAAAGCAATGACGTTGTGGCGGATGAGGCGGCCCATACCGGCAATTCCTATGGCTGGGAGCAAGCCGCCGATAGTCGTAGGGATAAGACATACCAGAAGCGCAGCAAGAACGGTGATTGTAATAGGGGTACCTGTGCCCGCCGCTTCGACGCTGAAGAGCGAGAACGACAGCAATGTAGAACAGACCAGCAGAAAGATAATGGTGAAGCCGGCCAGCAAGATGTTAAGAGCGATCTCGTTGGGCGTCTTCTGCCGCCTGGCACCCTCCACCAGGCTAATCATATGATCGAGGAAGCCCTCACCTGGATTGGCAGTCACGCTGATGATTAGCCAGTCCGAGAGTACACGCGTACCGCCGGTGACGGCGCTGCGATCACCCCCCGACTCGCGAATGACCGGTGCACTTTCGCCGGTGACAGCGCTTTCGTCCACGGAAGCGATACCTTCAATGACCTCGCCATCAACGGGAACAACATCCCCAGTCTGGACCAACACGATATCACCCTGCCGTAAGTCGGTGGAGGCCACTATCTCCGCCGGTGCATCGAGTTTGGGCTGGGATAGTCTCCTGGCATTCGTTTCACGCCGAGTGCGGCGCAGAGCATCGGCTTGTGCTTTTCCGCGACCCTCGGCCAGCGCCTGGGAGAGGTTGGCAAAGACTACTGTGAACCAGAGCCAGATTGCCACGGCACCGATGAAGCCCGCGGGGGCTTCGCCGTGACCGAGCAGCGCCTGGATCCAGAGCCCAGTGGTCAGTGCGCTTACTACTTCTACCACGAACATCACGGGATTGCGCATCATTCGGCGAGGGTCCAGATAAAGAAAAGAATCGATCAACGCACGTACGTACAACCCGCGCTGTAGACTGGGCTGTTTCTTAAGTTGGATGTTCATCTACGGCTACCCTAATCAATTAGTTCTCCATCAATGTCTCGATCTTCTCAGGATCCAAGCATCAGATGTTCGACCACCGGCCCGAGGGCCAGCGCTGGGAAGAAGCTAAGCGCACCCAAGATTATCACGACCGCAATCAGCCAGCCAATGAACAGGGGGGTGTGGGTGGGGAGCGTTCCGGCACTGAGGGGCACCGTCTTCTTCTTCACCAGCGAGCCCGCAATAGCGAGAGCCGGGATTGCTAGCCAGTAGCGTGCGATAAGCATCACCAGCCCCAAAGCGATATTATAGAACGAATTATTGACGCCCAGCCCACCGAAGGCACTCCCATTGTTGTTTGCTGTCGAGGAGAAGGCGTACAGTACTTCACTAAGGCCATGCGGACCGGGGTTGGCAATGGTTGCTTTGCCCGCTGGTACTGCCACTGCTAGTGCTGTGCCCACCAATACGGTCATTATCGGGATGAGAATTATTAGCGCTGACATCTTCATCTCGTAAGCTTCGATCTTCTTGCCCAGATACTCGGGGGTTCGCCCCACCATCAGCCCGGCAATAAAGACAGCGATGATGGCAAAGATTAACATCCCATATAGCCCCGACCCGACGCCCCCATAGACTACCTCGCCAAGCTGTATCAGCCACATGGGGATCATCCCGCCCAACGGCATATAGGAATCATGCATGGAATTGACCGAACCGTTGGAGGCGGCAGTGGTAGCCGTAGCCCACAGCGCCGAATCGACAGTGCCGAAGCGCACCTCCTTGCCCTCCATATTGCCGCCCGGTTGCAGACTGCTGGCCGTCTGGTCAATCCCCAAGGAGGCAAGAGATGGATTACCGCTCTGCTCAGCCCATAACGGCACGATCAGCACGGCCATAAAGATCGCTGTCATCGCTGCCAAAATGGCCCATCCTTGCCGCGTATCGTTCACCATCTTTCCGAAGGTGTAGCACAGGGCCGCCGGAATGAGCAGGATGGACAGCATCTCCAGAAAGTTGGATAGCGGCGTCGGGTTCTCAAAGGGATGAGCAGAGTTTACGCCAAAGAAGCCACCGCCGTTGGTGCCAAGCTGCTTTATGGCGATCTGGGAGGCAGCCGGGCCCAGAGCCAGAACTTGGTCGATTATGACTTCACTATTAGTAGTTACCGTCGGTTGCAACAGCGGCACAGTTTTGTACTGGCTAAACGTTTGCACCGCCCCCTGCGATACCAGCACTATGGCTACGAATATGGAAAGGGGAAGCAGGATGTATAGCGTAGTGCGGGTCAGGTCTACCCAGAAGTTGCCTATGGTCTGGGCAGAATGACGCGCAAAGCCGCGTATGAATGCTACCAACACGGCCATCCCGGTTGCAGCCGAGACGAAGTTCTGTACTGTCATCGCCAGCATCTGAGTCAGGTAGCTCATGGTACTCTCCCCAGCGTAGTCCTGCCAGTTGGTGTTGGTTGTGTAACTGGCGGCGGTATTGAACGCTGCGTCAGGTGGGACAGCACCAAACGCCTGCGGGTTGAGGGGCAAAGCAGCTTGCAGACGCTGCAGTGTATAGACCAACAGCACCCCCAGAGCATTGAAGACCAACACGGCTATGGCGTAGTTCTTCCAGTTCATCTCTTCGCCGGCATGTGCACCAGCAACTCGACAAATGAGCCGCTCAATAGGACGCAGCACCGGGTCGAGGGGGGTGTGCTCATGCTGATAGACGGCTGCCATGTACGTGCCCAGTGGCTTGACCAAAACGAAAAGGACGGCAAAGAATAAGATGACCTGAAGCCAGCTTACGGTAATCATCCAAACCACTCCGGCTTGACCAGCGCCAGAAGAAGATATGTAAACAACCCCAATACCATTAGGCCAGCAATGATGTACAAAGGGTTCATATCACCTCTCCGTCAGCCTCTCGCAAACCATAATCAGCCCGAAACTGGCGAGGAAAAACAGCAGGGTTAAGCTAACGAAAAACAAGTCGCTCATGGGCACCTTCGATTTCATCATGTTCCGGTGTTGATCGGCTTAGATTTTCCGGTCTGTGCTCCCATTTTCCATTGTCAATTATGTATATCAGCGGTGTCGATATACTCGACCACGTACCACCGGCAGCCAAGGAAACCGAACCTCCTTGGGTCGCCATGACTCTATCTGACGACCACAAAGAGGTTGAATTTCCAAACTCCCTTCTCCCCGCCTTCCCAGGGTTGGCTATATTCCATGAAAACACTACTGGTGCCCTCCTTCAATGCCTTGAAAGTCCATACCTCCGTGCCGGCAATTCCAAGAGCCGGGGACGAATCCTCTTCGGCCTCAGGAGGCAAGAATCTGTGTTCAGTCTGAATCAGAATTGTTTTGTCGATGATGCGGGGCTCTGACCATTGGAACCCTGTCGTCGGGTTAGAGCATAGAGTCACTGTTAGTGAACCATCAACAGCGATTTCCAGTTCTTCGCTGATATTTTGCTCGGCTATGAAGTAATCACAAGAAGTCCGTAATGACACTTCCGGGGCCGCAGAAGTTGTGCAACCGAATAGGATGAATAAGACCGCAGCCACGATACACAAAAGGATTGGCATAGATTTCATGTCGACCTTCCTAGTTCTAATGTCTCAAACCGAAACGGCAATTTGATCTTGGTTGGCGAAGAGAGGCGCATCGAGATAAGCTAATAGCCCCACCACTATGACGCCTGCCACTGAGTCCAAAGGGTTCATATCAGCTATCCATTAACCTCTGGCAAACCGTTACCAGTACAAAGCTCGTGACAAAGAACCCTAAAATAATGCCGATGAAAAGAAGATCGCTCGTCGTCCTAACTCCGCTTGCCCTTTTGAGCCCTCAGAACCATTCTACTCACTTCGGTGTAAAAAAGGTGACAAGAACATAGCCAAAACCATCAAGAAATTGGCAAGAATATGGGGAAGGACAAGGATAGACCTCTCTCATTCTGTGTAGGAAAATACTGCCATACCGTCAATGCGCCTAGAAGGAACATTAGCATCGCGTAGCCGATACTTCGGACCGTCGCGCTCGGCTACTCGAGGGGGCTTGACGCGTTCATGACTTCTTCTCACGGGGGATAGAGAAACACCTGCCTGCAACTTCTCTTGTTAGCACTCCTAAAGCCTGAGGACCTTTATGCTGCCCAGGAGCAGGCTATCCTTCCCATCCACCGGCAAGCGTTCACTCGTCTCAAGGTGATACATTCCAACTTCAATACTGTATTCTCCAGCAGGGCAATCAAGTCTAACTGGAATCTGATATGTATCCACTATAACCTCATCCTCCAGCCAGCTCGTCGTTGGTGCCCGGCCATCTTGAGGCATAGAATCACGCTGTCCCCAAATATGGTTCCCCTCGTCGATCAAGTGCGCGAAGACAGTATACCGCTTATCTGCTGTAGTCTTGGCTCGCCAATACAGGGTTAGATTGAACTCGTCCCCTGCCCTCACTTTATCCTTATCGACAGAGTATCCCAGGAGAGTGGCGATATCCCCCACTTCGGCCTTTAACTGGTGCTGAATAGCCTCAGGAAGCACGAAGGAGCGTTGGCGCTCAATCACCTCAAAGGGAGGGAGGAATACCGGCTCCCCCACGAACTTACCCTCCGTGGCTAAGCCGATCCGCAGCCGCCATTCTCCACCGGGCAGATTGTCAGGAATGAGAAGGCTGTAGTGGCCACGAATGGCTTCGCTGCTCCGCCATTTGGAGGTGGGATAGTTTGCGCTAACCGGAAAGCAAAACTCCTTGCCTACCATACCCCCTTCATCCACCAAGCTAACAAGCACATCCATATCGCTTTGAGGTTGCTGGGTAGCATGCCAGAAAAGGGCAAATGGCAGGAGATCCCCTTGTCCAACCTGGCTTATCTCTTGCTCATAACCCAAGAGCTCAATTTCATCGAACTTGGCTGAAAGCGGCCTCTTTATTTCCAACGATTCCACAGCCGGGGGAGTATGAGAAGGTGTCACCTGGAAGGAGCCAATAGTGTTGGGGCTACTCCCGCTCATAATCGCTAACCGATCCATTGTTTTAGCATCGTAAACCCCAATCTCTATGGAATAATCTCCCGGCGGCGTACCAGGCTCTATCCGAGGAATAGCGAAGCTAAAGGTAACATCGCCTTCCTTCCAATAGGAGGTCTGCCAACCATCGGCGTTGACAAGCAGCCGGTCATCCTGCCCCACCATCCCCCTTAGTTTCTCATAGACATGGACATAGAACTTGAGGTTATCCTCAATCCTTCCTAAACAACGCCAGCGCAGCGCTACCCAGCCAGTCTCGCCACTGGCCAATATCGGCCCCTCCTCCTCACCACCGAAGGCTACGCCCGTGAGCGCGATCTTATTCTCAAAGTTTACATCTACGGCTTTCACATCCCCGAACGAGAAAGACCCCTCCGACGACAATTCGTACCATTGGACCTTTAGCCATTCGAAAGTCGTTTCGCCCGCCTTTCTGCCGTTCTTCTCCAAGAGGAAAGGCACCATTCCCCAGGGATCAAAAGCGTTGGTAAACCACGTCACCCAGAAAACCCGCTGGCGACCCCCAGCCAAGCGCTCCATATCCTCAGCGATGGCATCTTGGCTGAACCGAACCTCCGCGGCTGGCGCAATCCCTTGGTAATAGTAGGTCAGGGGATAATTGTTGATCTCCCATAACACCAGATCATCTTCTGTGGCTTCCTCTGCCAGGAAGCGAGCGGCTGAGCGGGCGTCGTCCTTAAAGAAGGCTTCGTCGAAAAAAGAGCCATGTATTGCTACTGCCGAGGCAGCACAGATGACACCCAAAGAAACCACTGCCAAAGGCCTCCACCAGCGCCATATAGCATTTAAAGCCAGAGCAAGGAGCAGAAGATAGGACGGGAGAGCGAACAGCATGCAGCGGGGATGGAAGAAGGGGCGAAAACGCACGACAACTAAGAACATAGCAAGGGGAATAATAAGAAAGCAAAGCAGAAACGCCTCCTTCCAGTAGGGCCTCTCTTGCACCCCTTTCCCCTTTCGCAATATGACAAGAAAGAGGCCGATAACTAGAATGGCAGCAGCTAACCACAGATATGGAATGAAAACAGAAGGGGGAAAGGTAGAAAGGCGAACAGGAATGCTAATGTTGAAGGCACTCCATAATTGGCTAAGCATTATTTTAAAGCCAGGGGCAGTAACTACCCCAAAGCCCCAGCCTCGCACCTGACGAAAAGCGATATTCAACCAAGGCAAGTATAGAAGGACCACCACCAGTTGGGCAAAAACCCACCACAGAGCGAAACGCAAAATGAGGCTCCTTCGGGGTATAGCCATCTCCTGCGCTCGCACCCCTCCCGCATAAGACCACTCTACGCTGTTCCGCACCAACCCATGAATCGCCCAGGCGCCCACAAAGAGATTCTCAAAGACCATGATCGCCGCTGGGAAATAGTCTGTATATAGCGCCAAGAGCGTAACCAGCACGTAGGCACCCCAGAGAATGCCCGATGGGATGCGCTGCTTTTCCTGGGGATATGACTGCCGCAGCAAAAGCTCTGTCAGAAAATAGACAGAGGCTAGCCCCAGCAATGTCTCCAGGGTGTACATGCGCGCTTCCTGACTATAGGTGATGAAAAAGGGCGAGATAGCCACAAGAAAGGCAGCCAGAAAGGCACCGTTACGGCCCAGCAATCGCAGGCCCAGGCGATAGGCAAGAGCCACGATGAGAACTCCGAAAACCAGGGAAAGGAAGCGAGCCGAGAACTCACTCTTGCCCGCCAATCGTAGCCAGAAGTGAAGCAGCCAATAGTAGACGGGAGGATGAATATCAATGGCTGTGCTGCTAGCTATGTCGGACAGACTTTTACTAGAGATGCCTATGCTATAGCCCTCGTCCCACCAAATGCTCTGGTATCCCAGCCGGTATAGGCGGAGGCCAAAGGCTAGAGCCAAACTCAGGAGCGCTGCACTGCGTAGATATATGGGTTTAAGGGCAGGGTCACCGCCGCCGGCGATAAGTCTTCTCCAACCAAAAGCCTTCTTCTCCAAATTTGCTGCTTGCCCCTTCACCGTGCCCTCAACGCCCTCATAATAGCCATATCTTGCTCATCGAATGTTCTCAGCGCTACTAATACCGCCAAATAGATAACCGCTCCCAAAATGATAATAATGAGCAGATTGAGCTGGCGCAGGGGGAAAAGCACCGCTCCCATCACTAGAGCGGCCAAAGTGGGCCGCCAGGCCAACTGCAAAAGGGGAATGCGCCCCAACTCCTTCATTACAACATAGAGGAACGGGATAAGAAGGATGATCTCGCTGATAATGGTCACAACAGCAGCGCCGTTAATGCCCCAGTAGGGTATAACCGCTAGGTTAGTCAAAAGATTGAAACTCGCCCCGATCAAGAAAGCAAAGGTCAGGAATCTCTGCCGATTCAGGGCAATGATGACATACTGAGTAACGCTATTGACATAGCTAAAAGGCAAGAACCAGATGAGTATCTGGAGAGCAACAATGGAGGGAGCGTACTCGCTCCCGAAAAGCAGCGGAATCAGCTTGCCGGCGATTAAGGTGGTGCCCACGGTGATGGGCAAGCTGACGATGAGGAGCGCCTTAAGAGAAAGACAATAAGCCCTGGCCAGGGTATCCCTCGCCGATTCTGCGTAGCGGGACATAACGGGAAAGATGGCCAGAGTGAAGAAGGAGGGAATGATATTCAAGGCATCGATGAACTTGTAAGCAGTACCGTAATAGCCCACTGAACGACTCCCTTTTATCGGCTGGAGGAGCATCATATCGACACGGAAGAATATGGTGCTGAGGAAATTGTTGATCATCAAGGGAGCTGAGGTGGCAATCATCCCTTTCTGGAAGGAGAAATCCATATCCGGCGTTGGCTTGAAGAAGGTTTTGGCAACCATCATGTAAAGGACAATTGCGGTAACAGTGCTGGCGAAAATGGATACTCCTGCCAGCCCCACAATCCCCCAACCCGCTAGAAGCACAATAATGCCCAAAGACGCCTTGACCAAGGTGGTGATAACAGTCACCGCAGCGGGATACTCCATCCTCTCATGAGCAATGAAAACAGAGCTTAGGGCGGAAGCGAAAGCACTCGGAATCAAGCTTACTGCGAAAAGTAAAATGGCCACCGACGCATCGCTGGCCAGCCCAAACTTCCACCTATAGAGCATTACCAGGCCAATGAGCAACGGCGTCGAGGCTAAACTTAGCCCCAGGCGTACCATGATACTATTGCTCAAATAGCGGTTAGCCTGCGCCTTATCCCTGGCTACCTCGCGAGTGAGCAGGGTGCCCAAACCGAAGTCGGTGAAGAGGGAGAAATATCCTATGAAAACCACGGCAAAGGCATAATTGCCGAAGTTCGAGGGGCCGAGAAAACGGAGCAGGAAGATGGCAAAGGCAGCATCCACTACCTTATTTAGCACCTGAGTCGCCATCGGGGTGAGACTGTTCTTGGCAATGCGCCTTACGGTCGAAGTCTCCGCCGTCTCGCCATAAAAGCGCCGCCAAACCCAGTACCCAAGACCCAACAATACAAGGATCCCGCTCATAAGACCAACATAAAGGCCTAACTTGAAGCTATCCGGCGAGTACTTGAAGACTACAGTACGCTCGCCTTGCGGAAGCTGAACAGCACGGAAGATGTAGTCCGCCCTCAAAATCGGCAACTCCTCATCACCGCTGTGGGCTCGCCAGCCGGGGAAATAGGAGTCAGTGAGGATCAGATAGCCCTCATGAGGCATACTGACCCTGACGGTTACCTGGTTTGGTTGGTAGTCGACGATGGCCGCTTGAAGCGGCTGCGCCCCAGAGGAGGGCAACAATGGCAGCGCCTCCGCCACCTCTTCTAGTACCACCGTCCTTTGCGGATCAAAGGCGGGATTACCCAGGGCCTCCAGCGCCTCTTCACCGTCTCTCGCCTGTATTTCATCAAAGACGACAAAGGCACGAGGTAGAACATTATCGTTGCGATAGATGTTTATTTCGCCTCGATAGACCTCCGTATAGTTGGGCAAGCCTATGTTTTGCGTGGTGAGGACGTATTTGACGTTCATCAGATCCAGTAAAGGTGACTCCAGAGAACTAGTCTTCACCAGCTTATTGATCTGGCTATAGAGGAGGCCGCTGGGCTCCTCCAGGAGCCGCCAGAAGCGCACATAGCGCTCCAAGATGATGGTGTCATAGCCGCGAACATCCTGCGTACGCGAGAGCATGGCAGTATTGGGTTTGAGGGTGTCGTCATAATTGAAACTGGTCACGCGATAGAGGTCGGGATCGCTTTTCAGGAAGTCAATTGAGGGGGGCGTGAATTTCAGCAAATCGGGCTCGGTGGCTGAATTGAAGTTGTAGCCAAAGAAAAAGAGATCGAGGCTAACCAATCCCACCGCCACAACCGGGAGAAAGCGATTCCCCCCCTTCTCCCTTAGCCCATATGCCACGATGACGCCACCGGCCAGAAGGAGCAGCGCAAAAATAGCGATGTTGCGAAACTGATAAGAATAGAGCATTTGCCCACTTTCAAACGCGAAGGGCAGGGTATGGGAACGCTGCAAAAGGCGGTTGGCGAAACCTAAAGAAGCGTCGCTGAAAAGACGGCTCACGCCTAACACCACCAGCAAGACAGCGCCTAGCAAAGGTGCTGCCCTTCCCAAGAAGGTCGCCACCTTGGCCCCCAGCTCTGAGGCTTTCCCCTCTCGCCTGTCTATGAGGGCACTCATGCCCAAACCCGCCAGCACCGCCACGCTGAAGGAATAAGGGATCACCCAGCGAAAAGGCGTGTGCAATTGATCGAAGCCAGGGATGCCATAAAAGAATGCCTTATAAAGGGGGGAACCAAAAGCTAGGAGGAGCGAGAAAACGGCATAAAAGACAAAGAACAAGGTATATTTATTGCGACGTAATAGAAGGGCAACGCCCGCCAGGAGTAAAGGCAGTATCCCTATATAGGCTGCCCCCTCCACATAGTTCTTGGCCCCCCAGAAAGGATAGCTCCGCGGATTGCCCGCGAAATCGGCGGCCCCACTCACCGCCACGTCTTTCCACTGGATAACATCGAAATAGGAATGGTGGGTGGGATTGCCGAAGAAATCGGGCATCAAGAAGGAGAGGAATTGCATCTTGGGCAGAGCCCAACCGATGACCTCGCGGTAGCTCACCAACCCGGAACGGTAGTTCTCTTTGATAAGCTCATAAAAGGGCAGAAGCTGCGCTGCCGCCAGGCCGAACCCCAATGCCACCATTATCAGCAGCGCTAGCCCCGCGCCCAAAATTCGCCCCTTAGCCTGTCTGCGCCACACCATGACCAGCAAACGGAAGGCAGCATAGACCATCATGGTGAAAAGCAGATAAAAGCTCATCTCCAAGTGGCCAGCCAAGAATTGCAAACCCACCGCTACCCCACCCAAAGGTACCCAAAGGGCACAGCTAGAAAGGAGACCTGATTCCCCGCTCTCCGCCCGCTCGAACCTTCGCACAATGACTTCGATAATCGCCAGCAAAAGGGGCAGCCAGATCACCGTGCTCACGATCATGGGCCATAAGAAGCTGACGACGAGAAAGCCGCAGAACATGAAGGTGATTGCCGAAACTAATGCGCCCCATCTGCCCCCTCCAATGAGCTTCACATATAGATACATAAAAAGGCCACCCAGGAATAAATGGACCAGAGTGAACCAGCCATAGGCCTGGGCTACCGGCAAGACATAGAAAATAGCACCGAGAGGATATAGAGCCGCATACTGACCAGCCGCCAGAAAGGGCATGCCACAAAAGATGTAGGGATTCCAAAGAGGGAGGACTCCGTTAAGATAGGACTCTTTGGCGAAGCTCTTCCAAGAGTAGTTCTGAAGGATCATGTCCCCGATAAGCTCATTATGGGGGACAGAGATGCCGAATTGAGCAGCATAAACATTCCAAGGAGGGGAAGAAAAGAGATTATCTAGAGGCAGCAAGACCTTGCCACCAAGGGTCACACGCCCCAAGAAACAGGTAACCAGGGCGAGGAGAAATACAGCCGCTAACAGATCGCCTTGCCTAAGTCGCCTCAGCAAGCCGTCCGACTCCTCTTCAATAGCGCCATCTTATCTGCCAAACACGCCACAGGGCTTCCCCGATAATCTTAAATGACATCTTGGACTCTCCTGAGCCCCTCTCGCCGAAGAAGATAGGTATTTCGGCCAAGCGATAGCCCTTTTTGTGGCAAGCGTAGTGCATCTCAATCTGAAATGCGTAGCCGTCGCTGCGCACTTTGCCCAGCTCCAACCCTTTAAGTGCTTCGCTTCGATAGCACTTGAAGCCAGCAGTGGCATCCTTCACCTTCAATCCCGTCACCAGTCGCGCGTATAGGTTGCCTCCCCAGCTTAAGAACCGACGCCGAAAGCTCCAGCGGGGATCCACTCTGCCTCCCTTCACATATCTCGACCCTATCACCACATCATAATCGTTGATTTTGTCCAGGAACAGAGGCAGGTATTGAGGCGAGTGGGAGAAATCGGCATCCATCTCACAGACGAAGTCTGCTCCTAACTCTAAGGCACGGGCGAAGCCAGTGAGGTAGGCACTTCCCAGGCCCATCTTTCCCTCCCTGTGGATCACATCTACCCGCCCTGGATACACTGCTGCAAGCTCATCGGCGACCTGGCCGGTTCCATCCGGCGAGTTGTCATCGACAATCAGCATTTGCAGGCCGTCGATGTCAAGGGAGAGGATCTGCTTAGCGATCTCTGGCAAGTTACGAGCCTCATTGTAAGTAGGCATGACTACTATAGCCTTCAATTTGCTTACCTCATTATCTTGCTTCGGTGATTATAGCTTCTAACCATCCCTGAGGCAAGGAAGAAGGGCAGCTAACAAGAAATTGGCAGCCAAAAGGCTCAAAGAAACCAACAGTATTCGGACTGCTAAGGGTAAGTGGACATAAGAGTAAGAGGGTATTCTCCTAATGGTCAGCAACGACGTGGGGATGCACGTCCTCGGTGCTAGGGGTGAGCGAACAATACAGTGAGTTGGGATCGCATCCCACGCATTCTAATTGCACTGTACTATGCCCAATACCATATCTGCTACTGAGAAGCTCGTTGAGCCTACCCACGATATTGGCCCCCTGGCTGACGGACAGATCGTCGACCAAAACATGGCAACTAAGGGCGTGGATCCGGGGTGCAATGGTCCAAACATGGAGGTCATGAACGTCCTTGACTCCAGGCACCCCCATCATGGCCTGGACCATCTGCTCCATATCCAAATGTGCGGGCGAAGCTTCTAAAAAGATGCTCAGGGCTTCTCGCATAACCTGCAAAGAGTTGAAGACAATAACCACACCGATAACCACGCTGATAGCCGGGTCCACCCAGAACCAGCCGCTGAAGTAGATGATAGCCCCGCCGCCGATGACCCCTAGCGAGGACAAAGCATCGCCCATTACATGCAGAAAAGCGCTACGGATGTTCAGGTTCTCCCGCTGCTCACGGCGCAGTATAAGAACAACAATGATATTGGCGATAAAGCCAATGACCGCAACGGAAAGCATCAAGCCACTACGCACTGGTTGGGGTTCTCTAAGTCGTCCATAGGCCTCGTAGAAAATAACGCCGGAGATACCAACAAGACTCACCGAATTGACCAGGGCAGCCAGGATACCGATGCGGTGATAGCCAAAAGTCATCTTATGCGAGGCCGGCTTTTCCGTCTGTCTAAGGGCGAACCAACTGAGCAAAAGCGCCAGTATATCGATAAACACGTGGCCAGCATCGCTGAGCAAAGCCAAGCTATTGGCCAGGTAGCCCCCCACCAACTCCCCTACCAGGATGGAGCTGGTAAGGATAACGGAGAAAGCCAACTTATTACGCGCTGTCGATCTTTCTCGAATTTGCAAAGTCGCCCCTCCCCCTACTCTGGGCGATAGACAGGAGCTAGCCTTCCCTTGCCGAAAGGCGTTGGTGCTCCGTCATCATACACTTATCCATTACTACGCTGAGCCCAGCCGCCCGCGCTTTGGCTGCGGCCTCCTCATGGATAACGCCTTCTTGCATCCACACCGCCCGGGCTTTGATCTTGATCGCCTCTTCCACTATGGCTGGGACCTCCTCCGAACGGCGGAAGATATCCACCACATCCACACGCTCCGGAATAGTGGAGAGGTCAGGATAGCTTTTCTCTCCCAGAACCTGCTCTACGGTGGGGTTTACCGGAATTATGCGATAGCCCTGCCCCTGAAGGTATTGGGCCACGCCGTAGCTAGGGCGCATCGGATTGGGGGATAACCCCACCACAGCAACGAGCTTACTATTACGCAGGATCTCCTCTAGAGTCACTCCCTTCTCCTCATACACTATCTAAGTTAATTATAGCCCCCGCACCCTTTGGGCGCAACCGATATAATATCCCGGATCAAACCTGCCATAGCTGCGGGATCAGTCGTGCCAAAAAGAAGACGTTAAGCAAGAGAAGCCCCGCGAATAACAAGGAGAAAAACAGGGGGGCATATCTTTCCCTGACCAACTCTCGTACCCCCAGCGTGAAGAAAACCCCTATGGGAAGGATAGCAGGGAAGAGATAGCGCCCTTGTGGCTGAAGGTAACGCAGGTTGTAGAGAAACATCTCCAGGAAAACCAGAATAAAGGTCGCTGCCATCAGCAAAAGAGCGGAGCGCTGATTCCAAGAGAGCAGTTGACGATCGGCAAGGGCGCGCAGGAGGAAGAGGACAAGGCCGAGAACGGCCAAAACACTCACCGTGCCCAGAACAGCATAAGTTCTCGCGTCCGCAGGAACGCCCATCCAGCCGAACTGAGCCCAGAAGCTCTTGAAGGACACCACCGCGAGATTCTTTGCGGCGGCGAGATCGAACTCCCCCGTCCGGGGCTGAGCCGCCACCACCAAATCGTGCCTTTGCAGCCCGAACAGATCGGTGTCGCCGTAGACCATAACGTTTCGGACAAACCACCACCCGGAGATCACCAGGGCCAGCCCACAAACGACCAAAAGGGGCCTAAAGCCAAAAGCTTTCTTAATCGCTTTACCCTGACTTCTCACCAAAAGGGCAGCCAGAGGCACCAGAATTATAGAGACGTAAATCGTCGTTTTGGTGAGAAGCGCCAACCCTAACAACACTCCCAATATGTAGGGCGTCAAGTCAAACCGGCGCAAGGATCTTGAACTGGCCTTTCGCTGTCCCCGTTCCGGTCTCCCCAGACGATAGACGAGCACTAAGAGGATGAGCGAGAGCACTACCTCAGCTAAGGTATCATTATTGATGGCTGCGCTCATAGCCACGTGCTGAGGCAAGGTCGCGATAAAGGCACAGGTAGCTAGGGCCAGCAAAGGCTCCTTGGGGAAGACCCTACGAACCGTTGCGTATGAGACAACGATGAGCACACAGCCAAGGAAAACCGAGAGTAGACGTAAGGCGAGCACCTGTGCGGGCAGAGAAAGGGACCGAGTGGCGAGATAGATGGGAGTTGCCAGCACATAGTAAAGGGGAGGCTGATGGGACTCATAGCGAAGGGTGTCCACCGGCATATCGGAAGGGAACTTCGCCGCCTTTAACCGCTCCAGATAGTCCTGGTCATAGTCGCCTTCCTGCAGGACAGGGAGGCCACGCCCCTCAGCGATATGCTTGATGTAATTGAAATGAGCAGGCTCATCCGGCGTCTGCCACATCGGCGTCCTGACCGCATAGGCCACGCCTAAAGTCGTATAAAGAGCTATGACTAAGAGCAAGCCTGTTTTTTGCTTCATAGCCAGGCTATCCCCACAGGTGCAGCCAACGAATTCTCAAGAGATCCCACAGAACGCTCAGAGCCTGTCGCAGAGAAGGCCTCATGCGCGAGCCGCCTATATTGGACCAAGAGACCGGTATTTGGGCGATACGGAGATGGTCCCGTTGGGCCAAGTAAAGGACCTCGGTATCGAAGACAATGCCATCCAGCCTTTGGCGGCTGAAGAGGCGCTGGGCAGCATCATGCGAAAAGCCTTTGAAGCCGCATTGAGTATCGGCGATGCCCCGCACGGCCAAGTTTTGAGCTAGAAGGTGATATAAGCGGCCCAAGAGACGCCGATAGCGGGGCTGGGACGCCCGCATATCGTAACCCGTGGATTGGATGCGACAGCCGATAGCCAGGTCGTTCCGGGCCTCGAGGGCCGCCAGCAGCTTGCCTGACTCCTCGATGGGGGTGGCCAGGTCGGCATCGGTGAACAGAACGTAGCGGCCTCTGGCCGCCAGTATACCGGTTTTCACCGCATAGCCCTTGCCTCGATGCGGGTTAATGAGGAGCGATACTCGCCCATTTCCACGGGAAAATTCCCCCACTAGCTCCGCCGTCCGGTCGGTGCTGCCATCGTCTACCACGATAATCTCGGCCTGGATGTTCTGTTGGCTTAGGAAGTCGACCAGCTTCTGCAACGTGGGCAATATCCGCCCCTCTTCATTGTAGGCGGGGATGACAATGGATAGGAAGGGCTGAGCTATCTCCGTTTCCTCAGTCCTCCAAGATGGAGTCGATGTACTCATCGGACACCTTGCGCGAGGCTTGAATCATCTTCCTTTTGGCCAGCATCGAAGGCAAAGCGAAGATGGCAGCGAGCTGACCTCTTAACCTTGCCCTTGCTGCCGCCTCCCGGAAATGCCAAAGAGATTGCTTCATATAGCCTAGCTGAGCCACCACCATCCTAGACCAGTATTTCCTTATCAGGCGGGTGGGCATGTCTTTGACGACGACATTGATGAAGTTGCGCCCACATAGATAGCTCGCCACCGGTCCTCCACCGGTGGCGCTGAGGCGATGATAAACCCTCGCTTTGGGAGCGAATACGCATCTGTAGCCAGCCAGTTGTGCCCGGAAATTCAAATCCACATCCTCACAATAGCCCACGAAGTCCTCGTCCAGGAGGCCTATGTCGTCCAGCATTCGCCGACGGTAGGCGGCGGCACCGCCGCAAGCGCCGAAAATAGCGGATGCGGAGTCGTATTGCCCCTCATCCCGTTCCCAGACCCCCCGATTGCCGGGCACACCATCCCGACGATAATAATCCCCCGCCGAGTTAAGCACAACGCGGCGGTCGAAAAGGAGCATCTTGCTGGCCGCCATACCCGCCTCTGGGGCTTCGTCCAAAGCTTTGACCAACTCGGCCAGCCACTGCGGCTCGACCTCTGTGTCGTTATTCAAAAGAACTACTATTTCGCCGCGGGATCGCCTGATACCCTCGTTAACCGCCCCGCTGAAAAAGCGATTGCTGTCAAGCCGGACTACCTTGACTTCGGGATACTCCTTTTCCAGCAGTTCAACGCTGCCATCCTCCGAGGCATTATCCACGATTAGAACTTCGAAGTCTCTATAGGTCTGTCTCCGCAAAGCGTCGAGGCAAGTGGGGAGCAAATGTATCCCATTCCAATTAGGAATGATGATGGAGACGCGATATGTAGTTCCCGCCGCATCGGGCTGAGAGGAGTCACTCATCAGCGTTCAGGAAAGCGGCCAGCGCCTCCGGCCAGGGTCGCAGAGAGATACCCAAGGCCTGGCCGCAGAAATTATAGAGACAACTTTGCCGAGGAGGTTTCGAATCCCGAATAAACTCCTCCGAGGAAATGGGCAAAAGAGAAACTCCCGTCCTGCCCCCCAACTCCAGTATGCTCCTGGCGAAATCAAACCTAGAACAGGCGCCGGCATTGGTAAGATGATAGATGCCGTAGATTTGTCGCTCAACCAGTTGTTTGATTGCCTGCGCCAGGTCTGAGGTGTATGTCGGGGAGGCTATCTCATCTGTAACCACACGTAGCTTCCCCTCCCCATCGGCCAGGCTCAAAATCTTCTTAACGAAGTTGTTGCCCACCTTACCGAAGAGCCATGAGGTTCTCACAATATAGAAGCAATGTAGCAGAGTTTGCAAATAGCGCTCGCCGGCCAGCTTGGACTTTCCGTAGGTGTTGATGGGATTCGGCTCATCGAATTCCCAATAAGGGGAACCCTTCGCGCCATCGAAGACCTCATTGGTGCTGACATATAGCATATCGGCCTCGGCCTTCTGGCAGCCCAGAGCCACATTGCGCGTGCCGAGAGCGTTGGCAGTGTAAGCTGCTTCCGGGTTTCGAGCGCAACCATCGACATCGGTCATGGCCGCCGCATGGATTAACAAATTCGGCTCCAGCTCGGCAATGTGATCGATGATCTGCACATCGGTGACATCGTGTTCTGGAAGATCCAATCCCAGAACCTCGTGCTCACCACTGAAGAGACGCTGAAGCTCGGTGCCCAGTTGACCCTTGATGCCCGTAATGACGATGCGCATCGCTTGCCTCGCCGATAGCTAGCTGGCTACCTTATGCATGGTACGCAAGCACCTGGTACAAACGTTCACCGGCCTGACCTTGCCGTCAATGAGAAGACGCCTTTTGCTGATATTGGGCATCCACACACGATTGGTGCGTCTTTTAGAGTGGCTCACATTATGGCCAAATTGGAGCGTTTTACCACAGAGATCGCATTTTCCAGACAAAAACTTATCCCCTTTGACTAGAACTCATTTTTTCGGTAAAATCAGGGAATAAGATACCATATCAGAACTAGCATGGCAAGTAAGGTGAGACAAGGGCGCTATGTCCACCAGTGAGGAGGATCCTGTGAAGCAACCCAGCACAAAGCGGATCGACTCATGCAGTGGCCAGACCCTGAAGGAAATGTTTGCCGCGGCCACAGTTCGGTTGGAGAGGAATGCCAACGAGATCAATGCCCTCAATGTCTTCCCAGTGCCCGATGGTGATACGGGTACGAACATGCTTCTCACCATGCGAGCGACCTTGGAAGAGGCGAGCCGCTCTCCCGATCACAGCGCCTCGGCTATCTCGCGGGCTATGGCCCGCGGTGCCCTCATGGGCGCCCGCGGCAACAGCGGGGTCATTCTCTCCCAGATCTTCAAAGGCCTGGCCAAGGGCTTGGACGACAAAGCTGTTTTCAACGGTTATGACCTTGCCGCGGCCCTAACGGAGGCATCGGCCCTAGCCTACAAGGGGGTAAGCCAGCCCGTGGAGGGAACCATACTCACTGTCATCCGCGAGGCCTCCACTGCCGCCCAAGCCGCTGCCGCTAAGGCAAAGGATGTGGAGTCGGTAGTCCAGGCCGCAGCGGCCGCAGCAAAGACAGCCGTAGCCAGAACGCCCAGCCTCCTCGCCGTATTGCGAGAAGCAGGAGTGGTGGATGCCGGTGGGCAGGGCCTCAGCGTCATGCTGGATGGTATCTTAAACTATCTAAGCGGAGAGACAGAGGAGATAGAGTTAGAAGAGGCGGCTACCCCCGTTGGCGTCTGGCCAGCCAAGCCCAGCGGCCAAATAACGCTAGAGTCCAAAGAACAAGCATACGGATATTGTACCGAGTTCCTCCTGGCTGGCGAAAAGCTAGACCCGGATAAGATCAGGGAAAGGCTGGCGACTTTGGGGGAGTCCCTGCTGGTGGTCGGCGATGAGGAGACCATCAGGGTCCACATCCACACCTTCGACCCCGGCACCGCCCTAAGTTATGCCACCTCCCTGGGCGTGCTACACCAGATCAAGGTGCAGAATATGGACGATCAGCATGAGGATTTTTTGGAGCTTAAGAAAGTTGCACCACCAGCAGCGGAAATCGCCACTATTGCCGTTGTATCCGGTGAGGGTCTTACGCAAGTGTTCAAAAGTCTGGGCGTAGCTACAATCGTGCCCGGTGGTCAAACCATGAACCCCAGTGTGCAGCAGTTGTTAGCGGCAGTTGAAACAGTGCCCTCAGAGAAAGTTATCTTGTTGCCCAATAACCACAATATTGTCTTGACTGCAACACAAGCTCAAGCCTTGGCAACCAAAAGGGTGGAAGTGGTTCCCACCGAGACTATCCCTCAAGGGGTGGCAGCTCTATTGGCCTTCAACCACGAAGAGGGGCTAGAGGAAAATGTAGCTGCCATGAAGGAGTCCATCTCCGCCGTGCGTACCGGTGAGGTGACCATCGCCATCCGCTCCATGAAATATGGCGACCTGCCGGTCAAAGAAGGCCAAGCCATTGGCCTCCTGGATGGGGAAATGGTAGCCGCCGGCGGCAGTCCTGAAGAACTACTACATGAGATGCTATCCAAGCTGAACTTGGCTGAAGGCGGAATTATCACTGTTTACTACGGTGCAGACGTTGATCAAGCTAAGGCAGAGGCCCTTGCCGAAGCCGTCCGCCAGAAGTACCCCGACCAAGAGATAGAAGTGGTGGCCGGGGGCCAACCCCATTACCATTATATTTTCTCGGTGGAATAGCACCGGAGGAGGACTCCCATGACCGTGAAGGTGGTCACTGATAGCACTTCTGATTTATCCCCCCAGATAGCGAATGAATTAGGCATTAGTGTTGTGCCCCTCAATGTCCATTTTGGCGAGGTTACCTACCGCGATGGCATCGATCTCAGCGCCGAGGAGTTCTTTCAAAAGCTGGTGAATAGCCCCATTTTGCCCACTACCACCCAACCCTCCGTGGGGGCCTTTTTGGAAGTATATAACGCCCTGGCCGAAGAGACCGACGAAATCGTTTCCATCCACATCTCGGCGAAGCTTAGTGGCACTTATAACTCGGCCTTGGTGGCCAAAAACAGCCTCGAAAAGAGCTGTCGCATCGAGATAGTCGACTCCCTGCAGGCAACCATGGCTACCGGTCTCATCGTCATCGCTGCGGCTAAGGCAGCTAAAGCAGGGGCAAACCTAGACGAAGTATTGGCTGTGATAGAAGACGCTATATCCCGCATACGCATCCGCGCGCTCCTGGATACATTGGAGTACCTGCAAAAGGGGGGACGCATCGGCAAGGCAAAGGCCTTTCTGGGCACAATCCTTAAAGTGAAGCCCCTTATTAAGCTGGAAGAGGGCGAGGTGCATCCAGTGGAACAGGTACGCACCCGGGCCAGAGCCATACAACACCTGTGTGATTTTGTCGCTAGCTTTCCTCACATTAGCGATATGGCTATAATGCACAGCACCACGCCCGAGGAAGCAGATGCCCTCGCTGAGCGCCTAGACCCCATATTCCCTAAGAACCGTGTCTATATATCCAGATTTGGCCCCGTGATAGGGACATACACCGGCCCCGGTGCTCTGGGAATAGCTCTCTTGGAAGGGGAACCTTGAGTTCAAACATCGAGCAATTAGTAAAAATTCTAGAATTAGAAAATACCAGGGGCTATTCCAATACTGCCGTTATAGGCGGATTAGATAGCTTCCTGGCTCGTTGTGCCAAAGGAGCAATCAAAGACGCTGCTAGCATTTTGTTGCCTGGACCGGGTTACGCCGCCCTGAACAAGAAACAACGCCGAGCGTGGGCGCAGCGGATGTTGAAGAGATTGACCGCAGGAGAGAACTCTTCAGTCCTTAGAAGAAAGATTAGAGCGGAGAGAACCCAAAGCACAACAGTAAACACTCCGCCCAGCACAGCCTCTCGGAAAACCGACAACCGCTCGCTGGACATGCCCATAACCGCCCTAAAAGGGACCAACGCCAAGCTGGCCGCCAAGTTCGCCAAGCTGGACGTCTACACTGTGCGTGACCTGCTCTACTTCTTCCCCCACCGTCACAACGATTTTGGCAACATAAAGCCCATCTCGCAACTAGAAATAGGTATAGAGCAAACCATAATCGCCGCCGTCTGGGGAGCTTCGGCCAAGACCATAGGCAAGAGAATGCGTAGTACAGAGGCCATCGTCGGCGACGAGACCGGCAACATCCGTGTTGTCTGGTTCAACCAACCCTATCTGGCTAAGACAATGCGTACCAATGTCCGGCTGGTCATCAGCGGCAAAGTAAGCCTCTTCAAGGGACAAAAGGTCTTCGAGTCGCCCGAATGGGAGCTACTGGAATCCAACGACCTCATCCACACTGGGCGTTTAGTCCCCGTATATCCTCTTACCGAAGGCTTGCCTGCCCGCACCGTGCGCCGGCTGATCAAGGAGGCCATTGACCTTTGGGCACCGCAAGTGCCCGATTTTCTGACGCAAGAGGTGAGACGCCGCGCCGACCTCATGGAGCTTCCCGAGGCCATCATACAGGCTCACTACCCGGACAGCATCTCTACGAAGGACGAAGCCAGAAGGCGACTTGCCTTTGACGAGCTTTTCCTCATCCAACTGGGGATGCTGGCTCAGAAACGGGATTGGCAAGAAGATCAGGCGGGCAATTCCCTCCAAGCCAAACCGGGGCTCTTAGAAGCCTTCCTAACCTCGCTGCCCTACGATCTTACCCCCGCCCAGCGAAAGGTCTTAGCTGAAATCATCACTGATCTGAGCAAGCCAAGGCCCATGAGCCGATTGTTGCAAGGCGATGTGGGAAGCGGGAAAACAGTGGTAGCCACGGCTGCACTATTGGTGGCCGTGGCCAGCGGTTATCAAGGGGTGCTCATGGCACCCACCGAGATTCTGGCCGAACAGCACCTCAAAACTCTTAGCCAATTGCTCGCACAGCAGCCGGTTACCCTCGCCCTCCTCACCGGCAGCGCGAAGAAGGGCGAAAAACAAGAGGTATATGATAGGATTGCGAGGGGAGAAATAGACATCGTCATCGGCACCCACGCCCTCATTCAGGAAGGGGTGGGGTTCAAGCAACTTGGATTGGCCGTTATCGATGAGCAGCACCGCTTTGGCGTTAAGCAGCGCTCGGCGCTAAGGCAAAAGGGCTTCAACCCCCATGTGCTGATCATGACCGCCACCCCTATCCCCCGTACATTAGCCCTGACCCTCTATGGAGACCTCGACCTTTCCGTCATCGACCAGCTCCCTCCCGGTCGGCAAGAGATAAAGACTAA
>Ga0299912_10000696_pt1 | contig 27667 bp, 28 predicted proteins | sample RVTome_2_FD_207667 | JGI IMG/M metagenome (GOLD analysis project Ga0299912, IMG submission 207667) | Soil microbial communities from uranium-contaminated site in the Upper Colorado River Basin, Wyoming, United States - RVT95D214 (version 2) ... | reverse complement strand
GGCGAATTATACTTTCACCGCTAGGCCGACCGCGAATCTCAACAATCCTCTGAGGGCCATTCAAGAATTTTATGACGCCCGCATCGATTTTCAGCACAACGTCAACGTCAACCAAAACGGCAGCTTCCGCGTTCGCGACATCACCGGCATGGTTACGCCGAACGCCGTCATGTTCGCTCCCCGCCGAGGGTTCGATTACGGCGACGGCAACGGCGTGCGTATCGAATACCCTTACGTTCACGCCAAGTTGGCATTCATTGACGACAGGGTGGCTTTCGTAGGCTCGTCGAATTGGACCCATCGCAGCATGGTCAACGATGGCGAAATATCGGCCATCATCGAATGCCGTCCTACCGTGCAGAATTTCCGTCAAACATTGTTCGCCCATTGGGGCGTTTTGAACGGCGACATCGCCAACTGGCCCATGAATTCACCCGTTCCCGGAAACGGGCAGGTACAAATGGAAGCCCTGAACTTCAATCACTTCATGCAGCCGACGGAATACCGAGCCTACACTTCGGGAAGTTCCTGGCTGGGTTGGTACGCCCCCAACATCTTTTAGCCGAACCCAGGCCCCCGCCTATGCGCGCGGTTCCTACAGACAAAGAGCAAAACCATGTCCGATACGACCTATGCGAAACAAATCACCAGCCAGCTTGAATTTTATCAAGCCAACTCACCCCGCGCCAAAGACGCCAAGTCGAAAATATCCGACCAGACCCTTGCGCTGATCAATGTGTTGGCGGAATTCGACAAGCTCGCCGGGAAAGCTTCCAGCCTCACCGGGGACGCGCTCAAAAGCGCCCAAGCCCAAGCCGGAGATATGCTCCAGCAAACGATGAACCAATTCGGCCTGCTTTGCGACTTGACCGAAACCCTCAAGACCTATGACGCAAACCACCCAACCGAAGGATCGGGCGCATTGGCAATGGGTACGGTGAGCGAAAAGCAGGCGAAGGAAAACGCCGCCGCCGACAGCGCATACCTGGACAATGTCTCGTTGGTCTTGCTCACCATGCAAGCCAACGTCGCCGCCATTCAAGACATCGGTCTTGCGGTTTCGGACTAAAGGCCGCTCAACGCCTCAGCCAGCGGTTTGCCAATGGCAGCGGCAATGCGCGCGTCAATCAGGCGCAGATCGCAGGCGGCACGCGCCATGTCGACTTCAACACGGGTCATGGCGCGCATGGAATCACCGATCTTCACCTCGCGGTTTTGATCATACGCTTCTTGGTCCTCAAGCAGCTTCATCCGCATGTGGCGCACATTTACCCGCGCGGTTTCGACCGCCCCCCAAGCCGTAGCGCGGGCCTTAAGCAGTTCGGTTGGCGCACCATCGGGCGCGGGGGACAAAACATCGGGCGCATTCGGGGCCATAGCCAGATCGTCGGCGAAGCCGATGCCGGTCATCTCGGCCAAGTCCCGGCGCAAATCCTGATTGGTTTGGCGCGCCGCCGCCAACGCGGCCCCGGTGCTTTCGAATAGCGCCGTTTGGCGCTCGGCCTCTGCTTTGTCACCATCTTCCTTGGCGCGTTCCACAGCCAGAAAGGCGCCGACGTTTTGTTCGCGCACCGCCTGCACCGCAATCTCGGACACATGCAGGTCGTAATATAACGCCAGCGCGTTCAGCGCTTCTTCGGTGGACTTTGCAGCAAGCTGCTCAACAAACGCAACGTCGGTTTGCGGCGTCTCTGCCCATGCAGGGGAAACAAGCCCCAGCGCAACGCCAAACGAAAGCAAGGCCGCTTTAACCATCCGATTCATCTTCGTCATTCCCCCTTAGCGACCCGCACGCACGTAATCTAAAAACGACGTACCATCCTTAAATGCATCCGAAGAGACGTAGCGTCCGGCGGTCATGAACATTTCCGGGTCTTGATAGCCGGTAAGCTTCAAAGCCTCGGCGCCTTCCTTGGATAAAAACAAAATCACCGGCGTCGCGCGAACGCGCATTTTTTCGGCGTAGTCCTTTTCCGCCATGGCTTCGCCTTCTGGGGTGGTGACATCCAGGTCGCCTTTAATGTTCACTTCGATCAGATAAAATTTTTCGCTGTAAAATGCGTTGACTTGCGGATGAGGAAAAACGCGCTTGCGCATCTTGTCGCAATACGGACACCCGTTTAAATGAAACATGATGACGATGTTTTTGCCTTCGGCGGCGGCGGCCTCGACTTCACTGGGGAAATCGTAATCCAGCGGCTCGATCTTAAAATCAGCCGCGGCAGGCATAACGGACAGCGCCAATGCCACCACGAGTGCGGCAAATGCAGACATTAACGTACGAATACGCATCTTCGATAATTCCCCTTCCGTAATTGCTTTCAGTGCGCCTTGCCCGCGTACTCAAACCCGGCGTTTTCCACCGCCTGTTTGACAGCACTTTCGTCCGCCCCTTCAACGGTGACGGCCTTGGCGGCCAAGTCCACCTGAACCTGAGCGCCAGGAGCTTTATCCATGATGGCGTTGGTGACGGACCGAGCGCAGCCGCCGCAGGTCATCCCTAACACGGTGTATGTTTCGCTCATGCTGAATCTCCCGCTTGGATATATTAGGCATTCAACATAAGCCTTCCCGCTACGGGAAAGTCAATGCCCAGGATTGGGCCCAGGATTGGGCCCAGGATTGGGACCTGTAGCGGGTCCGATTGCGGGCTCTGTAGCGGGGCTTGCGACTACGGTTTGCCCCCGCCCCTTCAGCAGCATCGACACTGGCACGATGTTGATGCCGCGATCCTTGGCTTGGGGGATCCAAGTCTTCAGCGCCTCGATGGTCGCTTCGCGCGGGTGACCGATGGCGATGGCGAAGCCTTGTTTGCGCGCCAAACGCTCCACCTGCTCCAACTGATGGCGGACCTTTCCCACGTCGTTGTCGTTATCCAAAAACACGTTACGTTCCAAGAACGTCAGCCCTAAATCGCGCGCGACGCTCCGCCCGACGCTTTTAGGCGAGGTGCGGCTATCCAAAAACATCAATCCGCGTTTTTGCACCTCGGCCAGCACCACCCGCATGGCGCGGGGGTCTTCGGTAAACCGGCTGCCCATATGGTTGTTGACGCCGACAAAGCCCTCGAAACGATCCATGCCCCAATTCGCCAAACTGATAAGTTCACCGTCGCTCATACTGCTCATCAACACATTGGGACCGGGGTCGATGTGGATATCGGACGGCTCCATCGACATATGCAGCATCAATTCATGGCCCCGCTTACGAGCCTCTTGGGTCTGGCTGATGAGATCGTCGGCGTACCCCATGAACGAAAGCGTCAACGGCCCCGGCACATCCTCCCACATGTGGCGTGAACGCTTGCGGTCCACGCCCATATCATCGATGACGATGGCAAGCATCGGGCCTTCATGCAGCGGCGGCACATCAAGCGCGTTTGCCAGCCACAACGGTTGCGGACCGGAGGGCTGAATACGGGGTTCGCCCACCGCTTGATCTTGGGTTTGCTGTGGTGGAGCGGGTGGTTCAGTAGCGGGCGGCAAGCTGGCGACTTCGGCTACCGGCGCCTCATCTTGCGGTTCCGGCGCAAGATAGATTTCATCGGCCACCTTTTCTTCGTAGGCCCGCGCGTCGTGCTGGGCATCGCCGTTGGGTTCGGAAAAAATAACCCGTGGCGACAATTGAACGACAGAGCCATGCGCCTGTGGTTTATCGCTGCCGAACAAGACCTGCGCGCCGCCGTAGCCCGCCCCGATGGCAACCCCCAAAATCACGATGAACGCCAGCACGTGAAAGGTTTCCACCGCATGCCCCACGCCGGGCACCCGCACGGTTTTGGGCAGCCGCGCCCACAGGCGTACAAGCGGAGCTAGCCAAACCTTAAGGCGCAAGGCCTCGTGGTCGGCTTGATGTTTTTTCGTCTGGCGTTTGGCTTTCGCCTTTGCCTTAGGCTTCGCCTGGGTCGGTTTTTGAACCACGGGTTGTTTCACCGATCATGAGAATCGAAACGCTAACGTCCTACGCCTACGTTTGCGCGTCAACGCCGGTCATCACCTTTTTCGCCGTCACCTCATCCGCAACAGCTTTTCTTTGGCGCTTCCTGCACCTTGGGCGCTTCCATTTCCCCGCCCAATCCGGCCAAACCTTCGAGAATGGGGCAATCGGGGCGCTCGTCGCCTTGGCAACACTGCGTTAAGTGTTTCAGGGTGTCGCGGATGCTCTGCAGTTCTAGGATGCGCTCTTCGACGGCTACAATGTGCTTCAACGCCACCGCCTTCACGTCGCCGCTGGCGCGGGTTTTATCGTGCCACAGGTTCAACAGGCTGCCCACGTCTTCGACGGAAAAACCCAACGCCCGCGCGCGCTTGATAAACCGCAGTGTTTCAACATCGTTGACGCCGTAGTCGCGATAGCCATTTTCGGCGCGCGCCGCATTGGGGATCAGACCGATGGATTCATAATAACGAATGGTCTTGGCGCTCACGCCGGTGCGTTTGGCGACGGTTCCGATATTCATTTCAAAGCTCCCGGTTTCCAACGTTTCAACAGCAAGGAATTGGTGACCACGGACACCGAACTCATCGCCATGGCCGCGCCCGCGATGGCGGGCGTCAACACCCCTGCCGCCGCCAGAGGCAACGCAACAACGTTATAAAAAAACGCCCAGAACAGATTTTGACGGATTTTGCGCAACGTCGCCGAAGACACCGATATGGCTTCCGCCACCAAGGCCGGTTCGGAGCGCATCAAGGTGATGGACGCGGTATGCATGGCGACGTCCGCGCCGCTGCCCATCGCCATGCCGACATCGGCCTGGGCCAGCGCGGGCGCATCGTTGACGCCGTCGCCGACCATCGCCACCTTGGCTCCCGCCGCTTGCAGGCTGCGCACTTTGTCCGCCTTGTCGCCGGGCAGCACCTCGGCGATGACTTCATCAATGCCCAAGCCGGACGCCACAACCTGCGCGGCGGAAGCATTGTCGCCGGTGAGCATAACGGAACGAATGCCCCGGTTTTTGAGCGCGCCGACCGCAAGGGCGCTGCCCGCACGCGGCGCATCGCCCGCAGCGATGAAGCCGAGCACCTGCGCATCGACGGCAACCCACATGACGGTCAAACCCTGGGCCTCAAATCCGTCCGCCTTGCCCTGTAATTCGGCATCCGTGCAGACTCCCGTCAAGGCCGGACGACCGACGACGATGCGCTTACCCGCCGCCGTTGCCTCAATGCCGCGCCCCGCGTGCGCAGTGAAACTTTCCAACGGCGTCAGGGGCAATGTGCGTTCCTCCGCCGCGTTCAACATGGCGCGCGCCAGCGGATGCTCACTGCCTTGCTGGGCGCTGGCGGCGAACGCCAGCATGGCGTCGACGTCGAAATCCTTAGCCACCACCGCCTGCACCTTCGGTTTGCCTTGGGTGAGCGTGCCGGTTTTGTCGAACACCACGGTATCGACCGCGTGCGCGTTTTCCAAGGCCTCGGCGTCCTTGATCAAGATGCCGTGTTTGGCCGCCACGCCGGTGCCGACCATGATCGCCGTCGGCGTCGCCAAACCCAGCGCACATGGGCACGCGATGACCAACACCGTCACCGCATTGATCAATCCCACTTCCCAGCCCGAACCCGCCAGCCACCAGCCACCCCACGTCGCCAACGCGATGACCACCACCACCGGCACAAAGACGGCGGCGATTTTATCCACCAGTTTCTGTACCGGAGCCTTGGAAGCCTGGGCGTTCTGAATAAGCGTGATGATGCCCGCCAAGGTGCTTTGTGCGCCGACGCGCATGGCCTGCACGCGGATCAACCCATCGGCGTTGATCGCACCGCCGGTAACGCTATCGCCTACGCGCTTGAGTACCGGCAAGCTTTCTCCGGTGAGCAGGCTTTCATCCATCATGGTTTCGCCGAACGTCACCTCGCCGTCCACCGCCACGCGTTCGCCGGGACGGATCACCACCGTGTCGCCGACCTTGACCTGAGCTGCGGGGATTTCAACCTCGGTGCCGTCGATGCTCAACACCCGCGCGGTGTCGGGGCGCAGTTTCATCAGCGCGCGAATGGCGCCGGTGGTGCCGCGTTTGGCGCGGCTTTCCAAAAAGCGCCCGAGCAAAATGAGCGTAATGACGGTGGCCGAGGCTTCAAAATACAAATGCCCTTCCAAGCCCATGACTACGCGCCACGCGCTCAAGCTCCACGCCGAGAACGTCCCCAACACCACCAGCAAATCCATGTTGCCGCTGCCCGCGCGCACGGCCTTATAGGCGGGGGCATAAAACCGCGCCCCGGCGCCAAACTGCACGATGGTGGCCAACACCAGTTGCAGCCAACCTGGAATCATCCACATCAAGCCCAAAAGGTGCCCGACCATTTCCACCCACAACGGCAACGTCAGCGCCAAAGCGACGGAAAAATTCACCACATCGCGGCGCAGGCGCTTGGCGGCCTTTTCGTCGTCGGCCTGACCAAAGCTTTGCGCATCTTCGATCACGCTCGCGCCATAGCCCGCCTTTTCCACCGCCCGCACCAAATCGGCCAAGGGGGCGGCATCATAGGTAACGTGGGCGCGCTCGGAGCCTAAATTGACGGTGACGGCGGTCACGCCCGCGACTTGGGTAATGGCTTTTTCCACCCTCGCCACGCACGAAGCACAGGTCATGCCTTCGATGGCCAGCTCGATGGTGCGCTCCGGCACCGAAAAGCCCGTCGCCACGATGGCGCTTTTGATGGCGGCCGGGCTCAGTTTTGCCGGGTCGAAAGAAACGTCGGCGGTTTCCCCCGCCAAATTGACCGAAGCGCTTTCCACCCCGTCCAGTTTGACCAATTGGCGCTCGATGCGGGCCGAACACGACGCACACGTCATGCCTTCCACCGGCAGTGTGATGTGTACCGATTGCGGAGCTACATCTTTTTCAAGATCGACGGTCATGGCGCTAACCTTCCACTAAAGTAGAAAGTTAGCATAAACCTTCCCAAGACGGGAAGGTCAAGGCATCACGATGATGTGAAGCGCCCCCCCCACAAACTAAGCGACTAAGCGCTTAAGCAGCCGCCTGATACGCGCAGATGCGGTTGCGGCCGCTCTCTTTGGCCGTGTTGAGCGCCGTATTGGCGGCCATGAGCAACTTGGAATCCGATTGGATTTTTTCGCACACCGCGGCGACGCCGAAGCTGGCCGAAATTTCCACCGAACCGTTGCCGATGTCGAACGGAGGTTTGAGCACCTCCCGGTAAATCCGTTCAGCAAACTGTTCGGCGGAAACAATATTGGTCGCCGGCAAGATCAACGAGATTTCTTCACCGCCATAACGCGCCACGCAATCGATCGTGCGGGCGGTGACCAGCAGACGTCTGCCCAATTCCCGCAAAATCATATCCCCCGCCAGGTGACCGTGGCCCTCATTGACCTGTTTGAAGTTGTCGATGTCCAACAACATCAACGACAAGGGATGTCCGAAGCGAATGGCGCGGGCAAGCTCAAGTTTCAGCGTTTCATGAAATACCCGCAGGTTCCACAAATCGGTCAGGGAGTCGCGTGTCGCCAGTTCTTTCAAAGCAATTGCATCGGCATCCAGTTTGCGCACGACCGCCTTAAGCTGCCAGGCAAAAAAGATGCTCAAGATGACGCCAACGGAAAAACCTGCGGCAGCCGTCGCCGTGGTGGTCTGGGTGTAGGCAAAATTCGCCATCGCCGCGCCCGCCCACATGGCCAAGGCGACGCCAAAGATCACTTTCAGCACGGTATAGTTAATCGGGATGCCTTCGGATTTTTTGCGGCTGTACTGCGCCCAGGCGATAATGAAGCCAGAAATCGTGGCCATCGAAGCATAGCCGACGAAATAAAGTCCATGTCCATCCATATTCGGTTCCCCCACCGGAGCCAATACATTACGTACAATAACGCTTTGAGAGTGCAATAGATGGCTTATCTCCTGCATATTTGTCAATGCCGCAGGCCTAATTCATATGGGTGAGCCCACCCTGCATCATTGACGAATACTCAAGACATTCGCACGTATTTGGAGTACACCATCGATAGGTATTATCACTCATCTTGAACATTGAGCGCCATCCTCTGTAACTCCCATACGCCTTCAAAGGGAAAACGTATGACCAGCGACTATCTCATCCACACACGGTCGCTCAAAGAGTTAGATGAACTCTATGCTCAAGACCAAGTGACAGCGGCAAAGATTGCCAAAACCGTGTTCCACCATGAAGTCGCCGTGGCCATCGCCAATATCGGCGAAATCAACCAAATCGCCAACGCCCGCATTTTGGCGGACAGTCAAATCTCAACGGCAAAAATGCTGACCGATGCCGAAGTCGCGGCGACGATGTTGCTGAGCAAAGCTGAAATCGCCGTGCTGCAACTCGAAAAATACGCCACCGGCGATTCCCAGCACATCAGCAAACACCAAAACATGATCCAACAGATCGGCCAAACCGCTACCCGCGCGATCACCACCGCCGCCGACGAAGCGGTAAAAACCATTCAGCTTGAGGCCGAAAAAGCCATTAAGCGAATGCAAGAAAATGCCGCCAAGGCGATCGAGTCCATTCATGCTACGGCTGAAAAGATCGCCGCAGAGGTCGAAGCGAGCGCCTTAGTGGCGCATGACGCGCTTAAACTGGAAAAAGCCCAGGCGCGCTCGCCCGAAGAAGCGATGCAAAATGCCCAAGAAGCCACCCAGTCGCTCCACGCTCAGGCCAAGTCATCGCGGGAAAAATTGCACGAGGCAACCGCAAAAATCACCGCCGAGATGGAAGCCATGTCGAACGCAGCCATTCAATCCATCTCTGACGCCGTGGCTGTATCGGAACAGCGGATTACCGAAGCCAGAAACCGGGCTATTCAACAGATTGAAAGCCTCGTGTACCAGCTCGCACCGCAACTCCCCCCGTCTGGAGCCAGAGCCTAAGCCCCAAGAGACTGCAGACCGAGGCTCAGCCCCTAACACTCCGTCATATTCACCGCCAACCCGCCCTGGCTGGTTTCTTTGTATTTGGTCAGCATATCCGCGCCGGTGGCCTTCATGGTGGCGATGGCGGCGTCCAGCGGCACGAAGTGCGATCCGTCGCCTTTCAGCGCCAGCGAAGCCGCGTTGATGGCCTTGACCGCGCCCATGGCGTTGCGTTCAATACACGGCACCTGCACCAGCCCGCCGATGGGGTCGCAAGTCATCCCTAAGTGATGCTCCAGCGCGATTTCGGCGGCATTTTCCACCTGCGCATTGAATCCGCCCAGCGCCGCGCACAACCCCGCCGCCGCCATGGCGCTGGCCGAACCGACTTCCCCCTGGCAGCCCACCTCGGCGCCCGAGATCGAGGCATTGTATTTGATCAAGCCGCCGATGCTCGCCGCCACCAGCAAAAAGTCACGCACCCCTTGGATATCGGCGCTGGGGCAGAAATCGAGATAATACTGCACCGTGGCGGGAATGATGCCCGCCGCCCCATTGGTCGGCGCGGTGACGATGCGCCCGCCCGATGCATTTTCTTCGTTCACCGCGATGGCGTAAACGCTGATCCAATCCATCACCGTGTGGGGGAATTTTTCATTGCCCCGGTCTTTGAGCAACTTGTCCATAATGCGCTTGGCGCGGCGTTTGACGCCCAAGCCGCCGGGCAACACCCCTTGGGCGCTCAAGCCGCGCTGGATGGAGCCGTGCATGGCGTTCCATAACGCATCCAAACCTTGGTCCAATTCGGCACTGCTGCGAAACGTCGCCTCGTTGGCGCGTTTCATTTCGGCGATGGTTAAGTTCGCGGCCCGGCCCATCTCCAACATTTCGGCGGCTGTATTATAGGGATACGGAACCGACGTCAAAGACGAACCCTTCGGCCGACCCTGATGGGCGTCCAACTCTGCGCCGTTGACCACAAAACCGCCGCCGATGGAATAATAGGTTTCGGTCAACAAAACCGCGCCCGCGCCGTCCGTCGCCGTGAAGGTTAGGGCATTAGCATGGCCGGGCAGAAAGGTGTCGCCCCTAAAATGAATAGCTTCGCCTGGATCGAACGCGGCCTCACCGCCGCCGGGCAAGGCGATGCTCTTGCGGTTCGCCAACTCCGATAACAAGCCTTCGATGGTATCGGGATCGATGGTTTCGGGCGTACATCCCAGCAAACCCAGCGCCACCGCGCGGTCGGTGCCGTGGCCGCGCCCCGTCAACGCCAAGGCGCCGAACAACTCGACGCGAATGCCCTGCGGTTTTGCACCGCCCAACAAGGCCAAAAACCGCCCCGCCGCCACCATCGGCCCGGTGGTGTGCGAACTCGACGGCCCGACGCCGATCTTGAAAATTTCAAATACGCTGAGAAACATGGACGCTCTCGCACCGAAACAAAACCTGGGGTAAGCACGACATTACGCCCCAAAACCAATTCACAAAAGCACAAAAATATAAGCAATTTAAATAGGTTAGGTGGATGTATGACGGGTTTTGCGGTTACTACTCATATCTATCAAACCGCAACAGACTTATAATGCCTCCAAGCGTCATTGAAATTAGCTGGGCCTCCCCTTTCACCTCTCTACCCCGTGCCACCAGTTGCACCTTCAAGAACGCAATAACTCACCGAGGAGTTATCGCCATGCAATTATCCAATCGCCTTACCGCCCTTTTCTTCCCGATCTTGCTGGTCTCCGTGCTGAGCGGTTGCGGGTCGAGCGCCACACAGGAAGGCACGGGCGAATACGTTGATGATACCGTGATTACGACTAAGGTGAAGGCCGCGATTTTTGAAGAGGCATCTCTTAAATCCGCCGAAATCAATGTCGAAACCTACAAAGGCGTCGTTCAATTGGGTGGGTTTGTGAATTCACAGGCCGACATCAACAAGGCCGTCGCCCTCACTCACGATGTTAAGGGCGTGACGTCCGTCAAAAACGATATGCACCTTAAATAACGGAACTTAAAAAACGTAAGCCACGGCCTTCTAGCGGTTTTGAACGCCCACCCCTCCCCCAGGCCATCAAAATCGCGCCCCTAAAGAGCGTGGCTTCTTACAAAGCCCCAGGATTTTCCTGGGGCTGCGTAGGCATCCATCGGTAGGAATGATGAACATGACCATCTTTGAAACAATTGCGGTGATCTTAGTCGTCTTGTGGTTACTCGGTTTGCTGAGTTCCTACACAATGGGTGGCTTCATTCACGTGCTTTTGGTGATTGCGTTAGTGGTATTGCTGCTGCGCCTCATTCGTCGCGTCGCGTAATTCTTCGATATCGCGGTTAACCTAGGCTAAATCATTGCCCCTTTCGGCGTTGCCGGGCTTGACCGAACATACGGCAAGAAGGCATTGTTGCGACCTCTGCATAAACCGGGGTCCATATGTTTCTGCTCATCGACAATTACGACAGCTTTACCTACAACCTTTTGCATTACCTGGGCGAACTGGGAGCTAAGGTCGAGGTGGTGCGTAACGACGCCATCAGCGCCGAACAGGCGGTAAACGGCGGTTATGAAGGCATCGTCTTGTCGCCCGGCCCGTGCGACCCGGATCAGGCGGGCATCTGTTTGGACGTGGTGGGCAAAGCGCCCGACGATCTGCCCATTTTCGGCGTGTGTTTGGGCCATCAGACCATCGGCCAGCACTTCGGCGGGCGCGTGGTGCGCTCCCCCCTGCCCATGCACGGCAAGATTTCCGCCATCAACCACACCGGAAAAGGCGTATTCAAAGGCCTGCCCAACCCGATCAATTGCACCCGTTACCATTCTCTGATGGTCGATAAAGAAGGTTTCCCCGATTGCCTGGAAATCACCGCCACCAGCGACGACGGCGTCATTCAAGGCCTGCAACACAAAACCCGGCCCATCTTCGGCGTTCAGTTCCACCCCGAAAGCATCGCGTCCGAGCATGGTCACGACCTGCTGCTGAACTTCATCGATATCGCTAAAAACAGGAAGATCGCGGCATGAACGACACGCCTACCGCCCTTAAACCCGTGCTCAACCAAGTCGCCGACGGCAAATCTTTGAGCGCCGCCGAGGCCGAAGCCGCGTTCAACATCATCATGTCGGGCGAGGCCACCACGGCGCAGATCGCAGGTTTTTTGATGGCCCTTCGGGTGCGCGGCGAAACGGTGGATGAAATCACCGGCGCGGTGAAGATCATGCGCGAAAAGGCGCTCAAGATCTTAGCCCCGCACGACGCCATCGACATCGTCGGCACCGGCGGCGATGCATCGGGCACCTATAACATCTCCACCGGGGCGTCTTTGGTGACGGCGGCGTGCGGCGTGCCGGTGGCCAAACACGGCAACCGCGCGTTATCGAGCAAATCCGGCACCGCCGATGTGCTGAGCGCCCTGGGCGTCAAACTCGACTGCGATATGGAACTGGTAAAACGTTCCATCTGGGAAGCCAACATCGGCTTTTTGCTGGCCCCGCGCCACCACGCGGCAATGAAATACGTCATGCCCGCGCGCATCGAAATGGGCATACGCACCATCTTTAATCTACTAGGCCCCCTGTCCAACCCCGCCGGAGTCAAACGCCAGTTGACCGGCGCATACAGCCGCGCCTGGATCGTGCCGATGGCGCAAACCTTGGGCAATTTAGGCAGCGACATGGCGTGGGTGGTGCATGGCTCTGACGGCTTGGATGAAATCACCACCACCGGGCCGACCTTTGTGGCGCAAACGCAAAACGGAAATTTAAGCGAATTCGAGATCACCCCCGAAGAGGCGGGCCTGCCCCTAGCCAAGCCCGAAGATCTAAAAGGCGGCACGCCCGAACACAACGCCGAAAAGCTGCGCGCCCTGCTGCAAGGCGAACGCAGCGCGTACCGCGATTGCGTGGTGTTCAACGCCGCCGCCGCATTGCTGATTGCGGGCAAGGCAACCGACTTAAAGGACGGCGCGGCCCAAGCCCAAGCCGCCATCGATACCGGCAAGGCCATGACCACCTTGGAAAACCTCATCAACATCACCAACGAACCGGGTCTCTCGGCGATGACCGACGAAGTCGGCGGCTGAGCGCATGCCAAACGCTTTGCCCGACGTCTTAGACCAAATCTGCACCTACAAACGCGAACACATTGCGGCGTGCAAGGCTCGGCGTAGCTTGAGCGATATCCTCGCCACCGCCAAAACCTCTACCCCACCTCGCGGTTTTATCAACGCGCTGAAGGCCAAGATCAAAGCCGGACATTACGCCCTGATCGCGGAAATCAAAAAAGCCTCGCCGTCCAAGGGCCTGATCCGCGCCGATTTCGACCCGCCCGCCTTGGCGCAAGCTTATCAAGCCGGGGGGGCGGCGTGTCTTTCCGTGCTGACCGACGTCAAATACTTCCAAGGCGCGGACGAATATCTGATGGCGGCGCGCGGGGCCGTATCGCTGCCGGTATTGCGCAAAGATTTCATGCTCGACCCTTACCAAGTGGCCGAAGCGCGGGCGTTGGGGGCCGATTGCATCTTGCTCATCATGGCGGCGCTGGACGACGCGCAAGCCGCCGAACTGGAAACCGCAGCGCATGAATTCGGCATGGACGTGCTGGTCGAAGTCCACAATGCGCCCGAAATGGAACGCGCGCTCAGGCTCAAGACCGAACTGATCGGCGTCAACAACCGCAACCTAAAAACGCTCAAAATCGACATCGCCACCACCGAACATTTGGCGGGCATGATGCCTCCGGATCGCCTGTTGGTGGCGGAAAGCGGGCTGTATACGCCCGAAGACCTGGACCGTATGGCCAAAGTGGGCGCAAAATGCTTTTTGATCGGCGAAAGCCTGATGCGCCAAGACGATGTTGAAGCCGCGACCCGCACCCTTTTGGGCCTGGAAGTCCCGTATTGGGCCTAACGACGAACGATTCAAGGGAACAAGCATGAACGATTTCACCCACATCGACGCCGAAGGCAACGCCCGCATGGTGGATGTCGGGGCCAAATCCGCCACGGAACGCACCGCAACCGCGCGCGGCACCGTGCATATGGCCGCCGCCACAATGCAAAAGATCACCGAACGCGGCTTCAAAAAAGGCGATGTGCTGGCGGTGGCGCAACTGGCGGGCATCATGGGCGCAAAACGCACGCCCGATCTGATTCCGCTATGTCATCCACTGGCGCTGACCTCCGTCAGCGTGTCCCTGACCCCCGATCCGGCGCGAAATGCGGTGGATATCGAGGCCACCTGCAAACTCAGCGGCCAGACCGGGGTCGAAATGGAAGCGCTGACCGCCGTCAGCGTCGCCGCACTTACCGTTTACGACATGTGCAAGGCGGTCGATAAGGCCATGCGCATCACCGACATCCGCTTGGTGCATAAAGCGGGCGGCAAATCGGGCGAGTTTAGGGCGGACTGACATGATTTCCGTTGCCGAAGCGTTGGCGCAAGTTATTGGGAGTATGAAAGAAACCTGCATCGAGCAGGTGTCACTGGGTGACGCCCTGGGCCGCGTGCTCGCAACCGACGTCACCGCGCGCCTGACTCAGCCGTGGGCGGACGTATCGGCCATGGATGGTTATGCGGTGCGCGCCGCCGACGTTGCAAATACGCCCGTCATGTTGACCGTGATCGGCGAAAGCGCTGCGGGCGGATGTTATGCGGGAACCGTCGGCGCGGGCCAAGCGGTGCGCATTTTCACCGGCGCGCCCCTGCCCCCAGGCACAGATACCATCGTTATTCAGGAAAATACCGAACGCACCCATGATCAAGTCAACGTGCTCGAAGGCGCGCCGAAAGGCAAATTCGTGCGTTCGGCGGGGATGGATTTCAAGACCGGCGACGTGCTGCTTCGCGCCGGAAGGGTCTTGAGTGCGCGCGATTTAGGCCTGGCTGCGTCAGGCAACGTGCCGTGGCTGCACGTCAAACGCCGCCCGCGCATCGCCATCATCGCCACCGGCGACGAAGTGGTGATGCCCGGCGATACCTTGGGGCCGAACCAAATCATCAGTTCCAATTCCGTCTTGTTGTCGGCTTACGTCAAAAGCTTAGGCGCGGTGGCGCTTGATTTAGGCATAGCGCGGGACGACGCGGCCTCGCTTACCCGTTTGGTGCAATCCGCGCGCGAAGCCGATTTGCTGGTCACCAGCGGCGGCGCTTCGGTGGGCGATCACGATCTGGTCAACCAAGTATTGGGCAAAGAAGGCGTGGATTTGGGCTTTTACAAAGTCGCCATGCGCCCCGGCAAACCGTTGATTTTCGGCCATTTGCACGGTACCCCGGTGCTGGGCCTGCCCGGCAACCCGGTTTCGGTGGGCGTTACGGCGGCTATCTTCTTGCGCCCCGCCATCTTGGCCATGTTGGGGCTCGATCCGGCTACCCACGTCGAAACCGCGATATTGGGCTGCGCTTTGGGCGAAAACGACCAACGCCAGGAATACCTGCGCGCCACCTTGGCGGCGGGCAGCGACGGCAAAACCGTCGCCACGCCCTTTTCCAAACAAGACAGCGCCATGATGGCCAAGTTCGCCGATGCCGATTGCCTTGTCATCCGCGCGCCCTTCGCCACACCGGCCCAGGCCGGAACCGAAGTCGAGATCATTCGCCTATGACCCGCATCCGTGCCGCCCGCGCCGAGGATGCTCAGGCCATCCGCGACGTCAACGATGCGGCGTTTGGCGGAACCGGGGAAAGCGCGCTGATCGATCGTCTGTACGACGACGGATTGGTCGAAGTGTCGCTTGTCGCGGTCGAAGATGGTGAAATCGTCGGTAACATCGTGTTTTCAACCCTTGAAGTCACCGATTTAGAGCACAATAGCCCCATTCGCACGGTTTCGCTGGCGCCGATGGCAGTCGCCCCGACCCATCAACGGATGGGTATCGGCTCGGCGTTAATCCATCAAGGTATTGAAGAATGTAAAGAATTAGGCATTGAGGCCATCGTCGTCGTGGGCCATAACAAATATTATCCGCGTTTTGGATTTAGTGTGCAAATTGCTGAATGTCTAAAAAGCCCATTTTCAGGCCAAAATTTTATGGTATTGCCCCTAATTAAGGGGGTTTTTGATGATTTCACTGGAATCGTCATATATCCGGATGCATTCGGGCTACTTTTGCAAGATTAAGCATATTCACTTAATCTTAAGATCGGGCCTGACGCCCCGCAGGCCGATATTGAGCAGCAGCAACTCGTTTTTTGACAGGTAACGGCCTTGAAAATAAACCGATTTTAACTGGGGCTGACGGTCTTTATCGCCGCGGATATCCACGGGGAACGGATAGCTACACAAGACATTGCCGTAGATCGCCGCGTTTGAAGCGGTTTCCGGATAGGCGAAGCGCACCCGCACATTTTGGACGTCTTCGAACGTCCACGACTTGGCCTCGATCACGGTAATGGAACCAACGTCGCGAGTTAGGCGCATGGCCACCCGGGTGCAATGGTAGGCTTCGGGGTCCGCCGGAGGCGCAACCTTTTCTCCGCACGACGCCAAAACGGCGCCGACGGCAATAACGGCTAACACTTTCAAAATCTTATCAAAATAGGTCATGAACCATTATCCTCCCAAAGCGCTCTCTCGCCAAGATTTTCCGCCATGAGAAAAATGGAAAATAAGGTGAACAAAAGCCTTGACGCCAGCAAAGAACCAAAGTAGAACAGGGTTGACGTTTTTGTTTTGTTCCCTCTGCCGGGCGGTGATGTTTTCAAGCCAACCCTTAAGATTTGCGAACAGCGCCCTAAATTTGGGCCTAAATTCAGGGATCTAGCCATGCTGACGAAAAAGCAATACGAACTGCTGATGCTGATCGACCAACGCATCAAAGCCGCCGGCGTGCCCCCCTCTTTCGACGAAATGAAAGATGCTTTAGGCCTGAAATCCAAATCGGGCATCCACCGTCTCATCAGCGGATTGGAAGAACGCGGCTTTATCCGCCGCCTTCCCCATCGCGCCCGTGCGCTCGAAGTCCTCAAAATGCCGGAAAATATCGAACGCGCCCGCGAGATTGAGGCAATGCCGACGCCGACTCCCGAACGCCCCGCCAACGTCATTCGCGGCGCTTTCGGCGCCAAACCCCAAGCCGCGCACACCAACAAATCCGGCGGATCGTCGGGGGCTGTAGAATTGCCCATGCTGGGGCGCATCGCCGCAGGCACCCCGATCGAGGCCATTTCCGACCCGACCGCTTTTATCGATGTCCCGCCTTCCATGCTGGGCGGCGGCGAACACTTCTGCCTTGAGGTTGATGGCGATTCCATGATCGACGCGGGCATTTTCGATGGCGATACGGTGATTATCGAGCGCACCAACCGCACCGAAAATGGGGCCATCGTGGTGGCGCTGGTGGACAACGAAGAAGCGACGCTCAAATACATCCACAAAAAAGGCGACAAAGTCGCCCTGGAACCGGCCAATCCGGCCTATGAAACCCGCATTTTCGGCCCCGACCGCGTCCAGGTGCAGGGCCGTTTAGTGGGTCTAATCCGCAAATACTGAGCGAGATTGCCCCCAAAAAAGCGCCAAACTGTTTTGCCCGCGCCCTGTTATCTTTCCCGCGCCACTTGTCATTCTCGCAAAGGCAAAAAACCCTGTATTTCAATGGGCTATGAATGCCTATCCGCGCGGGCACGGCGTTGTTTAAACGTATCCGGGTTAACCGTGTCCAGATTTAACAGGCAGGCCAATTTAAAGCTCGGGCCAATAAAAAACGGACCAATTGAAAGCGGGCCAGTTGAAGAAGGCAGGGCGACCGGGCATTGCGCCTGCTTTAAGCGCCGCCCACCGGCGTGCGATGAAGCACATCATTAACAACGGCGAATAACATATCAGCCTCAAACGGTTTTTTTAAAGTCGCATCCGCCCCAACCACCCCGGCGGCAGCCAACGATTTTTCGTCGGAGGTATTCTTAAACCCACCCGAAATGGCGATGATGCGGATATGCGGCCAGTTTTTGCGCAACTTGTGGATCACCGCCAAGCCGCCTTCGCCCGGCATGAAGATATCCGTCACCATCAAGTCCACGCCGATGATGTCGGCGCTGCCCAACGCATCTTCGGCGTTTTCCGCCTCAAATACCTCGTAGCCTCCCGCCCGCTCAAACATGCGCTTGATGACTTCGCGCTGAACTTTGCTGTCTTCGACCAGCAAAACGCGGGTAACCGCGCCCATGCCCCGGCGTTTCAGCAGGTATTCGATTTTGTCCACCAACAGCTCGATGGTAAATGGCTTTTGCATAATGGCGTCGGCGCCGATGTTGCGCGCTTTCAGCAGCGTATTGTCGCGCGCATTCTCGCCGGAGCCCGCCGACATGGCGATCACCGGCACATCGGGCCAATTTTTCTTAATGCGTTGAATGCCTTCGTAACCGTCCATACCGGGCATGATGATGTCGGTAATGACCAAATCGACCAGCGATCCGCCATAACTCAGCGCTTCTTCCATACGCACCGCCTGCAAGGTCTGATACTGTTTTTGCGTCAGCCCCCGCGCGATGAACTGACAGACCGTCGGGCTGTCATCGACGATCAAAATTCGTGTGTGTCTCAAGTCCGGCCCCCCTAATAGGCGTCGGCCCGTCCTCCCCGGGACGTTAACGGCCGATTTTCAGTGTACCCACGCCCCGTTGGGTTCACAATGAAAATTGCCATCTCCCGGCGATAAGATTACCGCCCTGCGCCTAGGGCGACGGCGTCTCCGACAGCCCTCCCGCCGTCAACACCCACGGCCTCACGCCGCGCGCGTCCTGCACGGTTTCGACCCGCACTTCGCCATTTTCTTCAAAATACATCGCATGCGCACCGTCTCGCGCCAGATCGCTGCGATTGATGCGCACGCTGGCCGAGCATTTTTTGGAAGTTTCCCCTGCAAAATCGCTCAAATTCACCACCACCCGGACATGGGCGCAGTCCTCGTCCAAGGCGTCGGGTAAAGCAACAAAGGCGACGCGAAAGCGCTCATCGACGTCAAAAACGCAGCCCAACGCATCGCAACGGATCGCCTGCATCTCGCCCCGTTTGGCGCGCGGCCAGCGCCCCGGCTCGGTCTCCAGCCCGGCGCGGCGCAACCACACCTCGCGCTCGAAGCGCTTGGCCGCCAGCGTCGACACGCTGTATCCCCCGTCTGGCGTGCGTACCGCCGCCAGCTTTCCGGAAGCGTCGATCAACACGTCCGGACTTTGCATCAGTGCCACAGAGGCCAAGCCCATTGCCGCGGGCAGCGCGCCCCACAAACGCCATCGGTTGCGCCAAATGGCCGCCCACAGTCCGCCCAAGGCAAACAACGCCAGCCCCCAGGTGGGAAACGCGGGCATCAGGCTTTGCGCGCCGGGCCAGGAAGCAACTTCCCTCGCCACCGCCACCACCGCCTCGACGCCCCACCCCATGGGCGTCAGGGCCAACCCTTCCAACCCCAGCGGCATGAGCACAAACGCCAGCACCGCCCATGGCATGATCCACAGTGCCGTGATGGGCACCGCGACGATGTTGGCCGCCAGACTGTAATCGGCCACCCGATTGAAATGAAACGCCGCAAACACCGCCGTCGCCAGCCCCGCCACCAACGTGGTGAGCGCCACCCCCAGCACGTAGCGTCCGATGCGCTGGGCAAGGCTCAGATCGCGGGGATGAAACCACGCCTGACGGCGCAGCGCCTCAAAAACGGCGATCAACGCCACCACGGCGGCAAAGGACATCTGAAAACTGGCGCCCAGCAAGGCTTCGGGTGAAAAAACCAAAATGCTCAGCGCCGCCCACGCCACCGCACGCATGGAAAGCGCCTGACGGTCCGCCAGCACCGCCGCCAATACCAGCGTCACCATCAAAAAAGCGCGCTGGGTGGGGACCGTGGCCCCGGCGATCAGGGCGTAAAACAACGCCCCGGCAATGGCGCAAAACGCCGCATATTTTTTGATCGGCTGGCGCAAGGCCACCGCCGGAATCAACGCCAAGACGGCGCGCACGGCAAAAAAGACGATGCCCGCCACCAGCCCCACATGCAGCCCGGAAATGGCCAAAAGATGCGCCAGTCCGCTGGCGCGCATGGCCTCAAGCACCTCTTCGGAAATGGCCCCGCGAATGCCGGTGGTAAGCGCCGCCGCCACTTCGCCCGGTTGGCCTGGAATTTGTGCGCGCACCCTTGCGGCGATCTGGGCGCGTAGGCGCTGCAACGCAAAAGCAAGGCTCGCCGCGCCGCTTTGCGGCGCTCGCCCCACCACCTCGGCTTTGCCGTACGCAAAACCAACACCGCCCAAGCCTTGAAAATAGCTTTGACGTTGGAAATCGAACGCGCCAGGCGCGGCTGGGCCGGGCGGCGGGCTTAATTGACCGCGCAACCGCAGCCAATCGCCCGCTTCAAACGCAGGCTGCGCGCCCATTAGGGTCATACGCACCCTATTGGGCACTGCGTCGGGGCTTAGGCGTTGCAATTCTATGTTTTCTAAGATGATGCGCTGACCTTTGACCAGCGGCTCGACCTCGGCCACCTGACCGACGATGGTGAGCGGGCCGATTTCTTCGCTCAACACCGGCGCCGCCACAACCCAAGTGCGCAATCCCGCCAAGCCCATGCCCAGCGCCAACGCGCACAACCCCGCCGCCAAGATCGCCCGCCCAGGTTCATGGCGATGGCGCAACACCGCTGCCAGCCCGGCGAATGCCGCCGCCGCGCCCCAAGACATCATCAAAGGCGGTTCCGTGGGCAACGCGAAATAAAGGCCGATGCCGCAGCCCAGCAAAACCGGCAGCCACAACGGCCAGCGCGCACGTTCCGCCACGGCGCAAGATTTGAACCCGGCAAAAAGCCGAAAATGCGTGATTTTTCTATGCATTCGTCCCGTTTTCGCCTATTCATAGCCCGGCTTCACAGCGCCCGGCCCCGATCCATGGGCCGATTACACGACAACGATAACGCGAGAACAAGCGGTACTTCAAAACCATGCCGAAACCCGAAACCGTCATTACCCGTTTTGCCCCTTCGCCTACGGGCTTTTTACACATCGGCGGCGCACGCACCGCGCTGTTCAATTACCTGTACGCCAAGCACCTGGGCGGCAAGTTTCTGCTGCGCATCGAAGACACCGACCGGGCGCGTTCCACCCAGGAAGCGGTGGACGCCATCCAAACCGGCCTCAAATGGCTGGGCATCGATTGGGACGGCGACGTGGTCAGCCAATTCGAGCGCGCCCCGCGCCATGCCGAGGTCGCCTATGAATTGCTGGCGCGCGGCAAAGCCTACAAATGCACCTGCACGCCCGAAGAACTGGACGCCATGCGCGAAGAGGCCAAAACCGCAGGCCGCCCCATGCGTTATGACGGGCGCTGCAGCATTAAAGACCACGATCCCGCCCCCGGCACGTTCGTGGTGCGCCTCAAAGCCGAACATGCGGGCGAAACCGTGCTTCAAGACCTGATCCAAGGCGAAGTGCGGGTTTCCAACAGCGAAATCGACGATTTTGTGCTGCTGCGTTCGGATGGCACGCCGACCTACATGCTGGCGGTGGTGGTGGACGACCACGACATGGGCATCACCCACGTGGTGCGCGGCGACGACCATTTGACCAACACCTTCCGCCAAATGCAGATCTACACCGCCATGGGCTGGGATACGCCCATTTTCGCCCACATGCCGCTGATGCACGGCTCGGACGGCAAAAAACTCAGCAAACGCCACGGCGCGCTGGGTATCGAGGCCTATCGCGACATGGGCTGCCTACCCGAAGCGGTATGCAATTACCTGATGCGCCTAGGGTGGGGCCATGGCGACGCCGAGATCATCTCGCGCGAGCAAGCCATCGAATGGTTCGACGTCAAAGACGTGGGCAAAGCCGCCGCGCGCTTCGACGCCGATAAGCTGGCCAACATCAACGCCCACTATATGCGCGAAGCCGACGACCGCCGTCTGCTCGACATCATCTGGCCAATGATCGAGGAAAAACTCGGCGATGCCATAGCCGAAGGGGCTCGCGAACGCATCCTTCGGGGCATGGTCGGGTTAAAGGATCGCGCGAAGAATACGATTGAACTTGCTGAAAGTGCTGAGATTTATGCCCGAAAGCGCCCGCTGCATTTTAACGACGCCGCGCGCCAGCTTTTAAACGAAGAAGGCATTTCGCACCTGCAGCAATTTCGTGGTATGATCAGCGCTCTTGAGGGTTGGGATTCGGCCGCCCTGCACGATGCGGCGAAAGCATTTGCCGAACAAAGCGGCCTTAAACTGGGTAAAATTGCGCAGCCGTTACGCGCTGCGCTGACCGGATCGAACATATCGCCCGGTATTTTCGAAGTGATGGAAATATTGGGTCAAGGCGAGAGTTTGGCCAGAATTGACGATGCTCTGGCCGGAATTTCGGGCCAACCTTAATACAAATGTCGCCGCCGGCCCCGAGGCGGCGCGCACGATAGGCGAGGACGAGATGAAGCAAAAAGACGTAATCGAGCACACCTTTACGCTAACCAACAACGACACCGGCGAAAGCTGGGAACTGCCGGTTTTGGAAGGCAGCGTAGGCCCGCGTGTCATCGATGTGCGCGGTCTTTACGCCAATACCGGCCATTTCACCTACGATCCGGGCTACACCTCGACCGGCAGTTGCCAGTCGGGCATCACCTACATCGATGGCGAAGAAGGCGTCTTGCTCTATCGCGGTTATCCGATTGAACAATTGGCGATGAATTCGGATTACGTCGAGGTCTGTTATTTGCTGATTTACGGCGATTTGCCGACCCAGGAGCAAAAAGACAAGTTCGATCACCGCATCACCTATCACACCATGCTGCACGAACAGTTGCACAAGTTCTTCCAGGGTTTCCGCCGCGACAGCCACCCGATGGCCGTCATGGTCGGCGTGGTCGGCGCACTGTCGGCGTTCTATCACGACAGCTTGGACATCGGCGACCCCAAACACCGCTTCGTCGCGTCCACCCGCATGATCGCCAAAATGCCTTCCATCGCGGCCAACGCGTACCGCTATTCGTTGGGCATGCCGTTCGCCTACCCGCGCAACGATTTAAATTATGCGGAAAACTTCCTGTACATGATGTTTTCCACCCCGTGCGAAGAATACATCGTCAACCCGGTGCTGGCGCGCGCCATGGACCGCATTTTGATCTTGCACGCCGATCACGAGCAAAACGCCTCGACCTCGACGGTGCGCATCGCGGGTTCTTCGGGGGCCAACCCGTTTGCCTGTATCGCGGCGGGCATTGCCTGCCTGTGGGGGCCCGCCCATGGCGGCGCCAACGAAGCGGTGCTGAACATGCTCGAACAGATCGGCAGCAAAGACCACATCCCCGAGTTCATCAAACGCGCCAAGGACAAAGACGATCCGTTCCGCCTCATGGGCTTTGGCCACCGCGTATACAAAAACTTCGACCCGCGCGCCAAGGTCATGCGCCAGACCGCGCACGAAGTGCTCAAAGATTTGGGCATCAAGGACGATCCGTTGCTGGATCTGGCCATGGAGCTGGAGCGCATCGCGCTGGAGGACGAATATTTCGTATCCAAGAAGCTTTATCCCAACGTGGATTTCTATTCCGGCATCATCTTGCGCGCCATGGGCATCCCAACATCCATGTTCACGGTGCTGTTCGCCGTGGCGCGCACGGTCGGCTGGGTCGCGCAATGGAACGAAATGGTCGAAGACCCGTCGCAAAAAATCGGTCGCCCGCGCCAGCTTTACACCGGCCACCCGCAGCGCGACCACATCGACATCACCAAACGCGGCTAAAGCCCGTACGATAACAACGCAAAACGGCGATCGCACTCCAACACATTGATAGGGGCAGATTTACGTTTTAGGCATCCTCCGAATGAATTCTTTGCGTTCCGTATTGCACATGCAAGTTCATCTGATTCGTCATAAATCAACGGCGTTACGGGCCGGGTGCGCTTGCGCATAACGAAGCAACTCGTGCGTCCACGCTTCGAACGCGTTGAACACGTCGTCGACCAGCCTGAAGCATCGCTCTTGCTCCTGCGAGCGGAGTGCGATGTTGGCAAGTGCCTGGTGGTTGGCCCCGACCGTGTGGCCTGATTCCATATTAAAATGAAAGGTTCCGCAGAAGCGAAGCTCTTCGCCGATTTCTCGCTCAACGGCTTTGGCCAACGGCAGCATGGTCGAGAACAAGACGTTGCCCGTCTCTTCAATGGCTTCGATGATGACGAGGCGTTCCAGGCTGGTGGCGCCCCATATCCATGCAGTGAGGCGCGCCATCAAGACGCGACTTTGCAGCGTCTCTTCGCCCCATAGAAAATTCATCCACTCGGTGCCACGCAGATCGGCGTCAAAGCCGAGCTTGCCAAAGTCCTCTAGGTACCAGGGCCAATGATGGTCGTCTTCCAGGGTGTGAGTGTTGACCATGTCCTGAAGCAGGTCCCCTGGACGTTCTTCGCGCAGCACGAACTTGTTAAGATCGCCAAAGCTCAGAATAAAGGGAGCCATGCAGGGATAAAAGGCTAATCGCGCGCGCGGAGAGAGTCCTTGATCGCGCATCCATTCGAACAATGGCAACTGGTCATAGGCCCGTTTTTTAGTGGAAATATGCCGCAATACTTGCTTCATACAACTGACCTTTCAGGATGCGCTCTATACGTTGATGATGCACACGTGGCTGCACATCTGGACGTTCTTGATGATCATCCTTGGACTTGTCTTCATGGTCGCCGTTTTTGGTTAAGCAAAGCCGATCCGTCACTTCTTCTCGATCAGTTCGATCTTGTAGCCGTCCGGGTCTTCGATGAAGGCGATGACGGTCGTGCCGTGTTTCATCGGCCCCGGTTTGCGCGGGATTTTAACGCCTTCTTGCTCCATCGCTTCGCACGCGGCATAGATGTCGGGCACGGCGATGGCGATATGGCCGAAAGCCGAGCCGAGATCATAAGGCAGCTCTTGATCCCAGTTGTAGGTCAGTTCCAGCACCGTATGGCTGGCCTCATCCCCGTAACCGACAAACGCCAACGTAAATTTACCTTCGGGATAATCGGTGCGGCGCAACACCTTCATGCCCAAATGGCGAGTATAAAAATCGATGGATTGATCCAGATCGAACACCCGGATCATGGTATGCAGCAGGCGGAAATTGCCCGTCATAACGGTTCTCCCTTATCCTTAAGGTAACTCAGCACCACGTCGGCGGCGCGTTCGCCCGGCGGCGGCCCGCCAAAGCCCAGTTGTTTGAGCGCTTCAAACGCGGCTGCTTTTTGCGCGGCCCTGGCCCCTTCGTCGTCCAACAGCCGCGCAATTTCACGCGCCAAGTTTTCCGCTGTGCAATTTTCCTGAATCAATTCCGGCACCGCTTCGCGGTCCAAGATGATGTTGATCAAGTTAGCATAGCGCGTTTTCAGCAAGCGTCTGGCCAGGACCGCCGTTAAGGCATGAACCTGATAACCAATGACATTGGGCAGCCCGGCCATGGCCAGTTCCAGCGCCACCGTGCCGCTGGCCGCCAAGGCGGCATTCGCCGCCGCAAAAGCATCGGCCTTTTGCCCCCCGCCCACCACCGCCACCGGCGCGGGCCACGCCGCAGTTTCAGAGCGCAGGCGCGCCTCAAGGTGTTCGACGCTGGGCATCACGACCCGAAGGCCGGGAAACTGCGGGGCGAGCTTGGCCACCGTTTCGCCAAACACCGGCAGCAATCGCTCCACTTCGCCGACACGGCTGCCCGGCAGCACGCACAGCACCGGCGCATCGGCGGCAATGGAGTAACGGGCGCGAAACGATGGGCCGTCGCCATTGCCGATGGCGCTGGCCACCACCGGATGGCCGACAAAGGTCGCCTTCAAGCCTTCGCGTTCGAAATACGGCGGCTCGAACGGCAACAAACACAGCAGATGGTCGAGAAACTTCGCCACTTTCGCCGCCCTTCCCGGTCGCCACGCCCATACGCTCGGCGCAACGAAATGCACCACCGGCACGTTCACGCCGCGCGCTTTTAGACGTTTGATGACGCGAAAGCAAAAATCCGGCGCATCAATGGTGAGCAACACATCGGGTTTAAGGCGTTCAACTGCATTTGCAGTCTCTTTGATCCGCTTCAGCAACAAGGGCAGGCGCGGCAAAACTTCGAACACGCCCATGACCGCCAAGTCTTGCATGGGGAACAGGCTTTCCAGTGCGTTGCCTTTGACCGCGCCCAACATTTCCGGCCCGCCAACCCCCGCAAACCGTACCTTCCCGCCCAGCTTGCCATCAAGTGCGCGCATCACCGAAGCGCCCAAAGCATCCCCGGAAGGCTCACCAGCCAGCAAAAACACCAAGGGGCTCCGGGTGAGCGTTAAGTCGGGGCTATGCATTCAGCGTCACCCCCATCACAAACAACCCTTGCGCATCGGCGGCTTCGACGACGGCGGCGCGATTAAGGATCAATGCGCCCCCGGCTTCAACCACGATGCCGCCAAGCCCCGCGCGGGCCGCGTTTTCGACCGTATGGACGCCGATGGTCGGCAGATCGGCGCGCCGCTCCTGACCCGGCTTCATCATCTTGGCCAGCACCGCGCCCTGGGCTTGGGCGGCGCCGAGCAGGCTTTCCAGCATAGCGTCGGTGCCCGCGCGTTCTTCCAGCGCGATCACGCCGAGCGCAGACGCCACCGCAGCCTGGCCCAAATCCTTCGCGCCCAAATCCTTGGCGGCATGAATGGCGAGACGAATGGCGATCTGTTGTTGTTCGCTGGGATGGATGCGCCCCAGCACCCCTTCGGGGGCGAGCAATTCAGGCATCACCTCATGCACGCCGACGAAATGAAAACCTTCCTCGGTTTCAAGGGCATGAACGATCGTGGACAACAGGCTGTCATCGCCTTTGTTCATGACCCCGGCGCCGATAATTTTGAGCGCCCGCGCATCGGGCATCAATTGGGCCATCGATGGCCTTTGAATACGCCCAGCCATGACCAATTCTTCGACCCCGTGGGCGCGCAACTGTTCGATGGCCGCGCCCGCTTTGCCGATATTCACCCAAGCATGTTCGACGTTTTGGGTCGTTTCCGGGTCGCACTGGGATTTGAACGCGATCACGAAAACCTCCCGCCCGGAATTTTGGCAGGTTTCGATCAGCAGACGGGGAAGTTCGCCCCCACCGGCCAAGATGCCCAGCTTTGCGGCCTTAGGCGGCATCGTCCATTTTCGGCTGGCAGATGGCGCGCGAACTTTCAGAGCTGATGAAGGTGACGATTTCCATAACCGGTTCGATATCCTTAAACATCTCGGCCACATCCCGCACGCGCTCTTCCATGGTGCCTTCCTGAGCGAACAGCAGCCGGTAGGCATTGCGCATGGCATGAATGGTTTCCCGATCGAAGCCGCGCCGTTTGAGCCCCACCAGATTAAGACCCGAAAGGTGCGCGCGGTTGCCGGTCACGGTGCCATAGGGAATAACGTCGCTTTCCACGCCGCTCATGCCGCCGATCATGGCGTGTTTGCCGATGCGCACGAACTGATGCACCGCCGAAAGCCCGCCGACGATGGCGTATTCATCCACTTCCACGTGGCCCGCCAAGGTGGCGTTGTTGACCAAGATCACGTGGTCCGCGATCTGGCAGTCGTGCGCCACGTGTGCGTTGACCATAAACAGGCAGTTATTGCCGATTTTTGTGAGCAGCCCGCCGCCTTCGGTGCCGGGATTCATGGTGACGTGTTCGCGGATCACGTTGTTGCAGCCGATTTCAAGGCGCGAGGCTTCGCCCTTGAACTTTAAATCTTGGGGCTGCAATCCGATCGAGGCGAACGGGAAAATACGCGTGTTGGCGCCGATGGACGTATCGCCACCCACCACCACATGACTTTCCAGGCGCACGCCGTCGCCCAGCTTAACGTGAGCGCCAACGACGCAATAAGGGCCGATCGCG
>Ga0299912_10000695_pt1 | contig 27682 bp, 30 predicted proteins | sample RVTome_2_FD_207667 | JGI IMG/M metagenome (GOLD analysis project Ga0299912, IMG submission 207667) | Soil microbial communities from uranium-contaminated site in the Upper Colorado River Basin, Wyoming, United States - RVT95D214 (version 2) ... | reverse complement strand
GACGCCTGGGAAACAGCGGTGCTGAAGAAGTTCGAGGAGCGCAAGGCAGCGGGTGAAAGCCCGGACACCCTGGCCTTTGCCGAAGTGGTGGATAACGGCGGCAAGAAGGAGTTTCGCTTCATGAAGGCCATCATCATGCCGCCGGCCGACAAGATGCCCTGCCTCAAGTGCCACGGCACCGACATCGACCCGGCGGTTGCCGCCAAGCTCGACGCCCTGTATCCCAAGGACATGGCGCGCGGCTACAAGGCCGGCGACGTACGCGGCGCCTTTACCCTGCGCCAGCCCATGTAATCGCGCTACGTGCCGCAGCAGGATAAAGGGGGCCGCCGGCCCCCTTTATTTTTTGCCGCATACCTAGCGCCGCCGCAGGAACCGCAACACCGGCCCGCCCCACTGATAGAGCAGCAGGCCGAACAGGATGCACGCCGTCCCCTGCCATACGCGCGCGTCGACGCTCTCGTCGTTGATCCAGTTGCCCAGCAACAGGGCCAATACCGGCGTGATCAGTGTAATGACGGAAATCGTGCCTGCCGACAGCCGCTTCAACACGAAGAAATAGAGATTGAAGCCGACCACCGTGCCGAGTATCCCCAGATAGGCGATCGCCCCTGCGCTGCGCTGATCGATCTGCTCCGGCCACTCCCCATCGAACAGACCCCAGGTGAGCAGATAGGCGATCAGTGCCAGCAGCAGTGCACCACCGTTCAAGGCCATGGGATGCAGGGCGGCGCCGGTGCGCTTCACCCATATCGCGCTGGCTGCCTGCAACAGCACACCGAACAGCACTGCGACGATGCCCTGCCAGGCAATATGTTCCAGTGTCCGGCCGGCGACAAAGATCAACGCCAGACCCGCGATCCCCAGCACCACGCCGACCACCCGCAAGGGCGAGAGGCTGCGCTCGTTCAGCCACCACGCCGCCATGACGCCGGTGAACAAAGGCGTCAGTCCATACAGCACCGAGATCAAACCCGACGGTATTTGCTGGGCGCCCCAGTAGGTGCTCATCAAGGCGCCGTACATCCCCAGCGCCGCGGCCACATAGGCGCGGCGTGCGTCGCGATGCCACGGCAGATCGATGCGCAGCAGCCACAACAGCAGCAGGCACAGCAGAGTGCCCAGCGCCATACGCGCAGTCACAGCAAACAAAAAACCTGCCCCCACGCTGCTCCACTTGATGGCGAGCGGCGTGGTGGACCAAATCAGCACTATGCCCAGATAGGCGGCGGGAACCGACATTTTCTTTTCCTTGCACTCCAAGCGCTGCTCCCGGCCATCCTTGGCCTTCGCGGCATAAATCCATCCCTGGATAAAAACAAAAAGGCCGCAGACTCAATGTCTGCGGCCTTGGTAAAATTCCGTTTGCGGTTAGACTAACCCGGCTTCACTCCTGCGGCACGCAGACGTAAAACGACACGCCATACGGCGCGTCGTACTGCGAGCATCGGTCGTGCATTCAGGTAAGCCATGGGACGTAAGCTACGCTGCCGCTGCGGCAGGCGTCAAGGGTTGCTGCGCAAATGCCCGGCCTGCTCCAGCATGCCGGTGAGGCGGGTGGCGCTGAACCCGTTCATGCGTTCGTCACCCACCAGAATGATCGGCACGCCGGTCCCTTGCAGGCGACGGTAATCCTCCCGGCCCTTGCGGCTGGTTTCGATGTCGTATTCGGTAAAGGGCACGGCACGGGATTTCAGAAAGGCCTTGGCCCTGGTGCAGACGCCACACCAGACGGCGCTGTACACCACCACCCGCTGTCCGCTGTCGAAGGTGCCCGGCGGCACCGGGGTCGAGCCCACCTGGTTGTATTTCAGCTCGACACTTTCCGCCTTGCGCTGTGCCGGCGGCTCATCGCCGAAATGCACGTTGCCTTCGGCGTCGGTCCAACGATAGACCCCCGCGCCCCAGGCAGGCAGGGCGAGGAAGAACAACAAAAGCAGTGCTATGCGGTGCCGGGTCACGGGCCGCTCCTTCAGCCATGGCGGGGCTTCAGCTTACCGCGCCGCCGCCGCCAAGCAAAAGCCCCGCCGGAGCGGGGCTTTTGCGGACAGAGGTTCCCGGTTCAGGCTGCCTTCTTGCCCGTCCAGGCCTGGTAGCCGTCCATCACCTGGTTGTAGCCGTCGTCGTAGCCGGCCTCATAGGCCTCGGTGACATGCTGCTCACCGCGGCGCGGGTTGTGCAGAAAACCGCAGGCCCAGCCGTCCATGTACTGCCGATCGGCGCCGGCCTTCTCCATGGTATCCATCGCGTTGAAATAGGTGGTGTTCATGTTGCCTCCTGATTACCTTGTTAGCCGCATAAATTTTCTGGCCGCTGACGGCCATGGGCATAACATAGTATTTCAGTAAGTTATTTCAACCCCGCGGGAATTGGGGCAATTCAGTGCAACAACACCTCCAGCTGTTTCTCGCTCACCGTCCCGAGCATCACTTTCACCACCTTGCCCCCCTCCACCAGCACCAGGGTTGGCGTGGCGCGGATGCCGAACTGCCGCGCCGCCGCCGGCTGCCGCATCACGTCCACCTTCACCACGTTGCCGTAGCGTTCCGCCATCGCGTCGATCAGCGGTGCCAGGGTCCGGCAGGGGCCGCAATGCTCGCTGCCGAAATAGAACAGCAGCTTGTCCTTGCCGCGCTGCTCCGGGGTCAACAATGCGGCATAGTCGGGCGCGTCACTCCCCTGCATGCGCTTGCTGCTGAACCAGGCGAACAGGGGCATGGCCATGAACAGGGCCAGAACGGCGATGAGGACAAACGGTAAATATTCCATACCCACCTCGTCAGACGATACGCATCGACATTTGGCGCCGCTGCACACGGTAGCGTCGCCAGCCGCGCCATCCGGTCAGTGTGGCCAAAACCAGCAACAACGTGAGCCAGGGCGAGTTCACCGCGAACACCACCGGTGTCAGCACACCGCGAACCATGGCGCGCAGATTCTCCCGTTCGCGGATGTAGTCGGCGACCGGCGGCGACAGTTCGTAATATTGCGCGACAAACCAGCGCCCGGGCGCGTTGGTCAGCAGATGGCGGTCACGGAACTCGCGCAACGTGGCCACGTGCTCCTCCAGCGGCGATCCGTAAGCCGCAGTGGCGATGAAGCAGGCTGCCGATGAACCGCCGGCCGGATCACGCTGCGGGATGGCGCGGGGCAGTGCCACGGTGTGCTTCGAAGCCGTTGACGGCCGCCAGACCTCGACCTGGGCGGAGGTGCCGGGTTCGCCGTGCAGACGCAGCCAGACCACCGCCAGCGTAGTCCGGCGCATGTCGTGGCCATCAATGGACAACAGTACATCTTCAGTATGCAGTCCTTCGGGGATTTCATCATCCTCAACAAGGAAGGCATAGGCTCCTTGTTCCGGATTCGGCGGGGCGACGATAAACCATATACCGCTACGGACCTGTCCGCCCCCCAGCGGTCCCAACAACACCAGCTCCTCCTCCTCGGTACCGATTTCCACATTTTCGGTACACACCGAGTCGCCCATGCGCATGATGGAAGTAACGTTGAGGATACGAAAGCGCTTCTTGTTGAAGCGCAGGGTCAGGCGATCACCACCGGGGCCGATCTCGCCGGTGAAACGGCCGCTGTCGGCGGGCACCTCGCATGCATCCACCTTGTAACTGCCGCGTTTCCACTCGCCACTGATACTGTCGCCGCTGATGGTACCGGACACTTCAAACGGCGCGGTTTCCACCACCGGCATGTTCATGCGGCCGATGATGGGCCCATACAGCGATTCAATATCCTTGCCGGTCATCTGCTTGACCTTGGTACTGATGCGCAACACGCCGTCCTGCACGGTCACGTTGTAGCGATTGACTGCCCCACTCAGCCATTCGCCCTGGAGATCCTTCTGGAACGCGACCCGCTCCTGGCGAAACTCCAGCTTGACCAGTTCATCCCGCACCTTGGCAGCGTCGGGGGCCTCGGGAGCCAGTTCCAGGTAACGGGTATAACTGGCGATGGCGCCCGCATAGTCGCCGATCTTGGCCCGTACCAGCCCGAGGTTGAAATGCGCATCGGCCCAATCGGGAGCCAGGCGCGTGGCCTGTTCGAGTTCACGTATCGCCAACTTCAGGTCCTGGGGTGTTTTCGCCATTTCCAGCGCCGCCTGGCCGCGCAACATATGGCGCCGCGCCTCATCCGGAACCGGTTGTGCCTGTGCCGCCGAAACCGCAAACGACCACAACCAGCACAGGACCACAACCATACGACCCATCGTGCCCATCATCTTCCCCTGTCTTGATCGCCCATCAACCCACCGGCCCGGCCGGCCGGGCCCGATGCTGCGTCGCCATTCGCAGCAGGCGCAGCTTCAGCGCCTGCTGCTTTGCATTCACCCGCCCCAACGTCTCGCGCGCTGGCGCATCACTTTCCCAAGACTGCCCCGGCACGCCATTGTCTTTTCCGACGACGCCCCAGGTAGGCGATCCCGACGGCCAGAGTGCACACGGCCAGCAGTGCCCACAAGGGATGGCGTATTGCATGTACCACCGGCGTCAGCAGGGCACGCACTACCGTACGCAGCCCCTCGCGTTCCCGGATATAAGCGGCGATCGGCGGCGAATGCGCATAGTACTGCTCGACGAACCAGCGGCCCGGCGCGTTGGTAAGCAGGTGCCGATCGCGGAACTCGCGCAGCGTCGCCACGTGCGCCTCTAACGGTGAGCCGTAGGCGGCGGTGGCAATGAAACATCCGGATGATGTGGCCGACACTCCCTTCTTCGCGCCGACGGCCCCGGCATCCGCCTTTTGCGTCACGGCCATTGCAGTCAGATCGGCGCGGGTCAAGGTCAGGTCTTCCGGCGCTCCGCTACCGTTCCGCTCGATGCGCACCACCACCGCCGTCCCGGGCTCACCCCGCAGCCGCTTTATCACATCGACACTGCGCAGGCCGCGCGACGCCTGTCCATCGACGGCCAGAATCCGATCGCCGCTGCGCATGCCCATTTGGCTGGCCGGCCCGCCGGGCATGACCCGTATCACTTCCGGCACGGCATCAGCCGTGTCGAAGCGCAGCTCCAGTCCCACGCCGCCGGTCGGCAACGCCGGCGCCAGGACAAACTCGGCCTGCTCCGTTTCCTTCGCGCTCACACCGGTGCAGTTCTCCAAGCCCCAAAAAACCCCGCTCCATTCGGCGCGGTAAATGGTGCGGGGAAACTTCAGGGATATCCGGGTTCCTTCATCATTCACCTTGCCGGTGAACTCGCTCCGTTCCTTCGGAATCTCGCAACCGGAACGTCCCTCGATAAAGGCCTCACGGGTAACGACGCCTTTGATGATCGCCCCCGCGATCTGCCCTTCGAATCTGTGAACCGCATCCGGCAGCTTCGATGCCTGGGGCGTATCCCCCACCAACAAGCCGCCGTGAAAGATCACCTGAACCGGACCTGGGCGAGCGCTCCCCACCGCCGTGAAGCGGTCGCCCTCCACATTTACCGTAAATCCGCTCCAGATACCCGACAGCGCAACGGCCTGCGCCGTGCGTTCCTGCATGTATTCGAGAGCGATGATCTTGTCGCGCACCTTGGCCGCATCGGTCGCCTCCGGCGCCAGTTCGAGATAGCGCTTGAAGCTGGCGATAGCGCCGTCCTTGTCGCCCAGCTTTTCCTTCACCACACCGAGATTGAAGTGGGGATCCGCCCACTGCGGCGCCAGGCGTGCCGCCTGCTCCAGCTCTTTTACCGCGAAGCGCATATCATCCACCGTCTTGGCCATCTCGATGGCGGTGCGCCCGCGCACCATATAGCGCCGGGCCTCTTCCGGCACGTCCTGTGCCCGTGCAGACAGCGACAACACCAGCAACACGCCGACCAGCCACGCCGTAGCGACTCTCATGTTCCCCCCTAACGCTCCAATCGCCCCATCAACTCACCTGCCTGCTGCGGGTCGGCCTGATACTGCGCCTCCAACCGCTGCAGACGCTGTTCATCCTGCGCCAACTGCTCTCGCTCGCGGCGGCGCCGTTCCAGCTCCTGCCTCAGCTTTTCCCGCTCGGCCTTCGCCCGCTCCAGCGCTTCGCGCGCCTGGCGCTGCGCATCGCTTTCCTGAGCCTTGCCCGTTGCGGGGGCGTCCTTCAATTTCAGGCTGGCCAGTTCGCGCTCCTGGTGCACGGCCTCCTGCTCGCTGGCCTGGAGCTTTTGTTCCAGCGCACGGATCTGCTGCTCGGTCTGTCGGCTCTGCTGCTGGTTGGCCTGCTGCCGCTCGAACAGAAGCGAAAGAAATTTCTGCTGCACCTCCACCGGCGTCGGCGCCGGCGGCTCCGGCACCCTCACGGCGCCGTCGTGAAGCTTGAGGCCACCGGCCCCCTGCGCCCCCAATTCGGCCTTGGCCCGTGCGTCCTCAGCGGTCTTGGCCCTTGTTGCCGCGTCACTCCAGGCGGCACTGCCCTGCAACTGCCCCAGTGCCTGGCCGCCGGCGGGAGGCACCGGCTTGAGGCTCAGGCCAGAGGTATCGCCGCCATCGCCCAGCCCCTTGAACTCATGCAGCGTGCCTTGCATCGCCTCGCGAAACTTCTGCTCCTGCAACTTGAGCTGCGCCTCCTTTTGCGCCTTGGCCTGGGCAGTGGCCTTGGCCTGAGCCTCCTTGGCCTCTTTGCTCTGCCCGCCGCCCTGTTTCTGTTTCATGCTTGGACTGTCGAACCCAAAACAGCCTATGGAGTCAGCCGGTTGCAACTTCTGCGCACGCGCCGCCTCACAGGCGGCCTTGGTGGGAAAACAGCAATAGCTGGACTGGCCGGTGTGCTTGACGATTACCGGCGAATAGGCGATCCACCAATCGGCCTGCACGGAACTGGCGACCATCAGGAACAACAGGCCGACGAGACGAGGTTGCACTTCACTCATTCCCCCATATCCTCGCGCCACCAGCGCCGCGTGACGCCCCAGTCGATATCCGTTACCGCCGCGGCCCGCACGCCTGGGCGCAGGACCAGACGCTGCCCTTCATGCACCATCACCGCAGCACTGCCGTCGAGCCGCACCGCCTCCACCTTGCCTTCCAGCACCAGCAACTCGGTACCGCCGTCCGCCATCCGGGCGACGGCAAAGCGGGTACCTCGCACGGCAATGACTGCCGCGGGCGTACGCACCTCCATGCGTTTCATCCGGCTTTTCAACGGCGTGACCGCAGCGAAAAACGCCCCGCGGCTCAGGTCTACCACGGCATTCCCCAGATCGTCCAGCGTCAGCTCCAGCTCACTATCGGCAGCGATCTGTGCCGCGGTATCGCCGTTCTGCAACAGGAACTCCGCGCCGCTACCTGGGCCGGTGCGCAGGCGATCGCCGGAACGCAGCGGCGCGGCACTGTCACCTGCCAGCGGCGCCCAGCCGCCATCGGCATTGCCGCGTTCAACCTGGCCGCGCTGCTCCACGACCGCGGCATCGACGTGTTGGCCGGCATTGCGCTCCAGCAGGCGCCGCGCCAGCGCCACGCTCTTGCGGGCCCGTTGCAGGTCCTGGGCGCTTTCCGCGCACAACTCGCGATAACCGTCGTAGTTTTCACGGCTCACCGCCACCGCCTCGCGCGCCATGGCTTCGGCAGCGCGGTCCTTGCTGCTGAGCGACAGACGCAAGGCGCTTTCCGCGTCGCGCAGGGTCTGCTCGGCGTGCGCCACCCCGCGCGTGCACAGGTCGACGTTGCGCTGCAACCGCTGTTCGCGGGCGGACAGCGCGCGCATGATGCCATCCATGGGAGCCGCAACGGCCGGCATCTGCAAGCTGGCCAGAACCAACAAGAGAAAAATACCCCGTCCCATCATGTGCCCCCTGTCGCATAAAACGCAGCTGCATCTGCCTATCGGTTCATGATGAACCTGCCGCACCGCGCTGTGAAGCCGTGACCGGCAAAACTATGTTGCCGGTCAGCCTTGCTGGGGTATCCTTGTCTGCCATGACGACTTTACGCAATTCCATCGTCCTCCTCGCCGGCGTTCTGACTCTCGCCGGCTGCTCCACCTACGACGTCGTCAAGATCGCCACCAGCGGCAACCCAAGCAGCACCGCCACCAGCATCGCGCGCTACAAGGCCGCCAGCTATCAGCAGAATCCGGTCCGCCTGGTGCAGGACCTGCAACAGGCGCAGCGCAACTACCAGAAGCTGGTGGACATCCTCTCCGGCAAAGCCGGGGCACAGTGGGGCCGCAAGGAAGCGGTGACCCCCAGCAACAAGCGCTACGTCAAGTACACGCAGAACTACATGAGCCGCGCCATCGTGCAATTCGACAGGGGTCTGGTCACGGTGGAGACGCTGGACCCGGCGCGGCCGGAGCAAAGCCTGAAGAGCGCCATCGTCACGACGCTGCTGACGCCGGACGATCCCCGCGCGGTGGACCTCTATTCGGACAAGAGCATCGCACTGTCCGGCCGTCCCTACCTGCACGGCCTGGTGGTGGATCAGCACGGCCGCGCCATCGACACCCCGGCGCTGGCGGATGGCTATGCCGCGCACCTTCTGGCGACCGCGCGCCAGACGCGCATGGTGGACACCGGGCAGGGCAGCCGCCAGGTGCACTATGTGCAGATCACCATGGTGAGCGATTACGAAAACAAACAGGCGCAGCGCTATGCCGCCAGCGTCGACAGGCACGCCAAGCAGTATGGCGTCAGTAAAAGTTTGATCTTCGCGGTGATGAAAACCGAAAGCGGCTTCAATCCCTTCGCGGTGAGCAGCGCGCCGGCCTACGGCCTGATGCAGCTGGTGCCGGAAACCGGCGGCCGCGACGCCTACCAGAGGGTAAAGGGCTACGCCCACACGCCGAGCAAGGAATACCTGTTCGATGCGGACCACAACATCGAGCTGGGCTCCGCCTATCTCAACATCATCGAACAGCGCTATCTGGGCCGCATCGAGCATCCGCTGACGCGCGAATACTGCACCATTGCCGCCTACAACGGCGGCGCCGGCAACGTGCTCAATATGTTCTCCAGGGATCGCGCCAGGGCGCCGGAGGTGATCAATTCGCTGCCGCCGGCGGAGGTTTACCGGCGCCTGCGCGACGAGCACCCGCGCGACGAAACCCGACGCTATCTGGTGAAGGTGCTGGAGGCGCGGCGCGAGTTCGTCAACATCTGACGACGGCGCCGCCATTCGCTCAACCGCGCCAGGTACGGAACGGCCCGGTGTCAAGGTGGATGAAGCTGGAACGGGGATAGTAGCCGACGCCGCCGCCGTGCAGCGCATGCGCCGCCCCCAGCATCCGCTTCAGATCGTTCTGGGGCAGACGCACGTCGATGGCCCGGCCCTGCATGTGCAGACTGTTCTTGGCCACACCGCTGCTGTGCTGGCTCAACAGGGCGTTGGTTTCCGGCGAACGGTAGGCGGACACCACCTCGTAGGGCCGGCTCATTCCCAGCTGCTGCCGCAACTGGAACATCAGATCCAGCAACTGCGGCTCTATCGCGCCGACCTCGCCGCTGCGATGGTCGCGCAGCACATGGTTGATGGCCGCAATCTCTTCCTCCACATAGCGCCCCTCCTGCCAGTACACCGCCCGCAGGGTTTCACCGGTGTGCAGATTGACGAAGGCCAGACGGCGCTCGCCGCGGGCGGCCAGGGCCGGACCGGCGGCCAGCGCCAGGGCCGCGCCGGCCCCCAGGGCCAAAAAGCGGCGGCGGTGAGGTTCGGGACATGAAGAGGGATTCATGGCGGCAATTCTACGGTTTTGCCGGCTCGGCCGCGACCACGGCCGTCGCATTTCCCCGCCAGGCCTCGTACAGGCGCCGGTCGCGGCCATAGATGTCCTCGCGCAACTGCAATACGCCGCCCTCGTCCACCCACGCCGTCCAGTAGGTGAGATACACCGGGATCGGCTCCGGCAGGTCCAGGCTCAGGGGCTTGCCCTGGGCGATGGCCTCCTCCAGGGCGGTGCGGTTCCAGCGCTTTTCGTCGGCGAGCACGTAGCGGGCCATTTCCACCGGGTCTTCCAGGCGGATGCAGCCGGAGCTGAATGCACGGGCCGTCTGGCTGAACAGGCGGCGATCGGGTGTGTCGTGCAGGAAAATGCCGTAACGGTTGGGCAACAGGAACTTGATCCGGCCGAGGGCGTTGTGCGCCCCCGGTTCCTGGCGCAGGGTGTGGGGAAAGCTGTCGCCGTCCACCGTCGCCCAGTCCAGCGTCGCGGCGTCCACCTCGCTGCCGTTGCCGCTCAGGCTGCTGAACACGCGCATGCCGAGCCGGGTCAGAAGAGCGGGGTCGCGGCGCAGGCGCGGCAGGATGTCGTCGCGGAAAATGGTGCGCGGCACATACCAGTGGGGATTGAGCACCAGGGAAGTCATGGTGCTGGAAAACACCGGGGTCTGGCGGTAATCGCGGCCGACGATGACGCGCATGCTCAGGACCGATTTTCCGTCTTCGATCACCTGCAACTCGTAGCCGGCCATATTGACCAGGATGTAACGCGGCTCCATCTGCCGCGGCAGCCAGCGCCAGCGCTCCATGTTGGCCTCGATCTGGCGGATGCGCTGTTCGACCGGCACGTTGAGCGCGGCCAGGGTTCCCGCCCCCACGCTGCCGTCCGCCTGGAGGCCGTGGCGGCGCTGGAAGCGCCGTACGGCACGGCGCAGGGTGGCATCGAACAGCTCCGGATCGTCCGTCGTCCCCAACGCCAGATCCTCCGACATGATCAGACGTCGGCGCAGCTGCACCACCCGTTCCTCCCGCACGCCTAGACGCAGGATGTCGCCGCCCGCCACCGGTGACCAGCCACCCGCTGCCGCCACGGCGCGGTACTGGCGCAATATGGCACGCAGGCTGCGGTAGCCCTCGTGGGGCGGCGGCAGGCCGGCCAGCACCTCGGCGAGATTCTTCTGCGCCAACGCCCCGGGCAGCAGCAGCGGCGCCTCGAACGGCGTGGCCGGGATGAACCAGTCGCCGCCGATGCTGCGCGGATCGAGGCGGCCGGTGCGGACGCTCTGGCCGTAATGGAAAAAGGCATCGGTCAGCAGCAGGTCGAGCTGGGCCAGCTGCTGCGGATCGTCGATTTCCCGGAACATCAGCTGCTCGATGGCGGCCAGCGCATAGTCCTGCGACGGCAGCCCCTCCTCCTCCACCCGGCGCAGTGCCTGCACCAGATCGCCGGCTTCGATGAAGATGCCGTCCCGATCGAACCAGGCCGGGCGGAAGTCGCGCTGCCAATAGAAACGGGACACCTGGCCCGGCTGGGCCAGGGCAGTGTCGTCCACCGACTCCGCGCCGTTGATGGCCACCACGTAGCGGATCAGATCCGTCGTCTGATCGAGGACCGCATCGGTGGTCGGCCAGGGCAGGGGGGCAGCACGCAGCGGCAGCGCCGCCAGCAGCAGGGCCAGCGCGGGCAGCGCGCTACGCATCGAAGAACATGGCGTAGGGTCGTTGCAAGGCCTCGGCCAGCTGGGCCGGCGAGAAATTGCGCGCCAGCCGCAGCAGTTCCTGCCCCTCGAAACACACCAACAGGGTCGGCACCGCGAACACCGACTGCTGCGCCGCCAGCTCCGGTGCAGCGGCGCAATCCACCAGCGCCACAGCGATACGGGGGAACTCGCGGGCCAGCAGCTCCAGGACGCGGGGTTTCAGCACCTGGCACACGGCGCAGTCCGGCCCGCCGAAATAGACGGCAACGGCGGGGTTCTGCTGTAAAAGGCCGAAAAATTGCGCACTGCTTTCGAGAACGGCGGGCATAGGTTTTTTGACGGGCGGTGGCGGGTTCGTGATAATGGCCAAAGACCTTGTAGAGGAATCAACTTTTGTCGCACTACAGCCAACAGGAACGGGAGCAGCTCGCCACCCTCGTCATGGGCGTACTGAACGACTGGAATATTCGGGAAGAATACCAGATCACCCTGCTCGGCCTGCCGGAAGAAACGGCCACCCGCGAGCTGACCAAGTTCAGCCGCGGCAAGGCCCTGCCCGATCACGACGAGCTGCTGCAACGCGCCGTCCACCTCATCGGCATCCAGCACGCCCTGCACGTGGTCTTCCCGCTCAACCCCAAGATGCCCGGCTTCTGGCTCACCACCCGCAACCGCTTCTTTCGCGGCCAGCCGCTCACCGTGATGCTGGAGGAGGGACTGAGCGGCATGGACCGCGTCTGGCGCCACCTGGACTGCACCCGCAACTGGGAATGAAAGACACCGAGACAAGGCCTGCCCAGAAGTAGGGTGCGCACTGCGCACCGATATGCCGTGCCCGCACCCGGTGCGCGGTGCGCACCCTACGTAAAGACGGAACGGTGAACAATACACAGGGTGGGAATGGCGGCTGTTCGGGGGCATAATCCGCCCCCACATGGACCCGCTCACCCTCGCCGCCTTTCTCTTCGTCGTCGCCCTCGGCGCCTACGTGCAAACCGTCACCGGCTTCGCCCTCGGCCTCATCGTCATGGGCGGCATCACCCTGTTCGATCTGGCGCCGGTGGCCTTTACCGCCGTGGTGGTGAGCTTTACCGCCCTCAGCAACAACTTCCTGGCACTGCACCGCGCCCTGCACCTGATCGATCGGCGGGCGGTGGGTTACACCCTGATCGGCATGCTGCCCGCGGTCTACCTGGGCGTGCTGCTGCTGGAGCAGCTGCACTCCACCTCGGTGGAAACCCTGCGCATGATCCTGGGGGGCGTGATACTCGCCGGCGGCGTGCTGCTGGCGCTGCGGCCGCACCCGCGGCCGGTGCGCGCGGCAGGCTGGGTCGATGCCGGCATCGGCGTCGCCGGCGGGATCCTGGCGGGAATGTTCGCCATCGGCGGCCCGCCGCTGGTGTTTCATTTCTACCGCCAGCCGCTGCAGCTGCCGGTCATCCGCGCCACCCTGCTCGCCACCTTTGCGGTGGCAACGGCGACACGTCTGATTTACGTCGGCGTGGAAGGGGATATCGATCTGAGCATGGTGCAACTGAGCGTGCTGTGCCTGCCGGTGGTCTTTCTCGCCACCTTCATCGGGCGCCGCTACCCGCCGCCGCTGCCCGACCTCGCCATGCGTCGCTTCGCCTTCGCCCTGCTCGGCCTCATCGGCCTGATGCTGCTTATCTAGAACCAGTGACAAGTTTCAAGTGACAAGTTGCAAGCAAAGACAACACCGCTTTTTCTTGCGACTTGCAACTATTTATCGAGTCCCACCCACGGCGTCACGCCCATCTTGTGGTTGACCATGTCGCTGTAGACCTGGGCCTCCTCGCGCGAGGAAAAGCCGGTGGCGCGCACCCGGTACCAGGTGCGGCTGTTCATTTGCGCCTTCTGCACCTCGACGTTGAAGCCGGCCGCCTTCAGTCGCTCCTGTTCGACGGAGGCCGCCTTGGCGTCGGTGAGCGAGGCGACATTGACCACCCAGCCGCTGCCCGCCGCCTTGGGCGCCGTGGAGGCCGCAGGTTTGGCGACCGGCTTGCTCGCCACCGGCCTGGGTTGTGGTGCGGCGACGGGCGCTGCCGTCTTTTCCGCGGCCTTGACTGGCGTCCTGGCGCTGCTCTTCGCGGCGGCCAGTTCATCCTGGAGGCCTGCGAGGCGTTGCTCCAGCGCATCGAGGCGGGAAGCCACGGCGTTGGTCTGCTCGCTGGCGGCGCTCAAATGGGTCATCGGCCCGTCGAGGACCAGGGCCATTTCATTGACCCGCTGGGTCAGTTGCGCCAGCGTCTCCTGAGTCTGCCGATCCGGCCCGGCGTAGACACCGGCGGGCTGTTGCCGCAGCTGCGCCAGTTCGGCGCGCAGGTCGTTCATCTGGCCGTGGAGGCTGATGGCGAACCAACCCGCCACCGCGGCGATCACCAGTGAAAACAGCGCCACCCCGATGGTGGACACATCGAGGGAACGACCGCTCGCGGCCGGCTCATCCTCAGCCGCCATGATCGGCACCGCGGCCGGCGCGGCATAGACGGGCGGCGGAGCCATGGCCGCCGGGTCGGTATTGACGTCGAACAGATCGTCGATGCCTCCCTGGCCGAGGTACACCTCGCTGTCCGGCGCGACACCCGTTTCGGGTGGGGAGAAATCCTCCATCGCATCCAGATTCAATTCGTCGGGCGTCATGGCAGACTCGACGTTCAATTCGGGGACATCGAGGCTGTCGTCGGCCGCTTCAGCCACGGTTCCCGCAGCGTCACTATCGGTGTCGGCGTCGGCCCCCAGGTCGGGCAGATCGGCGCCGAACTCCGCGACGTCCTCAGTCGTGGTTTCCGGAATGGCTTCGTCCCGCGTCGCTGCATCGCCGCCGCCGAACTCATTGAGAAAGGCATCAAGCGCATCCAGATCCGTCGGCTCATCGACGGCGGGCGCATCGCCGCCGTCCGTATCCTCACCCAGCACATCGCGGAAATCGGCCAGCAGGTCTTCTTCGTCGTGCTGCCCGTCGGCGTTCTGCCTGTCACTCATGATTTGCCCCATTTATTGTTTTTCGCCCCGGCGTCCACTCCGCGCCGGCGCCGCTGCACCGGCACAGACTAACAACAGCCGTCGCAGGCGGCAAACCTTCAGTGGCCGCCCCGCTCCGCCTTGAGCAGGTCGCGGATCTCCGCCAGCAGTTCCTCCTCCCGCGACGGTGCGGGCGGAGCCGACGGCGCCGCCTCCTCCTGACGGCGCAAACGGTTAATCCCCTTCACCAGAAGGAACACGGCAAAGGCGACGATGGTGAAGTCGACCACGGTCTGAATGAAGCGGCCGTAGTTCACCGTCACCGCCGCGGCCCCTTCCTGCATTACCGGCAGATTCACGGCCAGATCGGAAAAATCCACGCCGCCTATGAGCAGGCCCAGCGGCGGCATCACCACGTCGGCCACCAGCGAGGTGACGATCTTGCCGAAGGCCGCGCCGATGATGATGCCGACGGCCATGTCGACCACATTGCCGCGCACCGCAAATGCCTTGAACTCCTGCACCATTCCCATGTTGCTCTCCCTGTTCCCGCCTCGAACGGACCGGTTGTCCGCTCCTTCAGCATAATGATGCCGGCTGCGCGTGCCAGCAACCGGATGTCAGCGCCGCTCCTCGGCGCCGAAATAACGCATCAGCGCCTCCGCCACCGACGGCGGCAGGTTCTTCGCGCCGCCGAATTCCGCGTTGGTCAGATCGGCATGGGTGAACTCCGCCCGCGCCAGGTCGGCGTCGTGAAAGCGGGCGTAGCGCAGGATCGCGCTGTTGAAGCGCACGCCCACCAGCCGCGCCCCGCTGAAATCCGTCGCCTCGGCATCGAGGCCGGTCATGTCGGAACCGCTGAAGTCGGCGCCGTGCAGGCGCGCCCCCGCCATGCCGCCGCTGCGCAGAAAGCAGCCGTGGCAGCGGGCCGCGCTCATATCCGCTTCGTCGAACAACACGTCCTTGAGGTAGGCCCCGGTAAAATCCGCACCCGCCGCCTGCACCTGGATGAGGTTGGTGCCGAACATGAAGGCATTGTTGAGACGCGCCCGCTCCATGCGCGCACCGTCGAAGGTGGTGTGGAACAGGTCGGCGCCGGTGAAATCGGTGTCGCGCAAATCGGCATCGTTGAGGTGGGCCCATTTGAGGTTGGCGCCGCGGAAGTCCGCCCCGGTCAGGACGGCAGCGCGGAAATCGGCATTTTCCAACTGGGCCTGGGCAAAGCGCGCGCCGGCAAGATCGCGCCCGACCAGCGACATCCCCGCGAAGCTGCAATGGCTCAAGTCCGTGCGCGGCGCCGGGACGGCACAGTCGCCGCGCACCGGACCGGCGCCTGCCGCCGGGGACAGCAAGGCCAGCAGCACGAGCAGAAGACGCCGCCCCATATCCGATCCTCCCGCTGAGACATCCCCCGCAAGCATAGCAACACCGCGGCGGTACAACTGGCCAGACGAGGCCGGATGCCGCTAAACTCCCGGACCATCATCCTTCATCCGGCTACCCTCATGGACACGGTCAGTTACGAGTACCGCTTCAGCTTTCCGAACGGGCGCGAGGAACAGTTCCATATCCATCTCGACGGCGCCACCATGGCACCGCGCGAGCCCTTGCCGCCGGTGCTGCCGGAATGGACGCGGCTGGAATTCAAGCAGTGCGAAGGCTGTCGGCTGCCCTACGGCTCCTACAGCCACTGCCCGCTGGCGGCGCACCTGTCGCCGGTGGTGGAACAGCTGAGCGACGTCACCTCCATCGATCAGGTGAAGGTGACCGTGCTGGTGGACGACCGCACTCTCACCCGCAGCGCCACCGCGCAGGAAGGGATCAGCTCCCTGATGGGCATCATCATCGCCACCAGCGGCTGCCCGGTCACCGAGTTCTTCAAGCCGATGGCGCGCTTTCACCTGCCCTTCGCCAGCACCGAGGAAACCTTTTACCGTGCCGCCTCCATGTACATGCTGGCGCAGTACTACCGCTGGCAGGACAACCTCTCCGCCGATCTCGACATGAAGGGGCTGTTCCGTTTCTATGAAAAGGTCGCCAAGGTGAACAAGGGCATGGCCGATCGCATACGCACCATCAAGCGCGAGGACGGCACCATCAACGCCATCGTCTTGCTCGACATGTTCGTGCACGGGGTGCAGCACGGCCTGGGCGCGACGCTGCAGGATCTGAAGCCGCTGTTCGCGCCCTACCTGGAAGACACCAACATCGTCTGATTGGGCGCAGGGTGCGCGCCGCGCACCGTGCCGGCTCACGCTTCAGTGGTGCGTGGCGCGCACCCTACGGGCCCGCTGCGCGGAACTGGCTGACGGCGGCGGCGTAGACATAACCTGCGTCCGCCAGGCGCCGCACCAGTTGGTCCCCGTCCACCCCCATGCTGCGCACCAGGTCGTCCAGATCGGCGTAGTCGTTGCGCAGCTTCACGTTCACCACGCTGTAAAGCAGGTGCGGGTCGGCCGGCAGCTTCATGCCCGCACCGCCTCCACCGGCGGCACCTGCGCGCGGCGCCCCACGGCCCCCCAAATCTTCTCGTGGAAGTAGTAGGCCACGGTGTTCACCGCCGGTTCCACCAGGGCGACGGCACCGCCGATCACCACGTCACCGGTGAGCGCATAGGCCACGCCGAAGGCCACAGTGAAATGCGTAATGGCGAAGGTGACGGTCTTGGTCATGGCGGCGCTCCTCATGGAATGTGTCTGCATGGCCTACAGACTAGCGGCGCCCAAACCATAGATAAAATGGATTATTCATATCGTCACGATAGCCAACAACTATCTTGTACGGACGGTGTGGAATAAAGCCCCCCGCTCCCCCCACTCACACATACACCCTGCCGCGCGGAGCCCCCGATGAAAACACTGACCCGCCTGATCGCCCTTGCCGCCCTGCTGTCGGCCGCGCTGGTCCATGCCGATCCGCCGGCCGGCTATGCCTTCGTGCCCTATGACGAGGGCCTGCGCCAGGCCCAGGCGAACGGCAAGAAGATATTTCTCTATTTCGGCCGCTACGGCTGCGCCTGGTGCGACAAGACCAACAAGGAAACCTTCTCCGACGCCGGCCTGAAGCAGCTCTACAGCGACAACTACGTGCTGGTCTACGTCGACGCCGAAAGCGGCACCCGCCTCAGCCTGCCCAGCGGTGAGCGCATCACTGAAATGGAACTGGGTGCGCGCCTCAACGTCTTCGCCACCCCGGTATTCATCTACCTGGAACCGGACGGCGCCACCATTCTCAAGGTGCCCGGCTACAAGACCGTGCAGGACTTCCGCGATTTCGACCGCTACGTCCGTGGCGGCCACTACAAGGAAATGAAGCTGCTGGAGTTCCTGGCGGAGAACCCGTCGTGAGGTCGCTGGCAGCGGTGCTGCTTGGCCTGGCCCTGGCCCTGCCCGTGCAGGCGGAGTGGGTGTTCGCCGACTTCGAGGCGGTGTCGGGCGCGGCGCAGGAGAAACTGTTCCCTCACCTGGAATCCGCCGGGCGCGGCAACCTCGCTGCCAGCGGCGACCGGCTGGCGCTGGTGTGGGAGGACAACCGCGACGGCAGCCCGCAGGTCTATGCCGCGCTGCGAACCACCGACTTCGGCGCGCCGCTGCGCCTCAGCACTGGCAGGGAGGCCTATGAACCCGTGGTCGTCGGTCTGGGCGAGGGCCGCTTCCTCGCCGCCTTCGAACAGGACGGCAAGGTGGTGGCGCGGGTGTTCAGCGCCGAGGAGCAGGGGCCGATCAACGCGCTGGATGGCGCCGTTTCCGCCCAGCCCACCCTGGCCACCGGCTCAGGAAGACTGCACGCCGCCTGGGGACGGCGCGACGGCCGCTTCCTGCGTCTGGTCAGCGCCCCGCTCAGCGTGGACGGTCTGAAGGTCGTCACCGGCACCGCCCGCGCCGTGGACACCAGTCCCGCCCAGGACGAGCAGCTCTACGCCTCCCTCGTCGCCACCGGCCGCGGCTACGCCCTCGCCTGGGAAGACCGCCGCGCCGGCCACACCCGCCTGCTCACCGCCGTCAGCAGCGACGGTGCCCAGTGGAGCAAACCGCAGCCCCTCAACGAAATTCCGCGCAGCAGCAGCGCCGCCGAGCTGGGTCTCGGCCGCGGCCCCGGCGTCACCCGCGTCTCTCTGGCCGGCGACGGGGCCGACACCGTGGCGGCAGTCTGGATGGACAAACGCGACTTTCTTTCCGGCTACGACATCTACGCCGGCGTGAGCAGCGACGGCGGCCGGGGTTTCGGCGCCAACGAAAAGGCCCAGGACGCCTTCGCCGCGGAGAAGCCGCAATGGCACCCGGCCGTGGCGATCACCCCGCACGGCGTGGTCGCCGCCTGGGATGACCCGCGCGACGACAGCCCCGACCTCTGGCTGTCCACCCGCCTGGGTGAAAAGGAATGGAGCGACGACTTCACCGTGGCCGGCGCCTCCGGCCCCGGCAGCCAGGACAACCCGGTCCTGCTGTGGCACGGCGGCCGGCTCCATTTAGCGTGGGTGCACAAGAATGAGAGCGCAGCGCAGGTGCGCTATGCGCAGGGGCGGTGGGAGTAAGGAAAGGAGAGATACAAGATACAAGTGACAAGATACAAGTGAATGAACTCGCTACGCTTGTACTGATTTGATAAAAGCAACCGTGCGCGCAGCGCACACCGTCACTTGTATCTTGTATCTGCCTCTCGGTCATTCGACGGGCAGGCCGGCCTGCTTCCACTCGGGATAGCCGTTTTCCAGCCGCCGCGCCTGGTAGCCCTGTTCGCGCAGGCGCTTCACGGCCTCGAAGGCCAGCACGCAGTAGGGCCCGCGGCAGTAGGCCACCACCTCGTTTTCCTTGGGCAACTCGGCCAGGTGCGTTTCCAGCTCGGCCAACGGAATGTTGATGGCCCCGGGCAGGTGGCCGGCGGCGAATTCCTCGGGGGGACGAACGTCGAGCACGGTGACCAGGCCGTCGCGGGCGCGACTCAAAAGCTCGGTGGCGGGCAGCGGCTCCAGGCTGTCCTTGACCGTCAGGTAGCTGTCCACCAGGCGCGACACGTCGGCCAAATGGGTCTCTGCCACCCGACGCAGGCACTCCAGTGCAGCGATGACGTCGTCGCCGGAGAGGCGGTAGTGCACGTGCTGCCCCTCCTTGCGTGCAGTCACCAGCCCGGCCTGGCGCAACTGCTGCAGATGCTGCGAGGTGTTGGCGACAGTAAGGCCGGAAACCTTGGCGAGCGCCTCCACGGTGCGCTCGCCCTGGGCGAGAAATTCTAGCAATTCCAGGCGGTTGCCGTTGGCCATCGCCTTTGCCACGCGGGCGAACTGCTCAAACAATTCCTGCTTGAAATTGGTTGCCATTCGATATCCTCCCGTCCCGATACAATATTCAAGGAATAAATTGAATGCAGTATACCTCTTAAAGACATCCTGTTCCGATAACGCCCCGGAGGCTACCGTGCGCAAGACCCTGCTGACCCTGACCGCCCTGTTCGCATCATTCACCGCATGGAGCAGCCATGCGGGAGAGATTTCACTGCAACACAAGGGCCTGACCGTTACCGCCAACCTGGAAACCAGCGGCGCCGGCTGGCAGCAGAAGCCGGTGCTGCTGATGACCCACGGCACCCTGGCCCACAACCGCATGGAGATCATGCAGACCTTGCAGACCGCCTTCCAGGATCGCGGCTACAGTTCGCTGGCCATCAACCTCAGCCTGGGCCTGAGCCGGCGTAGCGGCATGTACGACTGCGCCGTGCCGCACACCCACAAGCATACCGACGCCCTGGACGAGATCGGCCTCTGGCTGGACTGGCTCAAGCAACAGGGCGTGCAGTCGGTGGTGCTGCTCGGCCACTCCCGCGGCGGCAATCAGACCGCCTGGTTCGCCGCCGAGCGCGACGATGCGTTGGTCCGTTCGGTGGTACTGATCGCCCCGGCGACCTGGGACCAGGGCTATGCCGCCAAGGATTACCAGAAGCGCTACAAGAAGGCCCTGGCACCGCTGCTGGCCCAGGCGGAAAAGGGCGGCAAGGGCATGATGAAGGGCATCGACTTCATCTATTGCGAAAACACCAGCGCCAGCGCCGAGGCCTTCGTCTCCTACTACCGCCCCGATCCGCGCATGGATACGCCGCACCTGGTCCCGTCGATTAAAAAGCCGGTGCTGGTGGTCGCCGGCAGCGAGGACACCGTGGTCACCGGGCTGGTGGAGAAGATGCAGCCCATCGCCGACGGTGAGCGGGTGCAGCTGACGGTGATCGACGGCGCCGATCACTTCTTCCGCGACCTGTATGCGGACGAGGTGGCTGACGGCGCGGTGGAATTCATCGAGGCCCACTGATGCGCCTGGGTCTGACGCTGCTCCTGCTCGCCTGCGGCCCGGCTGCCGCTACGGTGCAGCAGATAAGCGAGGAAGGCAGCGGCCTGCCCGGCTGGCAGTGGCAGGGTGAGGGCGTGTCCTTTACCTTCAACCAGCGCCTGCCGGACCAGACCCGCGCCTTTTTCCAGGGCCGCGGCTTCCTGCCGGAACAGGCCGAGCCGCTGGCGCGGGACTGCGTGCTCCAGGCCATCATCCGCAACGACACCGGGAACGCTGCGGCCCTGACGCTGGACTTGGCCGACTGGCGCGTGCACCCCGTCGGCGGCGGCGCGCAGCCGCTGCGCCTGGAGGCGCAATGGCAGACGGAATGGGAACGCCTCGGCGTCAGCCGGCCGGCACGCATCGCCTTTCGATGGGCACTGTTCCCGACGAAACAGCGCTTCGCGCCGGGCGACTGGAACATGGGCATGATCACCCTCGGCCTGCCGCCGGGCAGTCGCTTCGCCCTGGAAGTGGTGTGGCAGAGCGGCGAACAGCAACGCCGCCAGCGCTTCCCCGCCATGCAGTGCGCCGCCGATCAATGAACACAGGACGTCTGGAACTCCGTCGACCTGTCACGCCGGAGACGATCCTAACAATGCTCGACAACGGAGACCTGCCACGATGAGGAGATTGTCCAAGCCGCGTTCCTGGCCGCTGCTCGCCGCCCTGCTGCTGCCGCTGTGCGCCGCCGCCGCGGGCAAGATGCCGCAGACGCTGACCCCGATGCCCGACCGGCCGCCGGCACCGGACTTCACCCTGCAGGATGTGGACGGCAAGACCTGGCAGCTGTCCGAGCTGCGCGGCCGGCCGGTGATCGTCAACTTCTGGGCTACCTGGTGCCCGCCCTGCCGCGAGGAGATGCCCTCCATGCAGCGCGCCTGGGAACAGCTGCAAGCGGAAGGGGTGGTGCTGTTGGCGATCAACGTCGGCGAGAGCGCCGACACGGTATTCCAGTTCACCGCCAATTACCCGGTGGACTTCCCCCTGCTGCTCGACCTGGACAGCGCGGTGCTCAACCAATGGCCGGTGCAGGGACTGCCCGCCACCTTCGTTATCGACCCGCAGGGCCGCATCGCCTACCGCGCCGTCGGCGGGCGCGAGTGGGACGACCCGTGGCTGCTGGCGCCGGTACTGCAACTGCGCCAGTAAGGTAGTGGGTGCGCGCCGCGCACGCGAAAAACCGTTCGCAATGGTCGGCCGTGCTCAATTTCTTGACAAAAGGCAAACTCCACCGCCTAATATTCAACCGCTCTATTGAATACAAGAGGAGCCACAGGCTCCCGTCACCGGAGGAGAAAACGATGGAGTTCAACGACTGGATCCTGGGCCACGAAGTACCCATCCGCCTGGGCTTTTTCTTCGGCGTGCTGCTGCTCGTCGCCCTGGGCGAGGTGCTGGCGCCGCGCCGCGCGCTCACCGTGTCCAAGGTGCTGCGCTGGGGCAACAACCTGGGGCTGGTATTTCTCAACAGCCTGCTGCTGCGTCTGCTGTTCCCCGCCGCGGCCGTGGGCATGGCGGCCTTTGCCGCAGAAAACGGCTGGGGCATCTTCAACCACTTTCCACTGCCCTTCGCCCTTGCCGTGGTACTCAGCGTGATCGCCATGGACTTCATCATCTACCTGCAACACGTGATGGTGCATGCGGTGCCGGCGCTATGGCGGCTGCACCGCATGCACCATGCCGACCTCGACTTCGACGTCACCACCGGGGCGCGCTTTCATCCCGTCGAGATCATCCTCTCCATGCTGATCAAATTCGCCACCATCATCGTGCTCGGCGCGCCGGTGCTGGCGGTGGTGATCTTCGAGGTGGCGCTGAACGCCACCGCCATGTTCAACCACGGCAACGTGCGCCTGCCGCTGGGCCTTGATCGCGTCCTGCGCCTGCTGGTGGTGACGCCGGACATGCACCGCGTGCACCACTCGGTGGAGGACGACGAGGCCAACAGCAATTTCGGTTTCAACCTGCCCTGGTGGGATCGCCTGTTCGGCACCTACCGCGACCAGCCGCGCGCCGGACACGAGGCCATGACCATCGGCATCCACAAGTTCCGCAGCACCAGAGAGGTGAGCTGGCTGCCGGGCATGCTGACGCTGCCGTTCAAGGGCAAGGTGAGCGACTACGCCATCAATACCCGCCGTTGGAGCCAGCCGGACGAATCCAACTGACCTGTGGGCGGACTTCAGTCCGACATGCGCGGCTTCGACGGGCACCTTTGTCGGACTGAAGTCCGACCCACAATCAGTATGGCCACCGGCCCGGCATTGCAGGGAAGAAAACGATGAAAAGAAATGTATTGCGCCTCACCCTCGCCACCGCGGTTATCGGCGGCATCGCCCTGGCAATCATCTACCGCGAACATCTCAGTGCCGCGGCACTGGAGCAATGGGTAAGCGGCTTCGGCCTGGCCGGGCCGCTGGTATTCATGGCCATCTATGCCCTCGGCACCGTGCTGTTCCTGCCCGGCTCGGTGCTGACCCTCACCGGCGGCGCCCTGTTCGGCCCGGTGTGGGGCACCTTCTACAATCTCACCGGCGCCACCACCGGCGCGACGCTGGCCTTCCTGGTGGCACGCTACCTGGCCGCCGACTGGGCCGAGCGCCACAGCGGCGGGCGCATCAGGCAGATCAAGAATGGTGTCGAGGAGGAAGGTTGGCGCTTCGTCGCCTTCGTGCGCCTGGTGCCGCTGTTTCCCTTCAATGCCCTGAACTACGCCCTCGGCCTGACGCGCATCCGCCTGTGGCACTACGTGCTCACCAGCTACCTCTGCATGCTGCCCGGCGCCATCGCCTATACCTATCTCGGCTACGCCGGGCGCGAGGCGGTGGCCGGCGGCGAGGGGCTGATCCAGAAGGCGCTGCTGGCCCTGGCCCTGCTCGCCGTGGCGATGTTCCTGCCGCGTCTCATCAGCCGCCTGCGCCGCGGCCCGATGCGCAGCGTGGAAGATCTGAAACAGCGCCTCGATGACAACGCCGTGCTGCTGCTCGACGTGCGTCCCGCCGCCGACTTCAGCGGCGAACAGGGTCATATCGCCGGCGCGCTAAACATCCCGCTGGAAGATCTGCCGCAACGACTGAATGAGGTCGGCCGCGATCGTCCCATCATGCTGGTGTGCCGCACCGATCGGCGCTCGGCCCAGGCGGCGGCGCTGCTGGCCAAACACGGCTACGTTGACGTGCATGTGGTGAAAAACGGCATGACGGCATGGAGCGCCCAGGGCTGGCCGGTGGAGCGGTAGGGGAGAGACAAGGTGCACGAACAGGTACAACACTATTACGGCAACGTGCTGCAAGGCAGCGCCGACCTCAAGACCGACGCCTGCTGCACCGCGGCCGCACCGCCGCCGCACCTGCGCGCCGCACTCGGTGAGGTGCACGAGGAGGTGCGCGGCCGCTACTACGGCTGCGGCCTGGTGGTGCCGCCGCTGCTGGAGGGCATGAGCGTGCTGGATCTGGGCTGCGGCGCCGGCCAGGACTGCTACGTGCTGGCGCAACTGGTGGGACCGAACGGGTCTGTGGTCGGCGTCGACATGACCGCCGAGCAGTTGGCCGTGGCCGAGCGCCACCGCGCCTGGCACGCCGAACGCTTCGGCTACGCCAACGTGGAATTCCGCCACGGCTACATCGAGCGCCTGGCCGAACTGGGCCTCGTCGACGCCAGCTTCGACCTCATCGTCTCCAACTGCGTCATCAACCTGGTGCCGGACAAGGCCGCCGTGCTGCGCGAGGCGCGCCGCCTGCTCAAGCCCGGCGGCGAACTGTACTTCTCCGACGTCTACGCCGATCGCCGCGTGCCGGCGGCACTGGCCGCCGACCCGGTGCTGTACGGCGAGTGTCTCGGCGGTGCGCTGTACTGGAACGACTTCCTGCGCCTGGCCCGCGAGGCCGGCTTCACCGATCCGCGCCTGGTGGAAGACCGTCCGCTCGCCATCCAGAACGCCGAGGTGCAGGCCAAGGTCGGCAACGTGCGCTTCTATTCCGCCACCTACCGCCTGTTCAAACTGGACGGCCTGGAGCCGGACTGCGAGGACTACGGCCAGGCCGTGCGCTACCGCGGCAGCGTGCCACACCATCCGCACCAGCTGGTACTCGACAAACACCACCACATCGAAGCCGGCCGCATGTTCCCGGTGTGCGGCAACACCTGGCGCATGCTGCACGACACCCGCTTTGCCGATCACTTCGACTTCTTCGGCGACTTCAGCCGCCACTACGGCATCTTCCCCGGCTGCGGCGGAGGGCTGCCGTTTGACGGCGAAGAAGCAGGTGCCGGGTCCGGTTGTTGCTGACGGCGGAAATCCCGACGCCGAACGGTGCGCGGTGCGCACCCTACGAACACCAACCGGACAATGTAGGGGGAGTTATGTAGGGTGGATAAGCGCAGCGCATCCACCGCCTCAAACCAGATACAAGAGCAAAGAGACAAGATACAAGGGGATGAGTACGCTGCGCGCAAGATTGTTTGAATTCAAAACCAGCACAAGCGCAGCGAGTTCATTCACTTGTCACTTGAATCCTGTATCTCCGTTCCTGGCGGATGCGCTGCGCTTATGTCCACGGATGGACGGTATTTGGCGGGAGGCAGGATGCCGATAGCCATATCCGCCCTACATTGGACACTGCGACTGTAGGAGTCCACTCCGTGGGCGAATCAACGCCTGACCCAGGCACCTTTCGCCGAGGGGACTCGGCTCCTACAACGACACTCCAATACCCGCACCTGTAAGGAGCCCGATTCATTGGGCCACAGCAAAGGCCGTAGACCTACCCGAGGCACGAACCCATGCCCACCCCCGCAGACTACGAAGCCTGGTACCGCACCCCGCGCGGCGCCTGGATCGCGCAGCGCGAATTTGACCTGCTGTGGCGCCTGCTGCCGATGCAACCCGGCGCCACCCTGCTCGACGTGGGCAGCGGCACCGGCCACTTCGCCCGCCGCTACGCCGCCGCCGGTCTGCGCGTCACCGGCCTCGACCCGGATGCGGCCGCCCTGGCCTACGCCCGCAGCCTGGGCGGCGGCATCGACTACCGCGCAGGCGACGCCCAGGCCCTGCCCTTCCCCGACGGCAGCTTCGACTACTGCGCCGCCGTCACCTCCCTCTGCTTCGTCCCCGACCCGGCCCGCGCCCTGGCCGAGATGTGGCGCGTCGCCCGCCGCGGCGTGGTGCTCGGCCTGCTCCATCGCCGCAGCCTGCTGTACCGGCAAAAGACCGGCCGCGGCAGCTACAGCGGCGCCCGCTGGGATGATGCCGCGGCCGTACGCGCCTGGACCGCGGCGCTCGACCCAGCGCCTGCCGCGATAAATCCGGGCTATGCCATCTTCCTCCCCGACGGAGGGACACTGGCCCGCCTCACGGAAGGCCTCGCGCCGCGATGGTTGCCGTGGGGCAGTTTTCTAGCGGTCGGCCTGGCGAAACGAGAAACGTCGGGTTAGGCCAGGCGTAACCCGACGTGCCACAAGTCCAAAACCTGCTGTCGGGCTACGCCGCGCCAACCAGCCGTAGGGTGCGCACCGCGCACCAGCCGGACGTATGTAAAGGGCATTGGTGCGCGGTGCGCACCCTACCTTTGCGATTCGGAGATTTTCATCGGGTTAACGCAGTCGCCGCAGCAGGCGCTGGCGCAATGCCGTCAGGTCCGCATCGCCTTCGCCGCTGTAGCTGACAGCGGTGAGCGCGGCCAGCTCGGCGGTCGCATCGGGAGCGTGACGGCGGCGCCAGGCATCGAGGGTGAGATTGGCCGGGCTGCCGGTGGCCGCGGCGTAGCGGCGCAGGGCGGCGCGGATGGCCGCCGGGTCCGCGGCACGGGCCAATTCCGCCCGGGCGGCCTGGCGCGCGCGGTGGCCTTGCCAGCCGCGGCGCACACGGCGCCACACCCTGGGCAAGCCCCAGGCCATCAGCGCCAGCAACGCCGCCACACCACTCCAGCGCGCCACGCTGCCGAGGGCCAGGGGCTGCGGCGGGGTGTGGCTGACCCACTCCAGCCGGCCAGTATCCGGGTCGAAATACTGGACCTCCAGCGCCGGCAGGACGAGGCGGCCGTCGCGGCGCGGGCGCAGCGGCACGGTGTGTTCGGCGCGGGCGTGGATGCCGCCGGCATCGGGGGCGGCATGGTAGGCGGTCTGCGCCGGCAGGAACTCGACCGCGCCGTCCGAGGCCAGGCCGCGCAGCACCGGCGGCAGCCAGGCAGCGGGCACCGCCGGGGCGCTGAGCCTTACCTTCCAGTGGGCCAGATGGCCGGTGTGCAGCAGGCCGCCCGGCTCCAGCGCGGAGCTCAACGCCACCCGCCCCACCGGCAGGGTCGGCGGCACGTAGGGCGGCAGCGCGCGCACCTCCAGCTGCGCCGATTCCAGCGGGAACAGGCGCCGGGTGCCGCCGCTGAGCCGGTAGCGCAGCGGCGGCAGGGCGGGCCGGTAGTGTCCTGGCGCCACGGCGAACAGCGCCCAGCCGGCGCGCAGGCGGGTCTGCGTCCCGACACTTTCGCTGCTGCCGGGCAGGGGGATCACCTCGAATCCGGGGATGGCGATGGGCTCGGCCTGCAACGAGGCAAAAGACTCCGGGGTAATCACCTCCAGCAGCACCAGCACCTGCTGGCGCACCCAGGGGTTGGGGGTGGAGATCGACTGGCGCACCTGCAAGGCCTGGCCGCGTTCGATGGCCTCGGTCACGGTGATGGTTTTGATCCCATCCCCCTGGAGTTGCTTCGAGGCGGAAGCCAATTGCGCGGTCATATCCGCCGGCAAGGCGACCTCGCCCGTGCGGCGCGGATAGAGGCTGAAGCCCAGCCGATAACCGCCGTCGGCCTGCCGCTCCGCCCCGCCGCGCACCACCACCGCGAAGTCCTCCTCCAATACTTGCAACGCCTCCGCCGTGGGCGGCTCCGCCCCATGGATGGCGCCGCGCAGCGGCTGGCCCTGTTCCACCTGCACAGACTCCAGTTCCAGCGTGAAGGCGCCGGCGAAGGATGGCAGCAGCGCCAGCAGCAAGAACAGCACGAAGATCTCACCGCCGAGACGCCCAGTAGGCCGGACATAGCGATAGCGGTGTCCGGC